>Ga0213870_1000246_pt1 | contig 28586 bp, 28 predicted proteins | sample WICALVC2017_Meta_FD_160119 | JGI IMG/M metagenome (GOLD analysis project Ga0213870, IMG submission 160119) | Freshwater microbial communities from subterranean cave lake in Wind Cave National Park, South Dakota, United States - WICALVC2017 | ecosystem: Environmental > Aquatic > Deep subsurface >... | reverse complement strand
ATCCCGTCCCTGTCCTGCCATTGCAGCAAGCGTGAATCGAAAGGCATCGGCACCATAGTCCCGAATCAAATCGAGTGGATCCACAACATTGCCTTTTGTTTTGCTCATTTTTTGGCCTTTTTCATCCCGAACCATTGCATGCAAGTACACACGCTTAAACGGAACTCGGCCATTGTTAAAATAAAGACCTAGCATGGACATCCGAGCGACCCAGAAAAATAAGATATCAAATCCAGTTTCCATAATAGAAGTTGGATAAAAAGTTTTCATAGCTTGAGTATTTTCTGGCCAGCCCAAAGTAGAAAAGGGCCAAAGCCCAGAACTAAACCACGTATCTAAGACGTCCTCATCTTGCGCAACTTGCGAAGACTTGCAATGACTACAAATTTTTACATCCTCACGACTGACTGTGGTTTTTCCACATGGATTACAATACCAAGCTGGGATTTGATGTCCCCACCAAAGTTGCCGCGAAATACACCAATCTCTAATATTTTCCATCCATTGGTAGTAAGTATTCACCCATCCTTCAGGAATAATTTTTATGCAATCTTCTCGTAGATCCACTTCATTTAAGGAAAGCTTTTCTCCTCGTTTGACAGCTTCTATTGCAGGAGCAGCTAAGGGCTTTGTTTTTATAAACCACTGGTCACTTACTAACGGCTCTGCAATTTGTTCACAGCGCTGACAAACACCAACATGGTGGACGTTATCTTCTTCTTTTATGAGTAGCCCACTAGATTTTAAATCTTCTAGAATTTTTTCACGCACTTCTAAAATTTTTAATCCAGTATACGGTTTACCCTCATCATTTACTTTTCCTGATTTATCAAACACGCTTAAAACTGGAAGCTTATGCCTTTCTCCAATTTCAAAGTCATTAAAGTCATGCCCAGGAGTAACTTTTAGGGCTCCTGATCCAAAGGATTGGTCAACGTATGGGTCAGCAACAACAGGAATAAGACGACCCACTAAGGGAAGTTTTATTTTTTTTCCAACAAGCTTTTTATAGCGCTCATCTTCTGGATGGACTGCTACAGCTGTATCTCCAAGCATGGTCTCAGGACGAGTGGTAGCGATAATTAGAGTTTGCTTAAACCCGTCCAGCTCATATGCAATATGCCAAAGTTTTCCTTTTTTTTCGGTAGGAATCACCTCAAGGTCAGATAGCGCTGTATGACATCTGTGGCACCAATTAATAATTCGCCTTCCTCGATAAACAAGTCCTGCTTCATAAAGCTGTACAAAGGCTTCACGAACTACTTTTGATAGACTAGGATCCATTGTAAAGCAGAGCCTGTTCCAGTCTGGACTTGCTCCAAGTTTTTTCATTTGCTGGATAATGGTGTTTCCATGTTTTTCTTTCCACTTCCAGACCTGCTCTAAGAATGCTTTTCTTCCAAGTACGCTGCGGGTTTTTCCTTCTTTTGTGAGAGCTCGTTCAACAACCATTTGCGTTGCAATCCCTGCGTGGTCCGTGCCAGGTAGCCAAAGTGCATTGTAACCATTCATTCTTTTCCACCGGATTAAAATGTCTTGGATCGTCACCATCAAGGCATGGCCATTGTGTAAAACTCCGGTGACATTAGGAGGTGGTAACACGATTGAAAAGGCAGGTTTTAAACTTTGGTCTTGTGCACTGAAAACATCACTTTTCTCCCAAAGCTCATAAATTTTATTTTCAAAAGATTCTGGTTGAAATGCCTTATCCATATAGCAGATACTTTATACTATATGAGAGGAATTTTAAAATGATCACACAACTATTTTTAAGCTTTACCCTTTTAGGTGCACAATGGGTGCTTTGGTTTTTAATCCTATTAAGCGTCTTGTCTGTTGCGTTAATTTTGGAGCGCTTTGTGTATTTTAAAAAAGCGACAAAGACTCTTGAAAATAAAATAACAGATGTTTTAAAACCTTTATCGCCCCAAGATCGTTCCCAGCGAGGACTTTACTTAACAGATAGCCTTGTCTCTGAGGCGAGACTTCTCGCAGAACACCGCTTAAGTTGGTTAGCCACAATTGGTTCAAATGCCCCTTTTATAGGGCTTTTTGGAACAGTCCTTGGGATTATTCGTGCATTTCATGATCTTTCCCAAGCAGGCACACAAGGATCTTCGATTGTAAGTGCTGGAATTTCAGAAGCCCTCGTTGCTACAGCAGTAGGCTTACTTGTGGCAATCCCAGCTGTTGTTGCTTACAATTTTTTTCAGCGCCAAGTAAAAGAGATGCTTCTCAATGCAGACCGGATTAAAAATGCTTTATTAGGAGCAAAATAAATGGCGAGTGCTTCGCTGGACTCTGAAGAAGAAATTTCTTCAATTAATGTAACCCCACTTGTAGATGTGGTTTTGGTTTTGCTTGTCATCTTCATGATTACAGCCCCTACATTATACCAGCAAGCCCTTCAAGTTCAGCTCCCCCAAACCAAATCTGGAGAGGGTCAAAGTAAAAGCACACTCCAAGTAGTGATCGATCGGGATGGAACATTAACCATGGAAGGGAAAAAATACACTCTTTTGGAATTTGAGTTACACGTCAAAAAAACTCACCCGAACTCCTGTGTTATTCTGGCCGATAAAAAAGTGGAGCACGGTGTGGTAATCCAGATCGTCGACACTCTTAAAACTCTAGGCGTACAAAAGTTTTCTTTCGGGATAGAGAAACGATAAAACTAACTTTCATCTTCAATTACTTTTAGTGACTCAATGACAGAAGGGTTTTGGGTTGGAAGACAGATTACTCTACTTTTTCCATACAACTGTCTTAATCCTGTCAATACCTCATCAAGCCAAGAAGGGCCTACTGCACCAGCTTCAGTAAAGTCGAGTTCAATAATTTCTTGATCATCTGTAGGTTTAAAATAAGATTGAATTACTAAAAACGCTTCCCTTCCTGCCGGACGTGAAACCAATATATTTCCAAACTTTTTAATCTCAATTTTCATTTTTAAAATTCCAACCTAAAAATGTTAAAGTGCCACTGATACTATTTGTCTTTAACTTTTTATAAACTTTATCAATAAAATCAAAAGAACCTAGCTCTATTTTACCACTACCTGAAATACAGATTAATTTTTTATTAGGATTATGGTTGATGACATTTCTTACAAACTTCAAACCGTTTCCTCTTTTTTCTGGATGTCTCCCAGATATTCTTTTGCTAAAAGCTGTTTCAAGGGCATCTTGATCAGAAGATAAAGTGGGATCAGCTCTTTTTAGAGAATTTAATACACCTTGGCCTTGATCAGCGATAAAAACAACTAACAAATGATTGGTGACTTCATACTGCAACCAGCAACCGAAAGCCGTTTTCCATTGGCCTAAATTATGGTCAAAACAGTTATTACCGATTTCTCCTAATGTAGCTATAACCAAATAGCTCTCAACTTCTGTAACGCCATTCTTTAGTAAAATTTTTTGCAGATGATCTAATCTTGCTTGAAATATATCGCGGTTTTGACACAGCCATTGGTTTTTTTTAGAAGGCACGTTTCCAGTTAACCAATTTAATAATAGTTTTACGTCCATAAGTTTATAATAGTTGATTAATGAATAGAATATAAAACAAAATTTTACTACTTTCTCTATTCTAAGCGAAAATTTCTGTAGGGGCTGTAGTATTTAGACTGAGAGGTGAACTAAAAAATGCATAACAATTTATCCTTTCAAGAAAAAACTATTAACGCGGCAAGCCATCTGTTGCGCTAAATGCTGTCAAGGTTAAACGGGTTATGTTAAAAACATTAAAGAAGTAAAACCTACAAAACAATTTATGCAAGAGAACAGCTTTTATTCCACATTTATTTGGCTCCAAAAGACTGATGCGTACCAGTGGATTTTAAGTTCCGGTATGTTTTTAGTCTTAGCCACAGTCCTTTTTTTTAGCTGGAACTTGCTTTGGAAGCGTTTAAATATCTGGGCCTCTTCCACAAAAACCAGCTGGGATAACAAACTATTAGTGGCTTTAAAAAATCCTCTCCAAGCTCTCATCCTCACTGTAGCATTTGGATTTTCGTTTCAATTGGCTCCGCTAGAGTTTCGCTCTCACCCGGCATTTGTTTTTAGCGTAAAAACTGCACTGGTTTTTTGTGGATTTTGGATTACCGAGCGGATTGTATTTGTTTTTTTTCGTACTCAATTTACCCCACAAACATTGAGTGAAACCACACGAGTGCTCCTCATGAATCTTACAAGAGTTTTACTCATTGTGCTTGGCGCACTTATTGTTTTAGATACGGTTGGAATTTCGATTACTCCCATTCTTGCATCTTTAGGAGTAGGCTCCGTTGCAGTAGCGCTTGCTCTGCAAGACACTCTTAGTAATTTTTTTAGTGGCATTTATCTTCTGGTCGACAAACCAATCCGTATCGGAGATTTTATTAAATTAGATACCGGCATTGAAGGAACTATTACAAAAATTGGATGGCGTAGCACACATGTTAAAATGCTTTCCAATAATGTTGTAGTGATCCCAAATTCTAAAGTTGCCTCTTCACAGGTCACCAACTACAACTTCCCCGAAGAAGAAACTTCAATTGTAGTTCAAGTAGGGGCTTCTTACAGTGGCGATCTTGAGAAGATAGAAAAAATAACGGCTCAAGTAGCTGCTGACGTATTAAAACAAGTAGAGGGAGGGGCGGCTCACTTCCAGCCACTGATCCGCTATTACAGTTTTGGAGATTCAAGCATTAACTTTTCAGTTATTCTACGTGCTAAAAAATATGAGGAGTCCTTCCTTATAAAACATGCGTTCATCAAAGCGCTTCATGCCCGCTACCAGAAAGAAGGAATAGAAATACCTTTTCCGCAACAAGTAGTTCACCTAAAAAACACTGGGCAATAGTCGCGACTAGCATATGTCTTAAAAACCATGCTAGACTGATACTTATGCTAGTTGAAGTAGAAAAACACCAAAAGCGAATGTCAGAAAAATATGTGGGTTGGGCGCAGGGATGGGGTGTGACCCTAGCTTACAGCGTGACCCAGTCCCAAGAGCTTTCTGAAAGAAGTGTTGCAGAAGCTATCGTTGCGCTCATTGCAAAAGAAATGGAAACCCCTAAAAACAAAAGCAATCTCTCTCTGCCTGCTTCAGTTCATGCCGTGAAATTTGCAAAAGCTATTTGGGATCATACTCAAAAACAAGCTTTTCAAGGCTTTAGTACTGAACCTTTTTTTAAAATGCCTCCAGTGACTCGAGCTCTGGTCGTTCTGAAAACCAAAGCGCAGTTATTAAGGCATCAACTTGCAGAAATTTTTAGTTTATCGATCAATCAAGTGGATCGTGAACTAGAAAACGCAAAACTTCAGTTTTCTCGAGGAAAGCCATGGATTGAAAACACACAAAGCGCTCATGTAGAATTTGGATTAGAACCTCATACGCTTTTTGCACAATACTTAGGAAAAGATTTGAACCTGGATCTTGAAAACAAGCTTCATCTGCATCTACTGAATTGCAAAGACTGCAGGGCTCAGCTTATACAATTTAAGCAAAATTACGAGGCATGGGAAAAATCAATTCCACAAGTTGATATGGACTCAAAAACAAAAAAATTTTTCCAAACAACTGCACTAAAAACGTTTAAAGCTTCCAGAAAAGCACTGCCTAACCCTTTAGCAGGAGCAAGAAAAGTTCTCACACAAGTTCAAATGCAAGCTTTGATTTTTGGATTTCTTTCACTTTTGTTTTTACACTATATTACCAGTCGTTAAAGAGCTTTCGGCAACAATCCCCTTAATACCAGCTTAGCGCGGGGTTGGTGCTCATTAATGGTGTATCGGAGACATGCACTGCAAATTGTAAGCGATAAGAAAAATATTGACCTCCCTCAAAAAGTTCAGGAGGTGGATTGGGAAGCGCACGCAGTTTTCTCACAGCTTCTAAAGTGACCCAATCCAATGTGGGAATTCTAGAACTTTGGATTAAAGAAATACTTTTAAAGTCCCCCTTTCTATCAATGACAAACTCTAAGGTAAGCGGAAGCTCAACTCCACTGTGGATTTTTCTTTCTGACATTTCTTGCCGAATCCGTCCTTCATAAGAACGGATTAAAAAAAACCAGTTCCGAACAATGGGCTCCTCAAATCTTGCAAAGAAAGAGTAGTATTTACTCTCTATTGCATTGAGAAGATTTTGTTGGCCACGCTTTAATCTTGGGTCATCTCTTCCTACGGGTCTTCCATGAGTGAGCTCTTGCGGTCCAGTTGGACCTTCATAGGGTCTAGCAGACGGCCCCAATGGCCTCGGTACAGCCTCTCCAAGGCCTAGCTTAGAAAGCTTCAATTTGTTCTGTGAAACGTTTTCCTTTTGAGCTCCACCACTAGAAACGCTTCCTTCTTCTGGCACGTCCGTTTGTGGTCCAGCAATCGTTTGTTCTGGAACAATTTGATTAAAAGCACCCATAAACTGGGCATCTTTTGGAAGATCCTTTGTTTTATATTTTTCTTGTAATTCTTGCTTTAAAAGGGGGGGTAACGTCTTATTTGCAAGAATTTTTTCTTTCAGTTTGACCAGATCATGAGGAGAGATTTGGATAACTTCAGTGCGTGAAAATGGAGTATTGTGTAATCTTAAGTACGGAGCCACACCAAAGAAAAAAACCAAATGCAACAGCAAAGCAAAAGCACATGCAAGCGCAACTCTTCTCCACATAGGTTTTGCTTCGAAAAGAACTCTCCCCTCCTGGTCGAATTGGTATAATTTGCTCGTCACACATTGACATTATCAGTCAAATAAAGCTTTTGACAAGAATGCAGCACGTTCTTACCCTAATAAAGAAGGGGCAGCATCATGGCTACTGAAATCAAGGAATTTGATGGTGCAATAGACAAGGGTTTAGAAGGAGTTGTTTCTTGCACAACAAAGATCAGCGCTATTATGGATACCACACTTCTCTATCGAGGGTACACCATTGAGGACTTAGCTACATACTCTACATTCGAAGAAGTGGTATTTTTACTTTGGAATGACAGACTTCCTATAAAAGAAGAATTTGAAAAACTTAAATCTGAACTTGTTTCAAAGATGGTTTTGGATTCTCAAGCTATTGCCTTAATGAGAGTCCTTCCAACAAAAAATGTTGTACCAATGGAATATTTAAGAACTGTGGTTTCTAGCCTTTCTTTGAATGATCCAGACACTAGAAGCAATGAACCTGATGCTAATTTAAGAAAAGCACTTCGTTTAACAGGCCAAATGGGAGCTATCGTTGCTGGATTCCATCGGCTTCGTGAGGGAAAAGAAATTTTAATCCCAGATCCTTCGCAGGGTGTGGCATGGAATTTTTTGTGGCTTTTGAAAGGAGAAAAACCTTCCTCAAAGCTAGCTAAAATGTTTGACACTTGTTTGATTTTACATGCGGATCATGAGCTTAATTGCTCTGCATTTGCTGCAAGAGTTACAACTTCAAGCCTATCTGATCTTTATTCTGCAGTAACCTCCGCCATTGGTGCATTAAAAGGTCCCTTACATGGAGGAGCTAACGAGCAAGTCATGAACATGCTTTTAAAAATTGGATCCTTAGCCAGCACAAAAACGTTTATTGAAGATGCTTTTCAAAATAAAGCAAAAGTTATGGGAATTGGACATCGTGTTTATAAGAATGGTGATCCCCGTGCGAGAATTTTAAAAAAAATGAGTGAAGAGTTAACAACCGAAACAAACAATCGACATTTTTATGAAATGTCTGTCTTGATTGACGACATCATGCAAGAAAAAAAGGGCTTAATGCCCAATGTGGACTTTTACTCTGCTACAGTTTATTACTGCATGGGAATCCCCATTGATATTTATACACCTATTTTTGCAGTCAGTAGAGTTGCAGGGTGGATAGCGCATGTTCTTGAGCAATATACCAATAACCGTATTTATCGCCCACGTGGTCGCTATGCAGGCAAGCTAAATCAGATTTTTGCGTCAAAGACACCAACTAGCTCTCCGAAATAGGGCAATCTTGATCCAAAACTTGCTGGGATTAAAATCGCATCAATAGCGTTCCCAAGAATCGATCCACTTCGCTTGAAGCTTTTTCTCCACCAATTTTCCCATAGCGGAGTTTTTTTTCATACGTTGCTTTGATATACACATTGGTCCTTGGAATTCGGTATGCAAGCCAGAGTGAAGTTTCAATACGGTGGTCAGTAGCTTTGTAGTTTCTATCTTTGCGAATAGATTCTTGGAATCGATCCCCAAAGTCAATCGAGTTAACCGAATCTACCTGTGATTTAACTCCAGCTTCAAAGCCATAATATTCAACAACCAACTTTCCAGCTTCAGTTAATCCAATGCCATAGTAGCTGTGGTCAAGCTCTAACTCTGACTTGGTTCTCAAAAAGTGGCCGTGCATGAGGTCTACTTCAGTCGTATGGTCTGTAGATTTAGCGGCTGCTGCCAACTGATCATTGAACCCATTTTTTTCCCAAAGATTATTCACAGCTAGAGATCGGATTTGTATAAAATCGCCATAGACGTCTAGGCTTGCATGTATTTTTAGAGCGCCATGGTAATACACCAAATCTATTGTAGGTCCTAAGATATTTACAGCGCCGATTTGATCCAATTCAGCATTTTTTTGAGTTCGTGTAATCGCCAATTCAAAAGCAGTCGCTGCTCCTATGTAAAAAGAATAGCCATAGAATTTATCATTTTTGCTGGCTACGTCTTGCTTGAAATAACCAGCAAGTGCCACCTTCGTAAATAAACGAAAATCATTTAAGGCTTTCTCACCAATTGAAAAATTAATTCCAAAATCACTAAACGCAGTATCTAGGTACGCCCCATCGAATTTTCCTTCTTTACCGTAGTAAGGAAGATTTGAAATGGATGTATCAAATCCAAAGATGGTTTCGCCACTGTACTTGCTTTCACTTTGCCCTTCAGCAGTGGTTTTTCCGTAACCTGCAAACACATCAAATTGGTGCCACTGATCGGTTGGAAATCCATACGTATCAGTTGGTACTTTCTTGCTTCTAGAGTTTTTATCAATCCAACGGTGAACACCTACTGGACTAGCAAAGATGCCACCCAATACATTATTGATAGTATTTGGAGAACCTCGATCAAAAAAGTTTCCAAGTTGAAAAAGAGCTTCACCTAAAGCAATACCTGAGATTGGAGTTTGAAACATATCGTTCACACTAAATTTTTCATGAAACTCAACTGCTGCTTCCCATAAGGCTGAAGCAGCAAGGCCTACGAGTGCAGAGGCGAGCGTGCTCATCCCATTGGTTTTTGCAAATAAGTAGTAATAAGCACCAGCAATCGTGTGAGTTGAATTAATCATGATTGGATTACTGTCAAAACGGATCCCTTCACCAAATAAAAGCCTTCTTTTTTGTGAGTCAAAAGTGAGTTGATGGTCCCAGTCAACAGAATTTAAGTCAGCAAAATAGGTGCTGTACAATAAGGCCCCAACACCAAGGGAGGCTCCAATTTCTATAGCAGCTCTTAAATAATGTTTGTTTTCAGGTGATTCTGCTAGGAATTTAGATTCTGCTTCCTGATAGGTCAGTGTATTCCCGGTTTTTATTTCCTTGTATTCACCAGTCTTGGAGTCCACTTGAATTACTTTTGAAGACTTTGAGCCAATGGCCAACATTCGGTCGCGATGTAATGGATCTAGGGCTACATTGGTTTGGAACTGATCTAATTTTTTAGTAAGATAAAAGCTTTGCTCTTCGGGGGTACCTGTATTTGCGATCGTCCAGCTTGTTTTTAAGAAATCAACATCATCTTTTGGCATTAGGTTTTCAATTACAGCTGTGACGGCTCCAGAGGAGTCGCGTGTGAGTTCTATGATAAATCGATATGTGTTGCTTTGCTTTGCTTTCAATACGGCTTGCAGATTGGATATCAGGCAGTCAACTGGATTTGCTTTATTGAGGGTTCTTTTAACAAGAGCACAGGTATCTTGTTTCCATTGGGTATCAGACGGTTGTGAATCCTTTGAAGCAACATACACTATAATCCCATCGGGCAATCCTTGTGCGTAAGAGATTGAATAGAAAAGAGTTACAATGTGTAATATCGATAAAAAAAATTTATATTTCATGGCGGGGTAACTTATAATAGTTAATTAAAATAGTCAATAAATAAGCGTTAATGATATTTAGGCTGATTCGACTTCGATCGCTGCGTCTAATCTAAAAAACTTTTTCTGCAACAATAAGTTTAATTGATTTTTTTCCACGAGCTGTCTTGTAAGTAAACCTTACAATCCTAGCATTTGGAAAAAAATCTTGTACAAAGGGAAGGTATGCTTCAATTGGGAGCTTATTCTGCCAGCTTTCAGCTGTTGTCGGACCAGCCCCAGCTTCCCTAAAGATTTTTCCCCATTGACCTTTACTTGCAAGTACTTGAAAACGCTCTCTCTTAGCTCGTGTCCAATCTTTTTTCCCCTCATATATTTGAATATAAATTTTTCCACCAGGTCTAAGAGCGTGCTCTGCTTGAAGTAAAACTCTTGTCCAATTGTCTCGCTCTTGAATAACATTAAGTACGTTATTGATGGTAACTGTATCAACTTTTGCTCCAGATGCTTTGGCAACTACTGCTTGATTATGCGCTCTGGTGCGATTAAATGGGTCATAGGTGTAGTTTTTAATCCCACGCTCATCTAAAAATTCTGTTACGTTATCAAAACGCCCACCACCAATATCCAAGTTTTTTTCACCTGGTCTAAACTCGCCAGATGCCACAAGAGCTTTAATGGCTGTGGGCATGTCGGTTTTATTAATGGAGGTGGCTTGAGAACTAAACTCTTGTTCAATTTCCTCAGGACCAAGCGGCCAAAGATCTCCCTCTAAAAGCTTTGAGCAAACAGATTCCTGGATTGCTCTAGTGGTTGCCCAAGCAGGTACAATGTTCCCAAGTGTCCAGAAGATTTGCAGGACACAGATCCGAAACAATTCAATGACAATTACCAATGCTGTGAAGGATTTAAATGGCTTTTCCACAAAATCTTATCGACCGAGCAGATTGTTTAGATTAGGTGTTGCTGGGCATCATTTGGTCTTACCCGATTTTGATGACCGTATCTCGCGTGAGAATGTCTAAATATTCTTTATAGGAATACCTTCGCCCACGTTTCTTGCCGCTAACCTCATTGATGAACCCAAGACCTAAAAGAGTATCGAGCGCCTTCTGGATTGTTGGTTTTGTGGATTTAAGGCGTTTTATCAGGATTGTATTCGTTAAGATCGGCTCATGGCAAAATTGATCATAGACCAGCAAAGAGGTCGATGTCGGAGACGAGTTCTGCAGAGTTTTTCGGTCTTTGGTATGTAAATTGTAAATTTCAGTTGCTGTAGTTGCTGCCATTTCAGCACTTTCTTGCACACCCCGAAAAAAAAATTTTACCCAAGCCTCCCATTCGCCATGAAGACGAACATCCATAAGTTTTGCGTAATACTCAGTTCGGTGAGTTTTAAAAAAATAGCTGAGGTAGAGAAGTGGTTTATCGAGCACCTTCCACATGCAGAGTAGGTACGTGATCAAAAGCCTCCCAAGCCTGCCGTTACCATCAAGAAATGGATGAATTGTCTCAAACTGAGCGTGAATTAAGGCAACCTTAGTGAGTGGCGGAAATCTATCCGTTGCATGAATGAATTTCTCAAGTTCTGACATGAGTCGACTCACTTCTTCAGGAGGTGGTGGAATAAACTCAGCATTCATGAGTGTAGATCCAGGGCGGCCAATCCAATTTTGTGAACGTCTGAACTCTCCTGGAGTTTTAGTTGATCCACGCACACCCATTATCAGCGTTGCATGTATCTCCTTGATGAATCTGGTGCTTACTGGCAGTGTGCTCAGACGTGCAAGCCCTTCATTCATCGCTTTGACATAATTTGAGACCTCTTCGATATCCTGTGGGGTCGTCGATTCTGAAACAGACTCAGTGTCGGGATTTAAAATATCTTCTAGAGAACACTGTGTGCCCTCAATTTGTGAGCTAAGGAGGGCTTCTTTTCTCACAAAAAGATAAACGAAAAGATCAGGGTCAGGGATGACTGACGAAAGGCCAGCAAGCTTTCCTACCGCCAAAGTCGCTTGATCTAGAAGAAATATTAACTCCTCATCCTGAACAATGGGTGGATTTGGAGGTAATGGGGCTGGTAAGAAGGCCCGGTACCCTTTTAGCTGCATTATAAAGCTGCCTGCGTGTCCCATTTTACTTCAGTTCCTTTATAGTTAATATTATTAGATATTTATTTACTAATATTAAATATAAGTAAAGAAAATGTCAAAAAACTTTCTTAATATAGCAATAAATGCAATATCTCGGATAATAGCGCTACACCAAAAGAATTTTAAAATTCAAATGTGGCCTTGAGTCCTAAGGGTGGATTTGAAGCGTGCCTTGAGTTTACTGAAAGTTTGCTTGAAACAAAAATATCAAACCAGGTGTGTCCAAAAATTGACTTTCTTAAATCATGATCGTGGTAAGTAGTTTGAATACAAAAAAGTAGTCCTGCGAGAGTTCGGAAAATAAAAGTTTTTGGTACAAGAGCCGAGCTGTTTCCCCCCACTGCATGTGCAGCAGAAAAAACTAAACTCGATGTAATGGCACCAAATAATTTTGATCCAAAAAAAACATCTGTGAAAGCAGGATAAAAAAATCCTCTAAACAGTCCTTCCTCTCCTAATCCAACAAAGGAATAAACCACGAGTGACCCAACGCTCACCTTGGGGGATCCAGCAAGCGCACCGAGTCCAACGAGAGGTGGATTGAAGGGGTCAATGATGTTGAGAGGATTGTAAGATGCAATATAATCTTTAAATACAGTTTCAGAGTTTGCGTAATACATACGATTGCTTGGTTTTAAGCGACGATAAATATTACCAATAGAATAGAAATGTAGATTTTTCCCAAAATGCCCCAGCCCGCTTACATAGGTACCAAGAATTACTGCTGACCATGCAACGCCTTCAACGACTTTGCCCGAAGCCATGTATCCCACACCAGGAATGATGTTTAAGAGTGCTGCCGCACCTGGTGCTGCCGCGGATGCGTGGTGTGCATTAAGATTTATGGTTATCAATAATACCCAGACGATGAGACAGAACCGTTTAAGCCAGAACATCATATTTTATCACTCCAACGTTTTGAGACTTTGCCGCATTTAACCGAGATATTGCATTTAAGTTGGTAGCGAGACAAGCAAGATGCAAGCTAGTGAAGCGAGCGCAGAAGTTTTTAAGCGAGGCATATCCAGGGCGATATGTTGAGCTTAAAAATATTCGAGTACGCTGCAATAGCGCCGCAGATTGGTTGTCGCAGTAGAACTTAAATGCAATATCTCGGTTTATATAGGAACAGCTCACTATTTCTCCTACGGCTCTGTCGTAAGTGGCACGCTCGACACGGTCCCGCTCCGGTTAGCGTTCATTGGATATAGAATATTCCCAATAGTTATTTTTTCAAACACGCTCTCCCGTAAAAGTTGACATGGCGCATGATAAAAGTTATTGTGCCGCATTGCTAGCATTATTTAATGAAAAAGATAAGGAGAACTTCTTTTATGAAAATTAATAAATATGTTTTTGGATTTATGGCTCTCGGATTTTTGGTTGGTTTGTCTGTGTCTGCTCGCGAAATAAGCTGGGGAACCACGGACAATGCGGTTGCCAAAAAAATCCTAAGTATTGCTGACCAGTGTGCAAACAATAGCAGTGGCAAATACGCAAAAATTGATATGGATACTGTTAATTTTAAACAACTAAAACAAGAGCTTCTTACGGATGAGCAGAATGGGGAAAAAAGATGTGCCAAAGCGCACCGCCAGTCTAGAAATTCAAGTGAAGCAATTGGTTTGTTTTTCAAGATTACTCACGACAAAAAAAAATATGATTATATTTACGAATGTATGCAAAATGAAATCACTAAAGAAGATCGGAATAGCTGGTACCAATACATCAAGGATGAAGATAATGCTTTTGTGTTCGCAAGTGTCTATCGCAATGACTATACCGAAGATAACTTAAATTATTCTGAAGCATGCTTGTATCACAACTTTTATGTTTTAAGAAAAAATGGGATTCTTGTAAAATTCACTTTTAACCACACAGACTGAAGCGTTAAACCGAGATATTGCATTTAAGTTCTACTGCTACAACCAATCTGCGGCGCTATTGCAGGGACTGCTCTTGCTTGTCTCGCTACCAACTTAAATGCAATATCTCGGTTAAAATAAATTTTTAGAATCCTTCAGAGCGCATCTCAGAAGGTCGCCGCCTTTTTTTAATCCAAGACCACTGCCTACCAGCAGTTTGTTTTTCGTGTGTGGCACGACGATAGCTGGCATGGTCATTTGTTCCGCAATATGTGCACACAGGTAAAACCTCGATTTGTGAAGCGGTAAGGCCTTCATCAGTGAGTTGCATTTGGGCTATTTTTTGTAGGTTGAACCAATAGCTATCTTTTGTTTGTGGCGCTTGGTGTTTGATGGCTAATGGATTTTTTAGCTGTGTGTTTGTCCACGGTGGTGACTTATTTTGCCATATTCTATGCCAAGTTTTAGAAAATTCTTCGATGACCTCGCTACCTACTTCAAAGCAGCAGTGCTGAATTGATGGCCCAATTGTAATAACTATATCTGAAATTAAAACACCATTTTGTTTTAGCGACGAAACTGTTTTTACAAGAATACCGCCAAGTAGACCTCTCCAGCCTGCATGAACTGCTGCCACAAAGCTTGCCGATTTTGTTGCGATAAGCACAGGTAGGCAATCAGCTGTTTGTACGCCAATAGCAAGGTCTGTGTTTGTAATCAGTGCATCTGCTAAAGTTTTTGTGATTGTTTCTGAGTTCGCATTTTTTTCTACAAAGCATACTTCACTGCTGTGGTTTTGTTTGCAGAAGACAAGAGTGTGTGGCGCGCTGACATTTATTTCTTGAAAGGCATACTCAATGCCTGTTATTTCGTTTAGCAGCTGAGAACTTTGAATTCTAAACTCCGTGCCCATCAGCCCAATCTTTGAGTAATTGTTGAAACAGATTTTTCTTCTGCATCTTCAATAGAAATTCCGTGAATGGAAGCGTCGAGGTCTATGGTGGCTCCCAATTTTTTTGCTATATCGTAAATTTTGTTTTTATTTGTTTGTTTCTCATGAAGAGCCGTCTTCAAGACAGGTATATAGAGGGCACATATTCTTGGATTGGCTCTAAATTTCTAACAATTCTGTGGTTTTCCACTACATATTTCACTTCAGATAAACGCTCGTACTGTTGGTGTATGCTATGAACATTTAAGTTTTCCGGTATTCTTACAAGATCCATTTGTGGCAATAAATGGCGGTTCGGATTATATTTGGTTCCAATTTTTTTATGAATACTCATGCGAGCTTTTGTAGAAACACCATTTTGAAACCTAACAATCAGTTCACGACTCTCAATATTTAGCAAATTCTGGTTTAAAAAAATTCTAGAATATGCTTTGGCATCTGCTTCAACAAAAAAAATCATTACAGAAATAGTGATAATTAATTTTTTCATAATCTATTCTCTCCAAACACAATCCCACGCGGCGGTGGCATGAGGTTACCATCTATTGAATGGCCCCAGCAATGCAAGGCATTGTCATCCACGACACAAGTGTGCCATGCCCCTGCTGCTAACATTTTTGGATTTTGCAATGTGGGCATTGCCTGGTAGGCATCGGGATTTCCCCAACACTTTAGACCGGCATCATCCAGAACACAGCTAAAGCCGTATCCAAGCGCTGTGGGGAGCACTTGTGCATGAACAAAAAAACTAAAACATAAACCCAGAACACTCATCATTATATTTTGTCGGATTTGCATCCAGCTCATTCTTCTTCGGAATAAACGCATAGGTCACCTCTGTTAAATAATTTGTAATGGATGTATTAAGGTAATCAATGCGAGCGAAACATTGTCAACGGAATAAAATAATTTTTATGACTGTTGTGCTGCTCGTGACGGGGCCTTGGAATACCAAAATATTTTAAAAATAAGTGCGAAGCATTAGAATTTTTGGTGAAGCAGACAAATTGATATAAAAGTCTTAAATAGGGCTTTTATCATAATTTAATGGCATTAATAGCCCTATTTAGAGCCATTAATGCAATATTGTAACTTGATAGATACTTGCTATAATAGTCTTAAAAAGGATCATTAATTCTTATTTTAAATGATAAAGGCTCTAAATAGGACTATTATGGAACCAGCATCGACCCCACAAGAATTAGAACTGATATTAGGCAAAAACCTAAAGGCCCTACGCTTGCAAAAGAACCTGGATCGCAAATCGCTTTGGTATTGGTGAAGCCAATTCAATTATTGATCAAGTCAGAGATGCAATCAAGACATGGTTGTTGTTTGCACAGAAGGCCCAAATGAATAAAACGGAAATAAATCGCATTCAGCGATTGCACTCGCCTCTGTAGACAAATGAAAAACTGAAAGGACACCTAAAATCTTACGCTACCCAATTAACGAGGGTGAAAAACTCCGCCGCCGCGTCGAGGAAGTTTGCCACCGCCACCTCTATTATGATCTTGCTTTGGAGTTCTGCGAATAATTCCACCACCCTGCTGAGGTTTATTGCGTCCATCCTGCGGATGTCTATCACGATAAATGGGTTGTGGAGGTAGAGGACGCCGGTCTCTTCGGTCTGGCTGTCTATGTTGTGGTTCTCTATCCCTGATTGGCTGTTGAGGCTCCTTCACATTTGGATCACGGCGCGTAGGATTTGCCGGAGAATGCACAGGATGAGAAGGCGACAAATTGGGACGCGAATCCGAATCATTACGATGTGTAGGATCCTGTGGTTGTCTAACAATTGGTGCCTGACGTGTCGGTTGATCTTGGCGCGGCTGTTGTCGTATTACATCGGGTCTTTCAACTGGTCGCCTATTGATACGGGACCTCGGCGCAACTTCCCTGCCGTCTGAATGCCTTGGCACAACAACCACATCCCTGCCTAAGGATCGGGGTGTATGTGTAACTCTTCCTGTTTGAGGATTCACCACTGCGCCTACTGAAACATGCCCGCGTGTAGCTACTCGATTAGAAGATTGAATAGTAGCATTTCTATAGATATCTGGTCTCGCCACAGAAGTAACAGGTCTTACAATGTGAACTTCAGATCCATAATGTGTGGGTCGTGATATAACTGTAACCCGCGTTTCTTGTATAGGTCTTCGCACTCGTCTTTCCATAAAAATACGATCCACATGTCCATAGTGGTGGTTTGAATGTGCAGTATGATAATGCCTTATGATTGTGTCGAGATGACGGTGGTGGTGATGATAAATATTTGGAGATAAGAAGTGGTGGCTTAGCACAAAAGTCCAACCAAAGCGATAGTGTGCATGTAAGCCCGCTTGGTAGCCATCCCAAAATCCATCATTGTAACCATAATCACGCGTATAGACTACCTCTGACCAATAAGGTGACCAGCCCACTCCTTCACTAGTGAAGAAAAATCTTGCGACACTAGGATAATAACGAACGGTTTGAAATGGAGCCCAAACCCACCCATAGATTTGGTGGTGACGCCAATATCCATAGTGATCTGTGACCCAACCCCATGGATCATACGAATACCAAGTCCAACCATAGCTTGTCCAATACCAGTAGCCATGCTGATAGGGTTGCCAATCCGCCATGTAATGTTGTGGCACAAAAACTCTATTTGTTCCGATATAAACCCAAGACCCATGTCCAGTGAGAGCCACATTAAAATCTAATGAAGCATGCGAGTAATCAGCAGGATCAGAATAGGCTGTTCTTGGAGGTGTATAACCGCCTTGCAAGGCATATGATTTATTAATAAGTGTGAGCTGGTCGTAGGTGCCATCCTGTTTGTTTCGAACTGTAATTGTGATTGCTCGATCCATTTGGCGTGGAACATAGTAGTTAGCCCCATAAGCATGTGGCTCAAATTGAGTGCCCACACAGCTATATTCAGGATCACATGCATCAGCACTTGAAAAATCTGTACTCCATAAAAAATCTTCTTCTTCTCGATTTAATGAAATTCCATTATCAAGCTGGTCTGCAGATAGCGAAATAACATCTTCAGGATAAACCTCAAGAGTTTGCTCATGGATCGTAGAATAAATTCCTTTAATAGAAACAATTTTCGTTTCAAGGTGTGCAAAACTTTGTGCTGCAAAAACAAAACTTAAAATCAAAAGACTAAATATCTTATGTCGCATGTCGTTATTCATTCTCCTTATTCTCCTTATGTTTAATTTTTCTCGTAATTATGCAATAACTGTTCCCGAAAAAATATTTTTTAAAAAAAACTATCTTACTGAAATTTAAAATATTTTATACAATTCGCTGCGTTAAAATGCAAGGGATTTTATAGGAGCAGGAGCAAATTGGCACCATGAACATGTAATTTTTATATGGTGGATCTTTTGCTCAGAAGCTCCTACGCCAGACCGAAGAGATTTTTAGGCCTTGTTTTTATTAGAAAAAACGTGCCATTTTTAAAAAGTGCTTGTAGATTTTTTAGTCACATGACTAGGAGTTCACCACCACAATTCCTTAACAATGCTTCATAATAGCTTCACGAAGGCTTAATATTTTTCTCACAATTTTAAGTGATGATTGAATCAGGAAATAAAAATTCAATGATCGCCCTACGCTAAAAGCCCCGCATGGTGCGGGGCTTTTTAATTTGTACTCCCACACAATTCATGCAAACTATTGCATGTTGCTCGCAACCATCTCAGCAATATCCAAAACCTTAACTTTTCCAGTGAGCTCCTTAGCTTTAATCCCGTCTGTCAGCATCGTCATACAAAAAGGGCAGTTTGCTGCAATGACAGAGGGGTTCTTTTCTAGAGCTTGCTCTGTGCGTTTGATATTGACGCGAGTTCCAATTTTTTCTTCCATCCACATTCTGCCTCCACCTGCACCACAACACATTGAAGAAGGTCCAGACTGATCCATTTCAGCAAATTCAACCCCCGGAATAGAATTTATAATTTTTCGTGGAGCTGCATACTCACCATTCCAACGTCCTATATAACAAGAGTCGTGATACGTAATTTTTTCTTTAGATTTTGTCGCTCCACCTGGGTGTTCCTGGCTTTGCTCTGGCTGCTCTTTTGTTAACCTCAACTTACCCTCTTCTATGAGGGTTGCTAAAAGCTGGCTATGGTGGATTACCTCATAATCACCACCGAAATGTTTCCACTCATTTTTAATAGCATTAAAACAATGCGGACAGGCAGTAACCACTTTTGTAACTTTATAATTGTTGAGCGTGTTGACATTCTCCTTAATTAAAGTTTGAGCAAGGTATTCATTTCCCATTCTTCTAGCAGGATCGCCCGTGCATTTTTCTTCTTTGCCAAGTATTGCAATTTTAAGTCCTGCCTTTCTTAAACTATAAACTAAGGCTCGAGAGACTTTCTTGTTTCGATCATCGTAAGAGCCCGCACAACCAACCCAGAAAAGATAGTCGTAGTTTTCACCACTTGCAGCAAGCTGTGCTACAGTCTTTACCTCAAGACCTTCTGCCCACTTATCCCTGTCCTCTGGACTCATTGCCCAAGGGCTAAAATTATTTTCGATATTTTTAAAAACAGTTTGAAGTTCTGTAGGAAACTTTCCTTCCATCAGAACGAGGTTTCTTCTGCTTTCGTAAATTTTATCTGTTTGCTCAATAAACACAGGGCAAGCTGCTTCACACGCCCTACAGGACGTGCAAGCCCAAATGACATCTTCTGTAATTTTTTTACCAATAACAGAAAAAATCTCGTCTTGCTTTCCAAGTAAAACTGCTTTTTTATTATCCATGAGAAGATCTTTGAGATCTAAAACAAGCGCTTTTGGAGAAAGAGGCTTTTGCGTATTATAAGCTGGACAAGCATCTTGACACCTCCCGCACTCTGTACACGCATAAAGATCTAGCGCGTCTTTCCAAGAAAGCTCAGAAATTTTTCCCATTCCAAAATTGGTATTGTTTTCATTTTCTAGATTGATCGTGCGCATGGGTTTTGAAACAGGCAAATGTTTTAAAAATGTATTGGGTGCAGCTGCCAAGATATGCAGGTGTTTGCTTGAAGGGATGTATACTAAAAATCCAAGAACAATAGTAAGATGCGCCCAACGAAAAACTTTAAAGAAACTATCCCCTATTTCAGGTGAGACCACCAAAGACTCAAGTCCTTTTTTAAAAAAAGAAGAAGCCCACATTAAAGAATCAAACCACTTTGGATCTGCAATCATACGGAATGCATTCATTCCCAAAAGAGTAACCATGAGACCTGTAATTGCTACAATGATAATATCTGCATCGTAAGACTTACCAAGCCCAGCAGGACGAATAATATGTCTTCTATAAAAAGCATAGGAAAGCCCGAGCAGCACCAACACAGTAAACGAATCTTGCAAAACAACAAAGACAGAATAAAAATCAGATCCTAAAAATTCAAAACTAAAGGGAGGAAAAATCTCATATAAAAAAAGCTCGATGGTCCCAACGGTAATAATTAAAAATCCCCAAAAAATAGCAACGTGCATAAGGCCAGCGCCTTTTTTTTGCAAAACTGCTTTTTGTCCTAAAACATTTGTAAAAAAGACTTGAATACGAGTTGGGATATGATCCAGTCTATTGCCACTCCAAGCTGTACCAGTCGAAGATTTTGCTAAACGAAAGAGGATCAATACTTTATAAGCAAAGTAAGCGTTTGCTGATAAAAAAATACATAAAAAAACCAAGGACTCTATATTCATGAAGAAAGAACTTTCTTAAATTCTTCAGTAAGAACAGGCACGACTTGAAAAAGATCAGCAACAATTCCATAGTCTGCAACTTGAAAAATAGGAGCCTCAGGATCGTTGTTAATCGCTACAATAACTTTTGAGGTTCGCATTCCAGCTAAATGCTGAATGGCGCCAGAAATTCCACAAGCTATGTATAGGGTTGGACTTACCACTTTTCCGGTTTGACCCACTTGAAAGGAGTGGGGTCGGTAGCCCGCATCTACTGCTGCACGCGAAGCGCCTAGAGTGGCGTTAGGTAAAACCTCAACAAGCTTTTCTAAAATAGAAAAATTTTCACTACTCTTTAAAGATCTACCACCCGATACAACAATATTAGCTTCAGTAAGATCTAGTTTTGCACTAGCTCCTTTTACAACATCCTTAATAATAGATTTAAGAGCACTCAAATCCAGCGGCACAGCCGTTACTTGCGCTTGAGTTCCACTTTCAAGAGCACCGATTGAAAGCGCATTGGGACGAATGGCTGCAAAATATGGAGGACCACTTAAAAACTCAATATCAGCTAATGCCTTACCAGCATAAATGGGACGAGTAACTTTTAGCTTGTCTCCTGCAATTTCAGCCTTTGTACAATCACTGGCAAGCCCAACCCCTAACTTTGCCGCCACACAAGGAGCAAGGTCTTTGCCTTGAGCGGTTGCTCCAATCAAAAGAAACTGTGGACTACTACTTTTAACGGCATTTACTAAAAGCCTTCCATAAGCTTCATTTGAATAAAACTTAAGCGCTTCACCTTGTGCAAGAAAAACGCGTTTCGCACCCATAGAAGCTAACTCTTGAACTAAACCTTCCACATTGTGTCCTGCTAAAAACGCGCTGGGATCACAGCCAGACTGCTTAGCAAAGCTTAATAGCTCGTGTGTTATTTTTTTTAATTTTCCATCTTTATGTTCTGCATAAACAAGTGCTGATGCCATAAGCTTTCTCTCCTTAACATCGGGTTTAAATCACTTTTGCTTCTTCACGTAAAAGCCGAACGAGCTCATGAACTTGAGCTGATATTTCCCCTTGAATTTTCTTTCCAGGTGGCTTTGGTGGAGGAAGTTGGTAATTCACTAGTTTAATTTTTTGATCTGAAGCACTCAATCCCAAATCACTCATTTTATATTGCTTAATTTCCTTTTTTTTTGCTTTCATAATGTTAGGTAAGGAAGCAAAGCGAGGCTCATTTAAACCTTTTTGTGCTGCTAAAAGACAGGGCTTGGGTAATTCAATAATTTCTATGGTTCCACCTTCAGTTTCTCGTTTAACGGTCACAGAACTTGCACCATATTCTGCGTTTAAAACAACGGTAGCATAAGGAATTTCTAAAAAAGTAGCTAAGAGCTGACTGACTTGAGCACAGTCGTCATCAATGGCTTGTTTTCCTGTATAAAAAATATCTGCAGGAGATTCTTTTTTAACTGCTGCAGCTAAAGCTTTTGCTGTTTGAAAGCTATCTGCGTCTTCTGGCATATCCACCCAAACTGCATTATCACAACCCATGGCTAACGCTGTACGAATAGCCTCAGTAACGCGCTGCGGACCACTGCTTAAAACAGTTACTAAACTTCCTGGGTTTTTTTCTTTAACCCTTAATGCTTCTTCTACTGCAAACTCATCGTAAGGGCTCATAATCCACTTAATGCCAGCAGAATCAATCCCACTGTTGTTTGCATTTAATTTAATTTTTGTTTCAGTGGCAGGAACTTGTTTGATACACACGTAGAGATTCACTATTTTTCTCCTTCATTTTGTAAATTACTTAGATGCGTTCTTAGCTAAAGAATACATCTTTCATAGAATAAAGACCAGTTTTTCGATTTTGAAAAACCCATTTTACAGCAAGTAATGCGCCATACGCAAAAATTTTACGATCGAAAGCTTCATGGGTAAAGCTTAAAACATCAAAAGGCCCAATAAATTTGAGTTCATGAAGTCCTACAACTTTCGACACTCGAGAGCTGTGAACTTGAGTATTCATATGAGGAAGCTTTTCTAACATCGCTTTAGCAGTTCCACTCGGAGCGTCTTTTTTTTGTTTGTGGTGGATCTCGTGTAAAACAGACTCATACCCCCAACTCTTAAGATGGGATGCGGCTTTTTCAAGAAGGTATAAGAGTAAATTTACAGCTGGAGAAAAATTAGGCGCAATAACGACACAAGCCTTTTTTGAGTAATGATACACAACCTTTAAATCTGGATCAGTCCATCCCGTACAACCAATGATATAGGGCACGGCACAGCTTTCCTTAAGCAGTATGTTTAAATATTCCTTGGTAGCTTTTGGTGTGGACACATCTAAAACAACATCAAATGACGAGGAAAAATTCAAATCTGCTTTTTTCTGAACTTTTTGTACGAGTTTAATTTTCTTAAAATCATTTTGTTCACATAGATTTTGAACAAGACTCCCCAGCCTGCCGTGAGCTCCTATAAGAACAAGCTTTATTTTATTCATGCCGAAGCTTTTCCAGGACGTGAATGCGACAGGGACATATCATATGCTTGTGGATTGTCTTCGCGAAGAGAAGAAGACAAGCTATCCCATACACCTTTTATTTTTTCTAAGTTTTCTTTTTGTAGTTCTACTAGCGGCAAACGAACTGTTGGAGAAAACCCGAGCCTCCAAGAAAGAAATTGCTTAACTGGAGCAGGATTGGTCTCAATAAAAAGAGCTTCTAAGAATGAGAATAATCCGTCATGTAGGGCAAGCCCAGCTGTTGTTTTAGCAGCAACCCAACACTCATAGAGTGCGCACATGTTCTTTGGAAAAACATTTGAAGCAACACTAATTACTCCGTCACCACCACAAGCCAAAAAAGGCCAAAAAGTAGGATCATCTCCTGTAAGAAAATAAAAATCTTTTTTCGTTTTTTGTTTTATTTTAGTTCTAAGCTCTGAAAAAAAACTTAAACTCCCCGTAGCTTCTTTAATGCCTAAGACAGAAGGATGTCCGGCTAAAGAAGCCACAGTGACTGCATTTAAAGACACTGAAGTTCTGCCTGGCACATTGTAAAGAATAAGTGGTGCATGGCATGCATCGGCCACTGCAGTAAAATGAGCCTCTAGTCCTTTTTGTGTTGGTTTATTGTAATACGGAGTCACTACAAGCAAACCATCTACACCAAGATCACATGCACTTTTAGACTCCTCAATTGTTTTTTGTGTATTGTTACTTCCTGTACCTGCAACCACCAGAAGCCTGCCGTTACATTTTCTCACAGCAAGTTCAATTAATTTTTTCTTTTCTTCTGAAGTAAGGGTAGGACTTTCTCCAGTAGTGCCACAAACCACAACGCCTGCTACTCCTGTTTGAATTTGAGAATCTAAAAGCACTTCATAGCTTTGCCAGTCTATCGCACTAGACTTTGTAAATGGGGTTGCTAATGCTGTAAAAACTCCTTTAAATGAGCTCTTTTTGGACAAGGTCTGCATATTCCTCTCGCTTTCGAATTACTTTATAAGATTGTCCCTCAACTAAAACTTCCGCAACAAGTGGGCGCGAATTATATTGGCTAGCCATACTCATGCCATATGCACCAACATTTGTAAAAGCAAGTAAAGCGCCAGGCTTTAGTAAGGGCATGCGTGCATTGGTTTGAAAGGTATCTGTTGTTTCACAAACTGGTCCCACAATATCACAAGACACCGCACGAGAAGAAGTTTTAGTAAGAGACTCCACAGGATGAACGGCTTTATATAGAGCTGGTCTCATCAGATCGTTCATGGCGGCATCCACAATATAGAAAAACTTTTCTTGCCTTTTTTTTATACTCAGGAGCTGTGACAATAAAACAGCCGTTGGTCCAATCAAAGATCTTCCTGGCTCAATTCCTAACTTAAAATGAGACCCTTTAAAGACTTGTTGAATGAGTCCGCCATATTCGGATAAGGATAGGCTTTTTTCTTTTCCATAAGAAATCCCAAGACCACCACCAAGATCTAAATAAGTTACTTCAAATGGAACCTCAGCCGCGGTTTTACGTAAAGACTGCCAAGCACTTACAAATGGAGCAGCTTTTAAAATTTGGCTCCCAATATGGCAACTCAAACCACACAAGTGTACATGCTTTAATTGTTTGGTATATTTAAAGACTTCATTAAGCTCAAAACTTGAAAAACCAAATTTATTTTTTTTCAATCCTGTTGAAATATAGGGATGAGTTTTAGCATTTACATTTGGATTAATACGCAAGGCCACCCGCGCGCGAACGCCAAGTTTAGCAGCACATTTATCTAAGACAAAAAGCTCCTGCAAAGACTCGACATTAAACATATGAATCTGCGCTTTTAAAGCTTCATCAATTTCTTTTTTAGTTTTCCCCACACCTGAAAAAACCATTTGTTTAGGAGAAACGCCTGCTAGTAGCGCTCGATACAACTCTCCTCCACTTACAAGGTCTACTCCAACACCATTTTCTTTAAAAATTTTTAGTATGTTTACGTTGCTACAAGCTTTTACAGCAAAATAAACTTCACAGTCTAAACCCTCCAAAGAATTTTTAAGTGTTTGAATTCGATTTATAATAGCTTGCTTACTATATACGTACGTCGGAGTTCCAACTTTTTTAGCGATTTTTAAAAGAATGGCGCTACTCATCTTGCTTTGTTGCATTCTCGTCCTGTATTTTTTTTGCTTTTCTTTCTTTAAGCTCCTGCAATCTTTTAATTTGTTGAGCTCTTTTTATTTTTTCATTTTTTTCATTTTCTTCTTCGATAGCCCTATCTTCTGGAGACAATGGCGCTTGAGGAGGTGCTTTTACCCCACAACTTAAGAGGATTAATAATAAGAGAGGAATGAAGATTCTCACATTAATTAATATATTAGAGCACATCTGAGAAGTCCATTTCTGCTGCAAATTGTCCTTTCGGACATCTTAAGATGTGCTCTTAGAATTTTAAAACCAAGCCAATGGCAAAAAGATCATTGCCATAATCTAATCTTGCGGCCCAACCTGGGCCAATCTTAATCATTGTACCTGCGCCAAGTGCCAAATTTGTAGTAGACAAAAGAGACACATCAAAATCAGCAGAAGCATTGTTTTTAATAAAACCAGCATATCCAAATAAAGTGAAGTTATCCCCTAAAAGGAGCCCATACCGTGCAGTTCCAATAAATGGCATAACCGTAACGCTATCATTTAGATTTTGAAAACCAACAATCGTGTAATAAAAAAGACCAACTTCTAATGAAAAGAGATCTTGAAGAGTCCGTCTGCTGAAAAATGGCTTATTCACAACGTTATAAGCATAGCGGCCACCAAGTCCTGTATAGCTTGCCGCCTTGTTATCCCGATCTACATTTTGTAAAATGGCGTACTGTGCGCTTAAAACATGGTGGTACGGTTCTATTGGCAACTCATCTTGTGCCATAATATCTGCATATATTTCATCTTCATCCTGAAGCTCAATACTTTCTTGTGAAATTTCAGATCCATCTTTGTTAAAAATAGGCTCAGCTTTTGGTTTTTCTTTTGTTTTGTCATCACCATCTTTTTTGTCCGGCAAGTTCTCTTGTGGTTTTGGTATTCCACGATCTAACTCTGCATCATCCGGGCTGACTTCTTGTGCCAAATCCTCATCTGTTTTTATTTTATCTAGTTCTTCAATGCGTTTTTCTCGCTCCTTAATAAGTGCAACTATTTTATCCCCTAGTTTTTTAATAGCTCGATATTCGCTGTCAGCTTTAAGTGGCTGCATGGGTAAAACTACTTTTGCAGCAAATTTTCCAGAGTAGTTTTTTAAAATACGAATTGCAGCAATATCTTCTTTGTCTTGCTTTAATAGAATAATTTTACCAACTTTTATATTGGTATTCGCAAGGTTCTCAAATAACCACACTTTTCCTGAGGAGCTTTTTTTTGTTGTTCGGACACTAAACTCCTCAGCTTCTATCGGCTTTACTTCATTGACCTCTTCTTCTACGGGTGGGGGTGGATCTAACTTAATAGTTTTTTGCGATGGTTGAGCATAAGAATATAAGTAAAAAAAAGTTCCAAAATTAATTGTGAACGCACAAAAGAGAGCTTTGACTTTCGCTCCGCTATCCGCTTTAATCATTCTCAAAAAATTATGACGAAAATTTTTGTGCTGCACAAGTTTAAAGAATTAAAAAGTTTCCTCTATGTGTTTTTATTAGTCATTTTGACAACATCGGGACAAGCTCAAAAACAGAATCAAAAGAAACTAAATCTCGACACTATTTTGCAGGAATCAAAATCTATTTTTACACAAGGCAAAAGGAAAGAAGCTATTTTAAAACTAAATGAAGCACTCATTCTCACTAAATCTAAAAAACAACAATCCCAGATTTTAGCAAAAAGAACCCTGTTCTCAGAACAGTTTTTTACTTCTGAAGCATTTCAAAAATATGAACTTGCTAAAAGCTTTGCTCAGGCAGCCCGCTGGCAGGACTGCTTAAGGGAGATCGAACTTGTTTCACAAACAGATTTAAATAATATTTTAGTTTTAAGAATAAAAAGTTTATGTCAAATAAAGCTCCCTCAAATGAATGATGCCTTAAAATCCATTCAAGAAATTTTAGAGTTTTTCCCAGATGACTTTGAGGCTAATTTAAATAAAGTAGAAATCTCATTAATTCAGCGTAGCCCATTGAATGGCTTAGGTATCCTCGAAAAAATTGAACCCAAAACATCTCTAGAAGTGGAAAGAATTGTGATATTTAAAGCAAAACTTCTTGAAATGTTAGGACGCTCTTCAGAAGCAGTAGATGTTTTACGAAAAGACCAAGAAACTTATCTTGAACACATAGAAGTTCTCTATGAGCTTGGCACTCTTTACAGTCGAATATCAGGAAATGATTGGTTATCTAGAAAATTTTTATTGCTTTTTATTAGTCGCTGTAAACGCATACCTCAAGTAGAATTGAAAAAACGCTCTTTTGACCTTCTTATCCCCAAAACCCAGGCTCTTCTTCTAGAAATTGATAAACGATTGGGCATTGATAAATAAATAATGCAGGGCGGTTTGACGCTTTCAGTGGACCTCGATATTTCCAACCATCGGGGGAGGGGAAATGGGTCCTAAGCTTTTTATAGCTATCGCTGGTAATATTGGTACAGGCAAGACCACTCTTACAAAACTTTTATCAAAAAAATACGGATGGCTCCCTCACTACGAAGTTGTAGAACACAACCCGTATCTCGCTGATTTTTATGAAAGCATGTCTCGATGGTCTTTTCCTATTCAGATTTTTTTTCTTAACTCACGTTTTAAAGCACATAAAAACATCAATTTAAGTTTAAACAGTTCAATTCAAGACCGCACCATTTATGAAGATGCGAATATTTTTGCTAGAAATCTTTATGAAAGTAACTATATGGATAAACGGGACTATGACAATTATCTCAGTATTTACCATGAGATTTGTCAGTATCTTACGCCGCCAGACCTGCTTATTTATTTAAGGAAAAGTTTGCCTAAACTAAGAAAAAATATTGCTGATCGAGGTAGGGACTATGAAACAAACATCAGTGACACATATCTTTCAAATTTAAACCGTTACTATGATGAATGGATTGAAAATTATCACGATGGGAAGGTCTTAGTTTTGGAGTCCGATGAGTTTGATTTTGTAAAAAAAGAAGAGGACTTTAACCATATTTGCAAAAAACTTTTTCAAACGATAGACCAACAAGAGCTTTTTTTGCCTAGGGTGTAAATGTCTTAATATTTATTGATAGCCCCTCTGCGTTTAACCGAGATATTGCATTTAAGTTCTACTGCGACAACCAATCTGCGGCGCTATTGCAGCGTACTCGAAGATTTTTAAGCTCAACATATCGCCCTGGATATGCCTCGCTTAAAAACTTCTGCGC
>Ga0213870_1000245_pt1 | contig 28599 bp, 21 predicted proteins | sample WICALVC2017_Meta_FD_160119 | JGI IMG/M metagenome (GOLD analysis project Ga0213870, IMG submission 160119) | Freshwater microbial communities from subterranean cave lake in Wind Cave National Park, South Dakota, United States - WICALVC2017 | ecosystem: Environmental > Aquatic > Deep subsurface >... | reverse complement strand
AGTACTGAAAAGACTCAAAGTAAGCTTAGGCGGGTTTTACATTATTAATAAAATAAAAAACTACTCCACTTTTCGTGGGTGTAGGGATTATACAATAGGAGAGTCGCATGGTGCAAGAGTCACTTGTTGACACGAATATCTAAATCTCCTAGTATGAAAGCATGCAGGTCATATCGTGGATTAAAAAGAATAAACTTACTTCACTTCTCATACTCATTCTTTTGGTCATTTTCGTAAAAAATTGGTTTTCCGATAATGAAAATTACAACCTCTCCGTAAACCGCTCTTCCTATGACACGACTGAGTCGCTCTCGTTACCGGGACTGGGTGGAGCTGATATGGGAGCTGCAATGAAGATGGGACGAGGTGGGATCGTCCCCCCACCACAGGACTTTGCACCGGCGCCGGAAGTGACAGACAGAAAAGTCATACAGGAGGGAGACGTATCACTTCTGGTCAAAGACGTCCGGCAATCGGCTGATTCAATCATTTCCCAGGCAACTACAATGGGTGGATACATGGTAAACAGTTACTTTAACAACCCTGGGGAGGCGCCCTCGGCGACGGTAACGGTGCGCGTACCGGCAACTAAATTACCAAACTTTCTTTTCTTCCTTCGCACGCATGGGGTGAAGGTAGTTTCCGAAAACCTCTCGGGACAGGATGTGACAGATCAATATGTGGATATCGAAGCGCGCATCGCAACGCTTCTTCAGACAAAAACAAAGTTTGAGCAAATATTGGCACAAGCTACAGAAGTCTCAGATATACTCAATGTCAATCAACAGATTATAGGTATTCAAAGCCAGATTGACTCGTATAAAGGCCAACAACAGTTTCTGGATAAAAGTGCACAGTCATCCCGTGTCACAATCTACCTCTCCACCGATGAATTCTCACTCCCCTACGCGCCATCTGAATCATGGAGAGCGGAGGTAATCTTCAAACAAGCAGTACGGTCACTGGTTACCAATCTTCGAAAAGCAGGAACTGCGCTTATCTGGTTGGGTGTCTATGGAGTGGTGGCAATACCTATTCTTCTAATTGCTCGAATAATCCTCAAAAGAGTGCTAAAATAAGATAATTCATCACTCAATATAGCTGTTTGTATGCCGCATCCAGAAAATCCCTTATCCCATGTTCATAATCCTGAAGTGATCGGGAATACAAGGTTATTTCTTTTTGATCTTTACGATACTGCAGTTGACCTAAATGGAACGATTAAAAAGGGTATAACTGGGCTCGATGCTACTATTGATGGTGTATTATTTGCAAGAAGATGGCGAGAACAATACAGCCAACTTCTTGATGCTTTTCAAGATGGAAAAATTCCATGGTTGGATCTTGATACTCTTATGAGAAGAGGCTTAGAAGAAGTCTTACCTGAATTTAATTTAGCGGATGCACCATCAGAAACGAAAGACAAATTAATCGATGCATGGTATCATCCTGAACCATGGCCCGACACTAAAAATGCACTGGAACGGTTACGAAAGAAAGGATATACAATGGCCACAATGTCCAACGCAACACTCACCATGCAAAGGGAAATCGCAAAAACAATTGGTATCGATTTTGATTACTATTTTTCCTCTGATGCAGTAGAAGCATACAAACAAAACATTCGTATGTTTCAACAGGCTTTTGGACAAGGATTTGGGACACATGAAATTACCATGGTTGCTAATTGGTTGGGTGACTTAAAAACTGCCGCTTCTGCAAATATCGGATTCAATACCGCATATGTATATCGATCGAAAGATCCTTCGGAAGCAGATTTTGAAGCTGATATTGCCGCACGAGATTTAACCGAACTTGCTGATGTATTTGGAGCTTAGATTTACTTTCTTCTTGGCGGATTTTTGTGGCCCAAGAAGACTGTGAGGAGATAGATCTCGATCCGCCAGCTGGCGGACGGGATGATATATTGTTTTACTTCTTGCGGAATTTGGGAGGAGGTTTTCGTCCAGTATAAACCATAAGAATAACAAATATTGCAAAAAGTAGAAAGAAGATATATACAAGCATAAGTGTATCCATTGTAACTTTTTAAGCAGTTCCAATTCGTTCAAATCGAAGCGATACCCACCAGGCGGCTATCGTTGATACTATTCCCATAGTAGTACGCTTCGGATCCGATATATATGGCTCCCTACTGAGAAGTTGTGGTAAAACAACGGTTGCCAATAATACCTGACCGGCATTGTCAAAGATATTGGCAAGTCTCAAGATTTGGGAACGTGTAAAGCGCTCCATTATAATTATCCTAACATGTCTACAGAAATAGAATCAAATAAAAATGATAAAGTTAACTGACGTATGAACAGTTGGCAGAGGGTATGGCTTTATAGCGTCATTGTATTTTCTTTCCTTCATATAATTCGTGACATTTTCCAAGATTTGGGAATAGACAATTTCCTTTCTACGATTCTAGCCTCACCTGGACCTCCAAAAATAAACGCCGTTCTCTACTGGACGGTATTTAATACGTACGCGATAGCGGGAGTGGAAATCTTACTTGCAGGTCTCTGTCTGAGACGTAATCGTTTCGGAGCGTTGGGAAATATCACAATAATTATTGCGGTAGCAATTTTCCTTCTCTGGATGATGTACTATTTTCTCCCCTAAAGTGCGAAGTGATCTGATTTTTCGATAAAGTTGTTGTAGTTCAATAATTCGAACTATTGAACTTTTCACAGGGGTTTTGTACGCAAGGATATATAAGAAGATTGTGTGTGAGAATTCTAGTTTAATAGTTTGAATTATTGAACTGTACTGTTTTAAACAATGACCACTCATTACAAAAAATTGAGGAATAGACTAGTATGGTTTTTTGTGGGAGCGCTGGAGTTCTTTTACCAGTGCACGACCTTCCTTGGACTGGTACCCATGAGAAGTTGTAAGTACATCAGCTACTGATTCTTTAATATCATTCCAGATCTTTTGAAGAGATTCATTGCGTTTGATCTTCTTCACAATTGTACGAACTCCATCTCCTTTGGTTTTCAACCAAACGGACACAGTACCGATCGTTGGTCTGCTCACCTTTAGTGTATCTTCGATACTATCGTAATCATAACCCTCAAGAAGCATGAAAGCTATCGATAATCTTTTGGCCAACACTATCTTTTCAGTTGGTGTGAGGAGATCGTCAATAAATGAGACAGCAGCTTCTTGAGAACCGGTCAAAACGATGCTTGAAAGAAAGAGCGAAATAATCCTTTCCTGTACTTTTGGTTTGAGAAACCTGCGCGAAACCTGTGCCATATCTCAGTGTAATAATTCGAATTATTGAACTTATTGTGACATAAAAATTAAGGTGGTACAAGAGGGTATTTTTCCTATCTGTATTTTGTCCTATCTAGAGTGAGAGACGCGGTAATGCTAAAGTGTAAGAGTTCAATGCTGTGAAAAAAGCATATATTCTGGTTAGCCTCATAATTCTTCTTGCCGCCTTTTTGCGATTTTTCCGCTTAGAAGAAAACCTCTCCTTCCATGCGGAGCTGGGTGACAACTACCTGGTGATGAAAAACTACGTAGCTCATCGGGAAATTCCGCTCGTTGGTCCACCTACCTCTCATCCCTGGCTCTCCTTTGGGCCCTTCTATTATTGGATATTTACTCCTATTTTAATGATATCCAACTGGCACCCGGTGGGGCCGGCAATTGCCTTTGCGATAATCGGTACGTTTACAGTCTTACTCAACTATTGGTTTGTGACAAAGATCGCAAACAAAAAATCTGCATTAGTATCGTCTTTATTAATTGCCCTATCTCCTCTCTGGTTGTCATTCACCAGGGAAAGCAGGTTTTTTGTACTTATTGCGACACTTATATATCCCTATTTCATACTCGTCTATTCGTACGTAAGAAAAAAAACAAATAATCTCTTCTGGATTGGTCTCTCTCTGGGGGTCATGCTCAATTTCCACTATGCACCGATCATCCTCGTTCCTTCTATGGTCATTCTAATACTCTTCTACAAACGGAAACCTGCTGTAAAAGATGTTATTACGGGAATCGTGGGCACTCTCCTTCCTCTCACGCCCTTGATCATCCATAATCTTTCTCATAAGTCACCCATGCTTGTTCAGTTAATCGTATGGTTCCCGTACCGTATACTTGGATTCTTTGGAGCAAGCGAAAAAATTGCTGTAGACGCGCCATCACTGACCAAAAGTATCGAAGCATTCATCACCTTTGCACAGTTGAATTTCTCTGCAACATCTTCATTTCTCGCTATACTTTTTGTTATGGCAATACTTGTATATATTCTCTTTCCTGGCAATAAATCTTTACATAACCATGCTACTTCCATAATTGTTGTTCATTTAATAGTTGCCTTTATGGCAATTGTTATACACCAAAATGTGCCCCTCCACTATTTTTTGCCTATCTTTCCTATCCCCATCGTCTTTTTCTCTATGTTGGTTACTGCACTCATCAAGCACCGCATGCGGATCGCTCATCTATTGGGTATCGCTACCGCTCTAGGCGTGTGGATTTTGATAGGTGTAAACAGCACCTATTTCTTCTCTGACCGCTGGTTTTACCAACCCCAGGATCGAAACACCAGAGAGCACCCGTACCCCTTCGCACTGCAACAAAACGTAGTTAACGCGATTGTTGCCGATGCTTCCGGCCGGCCGTTCACCCTCTCACGTGTTGGCTCCTTTGACTATTACACCTATGCGCACGCGCAGCATTACCGCTACCTACTCTGGTGGGAGGGCAATGAACCGTTGGACACCCCGCAGGTACTCTCGTATACCGTGTACGACGATATAGCGAAACTTCCAGTAAAAAACCACCAAGAAAAAGTACTTTGGGTTTCAAATGTCGCAATCGTAAAAAACGAATAGTTCGATAATTTGAACTACGGTAAAAATCTTGGTTATGACTTTGGTAGCTCGATTTCATAAATCCCGATAAACTCGGGGTCAAGGGGTTTGGGGAAACGAATCGCTTCTTTTGTCACCATAGACATGTTGCCCATGCTCTGCCCCCGCGAGATGAAGTAGAGCTCGGGACGGTTTGGATCTTTCAGAAAATCCTCGTTGTCAAACACGTCGTTCCAAAAGTACTGTTCAGGCGCCACCAATACGTTTTCCTTACCGCGAAGGTAGGCAAACAGCGCATCGGTGGGATTCCCACTTTCAAGGCGCAAAAACACGATAACCTCTCTCTCCTTCGCTTTCTCCAATATCCAGTCCGCGGCTTCTTTCACTCCGTACCCCGACGTCCATCCCATAAAATACTGTGCAAGATCGCGCTTGAGGGCGGGAAGTACTACAAGAGTCGTATAAAATTTCAAAGGACGTATGATCAGAAGTGTCGTTACCAGCACATGGTAGATGAGTGTGATGCAGGTAAATATTCTGAGTGCTTTTGAATTTTGAGAAAGCGTGTATCCCGCCAAAACTAAAAAGGGCGGTACCGCCAAAAGTAGCCACCGAGTCGTCAACTGCGTCAAAAAGAACACGGAAAGAATGATAGGTACAACAAACCATACCAGAGGAATGATGCCATTTTTATACTTTTTGACCATGACAATCGCAAGGGTAAACGCAATAATGGCAAACGGTGAAACAAAATTCACCAACCACTGGCTTATATCAAAAATTTGTCGTACGATTTTTGGGATCACTAATTCACTACTTGGACCAGACAACGAAAGTCTCAATGTATCTTTCATCGGACTTGACTGGTAAAGGGGTTGCAGAAGTAGTGGAAGCATAACGACAAGACAACTGATAATCGTTATAGCTGTGGAAATTATAAGGTGACGCCAGCTGATGACTCTTTTTATTTTGAAAAAACAAAGTGTGACAAGAAACGATGGAATCGCAAACAGTGCGCTGGATTTGTACCACCATCCCAAACCAATTACCAGTCCGACCATTGCACACGTTTTGAGTGAGAATTTGTTGTAAAGCCGGCACGTAAAATAAAAAGAAAGACTGTAGGAAGCAACGACTTCTACATCAGGTAATGCGAGTCTGTCAAAAAAAAGGGTAAAAGGGGTAAAAATAAGAAGCACTACGAACGCTCCCGATTTCATCTGAGGAAACAGCAGTGAAAACGATAAAAACGTAGCAACTGATGCAACAGCTCCCCAGAAAATACTCACCAATCGTGTGGTTCGTAGTGGATCAAACGGTACTATTTGTGCGAGTCCATACGTGATAGGCACTGCTGTTTGTTTCCCATCTATGGCGATATAGAAAGGAAATTCCCGCTCTAACCGGTCAAACAGTGCATTACCCCAGGACATGTAAATCCCCTCATCAGAGAATATAGGAACCGATAGAGGGTTACACAGTCGAGTGGCAAGATAGAAGACTAAAAGAACAACGAGGGGACACACATTTCTGCGGTGCATGCATAGAGCCTACCATTGAAAAAAATAAGACGCAAGGGGGTGCAATTACGCGGATTTAGAGACGATTTTTTCGGTGATGTTTTTGGGGACTTCCTCGTAGTGAGACGGTTCCATGTAGTAGGATGCGCGCCCTTGGGTGAGGCTTCTTAATGTGGTTGCATAACCTGAAAGTTCGGCCAGTGGCACCATGCAGATGATAAGCGTCACGTTGCCTCGTTTTTCGGTCCCCAATATTTGGGCCCGCTTGGCAGAGAGATCTCCAATGACAGTCCCCATAAACTCATCAGGTGTCGTTACCTCCACCTTCATGATAGGCTCAAGAAGGATAAGCCCTGCTTGTTTGGTGGCGCTCTGAAAGGCCATGGATCCGGCAATTTTAAACGCAATATCTGAGGAATCGACATCATGATACGTGCCATCATAGAGCGTGACTTTGATATCAACGACGGGGTAGCCTGCAAGAACTCCTTTGTCTTTAGCTTCCTTCACGCCTTTCTCAACTGAGGGAATAAACTCGTTGGGAATAGCCCCTCCACGGATCGCGTCGACAAATTCAAATCCTTCACCCCGGGCTTTGGGCGCGACACGCAAAAGTGCATGTCCATACTGTCCCCGGCCACCGGTTTGTCTAATATATTTCCCTTCACCCTCAGCCGTCCCTTTGATTGTCTCTTTGTAGGCAACTTGGGGTGCTCCCACATTGGCATCGACTTTAAACTCTCGCCTCATCCGATCTACCAATACGTCCAGGTGAAGCTCGCCCATTCCCCAAATGATGGTTTGTCCTGTCTCGGGGTTGGATTTCACAATAAAGGTCGGATCTTCCTCAGACAGTCTCTGCAAAGCCATACCCATCCGCTCCTGATCAGCCTTCGTCTTGGGTTCAATGGCAAGAGAAATCACAGGATCGGGGAAAGAAATTCTCTCCAGAATGACCGGTTTGGTGCTGTCACAAAGAGTGTCTCCTGTCCCTGTATCTTTAAGCCCGACAATAGCCACAATTTCTCCTGACAGTGCCTCAGAAATTTCTTCCCGTTGGTTGGCATGCATGAGAAGTAGTCGGCCGATACGTTCCTTCGTGTCTTTGGTCGAGTTGTACATGTAGGATCCGGCAGAAATTTTCCCTGAGTAAATTCGTACATAGGTGAGTTTCCCAACATGGGGATCAAGTTGAATTTTAAATGCAAGGGCAGAAAATGGTGCTTGTACATTGGTTTCGCGAATTTCCTGCGCGTTTGTTTTGGGATGGACTCCTTTGATGGAGGCTACATCCAGAGGTGAAGGGAGATAATCGACGACAGCATCCAGAAGCGGTTGCACGCCTTTGTGCCGAAGTGATGATCCACAATAGATAGGTACGAGTTTGTATGCAATCGTACCTTTGCGCAACGCGGCTTTCAATTCCTCCATACTGGGTTCTGTCCCGCCCAGATACTTCTCCAGAAGCGTATCGTCTTGCTCACAGATTTGCTCAATAAGCTTGTGACGATATTTTTCAACCTCGTCCTTCATATCAGGGGGAATTTCATCTTTGATCTCAAACTTGGCGCCCAACTCGTCTGCTCCCCACAAAAGACTTTTGCGCGTAAGGAGATCGACTGTGCCGACAAATGAATGTTCACTGCCAATGGGAAGTACCATGATTGCAGGATTGGCGCCCAAACGGTCTTTGATCATATTCACCGTACGCAAATAGTTGGCACCCAATTTGTCCATTTTGTTGATAAAACACACACGCGGAACGTGATATTTATCTGCCTGATGCCAGACAGTTTCAGACTGAGACTGGACGCCTTCCTCCGCGTCTAAAACCGTCACCCCGCCATCAAGCACACGAAGAGAACGCTCGACTTCCGCGGTGAAATCAACGTGCCCGGGAGTATCAATGATGTTTATGCGAACGCCTTTCCAAAAGGTGGTCGTGGCTGCGGCAGTAATCGTAATACCCCGCTCTTTCTCCTGGGGCATCCAGTCCATCTGCGTATTGCCTTCATCAATATCACCAATTTTGTAGGTTTTGCCGGTATAAAAAAGTATCCGCTCAGTGGTCGTGGTTTTGCCCGCATCAATGTGGGCGATAATGCCAATGTTTCGTATCTTATCCAATGGAACGTCTCTATTTTTGGTGACGGTGACTTGTTGGGCCATAAAATAAAAAATAACCCAATAAACTAATCATCCAATAACCCAATAAATGATTTAATAAGTGAATGAAAAATTATTCAATTATTTTTTCAATTTTCCCATTTATTGGTTGATTGGGTTATTGGTATTTATTGGGTTATTTTGCTCCTACCATCTGAAATGCGAAAATGCGCGGTTTGCCTCGGCATTTCTCTGCATCAAATCTTTTTTTCTGATCGCCTCTCCTGTATTGTGGTATGCATCCAGAAGCTCTGCGGCTAATTTTTCTGCGAAGGTGTGATATTGTTTATTGGGGCGTTTCAGTGCTGCTGCGATAATCCAGCGAATGGAAAGAGAAACTCTTCTATCTCCTCGAACTTCTATCGGCACTTGATAGGAAGCTCCTCCCACACGCCGGGGGCGCACTTCCATTTTGGGCCCTACATTTGAGAGTGCGGTTTGAAACACGGTGAGAGGATCTAAATTTTTGGCTTTGATCGCATCGAGTGCTTTATATACGTTGGCCGATGCAATTGATTTTTTCCCATCTCTCATACTGCGGTTGATAAACCGTGAGAGAAGTTTGTTTCCATACAGTGGTTCAGATTCAGTGGTACGTTTTTTGAGTTTTCCTGTTCGAGACATATGAGTTAATTTTTAATTTAAAATTTTTAATTTTTAAATCAGGCGGCTGGTATCGGTGCGCTCGCTGGTGCGGCAGCGGGAGCGGCAACCGCTCCACCTTCACCTTGTTTAGTGCCATAACGTGATCTACCTTGTTTTCTCCCTACAACCCCGGTCATGTCAAATTTACCCCGCACAATGTGATATTTCACTCCTGGCAAATCCTTCACTCTACCTCCACGGACAAGGACAATTGCGTGCTCAGTGAGGTTGTGTCCGATACCTGGTATGTAGGCGGTAACCTCTTGTTTGTTGGAGAGTCTTACACGCGCGACTTTCCTAAGCGCTGAGTTGGGTTTTCTGGGAGTCATCGTTTTTACCAAGGTAACGACTCCGCGCTTGAAAGGGGCAGGAATCTGTTTTAATTCTCGGTCTTTTGCATTGAAATATCGCCGAAGCCCCGTCACTTTCACTTTCTTTAGGATTTTTTTTCGTCTCTTTTTGACTAATTGATTGATCGTAGGCATATAATAAAAATAACCCAATTATCCAATCATCTAATAACCCAATAAATGATTTGGGCGCCAATTTTCCTTTTCACCATTTATTGGTTGATTGGGTTATTGGGTTATTGGGTTATTCAATTTTCCTGTGCTTCCATTCGTGCACGCTCTGCGGACACGGGAATAAGTCTACCGATTATAACATTTTCTTTTAAGCCCAACAAGCGATCTACTTTTCCTGCTAACGCTGCTTCTGTAAGAACTGTTGTTGTTTCCTGGAATGAAGCCGATGAAAGCCACGACTCGGTAAAGAGTGCGGCGCGGGTGATCCCCAGAATCACAACTTGCGCAGTTCCCGGTTCTCCACCCTCAGCAAGCACCTTGGCATTTTCTTCTTCAAACCGCCTCTTATCAACCATTTCACCAGGAAGAAGTATCGTATCTCCTGAGGTCTCAATCCGTACTTTATCACTCATTTTTCGTATTATGACTTCGAAGTGTTTATCATGGATGGGAATTCCCTGACTTTCATATACTTTTTGGACTTCTGAAAGAAGATATCTCTGCGTACCCAGAAGATCTCTGATCTGAAGCAGTTCTTTGATATCCAACGATCCTGATATCAGCTGATCACCTGCGGCAACCAAATCTCCTGTTTTCACTTTGACTTCTGCATTTCTAGAAACTATATACTCTCGCAGCTCAACAGGCTTAATCCCAATACTTTTGATCGTAATTTTTGTGCCTTCCGAAAATTCTTCAACGGTCGCTTTTCCCGAAATTTCAGCAAGTGGTGAAAACACTTTTGGTGTGCGCGCCTCAAATAGTTCTTCCACTCTGGGTAATCCCTGAGTTACATCCAGTCCTACAATTCCTCCCGCATGCCGTACCCGCATCGTCAGCTGAGTACCCGGCTCTCCGATAGATTGAGCAGCAACGATACCAACGGGAGTACCAATATCCACATAGTTTTTTGTAGCAAGATCCACTCCATAACATGCAGCACACAATCCATACTTAAGTTCACACGTCAGTGGTGATCTGACAATCACTTCAGCTACATCTTTTAACAGTGAGAATTTGTCTTCGATGAGAAGCTCGTCTTTTTTGATAAGTACTTTTTTAGTCTTTGGATGAAGTACGTCTACCGCAAGTACCCTTCCATAAACGCGCACTTCCAGTGTAGCTTGGCGATCCTCACTGCGGCCGATAGTGATTCCTTTTGTCGTAGTACATTCTTCACTTCGTATAATTGCATCGTGCGCCACATCGATAAGACGCCTCGTCAGATACCCAGCATCTGCAGTTTTAAGAGCAGAGTCAGTGAGTCCTTTGCGTGAACCACGAGTTGAGGTCACATATTCAAAAATCGATAGCCCTTCACGGTAATTTGATTTGGTAGGAAGCTCAACAATCTTTCCCAGTGGATCAACCACCAAACCTTTGATCGCGGACAACTGTTTCAGCTGGTCTTTGGATGCACGGGCTCCACCTGAGTTGATAATCATCTTTACCGGGTTTGTCGGTGCCATCATATCCCAGGTGAGATTGGCAAGTTTCTCAGTCGTATCTATCCAGACTTCATTTTCAAGCCGTTTCCTTTCTTCATTGGTGATAAGTCCTTGCTGAAAGTTTTCCTCAACCGATGCGACCTTTTCCTCAGCTTGGGCAACCATTATCTCTTTCTCTTTTATGATTACATTGTCAAAAACCGACACAGAGACTCCACCTGCAATGGTAGCTCCCCAGAATCCGAAGTTTTTGAATCGATCGATAAGAGCAGCAACTTCTTCACGGGGGTACATATCAAAAGCTCGTGTTACTAATGACTTGATGGTTGCTGCTTTAACCGGTTCATTATAAAAACGCATCTCAGATGGTAAAATTTCGTTGAAAAGAATACGGCCAACGCTGGTGACAAGTAGTTCTTTTCCGATGGCAAGTTTAATCTTTTTACGCACATCTACTTTGCCCATCTGAAATGCAGCTATTGCCTCGGTACTATCGGCAAATATGATAAGATTTTCCTCTTTCACGGATTCATTATTCTCAAAGCTGGTCAGGTAATAGCACCCAAGTGCCATCTCTTTGTTAGGAATAGTGATGGGGGTTCCGTCTGCAGGCTTGAGAAGATTTTGGACAGGCATCATGAGCATCCGTGCTTCCTCTTGTGCTTTTTGGGCGAGTGGGACATGTACCGCCATCTGATCACCGTCAAAATCTGCGTTGTATCCGGCACACACACAAGGATGTATTCTAATTGCTGCTCCCTCGATAAGAATTGGATAAAAAGCTTGAATACCAAGTTTATGAAGAGTGGGCGCGCGGTTGAGAAGTACCGGATGGTTGCGGGTTATTTCCTCCAGAATATCAAACACTTGTGCGTCGCGCCGATCAAGGATATTTTTGGCATTTTTCACATTTGGTGCAAGACCACGAACGATAAGTTCTCGTAACACAAAGGGTTTAAAAAGTTCAAGTGCCATTTCCTTGGGAAGTCCACATTGCGTGAGGGCAAGTTCTGGTCCCACCACAATGACTGAACGGCCAGAATAATCCACACGTTTACCCAGAAGATTCTGTCTAAATCTTCCTTGTTTGCCGCGCAACATGTCAGAGAGTGAGCGCAATTGCTGCCCGGCACCAGTCCTACCTGTGGGACGCTGACTGGCATCAATCAGTGAATCAACTGCTTCCTGAAGCATTCGTTTTTCGTTTCTCAAAATTATCTCTGGAGCTCCTAATTCAATAAGATGCTTCAGTCTATTGTTTCTGTTGATTACTCTGCGATAGAGATCATTTAAGTCTGATGTAGCAAATTTACCGCCAGTCAACTGCACCATGGGACGAAGATCTGGAGGGATAACGGGAAGTACTGAAAGAACCATAGCCGAGGGATCTATTTCTGCTTTTTTTAGGCCTTCAAGTACTCGTAAGCGTTTAGTCGCCTTGATCTTTTTTTGACCTGTTGATTCTTGGGCTTCGCGTCGAAGCTGGGCTATATCCTTTGCAAATTCAACCTTTTTTAATACATCTAGTAAGCACTCGGCTCCCATCCCGACCGTAAGAAAATTAGTCACTTCATATTCGCGAAGTTTGAGATATTCATCTTCTGAAATTACTGATAACGGTTTTAGTTTTCTCACCACATCAGCAATCGTATTGAAAATCTCTTTTGCAGTTTCTTCTTCAGACACCTGTTCTTGTGAGAGTGTAGTCAACTGTTGTTTTTTGCGAAAATCCAGTTCATCCTGCGCCAGATCCCTACTTTCACGATTTTTGATCTTTTTATCCAAATCCGCTACTTCTTTTTTATATACTGTTTCAATCTCATCAATATGTGTTTCATAGACTTTCTTTCGCTCATCTTTTCGTTTCTCAAAAATTTTTGCAAGCTTGTCTCCCGCCTTTTTCTGCTCATCGCGATCGACGGCAGTCACCAGAAATGAAGCAAAATAAATAATGTTTTCCAAGGCTTTGGGAGTTATATCAAGGATAAGAGATAATTTTGAAGGGGTTCCTTTGAAAAACCACACGTGTGCCACGGGGGCGGCAAGCTTGATATGACCCATTCGTTCACGACGCACTTTGCTTTGCGTCACTTCCACACCACATTTATCACAGATGATGCCTCGGTAACGGATTCTTTTGTACTTACCACAATAACATTCCCAATCTTTGGTCGGACCAAAAATTCGTTCATCAAACAAGCCATCTTTTTCTGGCTTAAGCGTCCGGTAGTTTATCGTTTCCGGTTTTGTGATCTCGCCATATGACCATGCTTTAATATCATCAGCTGATGCGAGTGTCACTTGCAATCCGGTAAAATCAACAATATTGCCGAAATTTCCTTTTTTGTCCATATGAATTGCGTTTAATTTGCAGTATCCTTAACATTTTCATCTTCCGGCTTGGTTTCCACCGTATGAGTATGACGCTTTCCTTCAACAACTTCTTCGCCTGAGACAGCTGCCAACTCTTGGGCTTCTTTTTCTACTTGTTCATCTTTTTCAGTTGCATCTGGAATTACTTTTTTAGCTGCCGTCACCGCACCTGTTGGAATGACATTGAGCCCGAGTGCTTGAAGCTCTTTTACCAAAACCTTAAAAGATTCAGGAATTGTCGACGCAGGGATATCAGTGCCTTTTACGATTGCTTCAAATGCACGCGCTCGACCTACTACGTCGTCTGATTTTATCGTCAGCATCTCTTGTAAAGTATGTGCAGCTCGATGTGCTTCAAGTGCCCACACTTCCATTTCTCCCAATCGTTGTCCACCCATCTGAGCTTTCCCACCCAGCGGCTGTTGTGTGACCAAAGAATAAGGACCCGTCGAGCGAGCATGGGTTTTGTCCTCCACCATGTGGATTAGTTTCATGATATAGCCCACTCCTACCACTACTGGTTCTTTATAGGGTTCTCCGCTCCTTCCATCGTAAAGAATTGCTTTTCCGTCAATTGGCAGGTTGTATTTTTTAAGTTCAGACACAATCTTTTCTTCAGCAATTGGTTCAAATACCGGTACTCCCACCTTGTATGCGCCTTTCACCGCCGGCCACCCCAAATGAGCTTCCAGAAGTTGACCTAAATTCATACGAGATAATACTGAAAGTGGCGAAATAATGACATCCACAGGAGTACCGTCTGATAGATACGGCATATCGGATGCCGGTACAATCTTTGAGATAACTCCTTTGTTGCCATGTCGCCCTGCAAGTTTATCTCCCACTACAACTTTTCTTATTTGTGCTACTTTTACAATGATTTTTCGGATTGTCCCTGGATGCAATTCATCTCCTTTTTCCCGATCCAAAATACGTACATCAATCACAATTCCTCTTTCTCCATGTGGCATTCGAAGAGATGTATCGCGTACCTCCCGTGCTTTTTCTCCAAAAATTGCCCGCAACAGTCTCTCCTCAGCAGTAAGCTCAGTCTCACCTTTGGGCGCAATTTTGCCGACCAAAATATCGTTGGGGTCAACCTCAGCTCCCACCACAACGACTCCCTTTTCATCCAAATTTGCGAGTGCCTCCTCACCGACATTTGGAATATCGCGGGTTGTTTCTTCAGGTCCTAATTTTGTATCAACCACCTCTGTTTCATACTCTTCAATTGAAATTGATGTCAGCATATCATCTTTTACCAATCTGTCTGAGATCACAATCGCATCTTCATATCCCATTCCATCAAAGGATGCATATGCGATAAGAAGATTTTGACCCAATGCCAACTCACCTTTTTCACATGCTGGTCCATCGATAATCGTCTGCCCCGCCTTCACCGTGTCACCCAGCGACACGAGAGGATTCTGTGAAAAACAGGTGTTTTGAGCGGTTCTCTTAAACTTCTCTATAGAAAACTCGTATTTTTTACCGCTTTTCCCCCGGATTGTCACTTTTGATGCATCAATTTCTTTTACTTTCCCATCCTCAGGTGCGGTAATGACTCGTCCCAATGCTTGTGGGATTACCGCTTCCATACCAGTACCCACAACCGGAGATGAAGGCGCAATCAGTGGCACAGCTTGACACTGCATGTGAGTTCCCATGAGTGCACGATTAGCCTCATCGTGAGCTACAAATGGAATAAGTGATGCAGCAACTCCAACGACCTGTCGAGGCACCATATCGATAAATGAAATATTTTTGCTGTCCGTTTCCAAAAACTCACCATGGTAGCGTGCCGGTATTCGTTCGTCAGATATATACCCATTTTCATCGAGAGGGACACTCGCATGAGTGATATAGTAGTTTTCTTCATCATCGGCTGTTAAATACACGATTTCATTGGTTACTTTTGGCCGCTTCGATCTCCCTTCCATGATAACTTTGCGATATGGTGCTTCCAAAAATCCATAGTCATTTACTCTAGCAAACAAAGCCATATAGGTAACTAAACCTATGTTAGGACCTTCAGGACTTCGCACGGGACAAATTCGAGAGTATTGTGATGCATTGATGTCCCGTATAGAAAATGATGCACGCTCCCGAGAAATTCCTCCTACACCCATCACGGTGAGACGTCTCAGGTTGTCTACTTCTGAAAGCGGATTGGTTTGGTCAAGTATTGTTGAGAGTTGGCTTGTTCTAAAAAAGTCGTTTATGGATGCAATGATGGGACGTGCGTTGACGATCTGGCTTGGCAAAAGATCTATATTGGTTGCGGCCAAACTCATCCGCTCTTTGATAGATCGTTCAAGCCGCATGAGTCCCACCTTAAATGCATTATTGGCAACCAACTCTCCGACACGTCTGATACGACGGTTTCCCATATGATCAATATCATCAAGCGTACCTTTCCCATGGGTGAGTCCAATTACATACTTGATAATTCCTACTATATCTTCTTGCGTCAAAGTCCAATGATCGCGGTCATTGGGGATTTGTATACCTAATTTTTTATTCATTTTATAGCGACCAACTGAACCCAGCGAGTAACGACGTGCGTTAAAAAAGAGGTTTGAAAGAAGTTCTTGCGCGTTTTCTAAAACAGTTGGTTCCCCTGGTCGCATTTTTCGATAGATCTCAACGACCGCCTCATCGCTCGTTTTTGTGGGATCTTTTTCAATCGTTGTAGCTATCAAGACTTTTTCTTTTTCGCTCCCTGAAAAAGAAGAAAGGAGCTTGTCATCAGTCCCGATTCCTATTGCTCGAAGAAGAGTCGTTGCAGCATATTTTCGCCGTCGATCAATGCGTACCGTGATGACATCATTTCTCGTTATTGAAAAATCTAGCCAAGACCCAAACAGTGGTCTTACTTCAGCAGTATAGACCATTTTCCCAGAAACAGGATCTACGTCTCCAGTGAAATAGGCACCGGGGGAACGCACTATCTGATTGACAATACAACGCTCAACTCCGTTTATGATAAAAGTACCATTATTTGTCATCGTGGGAATATCACCTAAAAAGACATCCTGCCTGACACGTTTTCCCGTTTGTTTATTCGTGAGTGTGGCGGTAACTTTTAGTGGAGCATCAAAGGTGAGACCCTTAAGCAGACAGTCTTGTGGAGTATAACGGGGCTTATCAAAGTAATGTTTACTAAACTCAAGATTCCAATTTTTCCCGGTGAAATCCTCCACAGGCGAGATTTCAGAGATTAAATTTGCCAGTCCTATCTCTATAAACCATTGGTAGGATTCTTTTTGTACCGCTTTTAGATCCAAAGGTGGAAGATGCGCAACGTGAAATCCCCAGTTGAGGCGCTGCGTATGTGAGTCGCGGGTGACAATCTTGGGCTTATGCTTTGGCATCAGGGATTCAAGCAGCAGTTTCTTAAAAACAACAAAATAAGCGTACTCACGAAATGTACGCCTCAAAACCGTATGAGAATAATGTTATTCTATCACGGATTATTTAGCTGTCAAGACCTATAATATTAAAAGCCGTCAGCTCACTTCCGCCAGCTGGGAACGTCTGACGTTCCTGGCGATCGGGATCCATACATTATATATAGTGGTGTTATACTGAACTAGTATGTCCGACACCACCACTGCTACTACACAACCCACAGACAATCCTGCTCAATCAGCTGAGCCGAATTCCTTTACCCCGCACGAAGATGCGGGGACCAATCCGGCTCAAACAGATACGGCTCAATCTGAACCTACTTCCGTTCCATCAATAGATACATTATTGGGCGATTCTCAACAGCCAACTACTCAAATAGTAGAGCCGATTACCGCGTCTCCAAGCGCAGAATTTCCTGTACAACCACCCGTTGAGCCGGATTCCACCATTACGGCTCAAGCGTCATCGGAGATGAAAACAGAAGAGCCGGAATCGACCAATACGACTCAGCCGGAATCCCTTGAACAGGAACCCAAGCGGCCAGAACCATCCGTTTCGGCCGATGAACTGAAAGAGCCGACTTCACCAGCAGAGTTAGAAGCCCCATCGCCCTTAACTTCCCTAATTACCCCACTTTCCTCTACTCCTGAGATATCACCGCCGTCTGAGGCAACTTCCTCATCTGACCTAGGTGATTTAGGTAACACTAGCGACCTACCTCCCACCTCCTCTCCAGCCGATACCAATATCCAACCACCTCCTGATCAAGCTCCCCAAGTGCAATCAGAAACTCCAGCCAGTACTCCCAACAATCCGTCGGAACAAACTCCACCTAAAGCGGCCGAAACCAAACCAGAGTCTCCCCAAAGACCTCAGGAAGCTCCAATGGCCAAAGAGGAGAGCTTAAAACCACCCTCAAAACCTGTTTCTTTCGGCGATCTTCTCTCAGGAAAAACTACATCTACCAGTCAGCCATCTGAGCTCGTAACTCCTTTACCTTCCGACGCTTCAGCGAAGGATGAGCAAGCTCCGGTATCTACCACTTCTGCTCCTTCTCTTCCATCTTCTCCTTCTATTCCCTCTACTTCTCCCACTATTCCACCTGTTACTTTCGGAGATCTCCTCAAAAACATCAAGCCGCAAGATATTTCACCTGATCTTTTCACGATCAAGCACGACGAACCAATCGTTTCTCCACCTCAACCTTCCTCTGATAAACCGTCGCCAGCAGTGGTTTCACCTCCATCTCCTGCATCACCTGCACCAGCTTTACAACCCACTGTTTCAACCACTTCACCTCCATCTTCCCAATTAGACCAATCTGACAAATTTGTCCAATCCCCCCACCAAGTCATCGATCAAGAAAAAGTAGAAGAACTTGCAGATGAAAGAATAAAATCGATGCTTACAGAAAAGCGCTTGAAAGCAAATCAAGCCAGAACTTCCAGACGACAAAAAGCACTTGGTCAACTCAAACAACTTATACAAAGCAGAGGAAAACTCACCAGCAGAGAAGCCCAACTTCTCATGCATCTCCCCCAAAGCACTCTTGGAGATTACTTCCGAGATCTAGTAAAAACTGGGGCCATCAAAAAATTCGGCAAAGGCCGAGGTATGTATTATACCTTGTGAATTTGCGTCCCTATTTTCCTATCAGTCTTATTCATCCTATGAGACTTATAAGTCATATACTTTGATCGGAGGTGATTTTATGGGGATTCCAAACTGGATGATTCAATTTTTAGCCGGAGGCCTTGGAGGGCTGGTGAGAGGCTTGGTCGGTATCACCAAATCTCAGACCTTTGATCCGAAGAAATTTCAATTTGAATGGCAGTACTTCGCCGTAACTATAGTCATTTCCATGATCGTGGGACAATTTGCAGGGGTTGTTTTCAACGGTGACTGGAGAGCCTCCATGCTCGCCGGCTACGCCGGCTCTGATTTTATAGAGTCGATGTATAAACTCAGTCTGGCGAAGTTTATAAAGTAATAAAATCTTTTATCTACTTGTTGACAGAACTGTTTTATGAATTGATAATCAAAATCATGAAGGAAGAACGGACGCCAACTATTGAGGAAAGAAGAGATGCATTAAATAATATAGGTCTAATGAGTTAGCCCATGTATCGGATATCTGGGCAACACTGCCAAAAGGAGAGGGTTTTGACCGTAGGGCATGGTACTTATGGCATAAGTTGATTGAGCCTATCTATAAAGATATGCCATTAACAGTACCGCAAACTACAGCGTTACAGGTTGAGTTGACGGAGGCGGCGTTTGGGAGACTAAATCCAGATCTAAAGACTGCAGTAACGCATGAAGGCTAGGGCACTAACCAAAAATATTATTTGAATGTAGATCCTCCCAATGTTACTACAGGTTTGGAACTTGGAGGAAGAGGCTGGCCTGGTATCGGGAGTGGTTGGAGGTTCGGATTATTAGAAACAACATTATCAGAATCTCGTAGTGTGGGACATTTTGAACATTATGGATTTCCTCCTAATGATGTACTAAGCTTTAGAATTAGACATAACCCATTATCGAAAGCTAGATACTTGCCTAAATCTACATCCTAATAATTCACCGGTTTTGTAGAAAAAGCAGATTAACATATGTTTGGATTTGTTTTATTTTAACTTCTAATTGGAGCCTAATTTCCCCGCCTCAAAGCCCGACTTTGAATTCACTGCTCAAATTCCGCAGCCTACACCGATTGCGCATCAACTTTATACGCAACATGTGTTGACCTACCATCGCGTTACTGTTGCAGTTGGATGGAATTTATGTTGACTTTTTATTACAGTATAGTGTATTATATGTGCAGTATCGGGATTTTAGCCTCAATTTATGGCACAATTTGATGCTCAATTACTCGCCCAACTCAAAACTTGGAATCCATGGTGGCAGCTCGGGAAGGATGGTGTAAACAGATACAACGACCCCACTTATAAACGGGAACTTTATACCAGAGTTCAAGCACAGTTTACCAGCGGAAACCAAATAGTCAGCATTGTCGGAATGCGTCAGGTTGGCAAATCGACATTGATGCGTCAGCTGATTCGTGAACTGTTGGATCAGGGCCATGCACCCGAGAGCATTTTATACATTTCTTTTGACGATCCTCTTATCCGAACGAAATACGACCCCATGAAGATTTTTGACATTGTCGTTGAATCGTATATGAGCGGTGTGCTACGCCAAAGTCTGGATCAATATACCGGACAGTTATATTTCTTTTTAGACGAAATACATCAACTTCCCGGATGGGAAAAAACGCTGAAAGCCTATTACGATCGTTCTTTTCCGATAAAGTACGCCGTCAGTGGTTCATCATCCCTGCGGTTGCAATCAAAAAACAGAGAGAGTCTCTTGGGCAGAGTGGCCGAGCACACACTGTGGCCGTTTTCGTTTCGGGAATATCTTGAATACCATGAAAGGATGGATGCCCGTATTCTTGAAGTTGTTAAACGAGCAAAAGCGATAAATGATTCATATCTTCAGAGGTTCGATTTTTCCGCAGTGTATGACGAGCTTAGAAGTGTCTATCATGAAGTCGTAGCATGGAGTAAACAGAAAATTGAAAACAACCTTCAGAAATATATTGTATGCGGGGGGTTTCCCAGGGCGTGGCAACAACTTGATTTCGTCTCCAGACAACGAATTTTGTGGGAACAACATGTTGGAAAAGTGATTTTTGAAGATTTGGTACAGGTGGCTAATATTCGAAAACCGCGTGATCTGGAATTTTTATTTACGTACATCATTGAAAATAACGGTAAAGAGATAAAATTGTCAGAGATGAAAGGGAATATCCGCATGCATTGGGAAACATTGGATAGATATCTTAGTTATCTGATTCGGACATTTTTAATATTTCGAGTTGAAAGAACAAAGACAAAAAGATTACAGATAAAGCGTAGGTCCGGAAATGTGAAATTTTACCTAACCGATGTCGCTTTGCGCAATGCTTTCTACAATAAAACTGAAGATGTGTATTTTGATTCTGAAGAAATGTCGTTTATCGCGGAGAATTTGGTATGTACCACGGTTGAGCGGTGGCTGCGCGGCCCGCACAGAGAAGAACAAGTATCTTTTTATAAAGATAGAAGCGGCGAAATAGATTTTATTTTCAAAGGTGCAACCGTAATTATCCCGATAGAGGTTAAGTGGCGCAATGAGATTCCGCCACTGCGGACGCTGCAAAAAATTGAACACTCATGGGAAGTTGCTCAGAGTCTGCTTATTACCCGCGACCAGGAAATAGATGTAAAGAATGGAAGACTATCTATCCCATTGTGGCTTTTCGTATTATGTTTTTAGTGCATCATAGATCTTTTCCAATCCTGCCACCGTTGCGCACCCATCCATCCTGTGCTACAATCGTTGCGGGTTACGTGTTTTTTGAGGTGGGATTTTCCCGCCACATTTTTTATTTGCCCATCTTACTCTGGTCCCGATATAATCGGGAGCAGATTAGATGGGTATATACTGAAAAAACTGTATTCAAATCTAAGTTTTTTTAGTATAAGAAAGATAATTATATGCCGGCAACAGTCAGAAGTGAATTTGCACTCGCACTCAATCAAGTTGCCACCGAACGTGGTATCGATCCTGCCATCGTGCTTGACACCATCAAAGCCGCAATTTTAGCGGCCTACAGGAAGGATTATGGTACCGATGAGCTTGAGAAGCTCGAAATTACCCTAAACCCCGATTCTGGTGAAGCCAAGGTCCTTAAAGAAGGAAAAGACGTCACTCCACCAGGCTTTGGCAGAATTGCCGCCCAGACCGCAAAACAAGTCATTCTTCAGAGAATCCGCGAAGCAGAGAAAAAGGCCATTATCACCGATTACACCACCAAAGTTGGATCAATCGTGGGTGGCATGGTGCTTCGATTCGACGGACCTACCGTCATTGTGGATATTGGACGAGCGGAGGGAATTATGCCCCCTCAGGAACAAATTCCCAACGAACACTACCGACTAAACCAACGACTCTCTTTCTACATTGAAGGAATCAGACAGACCATGCGTGGAGAAGAAATTGTCGTATCTCGTGCGCACAAAAACTTTATCACCTCGCTTTTCTCACGCGAAGTACCTGAGGTAGCCAACGGTTCAGTCACCATTCGTGAAATTGCTCGGGAACCGGGGAATCGCACCAAAATTGCCGTTTTTTCCAACGCCTCAGGAGTGGATCCGGTAGGAAGCTGTGTAGGTCAAAAGGGTGTGCGAGTGCAGGCAGTTATCAATGAGTTAGGCGGTATCGAAAAAATAGATATCATCCAGTTTAGTGAAGATCCCACCACATTTATTCAAGCATCTCTTGCACCCTCCAAGGACATTGCGATTGCGCTCAATGAAAAGAATAAAACAGCCGTTGCCTTCGTACCAGACGATCAGTTATCCCTCGCAATTGGCCGGGATGGCCAAAATGTACGCCTTGCAGCCAAACTCACCGGTTGGAAAATTGATATCAAACCCAAATCTGGACGAAATGGTGATGAAAAAATACAGGAAGGCACACAAGATACATCAGATAAAATTAAAAACGATTTGGCAGAATCAATCCCGGTTACGTCTGATAAGAAAAAGTCATCCACGAAAAAATCCGGAACCCCTGATAGCAAGAAGAAAAAAAACGAACTATCTGAATCCAATTAACTGCGAATACCTTTATAATATAATACGCAGTAAAATCAATCCCGCTACAATGGGAGCGTCACAAGGAAATTTCATCTATGACCACCAAACAAAAAGCACAGGTATCCTCCTATCGTACACCGGTTGTCACAGTCCTTGGACACGTCGACCACGGGAAAACAACCCTTCTTGATACCATCAGACGCACATCTGTTGCCTCTCGTGAACATGGCGGTATCACCCAACACATCGGAGCCTATCAAATAACCACACCCCAAGGACGCACAATCACGTTTATTGATACCCCAGGGCACGAGGCATTCTCAAAAATGCGCATCCGTGGTAGCCGTGTTGCTGATATTGCGGTTCTTGTTGTTGCCGCAAATGACGGGGTAAAACCCCAGACAAAAGAATCCATTGCGCATATAAAAGCTGCGGGTATCAAATGTGTCGTTGCGCTTACCAAGATAGATCTTCCCGATACAAATCCCGATATCATCAAAAATCAACTTACGAAAGAAGGTTTATCTCTGGAAGAAAACGGTGGAGACGTCCCAGTCGTCCCAGTATCGGCAAAAACAGGCGTGGGGGTGGATAAACTTTTAGATATGATACTTCTGGTCAGCGAACTTTTCCCACGCGATCAAAAAGAAACGGAGATTTTCAAAGCTGTTGTCATTGAATCATCACTATCAAAAGGTAAAGGACCTGTCGCAACAATTATTTGTCGAGGAGGACGCCTTTCGCAAGGTGACGAACTGGTATGTGAAAACCAATCCATCCGCGTGCGGACACTTTTGGATTGGAACCAAAAAACATTACCACATATATCTATAGGTGATGCCGCAGAAGTATTAGGGTGGAAAAAACCACCACAAGTGGGAAGTATTGTCTATAGGAAAAATCAGTCTGAAATTGCGACCCGTGTGCCACATCCTATCACTGCAAAGCCTCCAACTGGATCCCTTATGATCCCACCTACGCATGAGGAAATAGATAAACTTGCAATCATAGTCAAAGCTGATACTGCGGGTACACTTGAAGCGATTATTTCCCGGCTGGGGAGTAGCGCAAAAATTCTTGGTACCGGTGTCGGTCTCGTATCTGAATCAGACGTTCTTTTGGCCAAATCCACCAAAGCAATTATTATCAATTTCAATCAAAAAATTCCTGATACTGTTTCTAAACTCTCATCAGCCGAAAAAGTAATCATTAAGTCCTATAACTTAATTTACGAATTGTTTGAAGAAATTGATGAAGTGGTTGAGGCACTGAAAAAAGGAGACCTTGTCACCGTTCTTGGAAAAGGGAGAGTACAAGCGACATTTCCCTATAACGATGAGGTAGTCATTGGAGTAAAAGTGTTGTCGGGACGTATCGCACGCGGTGACCAGGTAAAAGTAATGCGAGATGAACAAGAGCTAGGACGTGCCCGTATCAAATCGTTAAGACATCTTAAAGAAGATATCACAAAAGCCGAACAAGGCACTGAAGCAGGGCTAATTTTATCAAATAAGCTTGAGATCTTGACAGGTGATAGTATAATATCTATAGGCTAAAAATTATCCCCGAGTTAGACTCGGGGTTTTTCAAATACTATGGCAACCATTGATCCAAACCAACTTGCCGAAGCACGAAACACTTTGGAGGGTGCCAAGTCCATTGCTATTCTTATTGGTTCCAATCCCACAGTTGATTCTGTAGCCTCTAGCTTGGCCCTCTACCTTGCCCTTTCTTCGTATGGTAAACAAGTGACCGTTGCCTGTGCCATTCCTATGACTGTTGCGTTTAATCGTCTGGTGGGTGTGGACAAGATAGGTACCCTGGTAAACGGCACCGGCGGCAAAAATCTTGTTATTTCTTTCCCCTATCAAGAGGGATCTATTGAAAAAGTCAGTTACAATATCGAAAACGACATCTTCAATCTGGTTATTGAACCGCGGGAAGGCTATCCCATGATTACACAGGATATGATCCGCTACTCTTTTTCAGGAGGTTCCACAGACGCAATCATCACCGTAGGTGTCGCTTCGACAAATGATCTTGGCACTCTCTTTACTGATAACCAACAGCTCTTCTCAGAAAAATCACTCATTAATATCGACATAAACCCATCAAATTCGCGTTTTGGGAATAGGTCAAATATCGTAGATCAGACAGCATCAACTATCAGTGAGCTCACCACGACTCTTTTCTCGAGTCTGGGTTTTACCATAGACGCTGATATCGCATCCAATCTGCTTGCAGGTATTTCAAACGGCAGCAATAATTTTACCTCAGCTCAAACGACCGCACATACGTTTGAAGCTGCAGCGATCTGTCTTAAAAACGGAGCACGAAAGGAAGCGCCCCTCTCACAAAGACCACAACCTGCACCCTTTGCACCAGTTCAACAGCATGGTCCAAAAGCTGCTCCTGCCGCACCGTCTCCTTTTCCACGCCCCTTTAAGTCAGCCGGTCAAAAACCATCACCGTTTACGCAACCTCCCAAACAGAAACCTTCACCACAGGTAACGCCTCCCAAACCACAGATGGCCAATAACCAACATACTCAGCCAACCGCCAAGGATGCAAACCAGGGACAAGGGGCCCCTCCCGACTGGCTCAAACCAAAAATCTTTAAAGGTTCTACCCTCTTGTGATTTCTCACACGATAGAGTATAATCAAACCTTGTTAACCTCGCTCACAATATAGACTCTCGCATGGCTCAACCACTCACTTTTGATAAGAAAAAAATCATTTCTGAATTTGCCACCAAAAAAGGAGATACGGGAAGCCCTGAGGTGCAGATCGCACTCCTCACCCACAAAATCACCAAACTTGTTGATCATCTCAAAATCAACCCCAAAGACAATCACTCCAGACGCGGGTTACTGGGTGTCATATCCAAACGCAGACGATTGCTGACCTATCTTCAGAAAAAAGCAAGTGAGCGGTACAAGGAAATTGTAAATAAGTTAAAATTAACGAAATAACCTCGTAGTTGCTTCTTAGTGTGGTAAGTAACACGATCATATTTCAATGTAAACAATTATTACGTTTTTATTTCTATGAAAATAGTTTCCAAATCAGTTGAAATTGGTGGACGCACCCTTAGCCTCGAAGTGGGAAGATTTGCGCAGCAGGCCACCTCTGCGGTGTTAGCGCGTTACGGTGATACGATGGTGATCGCTACCGTCGTTGCATCGGCCAAAGTCAGCAAACTTGATTACTTCCCTCTTTCAGTTGAATACGTGGAACGGCTCTATGCGGGAGGACGGATCAAAGGAAGTCGTTGGGTGAAACGTGAAGGTCGCCCTTCAGATGATGCGATCCTTACTGCGCGTCTTATTGACCGCTCCATACGACCCCTTTTTGACCAAAATTTTAGACACGATATCCAAGTCATCGTCACCGTTCTCTCTGTGGATGGAGAAAATGAACCAGACATTTTAGGAATTGTCGCAACGTCTGCGGCACTTGCTATTTCTCCCATTCCTTGGAAAGGGCCGATTGGCTCAGTCCGTATAGGATACGTCACACCCAAAAACGGTGATAGTGGATTTTTCTCCAACCCACAGGCCAAAGAGGTAGAATTTTCTGAGATGGATTTGGTGGTATCTGCAACAGCTGAAAAAGTCATCATGATTGAAGCTGGTGCAAACGAGCTATCTGAGGCAATCTTTGAACAGGGAATTTCGTTTGCCAAGGAAAAGTCGACTAAAATTATTGAGTGTATCAAGTCGTTAGTGAAAGAAGTGGGGCAGAAAAAAATCGAAGTTGAAGTGGATTCTGCGAAGGCAGATTTTGTCAAAAAAATAGCAAAGGAGTATAAAAAAGAAATTCAAGAGTGCATCAAGGCAAAATTATCCAAAGAATTCGGAGGAGATGAGGTAGCTGCACTCGCAACCACTATTTCCGAAAAATACAAAAATGAAGTCGAAAAAAATGAGGTCGAGAAAATTTTGGATTACCTTATCAAAGCACAAATCAGAGACAACACAATTGTGACAGGGAAACGCGCTGATGGAAGAGAGTTTAAGGATATCCGCCCCATTGGGGTAGAAGTAAGTCTTCTTCCTCGTACTCATGGATCGGCAATGTTCTGCCGAGGACAGACACAAGCGCTTACGGTGGCGACATTGGGATCACCATCCATGGAGCAACTTATCGAAAGTCCCGAGGGCGAGACAGCCAAACGCTATATGCACCACTATTCTATGCCTCCCTATTCTGTGGGTGAGACAGGGCGAGTTGGATTTCCAAGTCGTAGAGAAATTGGACATGGAGCGCTTGCCGAAAGAGCACTTTTGCCGGTTATTCCTACTCAACAGGATTTTCCCTATACGATACGACTCGTATCAGAAGTCATGTCCTCCAATGGTTCCACATCCATGGCCTCCACCTGTGGTTCCACACTCGCTCTTATGGATGCAGGTGTCCCTATCAAAAATCCTGTTGCCGGTATCGCCATGGGATTATTGACTAAGGGTACCAAATTGATCCTTCTCTCAGATATCATAGGACTTGAAGATTTTTGCGGAGATATGGACTTTAAAGTCGCAGGATCCAAAGACGGTATTACTGCAATCCAGATGGATGTCAAAATTGATGGACTCACCGACGAGATGATCAAGGCAGCACTTGAACAAGCGCGCGTGGGAAGACTTCACATTTTGGAAAAAATGCTTACGGTACTTCCACAACCACGCACAGCGCTTTCTCAGTATGCACCAAAAATTGCCATCGTCCAGGTACCCAAGGAAAAGATAGGCGAAGTGATTGGACCAGGAGGCAAAATGATCCGCCAAATTATCGCGCAAACTGAGTGTGAGGTGGATGTAGATGATGAAGGAAGAGTTACCATTGCTGGAACGGATCCTGAGAAAGTAGAAATAGCCAAAAAGTGGATCACCGGTATCACCAAAGAAATTCAAGCTGAAGAAGTATACGAAGGCCTGGTGAAACGTATTCTTCCTTTCGGAGCCTTTGTGGAAATTCTCCCAGGACGGGAAGGTATGGTACATGTATCCCAACTTTCTACAGAATATGTGAGTGATCCCTCGCAACTAGTGGCAATTGGTCAGAGAGTGAAAGTTCGAGTGCTTGAAATTGACTCACAAGGACGAGTAAATCTCTCCATGCTTTTTGGTGAAGATGCAACCAAGCGTCCACCACCTCCTCCACGTCCCATGGGTCCTCGAGGACCCAGACGCGATGGTGGTGATAGACGAGGTGGCGGCCACTTCGATCGCCCTCGACGAAGATATTGAAACAGTAAGATTCCCTTAGGAAACCTTTTTCCTTATAAACGGGTGACATAAACGAGATTGTATGCGCTGGTGAGAGCAAGTGGAAAACCTAGACCTGCTATAATCTATTTTATGGATTCATCTACCCAATCGTTGCCACAGACAGAGCTTGATATCCTCAAAAAGAAACTTTCAGCAGTGGAACTCCCTCCAGATCTTGCCGAGAAGGCACACACCATGATTGATCGGGCGATCCTGGGACTTAAGTACGGTACCTTCTCCCATATTGATCAAGTAGCTTCATACATCGATTGGATCAGTGCGCTTCCATGGAAGAAGAGGAGTACCGACAACCTCGATATCAACCATGCCAAAGAGGTATTTGATAAACACCACTATGGCCTTTCAGAAATCAAAGATAGGATTCTTGAATATCTCTCTGTGATGAAACTAACCTTGGACCAGGCATCAAGCGACGTTTCCAATCCCCACAATTTTACCCGTGCCCCCATCCTTTTTTTTGTGGGACTCGTTGGCACCGGGAAAACGACCATTGCCAAATCGATTGCCCTGGCGATGAATCGCCAATTTGTCAGAATTCCCTTTGGCGGTATGGGTTCAGCCCTTGATCTTCGCGGCGAATCGCGAGTTCATCCTGACGCTGAAGTGGGACAGGTGATGAAAGCGCTCAAACGCGCAGCTACCAAAAACCCAGTCATACTCCTTGATGAGCTCGATCGTGTCGCAGAACATGCCCGTGCTGATATCATGGGCGTACTGATAGAACTTCTTGATCC
>Ga0213870_1000244_pt1 | contig 28665 bp, 25 predicted proteins | sample WICALVC2017_Meta_FD_160119 | JGI IMG/M metagenome (GOLD analysis project Ga0213870, IMG submission 160119) | Freshwater microbial communities from subterranean cave lake in Wind Cave National Park, South Dakota, United States - WICALVC2017 | ecosystem: Environmental > Aquatic > Deep subsurface >... | reverse complement strand
TAGCTTTCTCCAATGTTTCTTTAGGTGGCAGATTTGTAAGGAGGAGAGAATAATGAAGGTCATAAAATTGCATATAGTACCTATTGTTATTTCTATAATCTTATTTTTTATACCTTTTTTTTGGTTAAAACCCGGAGAAATGGATCTGGGTGGAGATTCTTCAAGGCTTTATTTTTATGACCCTCTCTCTTACATGCTTCATGACGTTTTTTCTTCGGTATCGGGAAATGGCGCTGGAAGAATTGAGTATGGACTATATTCCCAGTTTCCCTATATCCTACTTTTATTAGTTCTTAAAGAAATATTTAGTTCTCCATATCTTTTAATAACACTTTCTAATAGCGCTAAACTTGCTATTGGATTTCTTGCTATGTATGCAATTTTAAAGGAGATTATTGCAAAGGGACAGTCCAATTCTCTTAATATAAAGATTATAGAATTTTCGTCCATATTGGGTGGACTCTTCTATATATTCTCAAGGCACATGGTCGCAAATTACGACAAGGCGCTTCTTTATCACAATCAGGTTTTTTTAAATCCACTCATGTTCTATCTGGTTTTAAAGTATCTTCTCAGCTTCGATATGAGATATATTTGGGTTGCGCTTGTTGTAAGCTTTGTTTTTGCCCCAAGTTTTGGCTACCTTGCTTCGCCAGCCTTTTCTGCTTTTTACCCTCTTGCTATAGTATTTCTTATTCTCTACGCAACCCTTATTAGAAAACAAAGTCTCCCGTGGAAGGGCATCTTGACTGGCATTTTGATGTTTCTTGGGCTTCATGCTTTTCACTTAGTGCCACTTTTTTTCGATATACTATATCCGGGCAGCCATGTTTACACACGCTTATTCGATAAACAGAGTCTTGCGCAGCAACATGATTATTTTTTCGGTATTCTTGCAATAGCAAAACCTGCTATAAATGTTTTCCTGCCTTCATGGACAAAGGAACTTGAATTTTTTTCCTTTGCTGCGCCCCTTGTTGTTCTGTTTGGTTTTCTCTTGAATAGAAACAGAGAAAAGACAATGCTTATTACAGGCGCTTTTTTTTTGCTAACGTTTTTTTTAATATCAGCTAGAATCACATGGGCAGGAATAGAACTGTATAGCAGGTTATTTTATATACCTGGTTTTTCGATGTTTAGAAATTTTGTCGGCATTTGGGCATACGTTTATTCTTTCTTCTATGCACTTCTTTTTGGGCAAGCACTTTTCTTTATCTTCTCAAGACTCTCCTTGCGTCATATTAGAATTTTATCTTTTGGGATAGGATTAGTAGCAATACTAAGTTCTTGGAAGCTTATCAATGGAGAGCTTGTTAATCAAATTAATACACGCTCTGATAATGTAAAAGTTGCTATGATTATGGATCCAGAGTATGAGAAGACATTGTCTTTTATAAAAAATCTTCCAACGGACGGGAGAATAATATCCTTTCCATTTACTGACTGTTGCTATCAGGTAGTACACGGCACAAATAATGGGGCATATGTTGGCCCATCCATGATTGCATACCTAAGCGGGAAGAGCGACTTTAGCGGCTATAATCATACCCCGCCATTTAGCGATACATTCTGGGAGCTTTCCAAGACGAGAGACTACGAATCCATTAAAAAACTGCTAGGACTTTTTAGTATCCAATATATTTTTCATAATAAAGATCCTCTTGTTTATGACACCACCTTTCCTGATTATCCATATTCGCCTGACTATGTTCGCAAATATTTGCCAAAGAATCAGAAAGAGTACAGCGAGTTTGTAAAGAACCTTACAATAGAGAAGGTTTTTGAAAGTGGACCATATGGTCTCTACAAAATTGATGAGTCGTTTTTTCTCCCCCATTTATATATACCCCGCAAAATTTTGCCTTACGATGATGATCCAGAGCTTAGTGAATACGCAAAAGCAAAAGTATTCTTCCCTTCGCCATTTCAAGAAAAGAAGAGCGATGAAACGCGCATCATGTATATCGAGCGCCAAACTTGTAGTAATCCTTTGTTAAAACAACTCTGTAGCAGAACTTTCCTTCAAGGCGCGGTACCCAGAATTATATTTGATAAAGTAAATAAGACAAAATATAAGGTAAAAATAAAAGGAGCAAAAAACCCCTATGTCTTGGTATTTCTTGATCTCTACCATGGGCATTGGAAATTGGTTGATCCAACTCGCGAAGGAAAGAGCACGTTGGTAAAAGTAGAAAGATTACTCGGGGGCATTGGAACCAACATCATAAGAGCGTTTAGGAAAGAGGTTCCAAGAAAAAAGATTGTAACAGCAAGTTATTTTAAAGGAGATATCAGTGAAGGGGCACATACAAATATTTTTTTTGAACCTAGCACATTTGAGACCTGGGGAAAAGCGACAATTGCAGACGATAGACATTTTCAAGTAAATGGATATGCCAATGCTTGGTACATTACTCCAAAAGATTTTGACGGAAAAGAAAATTATGAGCTCATTGTTGAAGTAGTAGGACAGAAAATATTTTACACAACTCTTGCTTTGTCCCTTTTGATTTTTACTGGATGCTTGTTATGGGGACTAAAGTTTTTTTTAACTCCCTATGAACGTACTTAGCAAACTGAGCACAGTGCTTATTGTGACATTTTCTCCTCATAAAAGAGGAGAAAGATTAGCAACAAATGGAATGATAGAGCCAATGCTTGATTTCTTTGTTTCAAAGACAAAAAAGACTGTTTTAATAGATCAACCATATCCTGGAAGCGATATAATGATGCCACAGATTGAAATATACGAAAATGGAAAACAAACAAAGACAAGGTCATCTTCTAAGATTTTTTATATTCTCTACCCATTTCTTAAACCCGTAAATTATGATGCAACACACGTTTCTTTTAAAATACGCGATTTCTTTTCGGTACTTGACTATGCTTTTAAAGACAAAACAAGATTTGACTATTTTATAGGCCTTGAGGCTATAAATACCCTAGCCGGATTAATTCTTAGAAAAATAGGCAGGGTGAAAAACGTGATATATTATGTATCAGACTATTCTCCTGTAAGGTATGGCAAGACTTTCTTTAATTCCTTGTATCTATATCTTGATCGTTTTTGTGTTAAACATGCTGATTTTACATGGGATGTTTCTCCTGCGATGCAAAAGGCGCGGATTAAAGCAGGTCTTGATCCAAATAAGAGATATAATATTCTAAACGTACCAAACGCTCTTTTTCCCTCACAGATTGGCGCTCTACCAATATCAAGAAGAATACCATACAGTCTTGTTTTTATGGGCACCTTAGACGATATAAATGGCGTAGATCTGGCAATAAAAGCTCTTAAAGAAGTCAAAAAAAAGCAACAAAAAGCAACCTTACATATTATAGGAGGGGGAGAGGATAACCTTTCTCGGTTGAGAAGCTTTTCAAAAAAACTCCATCTTGAAGATTCTGTAAAGTTTTACGGATTTATCCCAAAACTAGAAGATATGGCAAAAATAATAAAAAGTTGCTCTATTGGACTTGCTCCGTATAGGGCATTTTGGCGTTCTGAAAGGTGGTTCGGCGATGCAGGAAAGATTCGTAATTATCTTGCGGCAGGACTACCAGTTATTACTACGCATGTGCCACCTTTGGGAAAAGAAATAGTCGAGAAAGGTGCTGGTGTAATGGTAAAGGATATAACCCAAGATTTATCTAAGGCAATTTTAAAGCTTATGACAGATAAAAGCCTTTATGCGAAACTTGCTAAGAGTGCAAAAAAATTAAGCGAAAATAACGTATGGGAGAATGTTTATTCTAACGCGTTTAAAGAAATGCATAAGTTAATAAGGAATAGATAAAATTATTGACTTCTTTTTATATTTAAATTATCATAAACACGTTTAAACTCAAGTACATGATATGAGTTATCTAGATTATTTCCATGGTAAGAAAGTTCTTGTTGCAGGCGGAAATGGTTTTTTTGGCTCCTATATAGTCCAAAAATTACAAAAAATACGTTGTAAAATTTTTATTCCAAGGACAAAAGAAGGAATAGATTTTAGGAGACGTGACGACTGTTTTAATTATTTGGGTAATACTCGTCCTGATATACTAATAAATTGTGCTGCTAATCAGGGGGGAATTGCTTATCATAAGGGGAAGCAAGCAGATTTATTTCTTGATAACATTCTCATGGGAGCGTATCTTTTATTGGCTTCCTACAATGCTAGAGTTAAAAAATTTGTAAATATAGTGGCAGGTTGTTCTTATCCTGGCTATCTTAAAAAAAATGAAATGAACGAAGAGGATTATTGGGAGGGCCGACTCCACGAAAGCATTTTTAGCTATGGTTTTGCGAGGAAAGCTTCAGTAGTATATGGTCTTGCATTAAAGAAGCAGTATGGTTTTAATTCAATCCACCTTATAATGGCAAATATGTATGGCCCGGGTGAACATTTTGATCCTAATCAAAGTAAAGCGCTTGCAGGGCTAATTAAAAAAATTTATGAAGCAAAAATAAACAATGTGTCTCACGTTGAAATTTGGGGCACTGGGAAGCCAATAAGAGATTGGCTTTATGTAAAAGATGGAGCAGAAGGTGTTCTTAGAGCAACTGTTGCGTACGACGATATAGAGCCTCTTAATATTGCAACAGGAGTTGGCGTATCTGTAAAAGATCTTGCGGAAACAATAAAAAAGATAATAGGATATAAAGGAGAATTTATTTATAATACCAAAAAGCCCGATGGAGCATTGCATAAAACATTTGGAAACCATAATATGAAACAAAAACTGAAATGGATACCCAAGACTTCACTGAAGCAAGGAATATTGGAAACATATGAATGGTTTGAAAAAAATTATAAACAAGCAATTATTTATTAATTACATTGAGAAACATTGCGGTTATCGGTAGTAACGGAATGGTGGGATCAGATTTGGTCCGATATCTTTCGGTTCTTAGATATCGCGTTACTGGTATTAATAGAGATAACTATAGTAACCTTATTGGATCAACATTTGACTGCATAGTAAATGCGAATGGCAACAGTAAAAGATTTTGGGCGAATAAGCACGTTTTAGAAGATTTTACTAGATCAACAATTTCTGTATATAAAACTATCGTTGACTTTACATGCAAGATATATATTTATATCTCCTCAAGCGATGTATATGAAAACCATAAAAGTAGTAAGTTTACCTTAGAAAATCAATCAATAAATCTAGATAATGTTTCTGCGTATGGTTTACACAAATATTTGAGTGAATGTATTGTGCGGAACCACAGCGAGCATTATTTGATTCTGCGCTCCTCAATGATTTTAGGAAAAAAACTTAAAAAAGGTCCTATTTATGATATATTACACAAACACCCTTTATATATTACAAGAGATTCTAAATTACAAATGATTACTACAAAAGAGGTTGCCCAGATTATAGATTTTTTGCTTAGGAATAAGATATCAAGAGAAATATTTAATATGGGCGGTAAAGGAACTGTTTCATTCAAAAATATTGATGTTAGGATGCAAATTCCAGTTACTTTTATGAACAAGGTAGAAAAACAAGAATATGAAATGAGCGTTGCAAAGCTTGTCAAAATTTATCCTCTTGAAACCTCGACGAATTATTTAGTGGAGTTTCTTAATAACTTATAATTATAGCACGCTAATCTACTTATGAAAAATACAAAATTTAAAGCTAGTAAAGCAGTTATTGTAGTACATGAGGCTATTCCTGTAGGCCCTTCGCACGACTTAAGAGACTTTTTACTCCAACATCAAATCCAAGAACTTCTTTTCATAGCGCATCCTCTTATCTTTCTTAAAGAATTTTACAAAAAGAGTTCTCGATATGAGGAGTATAAAACAGGTAAGCTAACCGCGAAAAAAACTGCGTTTCATTACAGATTGCCAGATGTTTTATTGTACGGAAAAGATTTTTTTTATAGTATACTTTGGTGTCTTTTGCAAAAAGCCAAATACGATTTTTATATTGGTATTGATCCTCTTAACGCATTTGCTGGACTTGTTTTGAGAAAGCTTGGAAAGGTTGAAAAAGTTGCATACTATTCGATAGACTATTTTACGAACCGTTTCGATAATAAAATCTTAAATAAGATATATCATTTCATTGATAAACTGTGCGTGAAATATGCTGATGAAACTTGGAATTTGTCTCCGATGATGGCCTTAGCAAGACAGAGGTATAGCTACATGGACAGGAGAATATTTAATAGACAATTCACGGTTCCTATAGGAGTATGGGTTCATAAAGTGAAGAGAAAGAAGTTCAGCGAAATAAATAGAAAGAAAATAGTTTTCATCGGCAGCTTTGTTTCATTGATGGGGATAGACCTAATATTACAAGCAATGCCTTTAATTGAAAAACAGATTCCAGATATTAAACTTGAAATTGTTGGAGGGGGACCGGAGGATATATCGTTGAGACAGCTTGCGTCTAATCTTAAGATGGAAAAGAATATAAAATTTCATGGATGGGTTAGCAAAAGAAACAAACTAGAAAAAATATTGTCTGATGCAGCAGTGGGTCTTGCTCCATTTAACACATTAATTTTAGATGATCAAGTGAGAAATGCCGATCCAGCAAAACTTAAAGACTACATGTTGTGGGGAATGCCAGTGATTGTTACCGATGCCATTGTTAATTCTAAGCAGATCGAGAATGCGGGATGTGGAATAGTGATACAATATAACGTTAAAGAACTTGCAGATGCTGTTATAAAATTATTGCTGGATGAAAAGCTATTAAAGGAATATAGGAGAAATGCAGTTAGATTTGTTGAACAATTTGACTACGAGAGCATATTCAGCGATAATATTAACCGTTTGTTGGAAGTTAACAGATGAACATATGTTGAAAAAAATGAAGGACGAGAAAATTCCCCTGTTTAAGGTATACATGGCGTCAACGGTAATAGAACAGCTAAAAGTAGTGTTGTTTTCTGGTTACATAACTCAAGGTCCAAAAGTGGATGAGTTTGAAGAAAAACTTGGTAGATTTGTTAAAAATAAGCATATTATGACGGTTAATAGCGGTACCTCTGCTCTTCATCTTTCTTTAGATCTTGCTAATGTTGAACCAGGGGATGAAGTTGTTACTACAGCGATGACATGTACCGCAACGAATTGGCCTATTTTAGCGCATAGGGCAAAAATCGTGTGGGCTGATATCGATTCAGAAACAGGGAACATAGATCCCGAAAGTATTAAAAAGTGTATCACCAAAAAAACAAAGGCGATTATGGTAGTAGATTGGGGAGGGTATCCGTGCGATATAGATACAATTAAAAAGTATGTAGGAGATATACCTGTTATAGAAGATGCTGCTCATGCGTTTGGAGCAGTCTATAAGAATCGAATGGTTGGCCAAACAGCTGATTTTACTGTTTTTTCTTTTCAAGCGATCAAACATGTTACAACTGCAGATGGCGGCGCACTTACTGTGAGGAATGATAGACACTATGAGAGAGGGGTACTCTTGAGATATTTTGGAATCGATAGGAGAAAAAGGTCAAAAGATTACAGAATTGAAAAAGATATTTATGAATGGGGATATAAATTTCACATGAACGATGTCAATGCAACAATTGGCATAGAAAATCTTAGGCATATAAATGAAATGCTTAAAAAGCACAGAGAGAATGCAGAGTATTATAAAAAAGCTTTTGCAGGATTAAATAAAATAACTTTACTAAGGGAGGGTAAAGACTATCTGTCTAGCTATTGGTTGTTTACTATGAAAGTTGATAATCCCGAGCGTTTCATGGAGTATATGAAGGCAAGAAACATCATGGCATCCCAAGTACATAGGCGCAACGATAATCATCCTGTGACCAGGCCATTTATAAAACACTTGCCAAAAGTTGATGAATTTAGCAAGCATATGGTATGTATCCCTGTTGGATGGTGGGTTTCTAAAAAAGACAGAGAATATATTGCAGATACTGTAATAAATTACAGATGAGTAAGGCTATTTAAGCTTTTAGAATTTTGGGGAAGATATTATCGTATATAGCAGCGATGTCGTATTTCTTTGAATAGACCAATGCCCTATAGCGAATAATTTTATTAAGAGTAGGATTTTTCAGCACTTTGATTATGGCTTTAGCAAAACTGTCAATATTAAAATTTGCTACAAATCCAAGACCATTTTTTTCAATTTCATCGGAGAAAATAAACCCTTGAGTTATTATGACTGGAAGGCCTGCTGCTAAGTATACTCTCATTTTCATTGAATCGCTTGTTGAAGTGAGCGTATCAAAAACATATTCATAAGGAGCGATGCCTACAGAATAATTCGTAAGAATTTGAGAAAAATCTTCAAATTTTAGTACACCCAAAAAATTGATACTTTTATTCAGTCTTAATTTTTTCACCTCATTTTTTAAAGAGTCATACAATTCGCCACCGCCAATAATATCAAGAGTTATATCTGGAATTGTTTGTCTGACCTCAAGAATTATTTTGGGAAGTAAATTAGCGCCATTTTTATCATTGAGTGCTCCCAAAAAAACAACTTTATGATTAAATACTTCTTTTCTGCGAAGAATTGTATTAGTTGAGATTGATGACGGAACCCAAAAGGATGTATTCGGATCAACGCCTTGTTTTTTTCGAATAGTTATCATAGCTTTGCTCAGAAACCAATTGAAATTGCTCTTTGTAGCGGAGACTCGATCAAGAAAATTATAGAGCTTATTCATAACTGTATACCTAAATCGTCTTCTGTCAACACCATGTGAATAAAAAATAACGGTTTGGCACTTGCCAATTATTCTTAATATTATCGCTATAAAAGCTAATAGACGATCCTGTGCAATAATAACGTGATACTTGTTTTCGGATAGTAAAATTATAAAAAATAGCTGGAACGATTGTATAGCGTATGCTAGTATGGCGGGCTGAACAGAGGATGTAATTCTTCTGGTAGTTTCGATTTTACCTTTTTGAGAATCTGTGATTTCGATTTTTTTAAGAAGCGGTAATTCTGGTAGTGGGAGGTTAAACTTAGTGACGAGCAAGGCTTTGTTATCTGTAAGATATTGAAAAAGGAGATCTTGGTAGGCAAATGTAGCATAATGCGCAAGTAGTAAAAAGGTATGTGAAGAAATAACATTTAGCTTATTTTTTGACATATCGTTTTGATTCTATTAGCAGATCAGGATTTATAGCCTTTTGGTCTATATGTTTGACAACTTTTGCTGGATTTCCTGCCACAATTGTATCTGAAGGCACATCTTTCGTAACAACTGCTCCAGCGCCCACAATAGATCTATCACCAATAGTAACCCCTTTTAATATTACTGCACGTCTCCCAATCCATACATGATTCCCAATCTTTATTGGTTTATGTACGGCATTTGTGTTATCAACACCAATATCATTAAAGTCTTTGGATTCTACCATATCTTTGTATCTGTCCATCGCGTAAATGGAGTGACTGTTATTGTCTTGTATCCATACATCAGGAGAAATCATGGTATAAGATCCAATTTCGACCTTATCCCATGCTTGAATTACCGACCGCGAACCTATCAGTGTATAATCCCCTATTGTTATTCTTCCATCTTCAAGAATTGTAAGCCAACCAGACAATCTGACATTTTTGCCAAGGACTATTTGTTTTTTGTTTTTTGCACCAATAACTCCAGCGCCAAAATTCATTATAACTTTTCCATCACTGGTGATTTTATTTCTATATATAAGCCAGTTTATCTTTCTCACAAGCATTTGAAAATAATAAAGAAAAAAAAGCACTACATTCATGGTTGTAGACACATATATTATACAACAATTCTCTCTTGTGATAAAATACAAAACTATGACTACAAAAAATAAATGGAAAGTGACTTTCGGGCTACTCAATCTCTTTCATATTAATGAGACTTATAAAGCTGTTGTGCTAGCTACAATTTTTTTGAGTATTATCGCTGATATTCTTATTGTCGCAGATGGCTCGGATTTTAGGATATACGGTATTTTGGCTTTGTATATACTAGGTATATTGTTTTATAAACTTAATAGTAGTACGACTTTTCGATTAGCGCTTGTGCTTCTAGCGCTTATGTTTATAGAATTTATCTTTACCGGAACATCCCAAAAAACAGAGAAAGCAGCTGTGTGGCTTTTCTTCTTTGTGGCCATAGGAATTATTCAACAATTTAAAGAAAAATGAGGATTCAAAAATATCATATATTGCCGTTTGCCATTACTATTATCTTGTTTCTTATTCCCTTTTCTTGGCTAAAGCCAGGAGAAATGGAATTAGGAGGGGATTCTAGCAGGCTATATTTTTACGATCCATTTTCCTACCTTCACGCAGAAACTCTTTATAGCGTTATTTCTTCTGGTATTGGAGGAGATGCAATAAGTTATTATGCTTTACCACATATGGCGCTTCTTGCGATTCTTCGGCTAGTGATCACGCCTACTATTCTTATATCTGTATATAACGGTATAAAACTAAGCATGGCATTTTTTTTCTGCTATTTAATTGCAAAAGAACTAATCAAGACCAAGGAATCCTTCCATAAAGAGGAAGTTGTTGAAATTTCTGCAGTACTTACTGGTATTTTTTACCTATTCTCTCCAATCTTAATTAACAGCGGTTGGGATCGAGCAATACTGACCCATACCCAAGTCTTTGTAAACCCGATGATGTTTTTGCTTCTTTTACGCTATTTTGTTACACGCAATATTGTTTACCTCTTAGGAGCTTTAATAATAACCTTTATTTTTTCTCTTAATTTTTCTTTTATTGGGGCACCGTCATTTTTTGCATTTTATCCTTTGTCATTCATATTTCTTATTGTGTACACAAAATACATTAAAAAGACGAAAATTTCTATCAGACAATTGATTATTGGTGTAGTTGTATTCCTTATGCTTCAAGCGTTTCATATAATACCTCATATCTTGAGTTTGTTTTCTGCTGGCAGTGAATACGCTGGTTTATTCACCGATAAGACAAAGTTTACACGAGGTTTAGACTACTTTACCGGTATAGCTCCCAATATTAAGGTCAGCATAAGTTTACTTAATTTAGCTCAAGTACGGGATATAGTATTTTTATCTACTGGATTTATCGTATTCCCAGCGATTCTTATTGTTGGTTTTTTGCTAAATAGCACAAAGAATTATTTTTTTAGCAAATATACACTTCTCTTGAGCGGAGTTTTTTTTCTAGTTACTGTGTTTTTTGCAACTGCAAATATTACCGATACAGGATTTGCTTTCTATAAGCTTTTATTCTACATTCCTGGGTTTCAGATGTTTCGCAACTTCTACGGTCAGTGGGCGTTTGCATTTGTTTTCTTTTATGCTCTTTTATTTAGTCAGTCTTTAGCGATTATCCTTAATCAATTCAAAAGGTACCAGGCTTACCTTTTGGCTATATACGTGGGGCTTATTCTTGTTGTTGCTGGCTGGCCTTTTATTAATGGAAGTATGGTAAATGCGATTCATTTTCAATCAAAAGATGTCAAGCAGACAATTAAGATGGATCCAGTTTATGAAAAAGTGCTTAATTTTGTTAGGGCTCTGCCTAGCGATGGAAAAATTCTTAGTCTTCCCCTTGTTGGCCCTGGGTACCAAGTTTTAGCAGGGAAGGAGGGAGGGGCATACATTGGTCCTTCTACATTTTCTTATCTAGTAGGAAAAAGTGACTTTACTGGTTATGATGGTCTTAAACCATATGGAGATTTTTTCTTGCAGTCGGTTAGTAATAAAAATTATTCATATCTCATAAAACTTTTTTCCTTACTCAATATTCATTACATCTTTTACAACTCAGATCCCTATATTTATGACAACAACTTCCCATACTATCCATATGATTACGTTAGAAGTTTCCTTCCGAGAGACCAGAAGTCGTATAAGGAATTTATAAATCAGTTACCTATAGATAAAGACAAAAAAATTGACCTTGGCGATAAGTATCATTTTTATCCTATAAAAAAAGAATTGGCTTTTCCACATATCTATGCAACTACAGAAACTGTTTATACTACAGATCCCTTAGCATTTTCACTTGGTTCTAGTTTTGGTGATCAACAACATAGTACAGTTTTTTACTTTAAGAACTCTAGAGGCGAAAAAGACGATATTATTTTGGAACCTTATACCGCTAATCCATTATTCTTGCTAAAAAATAACTCTCATTTACATAGACATGAACCGTTTATCAAGCGCGGATTAGATGATACTGTGTATCCATTCGCTGTTTTGAAGGAAAAATTTGATCTTTGGATGGAAAGAAATAATCATGAAGAATATATAGACCTTAACTTTTTTTATCTTTCAAAGAGAGTCAACGAGTTGGTAAGATGGGCAGATGAGATTCCAATAAAAAAAGATGAAGATAAATGGAAGGAGCCAAAAATTTGGGAATTTAACAAGTGGAGTAAGTACAATAGTTGGGAAGCAGGTATTAATAGATATAAGGCTGGCATGGTTAAGTTAATAAATTGGGTAATAATTATATCCGAATCCAAGGTTTGGAAAGAAGCAAATAAAATAAAAATAAGTGAGCAACTTCTCCAACATCAAATGAAATTATTAAGAACTATGAAAGGTACCAACAGAGACGATAAAGAAAAAAAATATCTATTATTTTTGATAGACAATGCATTTGTTGATCTCTTTAAGACTTTAAGACTAAGCGCTTACGATCCATCTTCGCTTCAATACGACTTACTGGTTCCTAAAGGAAAAGGAGGAAAATATAAAGTGTATCTTGAAAAGAGTGGTAACCTTTTAAAAGAAGCACAAAAAATATTTATAGAAGTAAATGGTAAAATACTAGGACAGGCGGAATCAAGCACAAATAATAATGATTTAATCGAATTTAGCACCGTAGATATTGGTAATATTAGAGAAGAAAAAGTATTAGAGGTTGTTTTACATCTTCCTGAAAATTTTATAGAACATTCAATATGGGATAACCCAGGAGACATAAATAGCTTAACGGACTATACAATCTTGAAGATAAATAATATTTTAGGAGATAATTCAGGTGGGATTGTTAAACAAATTACTGGATGGGAGTCAAATAAACAATATCTAATATCATTTGATTATCAAACTTTTGGCGATGATTTCGTCTTTAAGGTTTACGATAAACGTTTAAAAGAATATCCAAAAAAAGATCTTGTCAACAATGTTTATCTTGAAAAAAATCTTAACTCCAAAATATGGAAAACGCATCAATCTATAGTATCTGCAGACAAGAAGTCTTTAACAGGATTTATCCAGATATTAGGAAACTCAGAAGAAACAAAGAGCGAACTTCTTATAAAAAATCTTTCTGTAGTAGAAATGCAATATCCTAAGATCTTCTTTAAAAGAATTATTAAAAAAATTATAGGTTTGGGACAAAAAGAAGTAACTTCTCCACACATTCTTTTTAAAAAGATTAACCCAACGAAATATAAGATAGAAGTAACAGGAGCATATAATCCATACACCTTAGTTTTTTTAGAACAATTTAGTAAAAAGTGGAAATTGCAAGATATTGGCAAAAATACGAACACTTTTAAAGGTGCCATCTCCAGATTTTTTGCAAATGTTGGCGTAAATATGATATCGCCTTTTATAAGAGATAAGCAAACGGAAAATAACATTGTAGCTAGTTACTTTAACGGGGAAGTTAAAGAAGGAGTACACCAGAAGACATTTTTGGCACCTAATACATTTGAAACGTGGGGGAAAGATTCTGTTGCTGATCACAAACATTTTCAGGTTAACGGTTATGCGAATGGATGGAACATCGAACCTAAAGATATGGATGGAAAGACCAGCTATACGCTTATACTTGAAATGACAGCTCAAAAACAACTATATCCCCTTCTTTTCATATCGCTTTTGACTTTTATTTTTGTACTTTTATATTTCTTTATTAGATTTTTTTCAGTGAATGGAAAAACTAACTAGTCTTTTTCTTTTTATTGCAAGTGCAATAATTTTTAGAATTTGGTTTACTGCAAGAGAAGTAATTGGTGGAGATTGGCCTTATTTCTTTAGCTCTTTTCTTAACGAATTTACTCTTTTTCCTCCTTCGTGGGCTTCCTATCAAGGAAACGGACTTGGGGGAGAATTTATATCTTATTCCTTGGATAGTTATCTTTATCTTTTAGTTTATTTATTTGTTAATGGACTACATGTTCCATGGGAAATTGTTTATAAAGTTTTCTTCTTTGGTTTTTACATCGTTTCATCAATTTTATCTAGTATTTATCTTCTGACAACTGTCTTGCCAACAGCAAAAATATGGCATAAGGTCTTTACAGCATTTGTTTTTACTACCAATATTTATATTCTTATGGTTGTTGGCGGTGGACAGATGGGAATAGCTTTGGCTTACTCGGTAGCTCCTTTTGCTTTAGGGACTTTTATAAAACTCGTAAACTCTTTTGATTTTTTACATCGTGATTTCAAATCTCAAATCTCAAATCTCAAATTACCAATAATTGTCGGTTTGGTTTTGGCTGTACAGGTTATGTTTGACCTGCGAATCGCATTTATCACAGTAGGGATATCCCTATTCTATGCAGTATATCATTACTTTTTTATTGAGCGATTTAATCTTAAACTATACGTCGGTAGCCTATCTCTAATTGGTTTTATTGTTTTTGGACTCCACGTTTCTTGGGTTTTACCAATTATTATTTTTCGTGTCCATCCAGCTGCAGAAATTGTAAATAGCTTCAGTTCTGTTGAGAGTTTTCGCTTCTTTTCTTTTGCGACATTTTCTCAAACCTTATCACTTCTACATCCTAACTGGCCGGAAAATATTTTTGGGAAGATCGGGTTTATGAAGCCTGAATTTTTAATATTACCAATATTGGCATATTCTTCATTGTTATTTCTGAATAAGTCAAAAGTCAAAAGTCAAAAGTCAAAAGTACAAGCAAAAAATAATAAATTTTATTCTTCGAGCGAAGCCGCGTCAGACGCGGCGGAGTCGAGAAGTTCTCACTTGAGTAGTTCTCGACAAGCTCGAACAATATTATTCTTTGCTCTTCTTGGTTTAATTGGTGCTTTTTTGGCAAAGGGCGCGAATCCGCCATTTGGAGAAATCAATATGTGGATGTTTACACATATACCAGGATTTGCTTTTTTCCGAGACCCAACTAAATTTTACTTACTGACTGCATTATCTTATTCGGCATTGATACCTTTTAGCACTTATTCTATTTATAGATGGTTAAGTGCAAAGTGCAAAGTGCAAAGTGCAAAATTACAGTTTAAAGTTAAAAGTTATATACCTTATTTATTTTTACTATTTACTATTTTATATTTAATATTTCTAATTCGTCCTGCTATTTCGGGTCAACTTAACGGTACATTTAAAAAGCATGAGATTCCTCAAGAATATATAAAATTTAAAGACTTTATCTATAATCAACATCAGTTCTTCCGGACTCTTTGGATTCCAAGACAGCAACGTTTCACGTATTATTCAAATGTTAATCCATCAGTTGAAGCTCTGCCATTGCTTAATGCGACTAATTTGGCAGAAGTTGTAGAAAAGCTGAAGGCTAAAGATACGGCAGAATTTCTATCAGAATTGTCTATAAAATACGTGATTATTCCATATGATGAATTTGGCGAAATTTTTGTAAAAGATAGAAAATACGATGAGAAACAATATCAATATACAATAGAAGAGCTAAAAACTGTTCCGTGGCTAAAAAGAATTAATGGTTTTGGAAAAATAGCTGTTTTTGAGATACCAAATCCAAAGGATCATTTTTGGATTAAGGAAGGAGATCTTGTATATAAGATGCTTAGTCCCGATCGATACTCTCTTAAAATATCTACACCTATATCAACTTCTCTACTTTTTTCTGAAGCGTATAGTCCCCACTGGGCTATGAAGATTGAAAATGAGTTTGTAGCTACAGAAAAGACAAAGAGTGGGATAAATAGCTTTAAGATAATAAAAGCTGGCAATTATGATGTAGAGGTTTATTTTGTAAAAGAAATATATTATAGGGTTGGGTGGGTTTTTTCTGCTCTTACTTTATTTTTGTTGGGCATTTTTTTCGTTTTCCGCAAAAAATTTAGTATATGAAAAAGATAAATTCATGCATTGTGTGTGGATTTGCTAAGTTCCGTAGTTTATTTTTGGCACGCGATAGAATGTTTAATCTGCCAGGAATTTTTACATTAAAAAAATGCGAAAGATGTAGCCTCGTATTTATAAGTCCTCAACCAAGCTTTTCTGAGCTGAAAATGCATTATCCAACATCCTACTATTCTTATACTTATAATACTAAAGATAAAGGGGATACATTTGGAATAGTTAAGGAATACCTTATTAATCATTATTATAAACCAAATTTAGCAAGTAGTATTTTTGCAAAAGTGATCAAAAATGTTCCTGCTATGCCAAAATGGAGCATAGAAAAAAAGTTTCTAGACATAGGATGTGGAACAGGAGATACAATGTTTCTTCTTAAAAAATTAGGATGGAAAGTATACGGCTTAGATATTGATAAAAATGCAATTAAATGTGCCAAACGCAGAGGGCTTAAGCGTGCGAGCTATGGAACATACAAGGATATAGTCAATTATAAAGATGGTTTCTTTGATGCAATAAGACTTTATCATGTTATCGAACATCTAGATAGTCCAGTACTGTGTTTGAAGCTTATTAAAAAAAAATTAAAAAAAGACGGCGAGTTGATTATAGGTACACCAAACATAGAAAGTTTTGCGTGTCGTCTTTTTGGTCGTTATTGGTACAATTTAGATGTTCCACGACATTTATTTCTTTTTTCTCCTCGGACATTAAAGAGAATGGTAGAAAACGAATTTAGCGTTACTAGTTTAGAATATTGTTCGGTAGGAGGAATTGTTGGTAGTTTACAGTATATCTTAGAGGATGTATTTAGCAAAAGATTTAACCTCTTAGGAAAATTATGGATTGTTTTAGCGTTTTATCCAATGGAGTGGATATTAGATAGATTTAAAATAGGAGATATTTTTGTTATGCGGATGCATCCCAAATAAGATGATATATAATAGTAATTTAGGGTGAGCGCTTGAATTAAGAAGTATGAACATTGTAATTACTGGAGCAACAGGTTTTTTAGGAAAACATCTTGTAGAAGAATTGAGGACAAAAAATTTAAAATACTCAATTTTTGACCGTAAAAAACACAACCTCCTTAAGCCAGATACTCTGGCGGATCTAATTAAGGATAAGGATATTATTATACATCTTGCAGGTATAAACATAGGTACTCATCATAAGATAATGAGCGTAAATGTTTTGGGAACATTAATGCTATTGGAAGCTATGGTAAAGTATGCTCCGCATAGCAAGATTATATTTGCGTCCACATTTCAAGTATATCTTCAGGATAGTTTATACGGTTTGTCAAAAAAATTTGCAGAAGATATTATAAAGTATTATGTTTCTATGCACAAGATTAAGGCTTCAATTCTTAGATTGACTAATATCTACGGACCAGGATGTAAACCATTTTATAATTCAGTTATTGCCACTTTTATTGATGAGATAAAACATAATAAGCCTATATTTATATATGGAGATGATACTAGAAAACGTGATTATTTGTACGTAGAAGATGCCGTGGACGCAATTGTTAAGGCGGTATTTTTTGATCCAACAGGTATTGAATACTTCGATATATGTTCCGGAAAACTCACAAGCGTTAATAAGATAATCAAGATTTTAAGGAAGATTTATCCCTATAAGATTAAAATATTGTATAATAAAGATGTCAAAGCTTATGATTGGGGCTTAAAGAGAAATTTTAGAAAAGCAAATAAATTGCTAAAATGGAAACCTCTTATTGGTATTGAAGAGGGGTTAGAAATAACAATACAAAAAAAATAAGTTTTTATGAACCTAAAAATAAAAAAATTGAGTATTAAAAGTGATTTTCGGGGTTGGCTATCAGAAATTATAAGGCCACAAGATATTAAAAAGGTTCAATTTGGTCAGTTAATTTTGACGGTTTCTTACCCTGGCGAAGTTAGGGCAAACCATTATCATAAAAGAAAAACTGAATTGTACTGCGTAATAAAAGGCAAGGCAATCCTAACTATAATAAATAATGTGACAAGGGAAAATGAAGATATCCTTATGGAGGAAAATAAATTAGCTTTGGTTGAAATACCTCCGAATCATTTTCATTCTATTGAAAATATTGGAAAAGAAGAGATGATGCTTTTAGTTTATGTTGATGAGTCTTTTAATCCTATGGATGCAGACACATATTCATAAAGCTTATCATGCAAGAAAACTATAAAGAAAAAATAAACAATAAAGCTATTCTAGTAACAGGAGGCACAGGCTCTTTTGGCAATAGTGTTATTGGATCTTTATTAAAATATAATCCCAAAAGGATCATTATTTTTAGTCGAGATGAAAAGAAGCAATTCGATATGAGGAATAGATACGATAACCCTACATTAAAGTTCGTAGTGGGGGACGTAAGAGATAAATATAGTGTGGAGAATGTTATGGAAGGAGTAGATTATGTTTTTCATGCAGCTGCTCTTAAGCAAGTACCCACCTGCGAATTTTTTCCAATAGAAGCAGTAAAAACAAACATTTTAGGCGCGAATAATGTTATAGATACAGCTGTTAGCTATGGAATAAAAAGGATTGTTATTTTGAGTACAGATAAGGCAGTTTATCCTATAAATGCAATGGGTATGACAAAAGCAGTAATGGAAAAAGTGATGATTTCTAAGGCACGCGATATTACAAATAATGGTAATATTACAGATAAAAAGGATACTATCCTTTGTGGAGTCCGCTACGGTAATGTTCTTTGCTCGCGTGGTTCTGTTGTCCCCTATTTTGTTAGTCAGCTGAAACATAATGAGCAGTTAAGCGTGACTAATCTTAAAATGACTAGATTTTTATTAAGGTTACCTGATGCAGTAGGGTTAGTTCTTTACGGACTTGTGCATGGCGAGAGCGGCCACATGTACATTAGAAAATCTCCAGCTTGTACACTGGAGACTTTAGCAAAAGCAGTTTGCAAGATATTTAATTATAAAAAAGGATATAAGGAGGTTGGCATTAGAGCTGGAGAAAAAATGCACGAGACATTAGTTTCTGGTGAAGAACTTTTGCGATCGACTGATCTTAAAGAGTATTATAAGATCCCTCCAGATGCCCATGGACTAGATTATAATAAATACTTTTCTAGAGGAAAAAAAATCGTCGTTGATACCATTTCATCTTATACATCTGAAAATACAGAAAGGTTAGACGTTTCCCAGACCATAACCTTGCTTTTAACTCTTCCAGAAATACGAGAAGAGCTTAAATCTTATAATAAATGACTAAAATCCCCCAAAAACTAAAAGTAATGACCATATTAGGCACGCGTCCTGAAATAATTAGGCTTTCTCGAGTATTGCCTAAAATGGATGAGTATTTTCATCATATTACGGTCTATACTAGACAAAGTTATGATTATGAATTAAGCGACATATTTTTTGAAGAATTAGAGTTAAGAAAATTAGATTACTTATTAAACGTTAAGTCTGAAACACTTGGGGGCCAGATCGCAAATATTATAAGGCAGACAGAAAAAATAATACTTAAAGAGAAACCAGACGCGCTTTTGGTTTTGGGAGATACCAACAGCACTCTTTCTACCATCAATGCGAAACGGTTAAAAATTCCTATTTTTCATATGGAAGCAGGTAATAGGTCCTTCGACTGGGACGTTCCCGAGGAGATAAACAGAAGAATAGTTGATCATATAAGCGACTATAATCTTTGCTATACAGAGCATGCACGAAGATATTTAATTCAAGAAGGAATAGATCCCAAGACTATATTTGTGACTGGATCTCCTTTTGCTGAAGTATTGTCATATTTCTATGACAAGGTTGATTCATCATCAATACTAAAAGAGTTAAATCTTTCTCCCAAAAAATATTTTTTAGTGAGTTGTCATAGACAGGAAAATGTTGACAATACAGATCGATTAAGAGAACTATTTTCATCCTTTCATTATTTAGCAAAAACATATAACTTGCCGATTATTGTTTCTCTGCATCCTAGGACTAAAAAGCGTTTGGAGGAGGCAAAAATACCCATTGATTCTATGATAAAACTTTGTAAGCCTTTTGGATATTTTGAATACAATAATTTGCAGAAAAATGCTTTGTGTACACTTTCTGATAGTGGTTCTATTCAAGAAGAATCGGCAATTCTTAACTTTCGCGCAGTTCAAATAAGAGTAAGTACGGAAAGGCCAGAGGCATTTGATACTGGTTCAATTATCCTTACAGGCGTTAATAACGAGACTATAATAAATGCAGTTGAACTTACTGTTGCGCAAGATCAAAAAGGCGAATCAATTGTCATGCCAAATGATTATAAAGATACAAATGTTTCAACTAAGGTAGTAAAGTTAATTATGGGATTTACAGGAATAAAAAAATACCACAACAGATAAAATCGCAACAATGTTCTCTATATATGAAAATAAATGAACGTTAAGCTTCCGACAATATCTTGTATTATTGCGACTTATAACTCTGAAAAAACAATTGCCTTATGTTTACAGAGCATTAGGAAACAAAATTATCCTCAGGAAAAGATAGAGATAATTTTAGCGGACGGCAACTCTAAAGATGATACCTTGAAGATTGCGCAGAAATATAATATCAAAATTATTTCTATACCCTCTAAGCTACAAAACGCAGAATATAATAAATCTATTGGAGTAAAAGCTGCTAGAAAAGATTTGCTTCTGATGCTTGATCATGATAATGTATTGCCCCATAATAAGTGGTTAGCGCACATGGTTAAACCATGCATAGACAATAGTAGAGTTGTTGGGGTAGATACTCTTTATATCCACTACGACCCAACGTTTTCGCTCCTTGATAGATATTTGGCTCTTTATGGTTCTTTGGATCCAGTCGCATATTACTTAGGTAAACCAGATAAGTTATCGCAAATCACCAAAAAATATAATAGATTCGGTAAGGCCACTGACTGTGGAAGTTATTACATAGTGGAATTTGACGAAAAATTTGTTCCTACTCTTGGTGCAAACGGATTCTTAATCAGACGAAAGATTCTTTTGGATAATGCACAAGTGGACCCAGAAAATTTTTTCCATACAGATGTACACGTAGATTTAATAAGAAAGGGTTTTCGTACGTATTCCTTTGTTAAAGACGATATTATACATTTAACTGGATATAATAGCATTTGGGGTTTTCTAGAAAGAAGGAAGTTGTTTATGGAACAATATCAAATAAAAAATCATAGTAAAAGACGCCATAGTGTTTATTTGCCTCAAGATAGGCTTAATTTAATAAAGTTTGTTATAATTACGATTACTTTTGTTATGCCTACTTTTGATGCATTTCGAGGGTATATTAAGATTAGAGATAGGGCATGGTTTTTACATCCACTTTTATGCTACATGTTTTTAATTCTTTATGGGTACATAATCATAAAATCAAAGCTGATTGCCTATGTAAAGAGAGTATTTTAATGTAGAATGTAAATCAGTCAGCTGATAGTGGATTTAGCTAAGGCTAATAAATATTATGGCAGTAAGTTTTAATCAATATAAGAATGATTTTTTTAATAAGTTAAATTTTGATTTTAAAAAAGGGAATAAAATTCTTGATGTAGGATGTGGTCCAGGAACGGATGCTGAAATTTTTATAAATGAATATAAACTTAAATTTTACGGTATGGATGTTTATAGAGATGAAAACATTGCAAAAATGCGACTTAACTTCAGATTGGGTAGTATAAAAAATATTCCATACGAATCAGAATCATTTGATTATATTTTTATTCACGACGTACTTCATCATGTTGATGAAAAAAACCAAAGAGAAAAGAAACATATAGATAGTCTTAAAGAGCTTAGGAGAGTTTGCAAAAAAGGAGGATATGTTATTATTATTGAAGCAAATCGTTACAATCCATTGTTTTATCCTCATATGGTTCTAATCAGGGGCCATAATCATCTTAAGCAGTCGTATTTCATAGATATTATAAACGATGTTTTTAAGAAGCATCTTGTATCGTTTCATTTTTTTGAAGCCCATTTATATCCAAAAACTTTTTTTACTTTATTTAAAATCTATGAATACTTTATGGAACATTTTTTGCCAAAACGTTTTATAGCGTATAATGCAGCGATAATAAAGAAGAAATGAAAATAAAAATCATTAAAAAAGAGAAACCGATTATAGAAAAGGGCATAAGGCACTTTAATTTTTTTGACTGGGATAGCCTTTGGGCTTATCACCCTTGTGTTGTTGAACACAATAAAAAATACTATCTTATCTATACGGGAAAAAGTATTAAAATGGGAGTATCCCATAAAATAGGTATTGCAGTGAGTAAAGATCTTAATTCTTGGCAAAAACTTGACAACAATCCATTACTTATTGAAGGAAAAGATGGGGAATGGGATAATGATTTTGTTGCGCATGCATATGTTTTTAAAGATAAAAATAAGTTCTATATGTTATACGATGGAAGTAGAAAGGGAGACTGGCTTGAATCTATAGGACTGGCTGAAAGCAAAAATTTAACTGATTGGGAAAAATATGCTGGTAATCCTATCTTTACAGTAGGCACAAATTGGTGGGAGAACAGACATGTTAGCAGATGCTGTGTTTTTAAAGAAAATGGTGTGTATTATCTTTATTATGCAGGTCATGATGGAGAAAGAGAAAGAATTGGTATGGCAAAAGGTAAAAGCCTCTTTGGGCTTAAGAGATGTTTTGATCGACCAGTACTTAATATAGGTAAGAAAGGCGAATGGGATGAAGAAAGTATCTCTGACCCCAAAATAATTAAATACAATAAATTATATCTTATGTTTTATAGCGGAATTGATTGTAGGGGAATTGAGAGGACAGGATTAGCGATAAGTAAGGATTTATTTTCATGGAAGAAATATAAAAAGAATCCTATTTTGGATGTGTCGGTTCAATCGTGGGATAGAATTTCAGCAACTAGGGCTGATATTAAGATCTTTAATAATCGTCTTTACATTTTCTATTCTGGTAAAAAAAACTTTTTTTATAATATTGGCGTTGCAAGTTTACAGATAAAAAAATAATGGAAAAAAAATACATACATCTTCTTTGTTGCCTTCGTTGCAAAGGTAGTTTAATAGAATTTAATACATATCTCAAATGTGGTGTCTGTGGTTGTGAGTATCAAGTCGAAAACGGAATCCCACGTTTAGTCTTTGGTAAAAAAGGAATAGATACTAAAATTTCTGAAGAGAAATGGGATAAGCAGTATAAGAAATCTTCAGAAATTAAAAAATATGTGAATGATCCTATGGTCGTGTCGCATAAACGATTTCTTTCATTATATAAGCAATATCTTAAAAAAGATATTTTTCTCGACTTGGGATGTGGTATTGCTTGGACATCTTTTTTTTTGGCAAAAGAAGGCGTATCTGTGGTAGGGTTAGACATCTCTTACGAAGTTGTTCTTAAATCGCAACTCTTTTTTAAAGAAGAAAAATTGCCTGGTTTATTTATACAAGCAGATTTTCTCAACATTCCTCTTAAAGATAATAGTGTTGGATTTATTTATTGGGGCTTATCAATAGAATATGTTAGGAATACAGAAAAAGCAATTCGTGAAACATATAGAGTCCTTAAGCAAAAAGGTAGAATAGTTGTGCCTTTTCCAGTTGTTTCACTTTCTACTCTTTTTTATCATCAGTTTAGGGGTGGGGATATTCCTCGTGTGCCAATACTTCGAGAACTTATGGAATTGATACACGTTAAAATACTAAAAGGGAAATATATGCATTATGGATATGGTCAAACATTTACAACTAACTCTATGAGAAAAATGTTTGTAAATGCGGGATTTAAGATAAAAGTCATTGATTTGTTTGATACTTACTACCCAATCAGTTCTTTTCCAAGACTTGTGCGGCCTGCTTTACGTAAGCTTCTGCGATTTCGCTTATTTTGGCCATTTGCATATCTAGAGGCTGTAAAATGAAAAATTCTTATCTCGATGTACTTATTGTCGGAGCAGGCCAAACAGGGCTCACCGTTGCATATTATCTTAAGAAAAATAATTTATCTTTTCTTCTCGTAGATGAAAATGCGAAGATTGGAGACAGCTGGAGAAAAAGATACGACTCCTTAACACTTTTAACCCCAGATTCTGATAATTCTTTACTGGGGTTCTCTTTAGGAGGTAACAAAAATACATATTCTACGAAAGATAATTTCGCAAATTATTTAGAGAGGTATGCACTTTACAGCTCATTCCCAGTGCATCTTAATACTAAAATAAAAAAACTTCAAAAGAAGAATAATTTCTTTATAGCTATAGCAGAAAACAAGATATATTATGCAAGAAATGTTGTAGTTGCAACAGGATCTTTTCAAAAACCTTATATACCTTGGATTGCGAAGAACATTTCATCCGAAATATTTCAAACTCACTCCTATGAATATAAAAATACAGACAACATTCCTAAAGGCAACGTATTGGTTGTTGGTGCAGGCAATTCGGGAGCACAGATAGCGGTTGAGTTAGCAAAAACTCATTCGGTAACACTTTCCTCAAAAAGGAAACTTATATTTGATAACAAATATGATTTTCTCTATAGTTTTATTGCTAAGTTCTTTAGTGCAAGAATGATAAGAAAAATCATTGACGCATTTAGTATAAGAAAAATTTATGTTCCAGAGATAAAAGATATGCTAAATAAAAGGCAAATATCTCTGGTACAAGAGTTAAGAGAGATAAACAAAAAAGACTTTTTTTTTAGAGGAGGATTATCAGGTAGATTTAATGCAATAGTATGGGCTACTGGTTTTAAATTTGATTATACTTGGATTAAAATTAAAGAAGCATTTGATATGAATGGTAACCTGTTACATAAAAATGGCGTTAGTATAGTAAGAGGCCTTTATATAGTATATCCTTCGAGAGATTATGGTTTTATTAAAGATCTTCCTGCGAAGGCAGAGGCCCTGGTAAAACAGTTAGTCGCCCGCAACAAGAATGGATAAATTTGATGGTATAATATAGAGATGTTCATTCTATGAAAAGTGATGGATTTCGAGTTTTACTGCTGGTATCTTTTTTAATTGGTTTTGTTGTAGACTTATTTTTTATGCCGGGATCTTTTGATTTACGATCAGATGCAAGACTATTTTTTCTTGTACTTCTCTGGATTGTTCTTAGCAAAGTGTCTAATTTTACAAGCATGGCAACATTTAAAGTAACCATAGGTCTTCTTGTTGTACTTTTTTTTCTTTATCTCTTTTTTCGAGAAAGCCCCGTTTTAGATAGAGCAGCTTCCTTTTTATATATATTTTTGTGTATAGGAGTTGTTCAGCAATTTCTTGAGTCAAGAAAGCATAAACTCAAACCAAAAAATCTACAATAATAGTATGACTTTATGATTAGTATAGTAATTTTCGGCAAATTTATTTTTTCCGATATTCTTTTTTTCTCTATATAGAATAATAAGACATCAACTACGCAAATTTTAAGAAATTACTTAGTAAGATATGAAAAAAGAACCATTAGTTAGTATTATTATCGTTACCTATAATAAATACGATTTAACGCAGCCATGCATTGATTCTTTAATGGATTGCGGATACCATAATATGAAAATTTATATTGTCGATAACGGGTCTGAAGAAAAAACATACAAGGAGTTTTATAATAAAAATCAAGACAACCCTGCAATTGAGTTTATAGCATTGTCAAAGAATGTAGGATTTGGAGGAGGATGTAATGCCGCATTAGAAAAAATAGAAAGAGGGTATATTGTTTTTCTTAGTAATGATACTATTGTCACAAAACATTGGTTACAACCTCTTATTTCTTATATGGAAGAAAACAAAAATGTCGGTGCAACACAGCCCAAAGTAAAAGATATCAAACGAAAAAATTATTTCGAATACGCAGGAGCATCTGGAGGATTTATGGATATTTATGGGTACCCATTTAGTAGAGGAAGAATTTTTTTTACTCTTGAAAAAGATAAAGGACAGTATGACGATATTGTTGACATTGTTTGGTGTTCAGGTGTTGCGCTAATTACAAAAAAAGAAGTTATAAACAAGACTGGATTTATGGACGACATCTTTTTTTTGTATGCCGAAGAAGCAGATTTGTGCTGGAGAATTCATCATGCTGGATATAGACTTGTCTTTATACCCAATTCTACCGTTTATCATTATGGAAGCAAGAAAAGTATTATTGACAAAACATTTTTTTCTCATAGAAATGGGCTCATAATGCTTTTAAAGAATTACTCAACTGTTCAATTGCTTACCTATTTCCCTATAAGAATTCTTCTCGATATCATTGCGTTCTTTTACTATACTATTACCTTTTATCCATCTCACAGTATTGATATGATAAAAGCATATATAAGCTTAAGCACTCTTATCCCCAAAGTTCTTAAAAAAAGAAAAGACGTAGATCGGGTAAAAAAAGCAAATAGAAATAATAAAGTCGTATACCCACTATATAAAAGAAGCATTATTGTTGATTATTTTCTAAAGGGAGAAAAGACTTTTTCCGTTTTAGATAAACAGGATTTCATGCAGCAAGATATGCGGTAGAGTCCTCGTGCTTTAATTTTGCGCGTTTTGCTCTTATGATCTTGTATGAGTTTAATCTTTTAAGATGGAGCAGGCTTGACAGCTGGAAGTAAAAAAACGTACTATACACATATGAAAATTGTTAGGAAAATAAAGCCGTTTTTTACCGACGAACGGGGTGAATTGAATCATCTGTTGGCAGATGAAGCGTCAATAACAAGCGCTGTTTTAGTAACTTCAAAAAAAGGGTCGGTCCAAGCAAATCATTATATCCGAAATACGATTTAAAACTGCCTCTTGAGATGGAGATAAAGGAGTTTGTTAACGCATCGCGAAAAATGGTACAATTTACATGTTGCCAAACCATCCAAAACAGCATATGCTAAGTGTAGTTGTCCCTGTATTTAATGAAGAAGAAAGTATCAAGGTTTTCTATGAAGAGCTCTTAAGAGTTGCGGTAAAACTTGATAAAGAATACGAGCTTATTTTTGTGGATGATGGATCAACAGATGGGTCTTTTGATATCCTGAAAGGATTTGAAGAGAGAAATAATCATGTTCTGATTTTCTCCTTCCGAAAAAATCAAGGCAAAGCAGAAGCTCTTACTTTTGGCTTTCAGAAAGCGCAAGGCGATTATATAATAACTCTTGATGCAGATTTACAAGATAAGCCTTCGGAAATTCCAAAGCTTTTAAATAAAATAAATGAAGGTTGGGAAATGGTTTGCGGCTGGAGAAAGAATCGAAAGGATAGTTTTTTCACAATTGCATGGTCAAAAATATTTAATTTTGCGGCTTTCTTATTCTGGGGCATTAAATTGCATGACTATAATTGTGGATTAAAAGTCTATACCGATGAGGCGGCAAAAAGTTTAACTTTATATGGCGGCATGTATCGTTTTATTCCACTTTTGCTGCATCAGCAAGGCTTTAAAGTTGGTGAAATAGAGGTGATGCACGACAAAAGAAAGTTTGGCAAGTCAAAATATGGACCATCAAAGCTTTGGAAAGACATGCCTGATATTTTTACCATGCTGTTTCTTAGTAAATACGGTAAGAGACCTTTGCATTTTTTTGGAACGGTTGGGGGGATCATGATTATGGTGGGATTTGTTGTTTTGACATACTTAACAATTTTGCGTCTTGGGGGAGAAGAAATCGGAAGAAGACCACTTCTAATTTTTGGCGTGCTTTTTATGCTTGGGGGAATTCAAGTTTTTTTCACTGGATTTTTGGCAGACCTTATGATAAATCTTTCACATAAGAGAGAAGCTGAGGAGACCGATAAGTTTCTTTTGAAATACTCAAGCAAGGCATAATATACACTCCCAAGATTCATATTATTGTTTTTCCGCAAGAACTATTGTCCACGGAAAAGGAAGTTTAACGGTTCTTATTTTTACTCCATTCTTTTTAAGTAAATTTTTGAAAGAGAAGACTGTCCAATGATTAATGTGGCCTGGGTCGTTGCCAAGTCTTAAAAGATTTTTTCCTCTCAAAAAATTGCTAAGCATAAAAAAAGGTTCATTAGGTACGGATAAGATTATGTATTTTTTTGACACTCTAATAATCTCAAGTAATGCTTTTTGAGGATCCTCCATGTGTTCTAATACTTCTGTAGAGACAACTAAATCAAAAGAATTTGTTTTGTAAGGAAGATTATATATGTCTCCTAATTTTATTTTCGCTTTTGGAAAGAGTTTTTTGCCAAGGGCAATTGCTTCTTTTGACTGCTCAACTCCTTCTATTTTAATGCCTATTTTATTTAGCATAAGCTTGTTTAAAGAAAAACCCTCGCCGCATCCTGCATCAAGTACGGTTTTGGGACTAAGCGGTCTTGCCATAGCTATAAGGGTTCTATAGAAGTTTTCAATCAAAAATTTTTGCAGGGGGTTTTTGCTTGTATGTTTTACATAGTTTGTGGGAAGTTGAGTTTTGTTCATCTATAAGGTAGGATAGAATAACAATTATAGGCAAAAAGACATGAAGATACAAGATATTGTTTTTTTTGTGGTTTTGGCTATATTAATATTTAAATTTAGGCACAAGCCAAAGCTTGCGGCATTTTGCGGAATTTTGTGTCTTTTTTTATCCATCCCGCTTTTTAGTTTTTGGAT
>Ga0213870_1000243_pt1 | contig 28748 bp, 36 predicted proteins | sample WICALVC2017_Meta_FD_160119 | JGI IMG/M metagenome (GOLD analysis project Ga0213870, IMG submission 160119) | Freshwater microbial communities from subterranean cave lake in Wind Cave National Park, South Dakota, United States - WICALVC2017 | ecosystem: Environmental > Aquatic > Deep subsurface >... | reverse complement strand
AGCATGCTCATGCAGTGAACATTTTCCGCATAGGCTCAGGCACTCTAAATACGCCTAAATGGATTCCTGAATCAACCTGCGCCCAGACTATAAATGCTGTCTCGAGAGCCTGTAAATACTGTCCTTTCTTGTGAAACGACAGGCAGTCCTCGTAATAAGAGTTCATTACTTTAACGAGAGACTCGGATCTTTTGGAATCTATTATTTCAAGTGCCTCCATGATTTTCTTTACTCTTTGGAATTCCTTCTCAGATTCATTTTTCAGTTCCATGGCACCACTTAAAAGTTGGGCAGCAATCTTTCTATTATCTGCGGCCTGTGTCTTGCAAGGACAAGGAAGAACGCGCCTAAACCAATGATTACACCACCAGCCAACTGAAGGCCTGTGGGCACGCTGCCAAGAAATATTAGCGAATAGATGAAAATTACAAATGGGTCAAGCGCCCGAATGATCGTAACTTTTGACAGTTCAGATATTTCTAAAGCTTTAAAGAAAAGCACGAATCCTGCTACAGCTCCAAGAATAGCTCCTAGAAAAATCAACAGCATGACATCAAAAGGAGGCAGCGCTAAATTCATCCTTGCCATGGCATAGACCGATACTACTAAAAATGTGAACAGCAGCCTCAGTGCATTGAACGCAAAAGGTTCTATGCGCTTGACATATCTTTTCAGAAAAAGTTGTTCTAAAGACACCACAAGAGAAAGGAACAATGCGAGAAGCACACTTACTATGACATGGTCGCCGCCTTTGAAGGTCATCACAAGCGCACCGAAAATCATCATCGCAGCCCCGAAGATTTCACCCCTGTTGAACCTCTCCTTGAGATATATCACACCCAAGGCAACAGTGAATACAGTCGAGAATCTCATCAGAAATCCAAGAGAAGTAGGGCCTGCAAGCTTTAGTGCAAAAAGCCAGATTATAGAAGTTGTACCCCCTACAAGTCCAAGAACAGCAACAGGTTTCCAATATTTCTTGAACAGTCCCACCGTTTTATGCACTTTCCTAGTTATGACAAGTGAGATGATTGCACCAATAAGACCAAATCCAAAGAAATAGAACATGAGAGTCGCGATGTTGACGCTTTGCAAGGCAATATAATTTATAACGAATGCGGAGGACACCAGCAGCGAAGACAGAATCGCGAATGCATATCCCTTCATTTGGCCATTCATAAATTTCACAGAACCAGAATTGTGATTTTCAGGATATAAAACCTAAGTCTCTCTCAAGTTTCTCAACAACACCTAATTCTTCCAAACTTTCCTTTAATTTGTCAATTGTTTTTATCTGTCTCCAATCAACATTTCTCAGTTTAGCAAGTTCGAAGCTGAGATACCCGCCTTGATATACTAACGACATAACCTTTGACAGTTTTGAATTACCATATGCCCAGATTTCATTTATGTTTTTCACTTTTTCAACAAGAATTTCTTTTGTCACTTCAATTCTTTTTCTGATCTCTTGCCTTTCGTCTTTATCCCGCAAAAAGATAACAGATACATTAGGATATCCAAATACCTCATATCCAACAATTTCGTTATGAGTCATCTCAGGTACTTCTTCAAACTTAGCGAGCATCTTGCTGTTCTCATTCAACTCGTTCTTAATTCTTCTCAATACACCAGAAAATTCCACAGAACCGTATATGACAGGAATGGAGTCTTTTATCTCTTCCGCTATCCTATCAATCGCAGAAAGATTTATTTCCGAAATTAAATCTAAAAATTCCTTTTTATCTTCCGAGAAATCTTTTAATCCAAGCTTCTCTAAGCATGCAATAGCACTGAAGAATAAATGTGGTATTGTTTCCCTTGGCTGGTACCCAGACGGAACTTGAATAAATGGTATATTCAATCTTTTTGACCACTCCAACAGCTTACCACCAGATGCTATAGAAACTACTGGGATTTGTTTTTTAACAGCTTCTACAAACTGGCTGAGAGGTTCTTCTGTATTTCCGGAATAACTAATGCAGATAACCAAACTACTAGAATTAGCATGTGTAGATAGCGTATAACTCCTAGAGACCTCAATAGGTATATTTAAATCAACAGCATCTTTAACAAGTTCTCCTGGTATAGCCGATCCACCTATCCCTGCAAATATTATGTTATTAGGTTTGGGCATATCAAGCTTGATGCCATCGGCTGTATTAATTGCTTCTCTACAAGCTTTCTGATAGTTTAAGATTATCTCACTAGTCAAGTGGCCCTGAAGGGATTCGAACCCTTAACTCAACGTAGCTCCTGACAACCGAAGCGTCGCCGGATATCCGATTTCCGCACAGGGCCGAAATAATATTAATCAAACAATCATTAATAAAAGATACCAAATCTTTAAATCCTCTTCTAAACAATTAGGATAACATGGAACTGAAAAAAATAGAGGACACTGGGAAACGGCTGATAGTAGAATTCGACGGCGAAACAATAGCTTTCGCAAACATGATAAAAGACAAGCTCTGGGAAGATTCTTCTGTCAAGGAAGCTGCAACGATCAAAGAACATCCTTATTTATCCAAGCCAAAGATTCTGGTGGAAACCTCTCGTGGTTCGCCGCAAACAGCTCTAGAAAAAGCAACTGAAAAATTGCTGGACGAAACAAAAGAATTCAGAGACAAGTTCAAAGACGCACTAAAGAAATAACTTAACAAATATATTTCCCCTGCGCCTTCAACAAATCATCTTTCATGTATACAGGCGCACCAGTTCTCACAGCTACAGCTATTCCATCGCTTGGTCGTGAGTCCAAACTCACAATCTTGTTATCCTGTTTCAAAATCAACCTGCCGATATAGGTATTGTTCTGCATGTCAACTATCTTCACCATCACAACATCAACATCCAAGCCCTCTAAAGCATCAGAAAACAAATCATGCGTCATCGGTCTGTATCCAACCTTGCCCTCCTGCCCACTAGCAATGGATTCTATCTGACCCAATTCCGTGGTAGCAGTCAGTTGATAACAATTTCCTTGGATAACAACCACACCAATGCTTCCAGACAAAGAAACCTGGACATCAACTTTTGTGTATCCTTGAGTCGACAGTTCGTCTATAGGCAGCAACGGCGCAACAACACCAACCTTAGAAAAATACGGCTGAGCCAATGCAACCACAGCAACAACAATCGCAATCAAGCTTATGATCTTATAAGCCTTCAGCGAGTCTCTGCCTTTCACCATACTTATCTTTTAAAATCAAAACTAATAAACTTTCCCAAAAAACCGGATAAAGTAATATTTATCTGGCACAAAACCCAAATTTAATTGTGAGTATGAAAGGTATTTCTCCGATTGTAGCCGCGGTTCTTTTGATAGCAATCACCATGACTATTGCCGGTGTACTGGCCTACTGGAGCTCTACTTTTGTTTCCACCGGTTTACCAACCGAAAATGCAACAAGTGCCCAATGCAGGGTTGCTCAATTTGAATTTTTAAACTGCAAATATAATTCAACAGGCCAGACTATCGTTTTTTCGGTAAATAACGTGAGAACTGTAGATTTAGGAAACTTGACGGCATTCATCGAATACGGGAATGGAACTGTTTCAAGTGCTATACCATTAAACCAGAGCTTGCCACCTAATACCATTAAAAGTTATTCGGTATCTGGAATATCGGCAGAGTTCTCAAATATTTTAATAAAAACCGGCTGTCCTGATGTTAGCAGGTCAACAACATGTGCGAGGTAACAACATGAAAGGCCTGTCACCATTAGTTGCAACTGTTCTGCTCATCGCTTTTACCGTTGGCGTAGGCGGGCTTATAAGCGTGTGGATATCCGGTTTTACACAAACTTCCTCCCGCATAGTGAGCCAAGAGGGTGAAAAACAGATCATATGCAGCAACGGTGCAATTGACTTGTCCAATCTCCGCTATTGCAACAACAACATATCAGGCATTATAAAAAACAATGGCCGCATAGTTTTAGGTAACATAACAATACAAACAACCTTCAGCAACGGAAGCTTGGTGTCGCACGCATTAAACGACACAGGCACAGGCGGTTCAAGTTCTGGCAACTTTCTTGTTCTGCGGGCAGGTCAAGTATTCGGCTTTAATGTCAGCATAGGCGGAGGTAGCAGCGGTGCATACGACAGGCTATGGACATACACCAATTGCAGCGGTGTCACAGACACCGCATTGTCAAGCGATATCACAGCGTGCTAACCCACAATCAGGAGCACGAGCATCCCAACCACCATCATGAAAACACTGTGTTTAATTCCTGCGACAACAGCACCCTCAGACATCTTTCCTACGGTCAAGCCTGCGAATAAACCTTGCATCAAAATTAAATTCCTGAATATCTCACTATACTCTTTTGCAATATTAGACTGTGAGATAGCGGCCCCGCCAGCTGAAATTTGTGTTAAGCTCTGCGAAGATACCTGACCCAAGCTCGGTACCAGATACTTTTCCAAACCAATGATTACAACAAGGAAGACAAAGAATACTATATACCCTGTGATGATCTGCGAGTTCAAGAAAAGCCTTCTTTCTGCCCGCAACCTTTCGACTTCCATTGCAGTGCCACTTAGAGATTGGAATGTTTCTACAAGCCTCCCTCCAAACTTATGACTTTCCATTACAGTCGATACTATTCTTGAGATTAGTTTTGATTTTGTGTCCTTTGCGAAGTTAAGCAATACAGTTTCTACAGGTATTCCCCAATCAAGTTGCGCAGACATTTTCTTGACCAGCGGCGTTAATATGCCATATTGATTTGCAGATATAGTCTTGAAGGCTTGTGGTAGTGTCATTCCTCCCCTAATTGATTCCACAAAATCCTGCAGAAATACAGGAAAGTTTTTTTCCGCCTCTTTCACTCTTCTGGTTTCGAAATACTTGATTACAATTAAAGGCATAGCGATAACAACTGCGCCGACAAGATACATGGTGATAGCATAGCCAGTTGCTTTTGCGAGATACAAGTAGTTGAATAAAGCGAAAACTGCATAAACTATAACCGCGCCTATTACAAGGTAGGAGAATCTGACCATTACATCTCAACCTCCACGCCTCTTAGGAACAGAAGGAAACCGGCATTCAGAAAAGGCACCAGTATGTAAATGCTCAACTTTGTCAATGTCAGGATGTCAAAACCTCCGATATTCGGTTGGATCATGTTCATTACCGCAAACAAAGATATGATGAACAAAGGTGCGGCAATCAAAATTCCTGTGTAGAATTCAGCATATGCTGAAAGCTGCTGCATGAACTTCTCTCTCTTCAGCCTCCATTCAAACATAGCCTGCTCGCCGGCATTCTTGATATAAGTTTTCACGTCACCGCCGCTTTCGGTGGCGCTTGTAATCCCCAGAAAAATCTGTCGCAACTCATTGCTTGGTGTTCTTTCTGCCATCTCTCTTACCGCTGTCAGAGGGTCGATACCAAACGTGTCAATGTTCCTAACAAGCACCTTCATTTCGCGTGCAATCTCGCCATATTCATCAAAGTTGCTCAACAGCTTGAAAATCATATACGGCGGGACACCAGATTCTGATATAGCGGCCATGTGCGCCAATGCAAACGGAAGATTTATGTCGATATTCTTCTTTCTACCCATCATCTTCTGGTAAGGGTATATCACCATTACACCTGCAGCTACCAGTGCAATCATAAATGGAATGTACCCTATAAGAAGAATTTTGTGCAACATTTTGATTTCTATGAAAAAAGTCGTGATTATAATGAAAAGAACTAATGAGAACATGTATGTTACAATCGTGTTTAGAAAAACCGCACTAAGGTAAGTTCTGAACGGGATTTTGACATCCGCCCTTGGCAGGCTGTTCCTGAGAAAGTCGAAGTTCTTTCCTATCCTGTCTACCAGTCCGCCGAACAAAACTGTAGCAATTGCATTGTAGCTGGGCATTTTACCTGTTATATATTGGATTTTCTATAGCTAAAGATTTTTGTATTGTTAATTTATTGGGCTATCTCCAGTTTCCGATAGCATTCCGAAACAGCATATTAAAAGAAGGAAACTTCCGATAATCTGTAGTTATATGACATTGGGTTTCGGGCTTGGTAACATGTTTATAACGTTATTCGTAATACTGTCAGGGTTGTCAATAGGACTAAATCTGTACCTTGCAGTCTCTTTCGCATTTTCGTCTCTAACTAAAACTAAATACTCATTATCATCAGGGTAACTGGTAATTACTACACTTTTCCCACCACGGAATAGTTCACCAAGACGACGGTTAAAGTTATAGTCCTCGTCTCCGAACACTGCAGGTAAATAGACGAGTCGTTCATCCCGCATATAAAGATCGGCATCTTTCGACTGTGAATTAAGCCTATTTAATCTGAGATCTAATCTGTATCCTCTTCCTTCTAATTCTTCGACAAGGCGCATTATAAATAGGTCGACTGTTCTCATTCTAATTTTCACTTATTAATTATTCTTTAGCAACATTTATACGTCTTATGATGCCACCCGAAACCCACGCTTCGCAATTTCGGGCTTCATATTTTATCAAATTCTAATCTTATGTTTTCAATTTCTTCATTCTTTAGTTCGGTTATTATTAGTTTTGTTTTGACTAAAAAATCCTCTGTTTTTTCAACCATGTCTTTAGCAGATTCTCTTGTGAGAACAAAATTCTCTTCAGAAGTCACGTAATACTGCTTGTCTATTCTTTCTTCCTTTGCAAAGGATATTATCTTGAACAGCTCAACTTTTCCGAACACCCTTTTCAGCAGTATTATAGAACCTGCATGATTCTCGCATTTTATTCCAGTTTTGAACAGCAATGCTGTTAGTGAATTATACATGGCATAATAGGACATCGAGACGGAATTTTCGTACAAATCATTTTGGAGCAGTATTTTGGCCGACTTGAGGCACTTGTCCGCCTTTTCCATGTATGAACTGCATATCTCCTCTGATGACTCTACCAATTTCAACTTACTATCTGCCTTCAACTTACTCAAAAAACCTGGTTTTTTCATAGAATTCTTCCACTCCTTTAAGGATGATGTGATTCTTTATTATCTCCTTTATCAGATTGGATCGCATATCAAAACTGCCTATCTTTACTTTGATTTTCGAATTGACCGATTCCAATTCTTCCTTGGATTTTCTGCTTCTAGTTTCAACGTATACGTCTATGTCGCTTCCTTGGCTTACGGTAAATTTCGCATAACTGCCGAAAAGAACTACAAGTTTTTCTTCGCACATTTTGAGAAGATCGTCTATAATTACATTCAATTCTGGATATCTCTTAAGCAATCTTATCATCTTGTATCTTTCCGCATTGAAAACATAATTCTTTGCCTGAAGATTCTTTCTAATAAAGAAAACCTTGTTCTTGCCTTCTTTTTTAAAATCTAGCACATTTTCTTCCGCCAATTTATTTAATTTCCTCAGTATTGTTGAATGCGACTCGTTTAATTGCTTGGCTATGCCCCTTAAGTGATTTTCACCTCTAATTAGAAGAAGAATGAGTTCCAATTCTAGATTGTTTTTATTTTGAACCATATGTACCATATTTGAACCAATTAGCATATAAGCTTTTCGGCGTCGCTCGCAAAAACGCCTTTCTAATCTTGTTCGTTAAAAATACTCTTCGTCCAATGTCGCAGGTGCGACGTTTACATTTCTAATGAGCTTCCCTAACCATCCTGAACCCAAGCAATTCCAGTAAAGACGTCCTCCTTCCCTTCTCTTCTGCTTTAGCTGGCTTGACTTCAACAGGAACCCTCTTTGGCTCCTCCTTTCTCTTCCACTCTTCCGGCTTCCCCATAATCTGGAAAAGTTTTCCAGGTTCTTTATAAAACATATTGACATACTGGACAACTTCCAGGAAATCCTTTATGCCCTTCGACACAAGCCACTCCAGCACATCTTTCCTTCTTCCCAAATCCTCTTTTACCTCTTCCATGTTCCCTCCCCTCCTTTCCACAATCTTGGGAATAATCTGGCTGTCGTTAACCTTTTCAATAGTGTCAGTTGCAGGGTTCCAGAGAAAAACAAGATTTGTCTTAACCTCTTCTGTTCTCGGGTCTACAGAAATAATTTCTACAACTTCCCTCACTTTTCTCCGCATCTTCTCTTTTGTATGAGCCATTATTGTTACAACATTCAAACTCTCGACCAGTGTTGGCGATAATTCAATCGGCGGTGATGTCAGTCTTTTGACGACTGCATCTACAGAATTGGCGTGGAATGTGCTAAATGATGTATGCCCAGAAGCCATCCCCTGGAACATAACATACGCCTCCTTACCTCTTGTTTCACCGACGATAACATAATCAGGATTCTGTCTGAAGCTCTCTCTAAGCAAATCAAACATCGTAACTTCACCGTACTTTTCACCAGTTGGCGTGGGAATACCGAATCCTGTTCTCGCCAATCCCGACACCCAATGTTCATGTGGTATTCTGATTTCTCGTGTGTCTTCGATTGACACTATCTTCTTTTCCGGTGGGATGAACATGCACACAGTATTCAAGAATGTTGTTTTACCTGTAGCAGTCGGACCTACAAAAAGTATGTTTGCCCCATATTCTGTCAAATACCAAAAGTATGCGAGCAGTTCGGCATTTGCAGTATTCGACAATATTTGGTCCACTGGTGACATTGGCTTTTCACCAAATTTTCTTATAGTAAACGTAGGCCCTCGTGTAGCAACATCACCAGCGATAGTTGCAGAAATTCTCGATCCATCTGGCAGAGTTCCGTCAAGAATCGGCTCGGCATAACTAACATACCTCCCGCTCCTTTCAGCAAGCTTGATTACAAATCCCCTTAACGCATCAAGATTATCAAAAACTATGCTGGTTTTAACCGAGCCATACTTTCTATGCACAACAAATACAGGCGTGCCTATGCCATCGCAGCTGATATCTTCAATGTTAGGATCCTGCATCAGCCCGTCGATTTCATTGAACCCGATGAAATTTCTGTAGATGAAATACATCATCTTGACATACTGGTTTTGTGCAAGACGCATCCCAAAATCTTTCAATACTTTATCCACCTGCTTTTGCAGATACTGGATCGCTTGTGACGTCTCTTTCATTCCTGTGAGTTCGACTTCAACAAGCTGTATGACAGCCTCAGAGACTTTTTCAAAAATTTTTTTCTCCCCCTCAGACAGTACAGGTTCTATCATATTGTAAACCAGTGTTTTCTCTTCTTCATCCCATTTGATATTGGCATATGAAAACGGTTCCATTAAAGGGTAGATAACGCTGAGTTTTGTAATGTCATCAACAGCCGGAAGCTCTACTATTCTTGTGGATTTTTCTAATCTGAATCCTGGCAGGGGTTCTTCTGCCTTAGATTCTTCCGCCAGTTTCTTGTAAAACATTCCCCGCAGTTGCTTTAATTTGCCTAAGACCATCTTGTTCTACCCGCCATTGGACGTGAGAATCCCTTTTTCCTTACAGACTTTCCCGGCTGTGAAATACGCCGAAATCTCGCGCAGCTTGGACAATATCTCATAATTCTCTGCATCATGTGTATCATCCTTCTGTCTATTTGTTGCATGATCATAGGGTCGTTGATTCGCATGCCGGTCCTTTTGGTGAAAGTCTTGTATCTCGGCACCTGCCTGCCGCAACCGTCGCAGACTACAGTTGATTCTCTTCCACGCGATGTTCCATGCTGGTAGGAACGTTTGTAGGGCGCTTCGCTTATCGGCATATAAATAAAATTGTTGTCGTAGCGTAATAAAGGTTTTAATAAACAGACTTTAAATTAAATTATGGCAGATATTCTGGACAGTTTATCATGGTTCGGCCATGCCAGTTTTTCCATTGAAAATAAAATCGGGAAGAAGTTCTATTTTGTTGACCCTTTTGACTTGAAGAGATTGCCAGATGAAAAGGCAGACGCAATCTTCATTACTCATGCGCATTACGACCACTGGAGCCCGACCGATATCAGAAAATTAATAAAACCAGATACTGTTGTAGTTGCAACTAATGGCTGTGAAAATCTAAATCTTCCAAGCAATGCTTTCATGATTGTTGGACCGAATAGGATTATTACAGTAGCAGGCATAAGGATTAAGACAATCCCCGCATATAATGTCAAACCAGACAGGATAACATTTCATCCGAAAGAAAACAATTGGGTTGGATATATCTTCGAGGTTGGCGAATCGAGAATCTATCATGCAGGCGATACAGACTTTATTCCAGAAATGAGGAACTTGACTGATATAGATGTCGCTATGCTTCCTATCGGTGGAACTTATACAATGGATGTTAAGGAAGCGATACAAGCTGCAAACACAATAAAAGCTGAAGTAACGATTCCTATGCACTATCGAAGATTATTAGGTGATAAAGCCAAAGCTGCAGAAGAAGAATTCAAGTCTGGTGTCAAGGGAAAAGTTGTTGTGATGAAAGAACTGTCATAAAATTTACTTTTGTTACATATGTAACATTTTTCTTTCTTACTAGCCTATTCTACGCAGGATAGTGAAATACGTATTTCATAGGACGTTTTTTAGTATGTAAGACGTATTACATAAGCAAATATCATCGGAAAAGAATAATTAATTATGTCATATTGTCCGATATGCAAGAAAAAGATGTATTTACAAGAAGAGGTTACCAAATCGGGCGATATGATAGAGTTCTGGAAATGCAGGGAATGTGAAAGGGAATATGATACAAAAGGTGTACAGCCGTGGTTAGCAAAGAGAAAATAAATTTTGCATAATACTTTAATATCTTAAGGTAAATTATCAATATGCTCCAAGTCGTCAATGAGATAAAAGCAAATAAAATCACTATAGAAGACGAGTATCGAGAAAGGTCTAATCGAACCGTAAGTCTGATTGCAGAGAAGTACGGATACACATGCGAGGGGCTTGGGATAGGGGAAGTGCTTAAAACAGCTGATTTGGATGTAGTGTTTTTTGGAAGAAAAGATCCTGATTATAACGATGAACTAATGGAAAATGCAATCACTAGGGCGCGTTCAGAGGGGTATGAAATACGCAATGGGATGTATATAAATCTGCCTAACGGATTCAACGTTGTGACAAAACGCCATGAAGCAAGGGGACGCGTTTCTTTTATGGAGAGAAGACCGGATTACGGGGAACCTGTCTTTGTCATGGGCTGTCACAATAACCAAACAATCATAGGATTAGTGGTCGACGCGGGCCCTGAGCATACGGGCATAATTCAAGATATGGCGCACGATATTCACATGGAGCCTAGAACCGCCGGCAAAGCCGTGGACAAAAATGAGAAAGAGAAGTTCGAAAATCTGCTAGGAGACTTGAGAATCGATATTTAAAATCATATGATAAAGTAAAAGGAGGTGAAAAATAAAAATGCCATTTAGAAATCAAGTATTCAAGAAACCTGAATTCAAGAAAATATCAGATGTAATATGGGAAATACCTACAAGCTTCAAGCAAGGAATGAAAGTTCCAGCTAGGATATACGCCACAAAGAAGATTGTAGATCAAATGGACTTGCAGGTATACGACCAGATAACAAATGTTGCAAACTTGCCAGGAATCCAAAAATATGCATTCTGCATGCCCGACGGTCATATCTCTTCTAGGTGATTCTAAAGAGAGACAATTCCGGGTACGGATTCCCAATAGGGGGCGTAGCTGCATTTGATCCAGAAGAGAATGGAGTGATTTCTCCTGGTGGAATAGGGTTCGACATAAATTGCGGTATGCGCTTGGTATTGACTAGTCTTACTTATGATGATGTGAAACCACATTTGAAAACATTGGTTGACAAATTATTTGATAGAGTTCCCGCAGGTGTAGGTTCCAGCGGATTCGTGAAATTAACTAAAGACCAGTTCAGAAAAGTTGTCGTAGAAGGTACAGAGTGGTGTGTTGATAATGGATACGGATGGAAGGAAGATCTGGAAAGAACAGAATTAAATGGACGGGCTGATTGGGCAGATGTTTCTAAAGTATCGTCTAAAGCTGTTGAAAGAGGATTCAGTCAAATTGGCACTTTAGGTTCTGGAAATCATTATCTCGAAATACAAGTTGTTAAAGAAGAAAATATTTTTGACAAAGAACTTGCAAAGAAATGGGGACTGTTTCCGAATCAAATTGTGATAATGTTTCATTGCGGTTCTAGGGGATTTGGTCATCAAATTGGCACAGATTACCTTCAATCGTTCCTCTCAGTGATGGAAAAGAAATACGGAATTAAAATATTGGATCCGGAACTTGCATGCGCACCATTCAATTCTCCAGAAGGTCAGGATTATTTCAAGGCGATGGCTGGTGGAGTTAACATGAGTTTTGCTAACAGACAAGTCATTCTTCATAGAATAAGAGAGGTCTTTAGTGATGTGTTCAAGCAGGACGCTGAAAAATTGGGACTGAAAATGGTTTTTGACGTGAGCCATAATCGCGCTAGTTTGGAGGAACATGAGGTTGACGGAAAGAAAAAGAAACTGATAGTCCACCGGAAAGGAGCTACAGGATCTTACCCAGCAGGTAGAGAAGAAATTCCTAAATTGTATCGTGAAGACGGAAGTCCAGTTATTATTGGTGGATCAATGGAGACAGGTTCCTATCTTTTAGTCGGTGCAGAGAATGCTGCAGAGACTTTCATGTCAACCGCACATGGTAGCGGAAGAACAATGAGCAGAACTAAGGCAAAAGGTATTTTTCGCGGAGAGCAACTGCAGAAAGATATGATGAAACAAGGGATTTATGTAAAAAGTGTATCATGGTCAGGATTAGCCGAAGAAGCTGGGGGGAGCTATAAAGACATAGAATCGGTTGTTGAGGCAACTCATACAGCTGGAATATCAAGACGCGTGGTAAAATTCTTACCAATTGGTAATGTAAAAGGATAATTTAATTTTCTGATTGTAAACTGCCGATTAAATCTAAAAAGTGTTTTCCTTTTTCTGATGCATAGTATGTGACTTGTTTAGTAGTATAACTGGAGGTTATAAATCCTCTTTTCTTGTTTCTAAGCAAATACATCTGAGCAGAATTTGGGTTTAAATTAACCATTTGTGCAAACTTATTAATTGAGTTGGGGGAGTTTAAGACTTCCAGTCTTTCGTATAAAGTGTTGAAATAGTAGTTATGTTTGATATATCTAAGCATTTTTTCTCTATTCTTTTTGTGTTCAACAAACAGGTTGTTGTCTAAAAACCAAATTAATGAATCGAAGTTTGTTGATATGTCTATTCTATTTTTATGAGGCTTAGAATGAATACCGAATAAATTTAGCATTCTTATTATATCTTCTTGGGCATTAAGATTTTCTTCAGAAAGTATTATATCTAAATGAGTCATATCTTTATTTAATATAACTGTACCATCACCTACCAAATCTTTAATTAAAAATCCTTTACAAAAATCTAAAAGATGTCTATTTTTAGAATATCTTGCCTCTTCTGGGATAAGTTTTCTCGACGTTTGTAAAACAAAGTTCATTATTTGATTTAAAATTTTACTTGGAATATAAATCTGATAAGCTACAGTAGTTATACTATTGCTTTTCGTTATATAACTATTTTCTATTTTTAATTCTTTAGAAAATGTTTCTATGTAATTTTCAATTAATTTGTCATTAAGAGAAGGATTGTAAATTAAGCCAAATTTCCACAATTTTTTATTAACACCTAAAATTTCACTAACCTCCAGAAACTTTTTATGTTCACTTATTAGAATATTAGTAAAATCAAATTTTTCACCATGTTTTCTTGATTCAGCTTGCATTAAACCAAATAATTCTCCTGTTTCTCGGTTAATCGGTATAAATCTTTTCAATTCAACTTCTTTAGCTATCCCGCCAAATTTAGAAGAAGACCAGAATCTACACCATTCTTCGCCATTTCTGATAAATGTGTCTATCATTAGATCTTCCAGAGGTAGAAACAAAAGATCAAATTTATTGTCTACGAATGGTTTGTCAAGTTTCTTAATTTCTAATTTCGATATACTTCCGATTAATATTTTATTATTAGGTATAAGTTGTAAGTTTTGAATGATCCTTTCAGGTAATTTTCTTCTAACTTGGACTTCTTTTCTACTAGGTGGTTTGCTAGGTACCCTTAAATAGAAATAATCCACCTTATCACTCTTTCTAAGAACAATCCTAACATATTCTCCAGATTTCGGATTTATAGTTCTGATTAATTCTATCGGAATTGTCACTCTGAAAATTTTGCTTAAAGCAACTTTATAATGCATATAATGTCCCTATCTTCTTTCGTATATCAATTAGCGTTACTACTATATAAAGCTTTCGGAGGTCCATTTCCTTAGACTTTTAATAATATGAACAGTAAAGCCCATTATGCAACTCTCAGAAAAGAAACGTGTTCCATGCGATAAAGGGTTAAGCGATAATGACTTTATACTCGTGGCTAAGATCGTTAAGATTTAAATATATACTCAGAATACATCTTTTACGATTATATGATTGTAGATTCTACTAGGCCAGTTACTGAGTGGCATCAACCATTTCACCCATATGAAATGATTAAACGGTCTTCGTCTCATGGAGGAAAGATCGTGAGACAAGATGAGCGCATTCCTGATGATGATCTCGTGCAATTAATATTCGAGTTGGGTAAGTATGATACTTTGATATTGTCTCCTCGATACAAAACAATTCTACCAGAAACTGTTGAACACCCCCATCGTACTTATTCAACACCAAATGCCAGAGCTTACCAAGCTAGAGCGAGAAATCTAAATATAAGAAATGAGATGAACGATCCAATGAAAGGTCTTTGGAATGCTCTAATGGACATGGATCCTGATGGTAATTATGTAGGTATATCATGGTACGAACTGAACTCAGGGGATGGCAACAAACCTCAAATGAGAGCTATTACAGCAGCATCTATTATAGATGGTTTTGAATTGCATTATTTATTTAATGGAGCTATACTGAAAGACACATTTGCACAACATGGTATTGTACAGCAAAACACACAAATGAGAGATTATGGTGATGTATGCATCTGTAAAGTGCCGTCTAGATCTCAGGAAGAAGCAACAATTAAAGTGGATCCTAGAACACGGCAAACATTGCATTATCATGATGTTCAAGTTAGTAAATTACCATTGGTGTCTAATGATAATCCTTGGCCAAACATTAATATTGAAATTGAGTGCCCTGAAACAGTACATAAAATAAGAAGAGGAGAAGGTGGCGTAATACCAATGTATATTGATGACCACGGTGTAGCTGCCATAGAAATTGTGAGGTTACATAAGAATACTATCGGGGATCCGTTTAGAGTAAATCTAATACCGGCATTTGTTCCAGAAATCGTATTGTTCAGTGATAAATTAAAATACAATGTTTTTATAGAACGCGGTGGTAGAGGATTTGATGTTAGACCCGTGGGTGAAACAGAAAGGGCACACTTTATAATGAAACGGGTAGGACAAATAAAGAAAGAAGTAACACCCAAAGATCGTTTTGCTAGAGTTTTCACCTTACCTGAGAATATATCTGAAAAAGATATGATAAAACTTGCCGCTTAATAACAGTAGTCCGAATTTCTCTTTTCAGAAAACTCATTTATTTCTATCTTTTTCTAATTCTTATTATGCCCTACAAATTCCTCGAGGATCTGGCTATAGCAGATGTCGCATTCGAAGCTACTGGCAAGACTATAGAAGAATTATTCGAATCTGCTGCTTTGGCTGTTATTAATACACAAGTAAAAGATCTGAAATCAGTCAAACAGAGAGTTTCAAAAGAAATAAAAGTAGAATCGGAGAGCATGGAAATGCTTCTGTTCAATTTCTTGCAGGAGTTGATTTTCTATAAAGACGCAGAATTGTTGTTGTTTAGTAAATTCGATATCAAGATTACACAAGGAAAAAAATACAAGTTGAAAGCAAAAGCTTACGGTGAAAAATTAAATATGAAAAAGCATGAGTTGCTTGTAGATGTGAAAGCTGTCAGTTTACACAATTTCAAAGTTGAAGAAACTAAAGAGGGATGGAAATCTGACGTTATTTTGGACGTATAGGATATGTTTTTAAATCTTGATAATAGGTTGTATTCATGACAAATGTATCCGTGAATGATGAAATTGCATTCAGTAAATTATTTAAAATTGAATTAGAAAAGGAATTTGCAGAAGCAGAAAAGCGAACTCTAAGAGTCGTAAAGCGTGTTGCTAGTAGAAGCGTAGACAGTGCAATAGTCAAAAGAGTTGATAAAGGAAATTTACGAACCCCCAACAAATGGGATTTCAGAGTCTGATGTAGCTAGTGAAGAAAATGGTTATGTAAACATTGGCGTGACATTATCAATCTACACTGGTATGAAGAAAACACATGGTCAAGTAATTACTGATGCGAAATATCGGATGGAGATATTTAAAGATTTGGATAGAATAAACTTTGACGGATTTGATTCTTTACATTTGAAAAGAAATGGACGTCCCAAAAAGATTGATCTTGCAGAACACCCAAGATTACCTACAGGAGAATTATTATATTCTACTAATCTTGTGCAAGTTACCTATATTGCAAAAATTCCCATGGGGGTAATCCCTGAAATTTATGAAAAGCATAAAGATAACGCTGATATACAGGATGGTAGGTTTTATTCCCTATAATTAATTAGTTTCTCAAAGATTTTTTTCATCTTCAAGCTGTCAACTTCCAAAATAGGGCTTTCAGAAATTATCGTAATATCTAATTTCCTTTTGATTATCTCCTGAGCTAAAGGTTTAAATGGCGGATGTCCATTAATAGGAACGTGAACATCAACAAACTCACCCTTTTTATTTTTGTTTACATTCTCAAAATGCGAATTAATGTGCTCTAATTTCAACGGCTTTAATTTGTCGAAAACTTCTCCATAGTTTATTTTACCTTTTCCTCTTACATACAAGTGACCCCAGTCAATATAAGGAACTAAATTTGTTCTCCCAACATCCTTGCATAATTTTACTATCTCATCAAAACTTCCGAACTGACTTGATTTTCCCATTGTTTCCAGTCCAAACTTTATGTTCTTGACACCTTTTGATTTAGCTTTATCCAGAATATCCAAAACATTCTCTTTCAATTTTTCGTATGCTTGTCCAGGAGTCAATCCAGAATAATAAGCAGCATGAACAGCTACTGCGTCAGCGCCGGCAATTTCTCCTATTAGAAGACTTTTCAAAATCCTTTCTTTGGATTCTTTTATCACTTTCACGTCTTTCGAGCATAGATTTATGTAGTATGGTGCATGGACAGACAATCTTACTTCATTTTCTTTAGCAACTTGTGCAACTTCTTCTGCGGTTTTCTCATTCATATACACAGAACGGACGAACTCCAATTCCATACTATTAAGACCGAGTTCTCTTACCTTTCTAATGCCGTCAACTGTTTTGCCTTCGGCAGCCATCGGCAGACCGGCAGTACCTAGAAAAACCTTCATAAATATATTTATAAATTTAATTATCTATGAAAGGTTATGACCCTTTGCTCGTTCTTCTAGCAAACTTATAAATAAGTCATAAACAATATATTTTTTATGAGAAACATAGAAGAAAAGACAATAACTCTACATGGAGAAAAAATTAGAGCAAGAGTACCTAGGAAACTATCTCCCCAAGAAAGAGAAAGAGTAATGGTAGATTTATTCGATGCTCTCAAGAAGGTTGCTGATGGAAAGAAGCATCATAAAGCTGTCTAAGATCGATGTAAGTTAAAATCCCACTATAATAGTTAGAAAAGTATTCCTTGATTTTTATATCGCCTGTAACAAACTTCAATTTTTTTGCTTTCGCAAACTGCAACTGTATCAATTCTGCATAGTACCTCTTTTCAATGATGCTACAAGGGATAACTCTGCTATTTCATTAAAATCGATATTTTCGATAAACAACTCTGTAACTGAGAACATCTCTACGAATCTATCCCAAATAATTATAGCTATTATAATTTGTGAAATAATTCTTTTTGTCTATCGTGTGTATAAACTTGCCCATCTGGTAATTCAAAAATTAAAATCACATCATACAATCCATCTTTTATTTCATCCAACCTCTTTTTAGCCTTTTCAAAAACCCCAACTTTTAATTCATAAGTTTCTGTGTCTAAACCCGATTGCTTTTTATGTAAAGCTTCAATTGTTTTAATGATTCTCCCTTTCAAATACAATGCAATATCTCTACCCATATGTTCATTATAGTGGTCAAGTTCTGTAAAATCAGTTTTTTTCCATCTTTCTTCTACCGCGTCATGCATTTCTTCCAATCGCCAGTACAACCATGGACTTAAACCTTCTGGAATCCCAATAATGTCATCCAGAGGCATGGGTCTATCATTTTGTTTAGTTCTTCTTTGAAATTCTTCATCTTCGGCTGTATATGAAACTCTATGGGGGTCCAAATCATCTGCAAAATTAGAATATATAATATCCATTATACCGCTTGGCATTGATGAAAAGTATGATTCTGCAATTTTTTGTGCATAGGTTGCGAATAATCGCGAAAATCGTGAATTAGATCCAAATGTTAGTTGCAATCTTCCATTTGTATATGTCAGGGTCATTTATTCACCTTAAGTCTTTATCCAAGTTCGATATTTAAGTATGACAATACGCGCCCTCGCCGACCCCATTTCTATATAGTACCGACAACTCTACGCCAGTTCTTGCCTTCTGCAAAAACTGTTGCACTCTGGCTCGTCCTCCTTTGAGTCGGAGCAACTAACAGCGCTTATTCAATTGTCATGGTTATTTCAATAATTTCAAAAAATCATTTAGCTTTCTAGTGTTTACAATATCCTTATCCTCAGCACAACCTCTTCTTGCTTGTGCAATTCCGAATTCAAGAAATTGCATATGATTTCTGTTGTGTGCATCAGAATCAATCGAAAGTTTCACGCCTGCTTTCACAGCCAGTTTTATATATTCGTCTTTAAGATCCAATCTGTTCGGAAATGCGTTTATCTCAAGTATTGTTCTGGTGTCTTTTGCAGTCTGAATTATCTTTTCAATATCCACATCATACGGTTCTCTTTCTTGTATCAACCGTCCAGTTGGATGAAATAGAATATCAACATTCTCATTTTCCATAGCTTTGATTATTCTAGTCGTCTGTTCTATCTTTGACAAATTAAAATTAGAATGAACAGAAACGCCTACGACATCAAGATCTTCTAACACATCGTCCGATATATCCAATTTACCATTTTTCAGTATATCCACTTCCGAACCCGACAAAATTCTGATTCCAGCAATGGTTTTATTTATTTTTATTATTTCTTTCATCTGCAGTATTATTTTTTTCTCGTCCAGTCCTCCAACAAATGCATTCCTTTTAGTATGATCTGTGATTGCGATGTATTCTAACCCTAATTTCTTAGCTTCCTCTGCCATCTCTTTTATAGAATTGGCACCGTCAGTCCATTTAGTTTGTATCTGCAAATCCCCTTTCAATGAACCATATTCAATTACTTTTGGTAATTTATTTTTTTGTGCAGCTTCTATCTCGCCAGTATTTTCCCTTAATTCAGGCGACATCCATTTCATCCCAAGCTTTTCATAAACTTCCTCTTCGGTTTTACCGAAAAGATACTTATCATGTCTATCGAATACACCATACTCGCTCAATTTCCATCCTTTATCAATCGCAATCTTTCTCAATGCAATATTATGGTCTTTGTTCCCTGTGAAATACTGCAAAGCAGCGCCATAGCTTTTTTCAGGAATAACCCGTATATCAGCGTCCAGTCCGATTTTTAGCTTAACCATAGATTTTGTGGGTCCTTTGCTATAAACATGAGCAACTTCAGGCATTGATGTAAAGAAATCCATTACTTTCTGTGGTTCGTCAGAAGCAACAAGGAAATCAGCATCACCAATAGTTTCTTTCATCCTTCTGGTGCTGCCAGCTATGTTAACTTTTTTAACTTCTGGTAAATGGCCCAATCTCAATTCAATATCACGCAAAATAGGCAAAACATAACCCAGGATAAATCTCCCCTTACCTCTTTTGAAAAATTCTATTCCCTTCAGAATCGCCTGCTCACTTTTTTCTCCAAAGCCTTCTAAATTTTGTATTTTGCCAGCCTTGGCAGCCTTCTCCAGTTCTTCTATATTTCTTATCTTGAGTTTTTTGTAAAGTATCTTTACAGTCTTAGGACCAACACCTTCTATTGCAGTTAATTGTTCTATGTCTACTGGCACTTTCTTCTTCAATTGCTCATAATACTTCAATTTCCCAGTCTTAATCAACTCTTCAATCTTTTGAGCAATAGATTGCCCTACGCCAGGAATTTCCATCAAAGCTTTAATGCCACCACGTTTGTAGCTTTCATCGCATTCTTCTGTTAATGCTTCTATAGAATGTGCAGCCTTTTCATAAGCTCTTGGCTTGAACTGTTCCTCTTCCATCTCAAGATATAAGGCAATACTGTAAAGGATCTTGGCAATTTCAAAGTTCTTCATATATAATTAATATAGTCTAAATCAATAGTAAATGCTAAGCAGGTATATTACTGTATCACAGGGTACTTTGGACGCATATTTGCGCCGAAGGAAAGGTGAAAAACCGTTGTCACCAGAAAATCCTGTATATTAAGCAGCTCTATATTTATTACAAAATCCCGGAACACAAGATAACATATCTGTATTATTTGAACTTACAAGCAGGCAGTTTAGACTAGCTAAAAATATAGTATCCGGCACTAGAAATTATAGAAAGAGCGTTTCCAGAATATGATATAAGTGGCAATAAAGGAAAAGTTTAAATATTTTGAGATTACTCTTTGAAAATATGTATCGAATATATACGGTAGAAGAATTGGCACAATTATTATTTGAAGTTAATGCAGGCACACCAATTGAAGAAATCGAAGTCAAATTAGACAGATCAGCAGGGGGTATTGCCTTAAAATTGGAAAACCTTTCCAAAAGAGATCCAAACACATGGAATTCAGAAAAAACTCGGCCGTACATCGTACAGCACAGCAGTGAAGTATGGAACTTACCACAGAAAGATCCAGACAGAGTTCAGCAAAGCAGACAACGAGTTCTAGGTTACTTAAGAGATAATCCTGATGCAAATCGTTCAGATTTAGCAAAAGCTGGATTGAGTTACGATTTATCAGTTGGGTACAATAGAAGAATAAATGATGCTAGGAGAGATCTCGGATTGGAGGAAAGAGTTGCCGGACAACAGCAAACTAAAGGAATGAAAAGACAAAGGATTTTAAGTTATCTACGAGAACATCCAGACGCCATGGTATACGATATTAAGCAGGATGGTCATAAGTGGGCTTTAGAGGCTTTAAAACAAAATATAGACGATTTAAGGAGGGAAGCTGGTGTTGTACCAAAGGATTATATTTCAGCGGCAAAAGTAGCCAAAGAATTGCATATATCAAGAACACGAGTATCACAGCTTTTTGAAAAAGGTCAACTTGATGGATATAAATCAGGAAGAAGACTATTTATTAGTTTACCAAGTGTAGAAAATAGGAAACAAGATACTCCAACCTACTCTCAATAATTTTCGAGCAGACACTAATACATATTTCTCAAAAAACACGTTATTAAACCCGTCAGCTTATCGGAAGATAGCAAAGAAATAAAAGTATATGATTAATGTTAAGTGCGACACTTGGACTTTCCTCAAATTAACTTTTTAATCTTCTCTAAAATTTCATCTTTCCTTTTCCTGCTGATATGAGTCTTGCCGAATCTCACTAGAATCGGGTTAATCTTCTTCCAGTATCTTTTCGGAAAAAGTCCTTTTAAATCATCTTCTATCTTTTTTGGATCACTATGTCCAGTCCAACCTAACTTGCGAGAAATATAAGCGAGATGGGTGTCCACACCTATGGTATCCTTACCCATCTCAGAAAGGAACACATTTGCCGTTTTTCTTCCCACACCTGGTAATTCTAACAATTTATCAAAGTCGATAGGAGGCTTATCATATTTCTCAGCTAAAATCTTTGCACAATTCACAATATTTTTTGATTTAGTTTTGTAAAAATTAATCGGGCGGATTATCTTTTGAACTTCTTTTAATTTCGCATTAGCCAAATCTTTAGTTGCAGGATATCTTTTGAATAATTCGTTAGCGATAGGAATTGTTTTCTCATCTCTTGTTCTTGCTGAGAGAATTGTGGTTATTAGGGTTTGCCAAGGTTCTTTCCACCCTTCAGCAGCTAATCTCATGTGAGAACTTAATTTCTTTAACTCTTCCAGCTGTTTCAATGCCTTGTTCACATGTTTCAAGATTACCACAATGCTGTTATTTTATATTTCAATCTCCTAAGAAATATGTAATGACTACCAAGGGTGTTCTGCCAGCAAATGTCACTCCTGTCAATTATGACTTAACTTTTGATGTAGATCTGAAAAATTTTAAATTTTTTGGCAAGGAGATTATAGATTTAGAAGTAAGAAATACTTCTGAAATACTTCTGAATGCAGTTGACCTAGAGATTAAGCACGTCAGCCTAAGTTACAAGAAAGGAAGCTTAAAACCAAAAATAAAGATAGAGTCTGAAAAAGAAATTGTCATTTTAAAGTTCAATGAAAAAATACGAGGACCAGCAAAACTAATGCTTGAATTCAACGGAAAATTAACCGACAACCTGCTGGGATTTTACAGAAGCAAGTATATCCAAAATAAATCCGAAAAATATATTGCAACCACCCAATTCGAAGCCCCCTATGCCAGAAGAGCTTTTCCCTGTTTTGACGAACCGCAATACAAAGCCACTTTTGATGTTACTCTTGTAATCGACAAGAAATTACGTGCGATATCCAACACGCCAATAAAACAGGAAATTAAACAAGGCAATAAAAAAATGATCAAATTCTACACATCACCTAAAATGTCAACTTATCTCCTTTATCTTGGTGTTGGTGAGTTTGAATTTCTACAGGATAAAGTAGGAAAAACTCTGGTAAGGATCGCTACAGTACCTGGTAAAAGAAAACAAGGTGAATTCGCACTTGACTTGACGAAAAAGTTCTTAAGCTATTTCCAAGAATATTCCAAAGTTCCCTATCCTCTGCCGAAGTTGGACATGATAGCTTTGCCTGATTTCGCTGCTGGAGCAATGGAGAACTGGGGCGCGATAACATTCAGGGAGATATACCTTTTGTTCGACCCTGAGACGACATCTACAACTGTCAAGAAACGGATAGCCATGATAATTGCTCATGAGCTGTGGCACATGTGGTCTGGTGATTTGGTTACTATGCAATGGTGGAATGACTTGTGGCTTAACGAAAGCTTTGCGACTTTTATGGCGTACAAAGCTGTCGACCATTTCTTTCCCGACTGGAACATGTGGGAAGACTTCATCGGCGAAGAAACGGAAAGCGCCTTTACGGACGATTCAATCAAATCAACTCACCCGATAGAGGTTTATGTTAAAGATCCGAACCAGATAGAGGAAATATTCGATGCCATCAGCTATTCCAAGGGCGGAAGCATTCTCAGAATGATAGAAGGTTATCTCGGCGAGGCGGCATTTCGAAAAGGTGTAAGCGACTATCTCTCAAAACACAAATATAGCAATGCTACTTCGGGTGACCTATGGAATTCCTTGGCAAAAGCGTCTAACAAGCCTATAAAACAAATCACCGAAAAATGGATAAGACAAGCAGGATATCCGCTTGTAGAGTCTACCTTAGAGAATAACAATCTATTGTTGCAACAGAAAAGATTCGTCTTCAATCACAAGGACAGCACAACATGGCCCATACCGCTTGTAATCAAAACCGATGAAAAACTTTTAGTTGAACTATTGGACAAACAAAAGAAAACAATACAACTGGAAAAAAGTCCTGAATGGTTTAAGATAAACTACGGGCAAACAGGTTTTTACAGAGTGAACTACCCGGATGGCAATCTTTCAAAATTAAAATTCTCAATCTCAAATAAAGATCTAAACCCATTAGACAGATGGGGAATCCAAAACGATTTGTTCGAGCTTTCCAGGAACGGCGAAATTACGCTAGACAGATATCTTGATTTTAGCAGGTCTTATTTCAACGAGGATAACTATCTTGTTCTCAGCGATATTTACCAGAACATGCGCGCTATTCATTTTGTGTTTTCACAAGAAGATTTTTGGGATTCAATCTGGCCTAGATTCAAGAACTATCACAAAGGAACATTCAGGGAAATTCTTGATAAATTAGGATGGGATCCTAAAATAGGTGAAAGCCAGAAAGATTCATTACTGCGTGAATTGGCTATAAGATACTGCGGGTTTGCAGAAGATCCTGAAGTTTTGAGCAAGGTAAAAGAAAAATTTGAAGGTTATTTGAAAAAACAAGCGTTGCATCCTGATATACGGTCTCCTGTGTTTTCTGTCATGGCTGCTAACGGCGATGAAAAAAATTACAATAATCTTTTGGATTTGTATTCTAAAGCTGAAAGCCCTGATGAAAAAAGAACGCTCTTGATAGCATTGGGACAATTCAAGGATGTCAACCTGCTGGGCAAAGCTCTAGATTTCTCTCTTAGTAAAAAAGTTAGAACGCAGGATTTAATAATCATAATACCGTCGGTCGCCTCAAATCCGTGTTCACGGAGTGTGCTGCTGCCTTGGGTAAAGAAAAATTGGAAAAAACTTGAAGCGTATCAAAAGAGCGGAAAACTGTTTATCAGGTTGCTGGAAGCTATAACTGGTTCTTGCGTCAGTCCCGATAAAGAGAAAGAGTTGAAGAAATTTTTTTCAACACATCCTGTAAAATACAAAATGACTTTGGACAGATCGTTTGAGAGAGTGGAAAGAAATATTAATTGGTTGGAGAGAAATAAAGAAATTTTATCTAGGTATTTTGCCTAGTTTAAAAAATAAACTTCAATAAAATCTCAAAAACAGCAATTCCCACAACAATCCAAATAACATGCTTCGGTTTTAGCTTTACGACTTCCTTCTCTTCCTCAGGATATCTTATAAGACCCCCAACACCCGAAGGCATGTATATGCGATCTTTTTTCGAGGCCATACTTATCAATTGTACTCTATATTCTTAAACCTATTTCCATATCTTCAATGCTTTGTTGTTGTATATCAAAACTCCAAGACTAACAACTATCAGAATAGTCCCAATTATAATGTGAGTCAAGTGAGAAGTTTCACTAGCAAAACCAGCAGCAACATGAGTCGCATGCGGTAGAAGCGCAAAGAAAAATCCTCCTCCCAACAATACAGTTCCTATTACATCAAACAATTTATTATGCTTCATAAGAAAGAAAAGAGGGCTTATTTCTTAAGCCCGTATACAACTCCTAGGGAAACTACGCCTAGCACAACATGCAGCACTGAGATCTGGGCATTTATGTTGAGCAGACTTGTTAGAAAATCCGCTATTCCTGGTATAAATCCAAGAACTCCTACAACCAGGGCTATTACTCCAAACCACATGTTGAAGGCTTTAACAGTTCCCTTCATCCCTAGCCATACTCCTAGGGCTCCTCCTACGAGATGCAAGATATTCTGTAGTGCATTAACCCCGAACAATCCAAGTATTGGGTTGTTGACAAAGCCGATTAGCCCCACCAACAGTAACACTACACCTACTACCATCGCATAGGTTTTTTGTACATCTGCGATTTACATCACCTTAATCTGTAATTTCAAAAGGACATATTTAATCTTTCCTGTTGATTGGAGATAAAATTAAAGACCTGTTACCTTTAAAAGATACCCGCCTATAACAACAACAAGCGCCATATTGTAAACAACATTCAAGGCATAAGCAATTCTTATCGGTTCATCGGTTGTTATCCTCTGCCATGCAGGGGCTAGTATATTCCTCATTACAGTTGCTATCAGCACGATTAATATGAAAGGCAATTCATTCAACAGCCCTGCAGTCAATCCCATCAAACCTATGATGAAACTCTCCGGCGAAGGTATAATCGGAGGCCATCCAACTTCAAAAGGTTGGGAAATAAACCATGAAAGCATCTCTACCAGCCCGCCAATAAGCGAGAATATCAGAAATCCAAAGAAGAATCCAAAGAAAGGACCATAGATAATGCCAGACAAGATTACAGGTATTGTGAACAATTCGATTCCAAATTCACCATGTATTTTCAAATGCGACAGAACAGCTTTGTCTATCCACAGCACAGCAAAGATGATAACCAACGGCAGCCCTTTCCAGAAATAGAAGCCAATCGAAACCAGAATAAGCAAAAGGATTTGGATCAATATTACTTTGACATTATTATGTATTGAAAATTTCATATTAAAGCTCAACTTTTCTAAACCCTTCCGCATACTTTACTTTCGCTCTTTTACCGAATTCCCTCGCCCAAGATTTTATTCTTTGCTCGACTTCATCAAAATTTATTATCTGGCTTTTATGTTGCTTAAGAGCTTCTAATTTCTTGTCAATAGTCTTGGATATGTCCACGAAAACATTCGGGTTGTTAGTCGCGTAGAACCATGCTTCTTTTATCTTATGGGGCGGATAGGCTTTGGTTAATTCAGGGAAGAAAGCATCGTTGCCAGCATCAGGATATACGGCATCAAACACTATCTCGCCACTTATCCTGTGGTCTCGGTGAAAGCGGTAGAAATTGTCAAAGCTTCTGTTCGCAGGATCAAAACACATTACAATATCAGGTTTAATTCTTCTGATGACTTTAACAAGTTTTTTCCTCAGTTCTTTCGTGTGCTGGAGTTCGCTGTCTTTCTCCCGAAGGAAAACTACATCCTTAGCTCCCAAAACTTTGGCGGCATTTCTCTGCTCACTCTCCCGAATTTTAACCAGCTCATTGTCATGGATATTTCTTTTTTGCTTGCCCTTGCGGCCGTCCGTCAATATGCAGTAATGAACTTCTCTGCCTTCCTTTGTCCATTTGGCGATCGTGCCTGAGCAGCCGAAGTCTGCGTCATCCGGATGCGCTGAGAATACCAAAACTCGCATAAAATAACTTGTAGTTGGGTAATTTATATTATATCAATGAACACTAGATAACTGTTATTTATCAGAAACCTTTTCGATGTGCCGTATTTTAAGGATAAAAGCTTGACTTTCTAAAGGTAGAAATGGTGCATTGTCTAAGGAGTTTTGATGTACCTTAGTTTGCGATTGAAATCTGTTACTTTAGTGTGTAAATACTAGTTTTGTCATGGGTTTCGGGGGCGAGTGCGGTGGGAAACCTGAAATGAAAGAAACTACCACAAATGATAAAAGAAAGACTGGCATGCTAAGAATAGTCCACTTTCTGTTTCAACGGCATTTATCTAAGCGCGCAATGCTTGCATACCATTGAGAGCATTGATCCGTTTCAACCTGCCAACTACAGCTCATTTATATCATCGTTAATGTAATTGCTCGGTCTCGTTTCTGATATCAATACAGCCCTCTCAGACTACCATTTTCATGGTTCTCTTGTATGAGCGGAACTTCCTCAGCCTTCCTTTGACAGAAGACCGAAGCCGTTTACTTAGCTTACCAGTCAAATATCTAAGAAATTTTGATATTTATAAAGATTATCTTCAAGGGCATATACAGACAAATTCTGCAGCTATTCCACACGCCAATCCGCTTCCACATAATTCTTTATCGATTGGCTGAATAGACCATCCCTCTCCTCTCTCACTGCACTCTATTCGAGTGATGCATGTTTCTTTTATTTTCCCACAAAGTAAGACTGGTTCATGAGCAGCATCAAAGTCAATGATACATTCAACTCCGCATTTATCTTCTATGTTATCAAGCAAACGAGGATTTGTACTCCCTCTATCTCTGAGTTGTTCTTCTGCTCCTGCTATAGCATCTCGACAGCTTTCAGTTTCAATTCCTACTGGATGCGTTGATTTACCTTGCGGGTTGATATGTGCGATGCTTGCGACTGAAAATGTTATAAGAACCATCAGGAAACCTGTTAAAACAGTAAATAATTCCTTCATTCTACCAGTTTAAATATTTGATGTTAAACTTTAAATCTCTAACGGTTAATTACAATAACAGGCAGTGGCTGTAACCTTTTTATATATGTGACTGTATACAACTATTATGAAGTTTCTAGCTGGAGTAATTTCTGTACTAATGGTTTTGAGCACAATAGGCTTTGTTTTAGCCCAACCAAATACTACACGTGTTCCAGCTACTAATGAAAAATCAGGTGTAATAGTTACAATACCGGTTAACGCAGTAGAGGTAGCAGATGATGTTTTTAGCCTAGGAACAGCTACTGATGTGGACGGCAGAGAAGTGCAAGGATTTATGATTATAGATCGTGGACAAGGTACCCATAAACCGAACCACCCCAGTAATCCAGGTGGTAACGGTGGTACGACATCAAAATGTTTTGCTTTCCTTGCAAATGGAGCAAAGTGGAAGACAATAGAATCATGGGTTGTCAATCCGTCAAATACAGAAGGGTTAGATGAAACTTTTGTTTTAAACAATCTCGCAGCAAGCATTCAGAAATGGGAGAATGCAGCCGGAGTTAATATCCTCGGTGACGGCAGCAACACAACAGATGCGCTAGTTGCTGACACATCAAGTCCTGATAACAAGAATGAAGTTTACTTTGGTAACGTAGACAGTCCAGGCGCTATAGCAGTTACAATTGTTTGGGGCATATTCTTCGGACCACCTTCACAGAGGGAGCTGGTGGAATGGGACCAGGTGTATGATCAGGTAGATTTTAATTGGTCTGCTACAGGCGAAGCAGGCAAGATGGACTTTGAAAATATAAACAATCATGAGCTAGGGCACTCTGATGGCATGGGACATCCTGATGACAGCTGCACAGAAGAGACGATGTACAGATTTGCCGCAGCCGGAGAAACAA
>Ga0213870_1000242_pt1 | contig 28781 bp, 27 predicted proteins | sample WICALVC2017_Meta_FD_160119 | JGI IMG/M metagenome (GOLD analysis project Ga0213870, IMG submission 160119) | Freshwater microbial communities from subterranean cave lake in Wind Cave National Park, South Dakota, United States - WICALVC2017 | ecosystem: Environmental > Aquatic > Deep subsurface >... | reverse complement strand
CATCTGTCGCACCTCCTGTAGGACTGCTGTCCGTGTCATGGTGGCCCTCCTGTGAGGCCCCACCTTAAACCGGACAGATCATGTGCTACATAAACCGGACAGATGATGTGCTATCTACAGGGGTGTACGTTGCCTCTTGACAAATCATGGGCATGTCCTTATCATCCCCTCCGCTGGAATGTGTTGTGTAGGGTCCGGGCCATCACTATCGTGCCTAACCAATAGGAGGAGCGCATTATGGGATATAGCAAGAATGGGTTGCGGTCGCTCGCCGTCGGACTCGCCTTGGGCGTCAGCGCCTTAGTGGGAACCACGGAGATGGCCCGCGCGGATGACGGGGGCGGCAATCAGGTGTCGTTCCGAGGCGGCTGGGTCGGCATGACCAGCGATCGGAGCAGTGAGTTCTACACCGATGGCCAAGGCATCGGTGGGACGAGGGCAACCGGGCTCAACGATGGGAGTCACGGTTACTATGTCGGTGGCGCTCTTGACCTTCTCTTGTCGAAAAACACCTGGGGTATGATGGGTGGGACTTGGGCACTGGGGGAAATCGGTGTGGAGTATCGGCGCCTCAATTCGAACGTTGTTTCAAATGTTCCGCAGGTTTTGCTTGGAACCCGTAGTGAAGCTCCGCTCACAATGCTCACGGTGGACATCGCGCCCAAGCTCAAGTTCATGGAGGGGAGCCGGCTCCGTCCCTGGATTATCCCGATCGGATTGGACTTTATCGTCATCAGCCCGCCCTCGAACGTGTCGGTGTACCTGGACGTTGGGCTCCAGTTCGGGGCGGGGCTTGAGTACCAGCTCTACAAGGCGTTCAAGGTGGGATTGGACGGTCGGTTCCATCTGGGCAGCGGCCAGACGAAGACCACGAACAACGCCGGTACGCTCGGCGCCTACGTCGGCATCGCCTTCTAGTTTCCTCTTTATCAGTAGTGAGGCTTAGCCGGCATTCTCCCCAACCGAGAGAGTGCCGGCAGTCCTTGCTTTTCAGGCGGCTTCCAGCCCGATCACCAGCCGCTTGCCAAGCAACTGGATGGCTTGGGCGATACGCGGCAGCTTTGAACCATAGTGAGGGTCAAGCAAGCGGCGCACTTCCTTTTCATCGACACCCAATCGCTTGGCAAGCTGCACCTTTGTGATGCCCGCTTCACTCATAGCCGTATACAAGGCCGCCTTTGCCATTGTTTCGACGGGCGGGGCAATGGAATATTCCCCGCGCCTGGTTTTGCTTGGCGTTGGGAAGGGAATGCCTCCCAGCATATACGTCGCAAACACTTCATCCATCGCGTCGGCGGCTTGCGTCAGTGCATCCGCTTCATTCTCGCCCTGAGTAATCAACGCCGGCAGATCGCGACACGTCACGATAAATCCGCCTTCTTCGGCAGCTTTCAACACGACGGGATATTCAAAACGTTCCATGACACACCTCACAAGTCACTTGGTTGAACACCAAGCTGAGAACACATGCCGCGAAACGTGCCGGTTTTCAGCTCATCTTTGGGGTTGCGAACGATCGTCAATGCGCTGCCGAAATAGAGCGTTTGATGGCTGCCTTTGCCGCGTGATGCATTGAGCGTCACAATGGAATCCCGCTTTCGCGGGAGCGACGAGCCTTACGGATTCGGCGCGACGAAAACCAACAGGCTGAGCCGCTGCAACGTGTGGTTACGGAGTCCGTGCTCCGTGCCAGCCGACGCCAGCACCGCCTGGCCGGGCCCAAGGATACGCTCCTCCGTGCCGACCTGGAACATCCCCTGCCCGTCCAGCACGAGATAGATTTTGTCCTGATCGCCGTGTACGTGCCCCTTCTGGACCTGCCCCGGCTCGAGACCGTACACATCGCAAAAGAACCGCGGCGTCTGAAAGAGAGGGGTTTTCTTCATCTTCTCGGAGGAGAACTGCTTGAAGTCATCCAGGCGCGCGATGTTCATACAGCCCCCTCACCCTTCCCTCGCCCTCCAGGGGAGAGGGTTTTGAGGATCACATCCACCGGCACCAGATGGCGCTGGAGGCCGAGGTCCTTGGCCGGGACGCCCATCGCCAGCCCCAGCATCTGCGGTAGGTGCAGGACCGGCAGATTGAGGCTCGCCCCGATTTTCTTCCCAGCTCGCTCCTGATAAATGTCCAAACTCATGTGGCAGAGCGGACAAGGCGTAACCATGGCGTCCGCGCCGGCATCTTTGGCTTCTTTGAGGTTTGCCCCGTTCATCGCCAGTGCGATGTCTTCCTTCTCCAGAATGATCGGAAAGCCGCAGCACTTGATCTTGCCGCCGTAGTCCACCGGCTCTGCACCCACCGCGCGGATGACCTGATCGAGCGAATCCGGGTGCTCCGGATCGTCAAATCCGAGATCACCCGACGGCCTCAGGATATAGCAGCCGTAGAACGGCGCAATCTTGAGATCGCCGAGCATCACCTGCGTCTCGCCTTTGATCTTCTCCAACCCGACTTCGCGCACGACGATCCAGAGGAGATGCTTGACCTGAATCGTGCCGCGATAGGTCTGCCCCTCAAGCTGCAAGAGCCGGTTGACGCGCTGGAGCAGCGCCGGATCGCTCTTGAGTTTGCGATTCGCGCCCCCCATGACGCCCTGGCACGTGCCGCAGATCGTCATGATGTCGAGGCCGAGCCGCTCGGCCTGCGCGAAGGTGCGCGCGCTGAGCGCGAGGGCGCCGTCCGGGTCCGCCTCGCCGACCACGCCGGCCCCGCAGCACGAAGAGGCGGTCAACTCGGTGACGGTGATCCCCAAGCGCCCGATGACGGCCATCGTGGACTGAAAGAGTTCCGGCGTCGCCCCCTTCGCCGCGCAGCCCGGATACAGCGCATAGGTCAGCATCACATCCCCTTCCGCCGCGTCAACAACGCGCGCACCCGCTCCGGGCCGTCCATCGTCGAGTGCCACGGACTCGGCACTTTCCCCTTGAGCAGCATCCGGATGCCCAGCGGCAGGATGTGCAGGAATTTCCGCAGGCTCCACCCAATCACTTTCAACGGCATCAGGGCCTCATTCAGACGGCCGAACCGCGCGACCAAATCACGAAACCCCACGACGTGCCTCGCGCCGCCGGTCTGGTTATAGCCCGCGTCAATGGACGCGCGGCGCAACCGGATGATCGCCTCCATCGGCTGCACGTCTTTCGGACAGACCTCGACGCAAAAATTGCAGCGCGTACAGTCCCACATCCCGGTCGGGCCTTGGAGCGAGGCCAGCCGGGCTGTTCGTGCTTGATCGGGTTCACGGGCATCCGCCACAAACCGATAGGCTTTCGCCAACGCGGCGGGCCCCAGAAACCCCTTGTCTACTTCATGTACCGTGCAGGCCGCCACGCAGGCTCCGCACATGATACAGGCATCCACGTTGTGGAACTGGGCCGTGCCCGCCGCGCCCGCTTCGGCAACCATCCGGCCGTCGTCTCGCAGCCACGGCTCGACCGCGCGGACCTTGCCCCAGAAGGATCCCATATCCACGGCCAGGTCCTTGAGCACCGGCAGATGGCGGAGCGGCCCGACGGTGATCCTTCTGTGCCGTTCCCATTCCTTCCGGACGGACGTGCGGCAGGCCAGCTTCTCTCCGCCGTTGATTGTCATCGAGCAGGATCCACAGATGGCCGAGCGGCATGAATAGCGAAACGTCAGCCGGCCGTCCACCTCGTTCTTGATCCGAATGAGTGCGTCGAGCACGGTCATCCCGCGGCTCACATCAAGGCGATAGGTCTCGTCGTGCGGCGCCGAGTCGAGTTCGGGATTGTAGCGTGTGATCGTGAAGGCCAGGCGCATGGCCTGCCTTACTCGATTTCAAGGATTTTGGGGAAATTGGTGAGGTTGCGGCAGCCGCCGGGCTCAACCAGCACCATGTCCTCGATCCGGACCCCGCCGATCTCGGGGTAGTAGAGCCCCGGCTCGACGGTGACCACGTGCCCGGCCTTGAGCGGAGCGCCGGACTTGTTGATCCGTGGGGCTTCGTGAATGTCAATGCCGACCCCGTGGCCGGTCCCGTGGAAGAAGCCCTGCATGCGCCCGTTGGTGAGGCCCGTCTTGTAGCCGGCCTGCTCGAACCGCTCCATGATACGCGCATGGATCGTCTGCCCGTCCGCGCCGTCACAGACCGAGGCAATGGCCTCTTCCTGCGCGGCCAGCACCGTGTCATAGAGACGCTTCTTTTCGGGACTCGCCTTGCCCTTGAGCACGGTGCGGCTCATGTCAGCGAAATAGCGGGTCGTCGCATGGCGGGGGAAAATGTCCATGACGATGGGCTCGCCGGCCCTCAGCGGCCCCGACCCTTCGTGATGAGGATCGCAGGCATGGAGTCCCCCCGCAATGATGGTGTGCTGGCTGACACAGTCCTGCTCCATCAAGGCCACGTTAATCAGCTTTTTGATGCGCTCGGAGGTCACGGGCTCGCCCTCGTGCACGATCAGGCCGCCACGTACGGAGGCCGCGCCGAGGAGATCAATCACCCGATGCACGGCCGACTCCACGGCGCGCTGAGCGGCTTCGATCGCGGCCACTTCCTCCGTGGTCTTGATGGCCCGCTCGTCGAAGAACGGCTCGCGCTTCGTGCTCAGCTCATAGCCCTTCGCCTGAAGCCGGCGGGCGTGCTCAAAGCCGAAGTTCTCCGGAACCAGCACCTGCGTGACGCCGCGCTCCTTCAGCACCAGGTCCACCACATCAATCGTTGTCGGAGGGGCCGCCTCGCGCCGTTTCACGCGCCCTTCATAGTCCGAGTAAGCCAGCACGGTGTCCACCGTGGCCGTGGCCCGCGCGCGATCCACTTCCAGGTCACTCATGACAAGGATTTTCTCGCCTTTCACGCGAAGAAACATGAAGGGATCGGGCGCCAGAAACCGGGTTGTGTAGTAGAGGTTGGAGTCGGTCTCGCTCGCCGCGATGATGACGATATCGGGATCGGTAGCCATCAGGAATCCTCTCGATGCGGATGCTACCATGGCGTCATGGAGACGAGCAAGGCGACCGCGCCTTGTCCGAGGGCGCGATGAGCTCCTTCGGCAGCATGATGGTGTTCTTCATGACGTCGAAGGCGAGCTGCGCAAGACTAGTCAATCCCGACCCGATGGATTTGATCGGGACCCACGTGACCATAGGGTCGGCCAGCGGGCCCTTCACCTCGAAGAAAGCGGTGGAAAACCCTTCGCGTTCGCCGGCAAAGAGCTTTCCGAACAAGGGAATCGATTGCAGGAGGGTCTCGCTGGAGCCGAAGGGGGTGACCACCATGACCATGTCGTACCGGTCGTTGGGCATATCGTACGTGCCCGCTGCGGTGATCTTCATGATCGGGCTGTCCAGCCGATAGTCCTGGACGTCCGCAATACCGTTTCGAATGACGACCCGTCCGGACATGCAGTCGAACGGCATGCCGTGCTCGGACACCTCCGCGCTGCCCGCCAACAGACTGGGCAGGTCCAGCAACCGAACGATCTTGGCGGTTGCGGACAGTTTCTGGGAGTACCCCTTCGCGATCATCACGCGGGCGTCTCCATTCACGGTCACGGCCGTCCCTCGAGGATCCGCGCCGTCTCCTCGAATGGCCCCGTCAAGCGTCAACGTCCCTGTGAACGGCGGTTCCGTAATCCCGAGCGATCGGAAGAGCGGCTCCACCTCGATCCCTTTCAGGTGCAGGGTTGATTCAACCGCTGCGGGCTTCCCTGGTGGCAGCGCCACCCGCGTGTGGCCGGCAATCGCCCCCTTTCCCGTCCGGCCCGTGACCGGGTCCAGGACGATCGCGCGATCTTTCCCGGTGACCGTGGCCTGAATTTCATCGAAGGCAATGCCGCGGTAGCGCGTGTTGTGGAGCGACAGGGTCGCCGATAGGCTGCCCTTTTCAAGGAACGATTCCATCGCCCCGCGGAGGGCGGAACGTTCGCCTGAGGGAGTCAGCAGGTCGAGGTCGAGACCCGACGCATCAAGGGTGGCCTGGATGCGGTCGCCTTCAAAGGAGAGGCCGGCCGTCAGGCTCTTGACCAGCGCGGGTGGTCCGTCAACCTTGACGCGGGCCTGCCCGAGGCCACGCACTGCTCCCGTTCTCCCGGATAGGCCGAGCTCGACCCCCGCCATGCCGTCGGCTGAGAGTTTGTCGGAGAGGCCCTGCAGTGCACCCCCCAGCAGCTCTTTGGCGTCGGCCTGGCCGGAGAGGGTCAGGGCATAGTGGGTGTGCTCATCGGAGCGGACGGCGATCTCTCCGTCCAGCGTGAGCGTGGAACGCCCCACACGACCGGCCAGACGCTCGAAACGCACCCCGCGCGGGACGGAACGCACCCGCCCTTGCAGGCCGGTGAAGGGCAGGGAGAGTCGCTGGTCCGTGAAGCCGACATCTTTGGCCTCCAGGCCCCATTCGATGCGCAGGTCGTCGAGCCGCTTCAGCGAGCCGTCCAGCTTGACGGCGGCAGCGGCTTCGCCCTGCAACGCCGTCAGACCGGACGGGCCGAGCGGCAGCAGCGCCTTCGGAGCGAACCGGGCCACGACCACGGCCAGTTCCTGGGCGGAGACGGTGCCGGTGATGTCCAGGGACAGGTACGGATTATCGGTGAGGCGCGTCACCGCACCCCGTCCCGCCGTCACCTCGGCCAGCCCGTATTTTCCCGTCACCTGTTCGATCGTGATACGGTCCTGGTCGAAGAGGAGCTGGCCCTTGACCTCCGAGATCGGCACGAAGTGAGCGCCCACGACGGCGTTGCCGCCCAGGAGATCCGCCGTGCCCGTGAGCGTCAACCGGCGCTCCTGCTCGGGCGCCCACCCCACCTGTAAAGAAACCAGTTGGATGGAGCCGGTGACCTGCCCCTGCTTCAAAAAACCCAGCGAGTAGGACTGGAGCGTCTCCTCAGGCAGGCCATTCACGAGCGCTTCCAGGCGAAACGGCGTGGTGGTGAGCGAGGAGACGAGTGCCATCTGCGGCGTGAACAATTTGCTCAGGGCGACGCTGCCTGTGATAGTCGTGTCGGCTCCGGAGACGCGCATCTCCGTGGGGTGAGCGTCCACGACGGCGTTGCCGCCCAGGAGAACTATCGTGCCCGTGAGCGTCAACCGGCGCTCCTGCTCGGGCGCCCACCCCACCTGTAAAGAAACCAGCCGGATGGAGCCGGTGACCTGCCCCTGCTTCAAAAAACCCAGCGAGTAGGACTGGAGCATCTCCTCGGACAGGCCATTCACGAGCGCTTTCAGGCGAAACGGCGTGGTGGTGAGCGAGGAGACAAGTGCCATCTGCGGCGTGAACAGTTTGCTCAGGGCGACGCTGCCTGTGATGGTCGTGTCGGCTCCGGAGACGCGCATCTCCGTGAGGGTCAGCGCGCGATTGTCCTTCGCCCAACGGTATTCAAAGGCGCCGGTCAGATCCATGGGGACACTGACTGTACGGAGAATGGGATGGTCGTTCAGGAACGGGGCCAATCGGCTCAGGTTGACGCCCTTCGCCTCCACCTGTCCCACGGCCTTCCCGCCGGGAGGCGCCCCCTCGATCGCCTCACGCGAAATCTGGCCCGTAACAGCGAAGGCCATCTCTGTCTGTTCGTGAGGGATGGTGGCGTAGAACTTGACGCCCAACTGTGTGCCTGTTCTTTTCACGGTGGTGGTGACGTGCTGGAGCGTGACCGTGCGGGTTGTCTCCGCACCGAAACTGTCCTCGAACAGGAATTCGCCGTCGGTGATGGCAATCTCATCGCCCAGCATCGGCGCGGCGAAATCCAAGGGCTGTGCCCCCTGCGAAAACAGATCCGAGAAATTCAGGATGCCGGCAGCGCCCCGCCTGATCGCCACCTTCGGACGATCCATCTCGATGCGTTTGACGACAACTGTTTGCGCCAACAGCGGGAAGATCCGGAGATCGAGAAACAAGCGCTCGGCTGAAACGAACGGCTCTTGGCTGCCGGGCTCTCGGATCGTCACCTCGTCAAGGGTGATCCGTACGTACGGGAACACTTCCACGTGGGCGCGCCCCACTTCCACCTTGCGCCCGAGTTGGAATTCCGCCTGTTCAACCAGCAACGCTGTGTAGTCGGCGCGGTTCAGAATCAGGGGAAGCGAGAGGGCAATCGCGGCCATGATGGCGACGGGCACGAGGACCAGCCACGCGAATTTTCGACGGCGATTCCACACAATCGTCATAGTACCTGAGACAGCCCCAAATACCAACGGCTCCTGTCACCCTGAGTATCACAAAGGTCGCATCGCTTCAGATGCTTCGCTTGGCTCAGCATGACAGAGGGGGTATAATCCGCGCGTCGTGCCACCCTCCATCGCAGGCCCCGACCACGCTCCCCCGCCCACGAGGGTGCGGTGGCACATGCTGGCGCTGCTGACTCTTATAAGTATTATAACCTATGTTGACAGGGTCAACATCTCGGTGACCGCCCGCCAGATGATGCCCGCCATGGGCCTGACGCAGGTCCAGATGGGCTACGTGTTCTCGGCCTTCGTGCTGGGATACGCGCTCTTTCAGATTCCCGGCGGGTGGCTGGGCGACCGATTGGGGACACGCCTCGTGCTGACCGGGGCGATCATCTGGTGGTCTTTTTTCACCGCCCTCACCGCCGTCGCCGCCACCCTACCGACCGCGCAGTGGCTGGGAGTCCTGGGGTCCCTGATCCTTATCCGGTTCCTGATCGGCATGGGCGAAGCCGCCGCCCTGCCGAACTTCAACCGATCCGTGGCCAACTGGTTTCCGCTCAACGAGCGCGGGCTCGGCATGGGCATCTCAATCGGCGGCATCGGCATCGGATCGGCTCTGACCCCGCCGATCGTCGCCTGGATGATGGTGAACTACGGCTGGCAAAGCGCCTTTTACGCGGCAGGGCTGGTCGGCATTGCCATCGCGTTGCTCTGGGCCTGGTACGCGCGGGATCGTCCTGAACAGCACCGCGGCGTGAATGCAGCGGAACTTGCCGTCATCACAGGAACGTCCTCACCCGCGCCGACCACGCCATCCGAACCCGTTCCATGGTCCGCCTTTCTCCGCACGCCGACCATCTGGTGGATCGTGCTCAGCTACACCTGCCTGGGCTACGTTGCGTATGTCTACATGTCCTGGTTCTATCTGTACCTGGTCAACGAGCGCGGATTCAACGTGCTGCGCGGCGCCTTCTTCGCGTCCGGTCCCTTTCTCGCCATCATGGTGCTCTGTCCGCTCGGCGGGTGGGTGACGGACCGCCTGGCCGCGTCGTGGGGCGTGAACCGTGGGCGCTCCCGCGTGGGCTGTGCGGGGATGCTGCTGTCGGGAACCTGCATTGTCTCTGGAGCACAGATTGGCGAGCCCTATATTGCCATCGCCCTGCTTTCGCTTGGCGCCGGCTTCCTGTACTTCACGGTGGGCGCCTTCTGGGCCGGCACGATTGACCTGGCCCCGCGCCACGCCGGAACGTTGTCGGGCATCATGAACACCGGCGCCAATGTCGGGGGGACGATTTCTCCGACTCTCACGCCCTGGCTGGCGGAGCAGTTCGGCTGGAACGTCTCGCTGGGATTCGCAGCCGCCGTCGCGGCGACAGGAGGGCTGCTGTGGTTGCTGGTGAGACCGGGAGACGGATTAGTTCAAGGGCAGGCGTCCACGTCGAATCCTGGCAGTCCCTCACGCCTTCCCTCCCTTCCGCCGGACGGCTAGTTCCCAACCCGCGAGCGACAGCACGGTAACGAGCAGGAGGATGAGCGTCGCGTAGCCGTACTCGGCTCCTGAGAACGTGATGAGGTCCCGGAACCGGCCGATGAGCAGCGACATGCGGGACATGACCGTATAGCCGAACGCCGCGCCAAAGGCGAGCATCAGAAAATACACGCCGGTCCGCGCCGCGACCCGGCCCGGTCCGGTATGCTCCACCGAGAAGAAAAAATAGAAGAGCACCGACACGACTCCGATCAATAGAATGATGGCATTGATGCCGCTTTGCGGAAGCGCGAGGTCCATGAACGCGGAGTACCCGCCCGTCCCTGTCGGCGCAAGGGACTGCACCGTATCCTCGATCTGCTTTAAAATAGCGGCGGACACGGTCCGCGGAATCGCCACGCCCGACCCGAACCCGACCACGAACGCAAACGCCAGACGCGACAGCCACGCGATCCTCGGCACAAAGCGAGTCAGCATCAGCAGGCCGATGGACGCGGGCAGCAGCAGCATATAACTCCCCGCCTCGGACGGCGCGTCGCGGACGGCCTGCGCAAGCGGCTCCCACAACAACCGGAGAAAGATCGTGTGCCAGGCCAGCACGACCGAGTACCCGATCGACACCCCGACGTACAGATGCTCGCTCAGCTTGAACAGCGGGTTGTCCTTGTAGAGGAAACTGTAAATGAACAGCGTCAGGCCGGTGGCGACCCATGCGCCCAGCACGGCTTCAGTCGGGAGCGCGGGCATCAGCGCGACCTCCCCGGATCACCGCGCAGCACGAAGTAAAACATGTTGCACAGCACGACTAGGAGAATGATGACGAAATGCGTGGCCGACTGCGCGTCCATGCCGGCCGTCGCCGTCCCGGTCAGGCCGATCAACGTCTCGTACTCCGCCGCGCCCTGAAGCCCGCCGATCAGGCCGTTGATCTGGCCGCTGCGCAGGAAGGGATACAGTCCCGGGGCCATCACCCCGGTTGACCCGCCGGCCATCTCGAAGCGGTACTTGTCCTTGCCGAAGACGTACCACATCTCGATGCCCGGATTGCCGGCCGCCAGGCTGATCAGATAATTCACGTCACGGAGGCTTCGGACACCCTCCAGCACCGCCATGTCTTTTGTCGGGATCTTTCGGTAATCCGAGGGAAACGCCGTATAGAGGTCCTGCCCCATCGCGATGACCAGGGCGTACGCGCCCGGCGCCCACCCGAGAAACACGTAGTCCGTACCTCGTTGCTTGCCCATCTCCGCCGCCACCGTCGAGACCACGTCGTCGGCCAGCCCGGTTCCGGTCAGCCAGTGTGTCATGACAATCACGCGGAGATTTTTGCGAAACGCATGCCGGAGCAACGCCACGGCTTGCGGCTCAAGCTCCGGCTTGGAGGAAGGGTCGAAGTCGAAGGACAGGAGAAAGACCGAGCGTTCAGGCAGCGTCTCCATGTAGTCGTACACCGCCCGCACCTCCGGCGACACCTTGATCGGCAGACCGAAGGGCCGGAGCAGCGGGACCAGCACCGCGGCGGCGATCAGCAGGAAAATGATCCGCCGGTCGATCGCGACCATGCGACGGGCGAACGCCTTCATGCGTCTTTGCCGCCCCCCAGATACGACCGTTCCTTGCCCAGGATGATCTTCACGGAGAGCGCCACGGAGCCCATGCTCACACCGATCAGGATCGCTCTGCGGACCGCGCTGTTGATCACGTTCATGAGCCACTGTGTGACGTCCCACGCCCACGGGAGCAAGACTTGACCCAAGGGCACTCGTCCCACCATGACGATCACCGCCGACAGGAGCAGCACGGAGGCTTCACGGGAACGGGCGCGAAAGGCGCGATAGGCCGCCGAGGCGACAAAAAAAGCCAGCACCGAAAACATGGTGCCCTGGAGCGGCACCATGGTGTAGTCATACAGCCACCCGAAGGCGGTCTGCGCGCCGTCCACCTTGGTTTCTCCGTGGCTCCCGAAGCCGACCACCATCGTCCCCAGCATGGCCCCGTAGAGGACGAGGCTGTAGCCCCAGCCGGCGGCCTGCCGCCTGATCTTGACCGCGTGCATGTGGAAGAGGCTTGCGATCCCCAGGAGTAACGCGAAGCCGGAGATGATCTGCATCCACTTGGAGACCGCCGTAATGGCCGCCTCCGAGACGGGATGCGGAACGTAGTACTGGAGCGCAAACGTGATTCCCATCACGAACGTGATAGCCAGCGGCAGGTGGCGTTTGAAGAAGATCACTTGAAGTCCTTGAACAGGTCCAGCGCGTAGGCGAAGATGTCCGTCTGGGCAAGGCCGCCGATGGTTGCCAGCGCCGTGCCCGCCACCAAGACGCCCATGATAAAGGCCTTGCCGAGATCCTGCCCGCGGAGAGTCCCGACCAGCACCGGCTCGCGTGATAGATACGCGCCGGCCGCGTAGAGCTCCTCCCCGATCAGCGTGTAGTCGCAGGTGGTCACGAAAAACGGGAGCTGGTGGTCCGAATCGGTCCCGGCGATCTGGATCGCGCCCGTACTGGCGCCGGTCTCGGTCAAGAGCAGGGACTCGGCGAAATAGGACCCCATGAAGAAGTTCGCGGCGGGCTTCTCCCGCAGCATGATCCCGTCCACGGCCGCGGTATAGCTGAACTGGTCGTCCGTAATGAAAAAATTGGCGTCTTCTTTGAAGGCATCCGGTCGGCCGGCCTCGCTGTAGGATTCCTTGACGATCTCCTGGCAGACGGCCATGACGATCGGATCCCGGTGGGGCACCTGCAAGGTGGTGCCATACTGCGCCACCTTCTTGGCGACATCTCCGAGAATGACGGTGGCGGCAATGGTGGAGACATCGCTCATGCTGCCGCTCCCGGTCAGGTACAGAACCGGGCGGCCCATCTCGGTGGATCGTCCGATGGCTTCGTCCACCGCATCCAACCCGGCGATACGCCGCAGATAGACGTGGGGGTTCCGCCGCGCTGCGGCGATCGTGGCAAGCAGAGTGCCTGTGAAGGCCAGGACAAAGAGGACGTTGTTCATCTGGGCGGTATTGAACCAGTCCGGCCGGGCGGATGCCTGAACGACCTCCGACCAGACTTCCTGGTCGCCTTCCCGTACCAATAGTTTGACCGCGTAGGGCCGCCCATCCTCAATCGGGAATGCCGGCGACGAGGCGAGCTTGGCGTAGTGATCGCCTTTGCCGGCCGGTCGGGCCCACCAGGGGAAATCACCCGGCTTCACGTAGCGAGTGTTGGCGGGAAACTCAGCAACTTTTTGGAAGGCGACGGCGGCTACGGGGTCAGACCCCATGTCAGAAGGGGGTCTGACCCCAGCGATCCACACCTGGACGGTCCTATCCTTGCTCTCGCCAGGGGACGCCCTCCAAACCAGACTCAAGCTCTTGCCGGCATCGTTGGGGGTGTCCAGGATCCGAAAGCCTTCCGGCGGAGCCAGCGCCAGCGCCTCCCCTCCGGTCAGCAGCAGCAACAGAAAGACCGCAAGCCCCATCATCAGCGCCACCTTAGCCCTCGATCACTTCGATGTTGGCTCTTGGGACCACCGCGGTGGACCCATCTGGAAACCTGATTTCCATCACTCGGACATGGCTCTCCGTGGGAATCCGCGTCAATTCCGAGGGCAGCCCCACCACCTGCCCGATATGGCCGAAAAACGGCTCCCGGATGACGCGCACCGGATCGCCGATCTTCACGCCTCCACGCGCCTCGCCCACCGGTCCGGCCTCGATTCCTTCCACGCGCTCTCCCGGCGCCGGCGGCACGATGATTTCCGGGCGAATGACCCCCGCCCGAATCTGCGTCGTGCCGGAGACGCAGGCTTTTCGCCCCCCGAGTTTCTTCAGCAGGTCAAAGGTTTTCCCGGCCATGGGAATGTGCCCGAACCCTTCGGTCAGGATCAGCGTGAATCCGACCTGTTCCGTTCCCGTAATGGCGACGCCGAGATCGTAGCCCAGGAGCGCCCGCAGATCTTGATCGTGCATCCCGCCGACCACCAGGGCCTTGACGCCGACCGCCTTGGCCCGCGCCAGCGCCGCCGCGCCGGCAAAGGCCCCGCCGACCACGATCTTGCCCGCATGATCGGGCGTCAACAGGGATTCGGTCACCTCATCCTCAGGGGACGAGGCCACCACGAGCAGGTCCCCCCACGTTTCGCCGCCGATGCCGAAAATCCCCTGGATGAATGCGCAAGTGGTCTCCACCTGCACGCCCTGTCCGGGAAACGTCTCCACCACCGTTCCGTCCAGATAGGCGAAGAGCTCTACAGGGCGGGGAGGCTCCCGAAGGATGACCTGCCCCGTCGTGCTGGACACCGTCTCCACCGTTCCGGTGATGGGTGAGCGCACGTCCGCTTTGAGCCATTTGATGAACGGCCTGGTCTCCGCCAGCACGTCGCCTTTTTCGATCGTCTCGCCCTCCCCTTTGGTCATATAGCCCGGGAGGTCTTCTGGCGGAATGCCGAGCTGGTTCACGAGGTTCACCACGTGGACCTTGCCGGGCAACTCCGCGCGCGCCACCACCGTTGCCGAGGAGACCGCCTCTCCGACAGTGACGAGGACGGTCCCCGGAAGCGGCAAGAGGCGCTTCTTGGAGATCACCGTTCGCGGCGTGACGCTCAATCCCGGTGTGTAGGTGTGCCCCATGGTTTTACGGGTACAGATCCAGTGCCGTATGCCACTCCTTCAGCGCGCGCACCCGCTCGCCCTCTTTCTTCGGAAGTTGCAACGGCCGTCCCCGCCCATCGAGCACCAGACCCACGGCGCCTCCGCGCGCGCGCTGCTCGACCGGCACGCCTTTGCCCGCCCCCACGTCCACGGCGCGCGCCGGCGTGACGGACACAGTTGCCTCCTCGCCGGCCGCCAGTGGAAACACACGCAGATCGCCAAAATTCAGCGTCCCTTTAATAACGGGAGGGGGCCCTGCAGACGCCCCTCCCGTGCCCACAATAACGGGAGGGGGCGTGGCATCCTGAGCATTCCTCCCAGCCGTAAACGTGACGGCATAGTCCGCGCACCGCTCGCCCCAGGCGCCCTGCCCGATGGGCGCGACGCACGTTCCCAGAGAGATTAGGCAATCGCGTTCGAAGACGTCCGTGGCGGCTTGCTCGTCCACGGTGGCGAGGACCCCTAAATGCGGCATCATGAAGATGCTGTCCACGGCCAGCTCCGTGAACCCCAACGGCTCGTACGCGTCGACCATCATGAGCATGGCCTGCGCGCGCCGCGGCGCGTGGGACAGGATGCCGCCGCTGCCGACAATCAGGTCCAGCCGCAGCATATCAACCAACGTTTCCCCCGACCCGCTCTGTTCAAAAACATCCGAAATCGAGCGCTCCTGCTGGACCCCCTTCAGGCCCGTCGCCAGCGACTTGTGATGGATCAGGGCCAGCCGAAGAGCCTCGCGGGCGATAGCCTGCTCGATCTGGAGCTCGTCGAGGGTCTGCGGCACGGTGGTGGGGCGGATCATCTTGTTCTTGATCCGATTGCGCAGATCCTGCTCGTCGATCGAGAACGGCGCCCAGCGCATGATGTGGTCGAGGCCCGTCTCGGCCAACACGTTTGAAATGCTGTAGCTCATCCCCAGATTGGCGGACACCGTCCGGTTGAAGATGCCCTGGAAGATGGAAAACACGTCGGTCGTCGCGCCGCCGATGTCCACGCCGATCACGTTGATCCCCTGCTTCTTCGCGATGGTCTCCATGATGCGGCCCACCGCGGCTGGCGTCGGCATGATCGGCGCGCCGGCCATCGCGATCAGCTTTTTATAGCCCGGCGCCTGGGCCATGACGTGTTCGAGGAACAGATCGTGGATCATGTTGCGGGCGGGCGAGAGGTTTTCCTGTTCCAGTGTCGGCCGTACATTGTCGGTGACGGTCAGGGCGGTTTTTCTGCCGAGGATGTCCGTCACGCGTTCGCGCGCGTCCTTGTTGCCGGCATAGATCAGCGGCAGGTTGTAGCTCATGCCCAGGCGCGGGCGAGGCTCGGCGGCGGCAATGTATTCCGCCATTTCCACCACGTGCGTGACGGTCCCGCCATCCGTGCCTCCCGACAGCAGGATCATGTCCGGACGGAGCGAGCGGATGCGCTCGATCTTCTCGTGCGGCAGGCGGCCGTCGTTCGACGACAGCACATCCATGACGATGGCCCCCGCCCCGAGGGCGCAGCGCTGCGCGCTCTCGGACGTCATGCTCTGCACCACGCCGGCCACCATCATCTGGAGACCGCCGCCGGCGCTGCTCGTGGAGATGTAAAGGTCCACCCCGACTTTCGGGTTGTCGCCCGCGACGCTCGGCGTCATGATCCGGTCCCCGTCGAGAATCTTTCGTCCGGACAGCTCCTCGATCTCTGCGATGGCATTGAGCACCCCGCGCGTGACGTCCTCGAAGGGAGCCTCGACCGTGGTCGGCGCCTCGCCCCGGTAGGTCTGCCGGTATTCCCCGCCGATTTTCTCGATCAGGATGGCTTTGGTCGTCGTGCTGCCGCAGTCTGTGGCGACAATCGTCTGGAGTGGACGCACGGGACCGGTGGTCATGGGCGAGTCGCCGCGCGCCGGCTTGCGGCCTGGCGCTCGATCAGGGCCGTGAGCCGCAACAGCGTGTCCCGTCGTTCGAGCAGCAGCGCCACGCGCTCAATGTCACGCGGGGGAAAGACGACTTCAAGGAGGGGTGTCAAAAAATGCATGGCCTGGCTGCCCAGGAAATTCATGGGGCCCACGGACTCCAGAAACACCATGGCAGGAGTCGCCATCCCACGCTCGACCACGGCGGTGGCGATCCCCTCGATCAGCGCCATGTCTTCTGGCGACAGCAACACCCCCTCCGGATCCACCGCAAAGGCATGCTGGAGTCGGTCTCTGAGGTCACTGAGCCGATAAGCCAGAAACCCCTTAGAAAACGATAACATAATCGCTCATAGTAAAGCTGATCTGTCAACGAGCGCGCATTATAGGGGCCGGTGGAGGAGAGAGTCAATTTCAATGTTCTCGTATGGCGAGCATGCAGTGACTCGGGCTTCGGTAAGATTTTCAAATGGCTTGACAGGGACCGCACAAGCTTCGTAAAGTGCCCGGAATCAGTCAGTGAGCGCCTTAGCTCAGGCATGGCTGATATACCCTTACCAGGATGTTCGGTCCTTCATGTCTGGGTTTTCGGTCATTCAGTGCAGTCAATCATATCGGGAGGCATTGGCATCAGCTATGCAAGGAGGAGACCGGGGGTCCAGGGAGGTACAGGCTGCATGATAGCTGACATCACCGAATTCAGTCCCCAACGGCCACGGGTTGAGGGGAAGTTTTTATATGTGGGCGAAGAGAAATTCTGGGTTCGCGGCGTCACATACGGCCCCTTCACCTCTGAGACGAACGGCCGTGAGTATCACACGCCGGACGTGGTCAAGCAGGACTGTGCCCTCATGGCAGCCAACGGGATCAATGCCATTCGCACCTACACGGTCCCGCCCCAATGGCTCCTGGATGCGGCACTCCGCCATGGGATCCGTGTCCTGGTAGGACTGCCGTGGGAGCAGCACCTCACCTTTCTCGACGACACGATGCGCGCCCACGCCATCGAAGAACGAGTGCGGGCCGGGGTCCGCGCCTGCGCCGGACATCCAGCGATCCTGGCCTATGCGATCGGCAACGAAATTCCGGCCCCGATTGTGCGCTGGCATGGTCCTCACCGTATCGAACAGTACCTCCAGCGATTATATTGGGCCGCAAAGACTGAAGACCCAAGTGCCCTGGTGACCTATGTGAACTATCCCTCGACTGAGTACCTGCACCTCCCCTTTCTGGATCTGGTCTGCTTCAATGTCTACCTGGAGTCACAGCCTTCCCTTGAGGCCTATCTGGCCCGGCTGCAGAACCTTGCGGGGGATCGGCCCTTAATGATGGGCGAGCTCGGGCTCGATAGTCGTCGCCATGGCGAGGCCACACAGGCACGCGTCCTGGATTGGCAGGTGCGAACGGCGTTTGCTACCGGCTGTACGGGAGCCTTTGTGTTTGCGTGGACCGATGAGTGGTCCCGCGGAGGCTCTCCCATCGAAGACTGGGATTTTGGCCTCACGAGGCGGGACCGGTCCCCCAAGAAGCCGGCTCTCGCCGCCGTCCGTGAAGCGTTTGCGGATGTGCCTTTTCCGAAGGAGCACCGCCGGCCTCGTATCTCGGTCGTCGTATGCAGCTTCAATGGCGCCCGCACCATCCGGACTTGCCTCGAACGCCTGCAGACCCTGGAGTACTCCAACTATGAGGTGATCGTCGTCAACGATGGCTCGACCGACTCGACCGCGACCATTGCACAGGAGTATGGAGTCCGGCTGATCAGCACCGAGAATCGGGGGCTCAGTCGCGCCCGTAATACCGGGCTGGAAGCCGCCACAGGTGACATCGTCGCCTACATCGATGACGATGCCTATCCTGACCGGCACTGGCTGACCTACCTCGCACGCACGTTCATGACCACCACCCACGTGGGCGTGGGAGGACCCAATATCCCTCCATCCGGCGATGGCCCGATCGCGGACTGTGTCGCCAATGCGCCCGGTGGTCCTGTCCATGTCCTGCTCTCGGATCAGGAGGCCGAGCACATTCCAGGCTGTAATATGGCCTTTCGGAAAGCCCATCTCCAGGCGATCGGGGGATTTGATCCTCAATTCCGTGCGGCCGGCGATGACGTGGATGTGTGCTGGCGCCTGCAGCAACAGGGCTGGACGCTGGGGTTCAACCCGGCTGCGGTGGTCTGGCACCACCGACGTAACTCGGTGCGCGCTTACTGGAGGCAACAGCGCGGATATGGCCGGGCCGAGGCGCTCCTAGAACAGAAGTGGCCGGAGAAATACAACGGCCTCGGCCACCTGAGCTGGACCGGCCGGATCTACGGCAAGGGCCTCACGCACGCGCTGGGCTGGGGAGGGCGTATCTATCATGGGACCTGGGGGAGCGCTCCGTTTCAGTCTCTGTACCAGCCGGCGCCCGGCCTCCTGCGATCATTACCGCTGATGCCTGAATGGTACCTGGTCCTGATTACCCTGGCCGCCCTGTCCGGCCTGGGATTCCTCTGGACGCCGTTGCTGGTTGCGCTGCCCCTCTTGGCCGCGGCAGTCGGTTGCTCGATAGTCCAAGCCTGGCTGGGCGCCACCAAGGCATCCTTCACCAGTGCGCCTCGATCTCGTCTGGACCGCCTGACGCGCCGGATCATGACCGCGTGGTTACATCTCCTGCAACCGCTGGCCCGGCTCTCCGGACGTCTTCGCAATGGTCTCACTCCTTGGCGGTGCCGGGGCGAGAATGCCCCCTCCCTACCCTGGCCATGGACATGGACCATGTGGAGTGAGCGGTGGCAGTCTCCGCTCAGCAGGCTCCACGCCATGGAAGCGCTCCTCCGATCCCATCGCACGGTGGTCTGTCGAGGGGGAGACTACGACCGATGGGACCTGGAAGTGCGTCATGGCATCCTGGGCGCCGTCCGCTTGCGCATGGCCGTGGAAGAACACGGGGCCGGCAGGCAACTGATCCGCGTGCGGGTGTGGCCCGCAGGGTCGCCGGGTGGGCTTGTGCCGGCGCTCGTCTTCGGCTCCCTCGCCCTGGGTGCAACGCTTGCGGCGCTTGATGGCGCCGCGGTGCCCTCGCTTATTCTCGGAGGCGTGGCCGTGCTGGGGCTCCTTCGCATCGCCCAGGAGTACGGCATGGCTATGACGGTGATCCGTCACACGTTGCACACCCTCTCCAACGGAGGACGCGTGACGGTGGATGCTCCGCACACAACACCGGCGCCTCCGCACCTGTCGGCAGTGCCTTCCGGATCGCCCCATCGCCCATGACACAATTACGCTTACTCCGATATCTTCGCCCGCACGCCCGCGACGTGGCGATTCTCCTCGTGGCGATGACTTTGACAATCGGCCTTGAAGTCCTGCAGCCCTGGCCCATCAAGCTCCTGGTGGATCAGGTTCTGGCTCAGCAGCCCGTCCCGCCGTGGCTGCAAGGATCCTTTGACGCCCTCCCCGGTCCCTCCGGCACGCACGGCCTGCTGTTCTGGACCTGTGTAGGGACCGTCCTGATTTTTCTTTCGGGCACCTTGATCTCCATGGCGTCCACCACGACCTCGGTGAGACTGGGGCAACGCATGGTCTATGATTTAAGCGCGGACCTGTTCCTCCACCTCCAGCGATTGTCCTTACGTGTGCACAACCGGCGGCCGGTTGGCGACGCGATTGCCCGGGTCATCGAGGATGCCTATTGCGTGCAAATGTTGGTCATTGATGCGCTGCTGCCTCTCCTCCACTCGGTCGGTATGCTGGTGGCCATGTTCATCATCATGTGGCAGTTGGATCCGACCATGACCCTGCTGTCGCTGGGCGTGGCCCCCTTCCTCATGCTGTCGATCAAGGTGTTCGCCGGGCCGATGCGGGAGCGGAGCCGGGAGCGCTGTGACCTGGAAGGACGGATGATGTCGGTCGTCCAGCAAACGCTGGCGGCGATCCCGGTGGTCCAGGCGTTCACGCGCGAGGAACTGGAGCATGCCCGTTTCCGTCACGTGGCGAATGAGACCGTCAGGGCGTACCAGCGGTCCACGTGGGCGGACATGTGGTTCAAGCTTGTGGTCGGCCTGGTCACCGCCGTGGGGACGGCGGCCATCATGTGGGTCGGCGCCCGGCAGGTGCTCGACGGCACGATGACGGTCGGGACGATCCTGGTCTTCCTGGCCTACCTCGGGTCCCTGTATGGGCCGCTCAACGCGATGACGTATACGGCGTCCACGTTGCAAGCGGCAGCGGCGAGCGCGGATCGCGTGTGGGAAGTCCTGAACGACGCGCCGGAGGTCCGGGACCTGCCCGACGCGCGCGAGGTGAGGCTGAAGGGTCATATCCGCTACGAGGCGGTGACGTTTGGATATGACCCCCATCGGCCGGTGCTGCAGGCTGTCTCCTTCGAGGCCAAGCCGGGAGAAGTCATGGCCATTGTCGGTCCAACCGGCGCGGGAAAGACCACGCTGGTCAACCTGCTGGTCCGGTTCTTCGACCCCTGGTCCGGGCGCGTGGTGGTGGATGGGTGGGATCTCCGGCACATCCGCGTTCGCTCGCTCCGGCAGCAGGTGGCGATCGTCCTCCAGGAGCCGTTTATCTTTCCCCTCACGGTGGCCGACAACATTGCCTACGGGAAACCGGACGCGCGGCGCGAGGAGATCATCGAGGCCGCGACGGCCGCCAACGCCGACGGCTTCATCCGACGATTGCCGAACGGGTACGACACGGTCGTGGGTGAGCGAGGCGCGACGCTGTCGGGAGGCGAAAAGCAGCGCCTGGCGATCGCCCGGGCCTTCGTCAAAAATGCGCCCATTCTCATTCTTGATGAACCTACGTCCGCTCTCGACGCCCGGACGGAATCCGCGTTGTTGAACGCGCTGGACCGGTTGATGCAGGGCCGCACCACCTTCATCATTGCGCACCGGCTGTCTACAATTCGGCGCGCCGATCGGATTCTGGTGATCGATCAGGGCACGTTGGTGGAGCACGGTCGCCACCCTGAGCTCATGGCGCAGGACGGACTCTACGCGAGCCTGTACCGGCAGCAGATGAATCTGGCTCGACACGAGCCGCTCCCCATGCCCGCCCTGATCTAGAGGCGTGACCGCTCATGCGCCATCACCTGTGTGTCGTTGTGTTCGGCACCATGGGCCACATGCCCCTCGCCGGGATGGCCTGGCAAGTCCTACAGTACCTGGAGGGATTGCGCCGGCTGGGCTGCGAGGTCTACTACGTCGAGGATACCGGCACCTGGCCGTACAACCCTGAACACAAGACCGTCTCTGCGGATTGCCGCTCTACCCTCACCTATCTGGCCAGCCTGATGGCCCGGTGTGGCCTGGAGGATCGCTGGGCTTACCGCGCCGCGGCCCCCAACGGTCGCACGTTTGGTCTGTCACAAGGCCAACTCACCCGCCTGCTTGAGCGAGCGGATGCCCTCGTCAACCTGACCGGCGCCACCGTCCTGCGTGAGGAATATCTACGCGTTCCCGTTCGCATTTATCTGGAGACGGATCCGGTCCTGGCCCAAGTCCAAGTCGCCCAAGGGGACCAGCGCACCATCGACCTCCTGGGAACCCACACCCATCATTTCACCTTCGGCGAGAACATCGGAGCGCCGGACTGCGGGGTGCCGCTCACCCGCTTCGATTACCAGCCAACCCGTCAACCCATTGTGCTGGACTGGTGGACCCCACAGTCTCCTCACAACGGCCATTTCACGACGATTGCCAATTGGCGGCAATCCGAGAAGGACCTGGCATGGAACGGTGAGACCTATCGTTGGAGCAAGCACTACGAGTTCTTGAAGTTCATTGACCTGCCGGGCCGGACATCGCAAGCGTTGGAACTCGCACTGGCCTGCGGAGATGCCGAGGCGCTCCGGCTCTTACGGTCGCACGGCTGGCATCTCCGTGACGCGTTGACCCTGTCAGAGGGCCTTCTGGCCTACCGCGAGTACATCCTCGGCTCACGGGGCGAGTTTACCGTGGCCAAGGATCAGAACATCCGGCTGCGCAGCGGCTGGTTCAGCGACCGGAGCGCGTGCTACTTGGGCGCCGGCCGCCCGGTGATCACCCAGGACACGGGGTTCGGCAAGATTCTGCCGACGGGCAAGGGCCTCTTCGCCTTTCGCACCATGGATCAGATTCTGGACGCCCTGGAGCAGATCACTGCCGACTATAGTGCGCACGCCCAGGCCGCGCACGAGATCGCCAGGGAATATTTTTCCGCCGAACGTGTCGTGAGCACCCTCCTGGAGCGTGCGGGGCTGTGAGTCTCACGGTCTGTCTTTCCGCCAACACCCTCGACTATCCCAACGGTGGCGGCCATCTATGGATGCACCTGAACTGGGCACTGGGATTGCGCGCCGTAGGGTGCCAGGTCATCTGGTTGGAGGGAATGAATCCCGGCACGCCGGTGCCTGAGGTGCGGGCGTCCGTCGCGGCCTTGAAGAGCCGGCTGCAGCCCTACGGCCTGGCGGAGCAGGTAGCCCTGTGCACCTGGACCGGCGAGCCCGTGCCGCCCGGCGCGGCAGTGGACTGCCTGAGCTTCGATGCGGCCACGGACGCACATCTACTGGTGGACTTGCGGTATGACATCGCGTCCCACGTGCTGGCGCGCTTTCGACGGACGGTCTTGATCGACATCGACCCGGGCATCTTGCAGTATTGGCTCGGCCAGGGCCAGATTCCCCTGGCGCCGCATGATCTGTACTTCACCATCGGCGAAACGGTCGGCCGGCCCGGCGCGCCGTTTCCCGACTGCGGCCTCCGCTGGCACTATACGCCTCCCCCGGTCTTTCTCCCTGAGTGGCCGATGACGCCCTCTGAACCAACGGCACCCTACAGCACGGTCTCGAGCTGGTGGGGCGAATGGATGGAGTGTGAAGGCGAGCTCTTCAGCAACGAGAAGCGCACCGCGTTTCTGGACTATGTGACGTTGCCCACACGTACCCCTGTGCCCTTGGAGCTGGCGCTTTGCATAGAAGAACAGCCGGAGGTGGAACGACCCCTCCTGGAAGGCCATGGCTGGAGGGTTCAACGCGCCTGGGATGTGACGGCTACTCCTGAACAGTACCGTGCCTACATTCAACGCTCACGGGGCGAGTTCAGTTGTGCGAAGCCCGCCTGTCTCCGGTTTCAGAACGCCTGGATCAGTGACCGAACCCTGTGCTATCTCGCCAGCGGCAAGCCGGCGGTGGTCCAGCATACCGGCCCCAGCCGGTTCCTCCCGGATGCCGCCGGCTTATTTCGCTTTCGCACCATGGACGAAGCCGTCCAGTGCCTGAAGACGGTTGAGGCTGACTATGAACGCCACTGCCGCCTCGCGCGCGCGCTGGCTGAGGAGTACTTTGATGCTCGGCGGATTGTCGGCCGTCTGCTGGAACGTGCCTTCGCGTGAGCACGCGACGGCGGATCATTGTGGCGGGCCTCGCGGGGCTCTATCCGGTTGGCGGCGTCGCCTGGGACTATCTCGTGTATGTCATCGGCCTGGCGCGCTTGGGGCATGATGTGTTTTACCATGAGGACTCCTGGAGCTGGCCCTATCATCCGATTGAGCGGCAGCAGACCGCACACGGCGACTACTCGGCCCAATACATCGGAGACTTCTTCGCGCGCTATGCCCCGGACCTTCGGGACCGATGGCATTACCGGCACTTGCACAAGACCAGCTTGGGCATGGACTGGCAGGCGTTCAGGGAGGTCGCCCGAACGGCCGAGCTGTTTCTGAACGTCAGCGGAGCCTGCCTGATTCCCGACGAGCTCTCGCCGACCTGCGTGAAAGTGTTTCTCGACACCGATCCCGGCTACAACCAAATTCTGCTCAGCGAACGGTTTGCCTGGTCCGAACACGTGGAGCGGTGGTGCGCCGGCGTCGCGGCGCATGATCAACACTTCACCTACGCGGAAAATATTCAGCGCGCCGACTGCCTCATCCCTACGCTTTCGTTCCAGTGGAAGACGACCCGCATGCCGGTGACGATGGATCTCTGGGCGTCGCTCGCTGAGCACGTTCCCCCTGAGACGACGCCCTGGACCACCGTCATGACCTGGAACGCCTTTAAGGGACCGGTGGTCTATCAGGGCGTCGAGTACAAGAGCAAGGGCAGCGAGTTTGAGAAGGTGATCGGGTTGCCCCAACGTGTCACGGTCCCCCTCAGGGTGGCGGTTGGGGGCGTGCATGCGCCGTTGGAGCGATTGGCGCGCGCAGGATGGGACGTGGTAGACGGGCCAGGCACGATCCTGACGCCGATTCAGTATCAGGAGTTCATCGACGGATCACGCGGCGAGCTTTCGGCGGCCAAGCACGTGTATGTGGCCATGCAGAGCGGCTGGTTCAGTGGACGGTCCGCCTGTTACCTGGCCGCAGGCCGTCCCGTGATTACCCAGGACACGGGCTTTGGCACGGTGCTGCCCACCGGGGAAGGGCTGTTTGCGTACCGCACCGTCGACGAGATCGTCGCGGCGCTCGATGCGGTCGCTGCGGACTATCCCAGGCACCGGCGAGCCGCGCAGGCCATTGCCGAGCACTCCTTCAAGGCGGAAACCGTCCTGGCGCGTCTGCTTGCCGACGTGGAGCGCTGACCCATGGCGACTCCCAGATATCTGATCGTCAACGCCGATGACTTTGGGCTGAGCGCGGGCGTGAACGGCGGCATCATCCACGCCCATGAACACGGAATTGTGACAAGCGCCAGCCTCATGGTCTATGGACCGGCCGCAGGCGAGGCAGCCGCTTACAGCCGCCGGCGCCTAGCGTTCAGCATCGGCCTCCATGTCGATCTCTGTGAATGGACCTACCAGAATAGCACCTGGGTCCCGGTCTATGAGAGGGTGGCCCTCACTGATCGCCACGCCGTGGCGCAAGAGGTGTCCCACCAACTCTCCGCCTTCCAGCGCCTGCTCAGTAAGAATCCCAGCCACCTGGATAGCCACCAGTATGTCCATCGCCAGGAATCAGTACGTCCCGTGCTGGTTCAGCTCGCGCGCCGGCTTGGGATCCCCCTACGACAAGAAAGTCCGTTGGTGCACTATTGCGGCGCCTTCTATGGGCAGACCGGGGAAGGTGTTCCGCTTCCCGACGTCATCAGCCCTGCAGGGCTCTGTAAGATCTTGGCGGCCCTCCCTGCCGGCCTTTCAGAACTGAGCTGCCATCCAGGCGAAGGGGAGGATCTTCAGACGATGTATCGCATGGAGCGGGCCCAGGAAGTGGCAGTCTTATGTGATCCACGCATCCGTACCGCACTCGTTGCCGAATCGATCGAGCTTCGCTCCTTCGCCGACATCGCCGGCATTCCAGGTCTCTTTGGAGTGACTCAGGAGTGAGGGAGCTCAGCCGCCTGCTGCTCGGCATGATAGGAACTGCGGACGAGCGGGCCGGATTCGACATGGCGAAAGCCGAGTGCGAGGCCTTCCTCCTTCAAGAGGCGAAACTCCTCCGGTTGGTAGAACCGCATCACCGGCCAGTGGGCTTTGGTGGGCTGGAGGTACTGCCCAATCGAAAGAATCGAGCATCCGGCGGCGTGGAGGTCCCGCATCACCTCTCGCACCTCATCGAGCGTCTCGCCCAGGCCCACCATCAGGCCGGACTTGGTGCGCGCCCCCACACTCGATGCGGTCCGAAGTAATGCGATGGACCGGCGATACTGGCCTTGAGGCCGGACCGCCGGGAACAGGCGGGGCACCGTCTCAATTACGATGGCGTACGGCCTGGCGTTCATGCCCAACCGGGATAACAAGAAGATGCTGGAGCTGCTGACCGAGGCGCGCCGGTGGTATCAGCAGGCGCCGGGCTCTTCACCGGAGTCGTGGCGCTATCTGCTGATGAACGACACGCTCAAGCCATCGTCGAAGCCGACCCCGTCTTCAAACCGCTGCTGACGGCGTCGTAATCACCATCCCATTCAATACACCCAAAGAGCTTGACACTTACACCATGTCATCCTAGAGTGGTGGAAGGAGGAAGCGTATCATGGGAAGAACTAACATCGAGCTTGATAACCATCTCATCAGCGAAGGCCTGAAGGTCTATAAGTGCAAATCAAAGCGTGAGTTGGTGCATCTGGCTCTTTCAGAGCTGTTGAAACGTGAGAAGCGGAAAGAGATTTTGACGCTTCGGGGTCAGGTCAAGTGGGAGGGCGATCTGACAGAGCTCCGCCGTAGCCGCAGGTGATCGTTGTTGATACCACCGTTTGGATCGATCTCCTGGAAGAGCGAGGCACGACGTTCGATTGCCACTTACAAAGGCTTGTGGAGGAAGGAGCGTCTGTGGCGCTCACCGATATCATTTACTGCGAGGTCCTGCAGGGGATCCGCGAGGACAAGACGTATCGCCGCACCCGAGAGATCTTGCGCTCTTACCCGATCCTGCGCGTGCGGGGGCTCAAGACGTTTGATCGAGCCGCCGCCGTTTACCGCGATTGCCGAAAGAAGGGGCTGACCATCCGCAGCACGGTGGATTGTCTGATCGCTGCCACTTGCTTGGAAGCTGATGCAGAACTTTACCACAATGACCGGGACTTTGACGCCATCGCCAGAGTTTCGGGCCTGAAGCTGTACCATGCGTGACGCCGACCCTGCCTTTAAACCGCTGTTGGCTGAGTCGTAACCCACATAGCTTCCCTCCCCCTTTTGAGGGGGCGGGTGCGCGTGGGGGTGAGATTAGGAAACCGGCTACTTTTCGACCTTGAAAAGTTGCCTGTCCCTGTTTCCCGTAGATGTCCCCGTTTCCCGCAGATGTGAGCGCTACGCGGCACATCGGATAATCTCAAGCTCGGCCGCTCCGCCGATGGTCGTGAGAATTTCGTCTACCCGGCTCATACAGTCGAAGTTTCGCTTCCTTGCCAGAACCCCAGACCCCCTTTCCCCTGCACTACCTCCAATCGTCAATCAGATAGACACCCGGCCGGTTGTAGCCAGCCTCGTTCGGGCGGTGCATCGCCACGCCTTGAAGGTCCGTGCGGAAGTTACGCTCCAGCATCACGCGGTACGCTTCGTGTCGGGCCGCATTGACCCCGGCGGCCAGCCGGGACAGACCACTTTTAGAGGCCATTTCCTCGCAGGCCTTAACCAGGCGGTCGAAATCCTGCCCCGCTGTCGGGCCCGGGTGCGCTGCCCCGAACTTGACGTAACACGTCCCGCTCCCGGCTTCTGTGCCCGGCCCGAAGTGACAAACGGCCAACCCAACCAGCCTCGCGTCCCGCCACAGCAGCACGGTGTCGCCGAGCTGTTGGGTGGCCACCGCGTTGACCTCTCCGCTCACATCTAGCCCCTCGTAAATTTCGTCCGTGAGCTGGCGGCAGGCGCTGAGGGTGGCCTCTCGCTCGCCTTCTTGCACTTCAGAGAACCTCGTCCACTGTGACGTTTGCCGTGTCTGTTCGACCGGCTTGGACATGATCGCGGTGAGGAACCGCGGCCAGAAGCCGAACCTCTGGTACAGGCCGACGTGCTTCTGGCTGTGGGCGAAGGTGAAAAGCCCAGCGTGCGCGGTCCCCCACTTGGCAAAGCATTCCATGACGGCGTCCATCAGGCGCTTGCCCACTCCGCGATCCCACAGATCGGGGCGGATCGTCAGCGGGCCGAAGAAGCCGACGCTGCCCCAGTTCGTAGCGAAGTTCGAGCCGACGAGCTCGCCGCCGACCTCGGCACCGAAGGCAGCAGCCGGATCGGGCACGCCAGCGGGCCCGCACATAGCCCGCGTCGCCCATGAAGGAGGTCGGCTCGGGGAGACCGAGGAAGGTGCCGAAGGCCAGTCGCATGATGTGGTCCGCGGCAGGCAGATCGTCCTCCCGGAGAGGGCGAACGGTAATGTCCAACTTCGCTGCGACTGTCGGTTTCGGTTGGATTTCCATGGCGATCTCTTCTCGAAATTCAGCTCGAGTCTGAAAGCTGGACGCCTAACTATTAAGTCTGCCGCAGCCGACCCGTGCAGCCTATCCAGCTATCAGCCCGCAGCATATCCCAGCCAACAACTCGCAGTCAGAGGCGGTCCGCCGGGCTGTCCACCCCGCGCCCGCCTCGGTTCAAGACGTGCGTATAAATCATCGTGGTCTTCACGTCCGTGTGGCCGAGCAGGGTGTGGTTTTTTACCGATGTGAGGCTCTGAGGGGAAGAAGCGCACTCCGCCTCGGAATTTCACCAATTCAAGGTGGTTGAGGCCACTCGATGTATTAGACCGGAGTCTCAGCGATCTGCAGAACGAGCAGCGAAGCCTCCGCGTCAGCCTCGAATGCGTGGATCGCTACGCGCTGATTTCGCAGGAAGCTAAGGATGGTCTCCGTCCCGGCGTTACCGACAGACAGCCAGATGATCTTAGGCGGAGCGCCGTGGAGGAAACTCAGTTGGCGAAAGTCATTGTCTTTTGAGACGATGACATGACCGTGCTGCCGGGCATAGTCCCGGATTGTGTCGTCTGTCGCACCACGGAGACCAACAGAGCGAACATGCTGGCTCCCTGGATACTCCGGATCGAGGGCCTGCACGAGCGTGGGGCTCAGGTTCTCGTCGAAGAGCAGCTTCACCCTGCTGACGAGCTTGCAAGGCGGCGTTCACGACTGGCGGCGAAGGCCAGGCAGGCGCGGATATCTTCAGCCGTGAGGTCTGGAAAGTCGGCCAGGATCTGTGCTTCGGTCATGCCACCAGCAAGGTATTCGAGAACGTCATACACGGT
>Ga0213870_1000241_pt1 | contig 28844 bp, 32 predicted proteins | sample WICALVC2017_Meta_FD_160119 | JGI IMG/M metagenome (GOLD analysis project Ga0213870, IMG submission 160119) | Freshwater microbial communities from subterranean cave lake in Wind Cave National Park, South Dakota, United States - WICALVC2017 | ecosystem: Environmental > Aquatic > Deep subsurface >... | reverse complement strand
AATCTATAGTAATTTACCTCTAGGAGTTCGTGAAGAAACAATTCTAGTTATAAATAATGACCCAATTACTTGGAAAGTTGCAAAACTTGAGATAGATAATAAAACACCGTTATCTAAACAAATTCTTGAAAAATTAGCTGCCCTGGAATTCATATGAAAAAAAATCAGATAAAATCAACTATATCAGATAAAGAAATTAGACAGCTTGTTATTGAAAGATTAAGAAATCTTACTAGCAACAGAAGAGTATCGATCGGATCGTTGGGAGAGTTTACTAAAGACGAGTTAATAAGAAACGTACAAGAAAATAGCGAGATAGGCAATAAAATAGTGGAAATTCAACTTGAATATCTTAGAGCTCTTAAAGAAGGATTATTTTTTGTCGAAGACCAAAATGCTCATAACACGCCCCAATCATGATATAACCACAAATTACTTATACTTTTGGAGTGAAATTCTCATTACTAAAGCACGAAAAACCGGATATCCTGTTGTAGATTTATCAAGAAAAAGAGCAAATAAAAAGGAATTGCTCTCTATTATAAAAAAGGTTAACCCTAATTTTATTGTATTTAACGGCCATGGCAATGATTCCACTATTTTCGGATATGATAATGAGCCTCTAATTGAAGTCGGTATCAATGAAGAATTATTAAATAGTAAAATAGTTTATGCTCGCTCCTGTAGCGCAGTAAAGAAATTGGGTAAAAGCAGTATTAAAAATGGTTGTTCTTCTTTTATTGGTTACGATGACGAATTCGTCTTTATAATTGATAATGACATTATTTCTCACCCTCTCCAAGACACTACAGCAAAATTATTTTTAGACCCATCAAATTATATTGTATTATTACTTTTAAAAGGACATACCGTATCTGAGGCAAATAGACGATCGAAAGAAAAATACCGACAAACAATTTTAAATCATATGATAAGTACAACAAAACAAGAAGATCGAGATCTTATCCCATTTTTAGCCAGAAATTACATTCACCAAGTTTGTTTGGGGAATCAAGAAGCGACTATTTAGATATGTCCCAATACTACAACCTTCTCCTTCATCCCACGTCGCTAAAGCTTTAGTTATTAGGGATATTCCTAAGATAGATTGTTGAAATAGTCCGCAGTTGAAATGGTTTGAAGGATGGTTGGGATAGAAGTTGAGGTGAAGCTTGGGATTATGCAAAATCTGCTATCATGGAGTGGTGCATGCACCCGCTTTTCGACTTCCCGACCAAAACGGTAAAATACATACACTTTCTGATTACAGGGGGGGTTGGTTAGTGGTGTATTTCTATCCCCGGGATTTCACCCCCGGTTGTACTAAGGAAGCCTGTGGATTCCAGACAGCCATAGAAGAATTTGGAAAACGAAATATCGCTGTAGTTGGAATCTCCAAAGACAGCATCGAGTCCCATAAAAAATTTGCCGATAAATACAATCTCACTTTTCCACTTCTTTCCGATCCCGATCACCGGACTATCGAGGTTTATGACGCATGGGGAAAGAAGAAGTTTCTGGGTAGGGAGTATTTTGGGATTTTGCGAAATACCTATGTGGTAGATCCCAAGGGTAGAATAGCAAAATCATATATCGGAGTAAATCCTCTCACTCACGTGAGGGAAATACTAGACGACATCGACTCTATGATAGAAAGCACATAAAATTTATGAACGGACAGAATAGGTCTGATATCAGACCGGGGATGGAGGTAGATATCGTGTTGAAGGCGGATCAAAGAAGCGGCAAACTGACCCGTGGCATTGTACGGGATATTTTGACCAATTCCCCATTCCATCCACATGGCATAAAGGTTCGTTTAGAAAACGGGGATGTGGGAAGGGTGCAAACTATCATTGAAAAATAGCACAAAGTACTATTTCGTTTTCAGTACCTTCTCCAGTGTCTTCAGGCTTTGGTCATCAAGAATAGAGATGGTGTACACATTTGCGAATTTTTGAAGAATTTTTTGTTTCGTCTGCAAATCCTGGACTGTGCCAAGATCGGATTTCGTCAAAAGGATAATTTCCGGCTTTCTGGTAAGCTGCATATTGAACTTCCTCAGTTCTTCCCGCACAATCCGATAATCAGATTCTACATCCCCTGATTCTGACGATATACAATGAAGAAGTAGATTCACTTTCTCCACGTGTTTGAGAAATTTGATCCCCAGACCTTTCCCTTGCCATGCGCCCTCAATAAGTCCCGGGATATCAGCCAGAACTTTGTCCCCCATGACTCCCAAATTGGGTTCAAGCGTCGTGAATGGATAGTTGGCTACCTTTACATTTGTAGCGGTGAGTGCATTCAAAAGGCTGCTTTTGCCGGCGTTGGGAAGTCCAATTAGGCCAAAGTCAGCTATCAACTTCAAAACGATTGCAAGATTTCTTTTCTGGCCGGGTACTCCGGGCTCTGCTGAAAGTGGAGTAGTATTGCTGGGTGATCTAAGGGCAAAGGTGCCAAGTCCTCCCTGACCGCCTTTGCACAGTAAGATTTTTTGACGGACGTCGTTGAACTCAAATACCTCTTTTGTATCCAGATCGGTCAGAGTGCAACCTATCGGCAATGATATGGTAATGTCACTGCCGTTTCTGCCGGATTTTCTGTAGGTGCCTCCCGCCATACCGTCTTGTGCAATTCTCGTTTTTTTCCCCAAAAATTGAGAAAGCATCGTCAAATCTGAGGTTACGGTGATATAAATATTTCCTCCGTTTCCTCCGTTGCCGCCGTTTGGACCTGATTTATATCCAGGATAAAATGAGGCTTTCCCGTGGCCTCCATGACCGGCTTGAAAGATGACTGTCACCTCATCGACCAACATATACTTCGACTTCGCTCAGTATAACCCTGAGTAAAATAGGTTTACACGCATTATAGAGGGTTAGAGCAATTTATCATACCGATCTTACATTTGACTGATAGAATTGGTACTTGGTATGGCCAAGAAAAAGTGGTCGGGATACGTGACCAAACATAGTTTTGCCCTCGATTTGGAGGAGGGAGTTTTCACCTTGGATGACCCAAAGCGAATCGCCACCTCATTGAAAAGATCCGCTGATGCAAGTACGAGAAGGAAAGCCCCACCGTTCCAATCGGCTATGTCGATGCTCAACTTCTACATCAACCGTGCGGGCAAGAATCTGAAACCGGAAAGAAAAAAGATACTGGAACAAGCGAAACGAGAGCTACGGAAAGAGTATAAAAAAGATTAATGCACGTGTCTTACGACTTTTACTGTACCTTTTACACAATGAAGTTCTACCACATCACCATCATGGATCATTTGGGTGGCAATTTCAGTCCCCACGATACAGGGAATTTTCAGCTCGCGAGAGACAATGGCCGCATGAGAAAGCATACCTCCAGTGTCGGTTATAATTGCTCCAGCTTTTTTCATTCCAATGACGAAATCAGGACTTGTCATGGTGGTAACGAGTATATCTCCGTCGGTAAGTTTGTGAATCTCATTTATGGAAAGAATTATTCTTGCAGTGCCTCTAAAATGTCTTTGGATCCCCATTGAAGCTACGGTCCCGTGAATGACGTCTTCTTTGACATGAGAAATTCCTAAGAATTTTTCTGCAAACACTGCAGCTTGCGCGCCTACATGTTGTTTTATGAATTCATCAGTACAACTAAATACGAGACATTCTTCCCTTGCGCGTATAAGATTGCTATCTGTGTGTAATAAAACATCCGCTAATTCTTCTGGTAAGAGATATTTAAGATCATTCGTTTTCTGGTGTGTCCTTTGCGCAAATTCTTTCACAAATAACTCCAAGTAATGTTCTGCCCGGAAGTTGTACATCTTACGTTCATCAAGGAGTCGACTAAACGTCTCGACAAACTTGATTAATTGCAGATCTTTTTGAGAAGGATGTATTTTTCTAAGCATGTCTTTCTTATCCTTTTTGATTTGAGATACATACCCTTCAATTTCCGAAAGGATTTTGTTCGAATCAACTACTGATTGTTTGTTTAATTCCTCTCTGAAATATTCTACCGGTAATATTTTTCCTTCTGCATAACTGTTTAAAATCCAATAATATTTCTTCTGGTGCGCAAGAAGTGCTTTTTCCTGTTTGTGTTTGGGTAGGAGAAGAATTTTGAGAAGGTCTTTTTGTTCCTGGCGATAAAATGTAAGTGTTGTAGGAGCAGAGAGTGTAGAAAATGCTGTTTGGTATTCCGTTTGCTCTTTCTCTGAAAAGTAGCTTCGCAGTCTTTCTCCCAAGTATGGTTCTAGGTAACTTGCTGTAAGTTCTATGGAAATTGTGATGATAAACCAGTCACTGTATGTTTTGGTAAACCTTTTGTATACAGCGACAAATTGTTTGTCAGTTAGTAAATTCAAATCGATGCGATCTAAGTGAGTAAATAATTTTGCTAATTTATCAGTTCTGATGTTCCATAGATAAAAATATTTTTTGCTATTTTTTGGTTGCAGGATTACTCGTTCTACAAATTGTTTGCTTTGCTTACCCAACTCTTTATCATCGAGAAACCATGTTACTTTCTTGTCTTTGAAAATGATGAGCGATTCTGTATAAGTGATCCCAAACAGTTTTTTAAGAGGCTCAAACGCTGTCTCAATGGCAAAGTACATAAACAGGGGACAGGCGCTGATGGGTCCCCAACGGTAAAGTTTATTTTTTGGATTTAACATATTTAGTCCCGAAAAACTTCGTCTGGAGGTAATCCGAGTTCCTGACGAACGTTTTTAATTCTTTTCACATACTCTTTGAAAATCGACTCAGGTTTATGAAGTCTATAAAAGCCTTCGGCGCCCACATACAGGGAACATTCAAATACATCCGCATCTTTTACGAGCTCCACATAAGGCTTATATGTATATTCATGTTTGTCGCTGTGATGAGCGATTGCTTCGGTGATAATCGCTATTTCTGAAGGGGAGAATTCATGAGAATCTTCCAACATTTTTCTTGCGAGCGTGCTTCCAAGTTTCGCATGGTCTTTGTATTTGCCTTGAACAATCGCATAAATATCATGGAGCACACAGATAATTTCTGCAATTTCTACATCAAGCTTTCTTTTCTGAGCGAGAATTCTTCCTATTTGGACACACCCGGCATGGTGCTTAAGTTCCCAAACAATGGAGTTATCTCTCTTATTATCAGGAATTGCACTGTCAAGTAATAGTTGCACAACCTCTCTTTGAATTTTTTCGGAACGGGAGAGTGAATTTCCTTTGAAATGGTGGTAGTCCTTGATCATACTATGAAACTTGCGTGATTGTAGCATAACATCTGCCTCGATCCAAAATGAAAAGCTTTCTTTCTTATTGCGATCAAGGGAGTATGGACAGTTTTGAAATTTTCTGCTCGAGCAGAATTTGTCAAAAATCTGAGGTCATACTACATTACTACACGATATTAGATTGCTCTCTCTTTGCTATCAGCGGACAATTGGGGTTGGTGGTAGATACAGCCGGGGTCATAGGAGTTTCCATAGGATTATCTATACATTATTATATATATATGGACACCGCAACGGTGAGTGAACCCGTAACATGCCCCTTTTGTCATACTGGTGTTGCGCCCACTGATTATTTTTGTGCAAACTGCGGCAAAGCCCTCAAACCCAAACCGCCTTCCACAACTTTTGCTCGACAATGTGTACTCTATCTAGGTAGCTTCATGCTTCCACCATTGGGGATCATATGGGCGATTCCTTACCTTCGCGTGGACAATCAGAAATCCAAAATCATAGGATGGGTGGCAATTACTCTTACACTTCTCTCAACAATTTTCACAATCAAAATTACTGCTGATTTGATACAAACGATAAATGAGACAGTGAATAGTCAGTTACAAAATTTTGGTGGGTTTTGACGGGAGCGATCAATTGTATATAATGGAGGGTACTTAAAAAAATCTAATCCACCTGATCTTACCGTTCGCCTTGACCTACTATAGCGCGGCTCACGGAGCGATCTTAGGTGGACGTAAGAAACTGTAGTCCCGATTGCATCGGGAACAGTTTCTAACGAAGGGTGGTGATATTTTATGAACAATAAAATGCTGATTGGTATCGTGATTGCGGCTTTGGTCGTGGCTGGTGTTATCGTTGCGGGAAGCAGCAAAAAGAACACCGTCATGCTCGGTGGAGAGAAGACTCAGGAAGAAGTGTTGGATGAAGGGGCGGCTGAGGAAAAAGGCCAAGATGCTACAGAAGGCACACTCGATAAAAAAGTAGAAACCGATGAGGAAGGGAAGGAAGAAGTAGGTGAAGATGAGGCGATGGAGGCGACAGTTCGAGAAGTGAGAGTGGAGGGCTCACCGTTTAAGTTTGCACCCAATGTCATCCGGGTGAAAAAAGGCGACACGGTGAGAGTGACGTTTGTCAATACTGAGGGATTCCATGACTTCGTCCTTGATGAGTTTGGAGTGAAAACCAAACAACTTCAGGCGGGCGGACAGGAAACTGTAGAGTTTGTGGCAAACAAGGTTGGAACGTTTGAGTACTATTGTTCGGTCGGAAATCACCGAGCCCAGGGAATGGTCGGTTCACTTATAGTCGAGTAACGAGATTATTAGGTAACTCCCCCGTGTCTCTGTCAGGCAGGGGGAGTTATACCCCTTTTATAATAGTTTTTTATGATTGAGTTGACCGACGTTTCCAAGGTATACGATAGAGTGGAAGTAGTAAAAAATCTTAACCTCAATGTATCTGAGGGAGAAATTGTCGGGCTATTGGGTCCCAACGGAGCGGGGAAAACAACCACACTTCGCATGATTGCCGGAGTCCTTCCCCAAACACGTGGAAAAGTGATGGTGGATGGAAAATCGTTTCTTCAAGACGAACATGAACTCAAATCTCAGATTGGATATTTGCCGGAGGGGAATCCTCTCTATGATGAGCTGACGGTTGAGGAATACCTCACGTTTTGGTCAAGGGTAAAGGGAGTACCCAAGAGTTCGCTTTTGGAAGCTCTTTCCTTTGTCATCAAAAACACCGGGTTGCAGGAAGTATTTTACCGACCAATTGGAGAGCTTTCCAAAGGGTATCGCCAAAGAGTCGGACTCTCACAAGCCATCCTTACCCGTCCCCAGATCCTTATTCTTGATGAACCTACCGAAGGCCTTGATCCCAATCAACGCCAAGATATTGCGACACTCATCACTTCTTTGGGCAGGAAACGCACCGTCATCATCTCATCACATGTACTTTCTGAAATTGCCAAAATCTGCAACAGATTGATCATTATCCATAAGGGAAGTCTCGTAGCTGATGATACTCCTGAAAATTTGCGTCGAGGTGGCGGGAAAGCACAAATTGTGGATGTGGAAATTAAAGGAGAAGGTATATCAGCAGGGCTAAAAACGATTCCTGGAGTATCATCTGTATCTAAAAAAGATGAGAGATGGTATGTCGTTGAGGCAACAAAAGGGGATGATATAAGAGAAAAAATTTTTAAGACTGCTATAGCCAAAAAATGGGTGATACTCTCAATGTCACAAAAAGTACGAGAACTTGAAGACGTATTTAGTCAATTGACCAGCGGATAATATGCGAATCAAAAATATACTTGTTATAGCCAAAAAGGAATTTTTCGCCTTTTTCAATAGCCCTCTGGCCTATACGATTGCCGTTCCATTTTTGCTCATCTCCACATTTATTTATCTCAGGCAGGTTCTTGTGGTAGGCGAGGCCAGTATGCGGCCATACTTTGAACTTCTTCCCTGGTTTCTCCTGCTTTTGGCGCCGGCCCTCTCCATGAAGCTCCTCACCGATGAATTTCGAGGAAATACGTTAGAACTTCTCTTTGCCCATCCTGTCTCTGAACTGGAGATTGTGGTAGGTAAATTTTTGGGAGCGGTTGGATTTTTTGCATGCATCCTTCTCTCAACGATTGGGCTACCTATTACTCTTTTTGTGTATGCGCGTCCTGATATAGGACAGATAGCAGGACAGTATATAGGTGCCCTTCTTCTGGGCGCGACGTTTATCGCGGTTGGCATTGCAGCATCGTCGGTCGTGAAAAATGCAATATCAAGCTTCCTCCTTGCGGCAGCGGTAAGTTTTGTACTTCTTATCATTGGGATGGATTTTATCGCCCTCATGCTTCCTTATCCGGCCAGTTTGATAGCGACAGAACTTTCAGTATTTACTCATCTAACCAACCTTGCACGGGGACTCTTGGACATACGGGACCTGTCTTACTTTGCGACAGTCATTATGTTATTTCTCCTGTTTGCCCACGCACGACTTGCACAGCGGAAACTGGCCGAGGATAAAAAAGAACTAAGAAAGCTCAAGCTTTCATTGGGAATACTTGTAGCAATAGGAATAATTCTTAATATTTTTCTCTCCTTCTATCCAATACGTCTTGATGTCACCCAAGCTAAGTTGTTTACCCTTTCTGATGGCACCAAACAGACGATACAAAAATTGCCAGATATTTTAACCATCACAGTATATGTATCGAAAAATTTACCCTCACAGATGCAAATTACCCAAAGAGAAGTGGGTGATCTTTTGTCCGACTATCAAAGGTTAAACAGCCGTGTTCATGTGCGGGAAGTCAATCCTGATGCGAATTCAGCTGCCGCTTCTGAGGCTTCCTCAAATGGAATTCAGGAAGTGACTTTTAATCGGATAGGCGCGGGCAAATTTGAAGTGCAGGCAGGATTTCTGGGTATTGCCATGCGCTATGGAGGCAAAGTCGAGGCAATCCCGTTTGTTGCTGATACTTCAGATCTGGAATATCAGTTAACACGACGAATCAGAAAGATTACTTCAGAAAAAGAACAAAAGATCGGGATTCTCTCGTCTGTTTCTGAACCGACACAGCTTTTCCAGCAGTTTCTTTCCACACAATACAAAATTGTGTCACTTACTCCAACAGAGACACAAGTACAAAGCGATGTATCAGCGCTTATTATTTTGGATGATGGGAGTCAGGATTTAGGAGCCACAGCCTCTGCAATGGTAAAAGGAATGCAAGCCCGCAAAGGCAACGTTCTTCTTCTCACCAGTGGAGTTTCAGTAAATGTACAGCTTCTGTCAGCTCAAAAAAGTAAATCGACAATGCTTAATGTTCTCTCTGATTGGGGAGTCCGAGTCAATAATGATCTTATATATGATGTGGAACTTAATGAACTTCTTTCCTTTGGAAAAGGACAAGTACAGTATCTTGCGCCATACCCATTTTTTTTGCGAGCTCTTCCCACCACATCTGATTTTGTGCCTCTTTCCAACGTCAAAAGTATCTCTTTGGGATGGCCAAGTTCACTCGCGATTGAAGAAAAGCCAGGGGTAAACTATCGACAGCTTCTGACAACGGGAGTGAATGCGGGTATTGTAGAAAATTCCTTTACGATTTCACCGGAATCTGTGCGAAACCTTGCGCCCACAACTAAGGAGAAAATTCTTCTTGCGGCTGTGGCCGAGAAGGACGGTGCGCGGGCGGTAGTCGTTGGGAATGCAGCTATTGCCTCCGATCGGTTTTTGCAAAATAGCCGTGACAATGTGGCATTTTTGTCAAATATCGTGGATTGGTTGGCAACACCCACTGATCTTACCAGTATTCCCAGCCGTGCGGGAGGACGCTCTGTATTTGCCTTTGGAAAACCCACCGATGTGTATATCGTGCAGTATGGTAATCTTCTTGTGCCTCCCGTTATCATCATCGGATTTGCTATCTGGTATCTCAGGCGCAGGCGAATGCTTTCCAAACGCGTCTACTATGAGAAATCTTAAAGCTCCCGTTTTAATCCTACTTATTCTCATACTGGCACTTGCGGGGAAAATGGTCCTTCCACAGTTTGCTCAAAAAAAGTCTCCCTATGAGCAAGTGGTTGCAACAATAGATAAAGATGCAATTTCGTCAGTTTCAATCACCACAAAAAACGAATCTGTCGCGCTGACACGTGAAAACGATACATGGAAAATCTCAGGCAAACATGCAGATAAGGATAAAGTAGAGGATCTGATAAAGCAGTTAACCATCCATGAAGGTGTGCAGCTTATTGCCCAGACTGAGCAAAGGCACAAAGAATTGGGCGTGGCGACCGGGCAAGCCACAGAAGTAAAGGTGGGAGACATATCATTTTATGTGGCAACGCCATCTGCGGCAGGAGCATTGGTAAGACCGGCAAACGGAGATGACGTGTATCTGGTGCCAGGAATTTCAAGCTTTCTACTCTCCACAACGTCATCATACTGGATTGATATGACATTGATATCATACGGGATTGATCAATATAACCGCATTGAATTTGCACGCACAAAAGAACGATTCACTCTAGTCAAACAGGATGAAAAATGGATGATAGAAAATGGAAAAGAAGTAAAAAGCGAAAAATGGGATCCTGTTGCCCAAAAAATTTCATATCTGGTCGCGGATGGGTCACTGGGTGAAGAAAAAATACGTGAGTATCCTAAGCTTTCCAGTCTCACGATGACCGTATCTGCGGGTAACGAGAAGGAAACACTCACATTTTTTCAGGGAAAAGATAATTATCTGGTAATTCGAGGATCAGATGGTGGATATTTTGTCGTGAATTCTGATAAAGCAGAAGCATTGCTTCTTTCCCAACAGGATCTCCTCTAGGAAGCTGTTTTGAAACTATTGTAAAACAGCTTCATAAGAGCCTGTAATTGAAAACGTAAACAAAGTCCACAGAATACTTTTCAAACAGGGAAGCGAACAAGCGGTGGAAAACAGAAAAGGGTATAAATTTGCGGCGGGGGCGAAAAGCGGAATACCCCCGCATCAGTAATAATTCTTACCCTCTAAGCGGAATAAGCGTAAGAAAAACAGCAAGGAATACTCGGTTTCTTAAGACAGTTTTAGTGGCAACAACAATTTGGTTGAAGATATTATTCATAGCTTACTTTCTCATCATTCTCTCCATTTGATCTACAGGTTGATTTTTGTCTGATGATGGAGCCACCAAGAAAACTCTACTCATATCCAAGATACCAATAAAAACAACAAACATAAGTAAAATGAAACCAAGTTTTAAAGGCATACTTCGACTCTTTCTGTAAGAAAGAAAATAAGCCAATGCAACGACCGCAAAAGAAAGAATAAAAAGCCACTGTTGCATAAAGAAGGTCATGCTGGTAAAAACACCCAAACTACCCACCAACGCTAGAAAAAGAGGAGTCTTCCCATAGGGTATTACAGCTATGAGTAAGAAAAGAAGCGAGGCAAGAAAAACAGGGAAAAATAAAAATGATTGCTGATAGGCAGTCAGCATGGCAAGAATGCCAGTTGATGAGATGCCCAATGCTCCCAGTAGACTTATGAAAAGCATAGGAAACATTGCAATATAACAAGAAAGGCTTCCACCAATACCCAAAAATGCTAAGAGTTTCTGATTCATATATTTATTTCAACACCCCATCTCGTATATGAAAAACTTTATCCGCTTCACTAGTAAGTTTTTCATTATGCGTCACCACAATTACTATGCGTTCTGCTGATATATGTTTTAAAAGTTTAATGATATGCCTTCCGTTCTCGCTATCAAGATTTCCCGTAGGTTCATCGGCTAACATAAGTGCAGGATCGTTCGCTAGAGCACGCGCAATTGCAACACGTTGCATTTCTCCTCCGCTTAATTCTGCTGGCGTATGATGTAACCGTTGTGTGAGATCAACCTGCTCTAAAAGGTGTAGTGCTCTTTTCTCTCTTTCAGCGTGTGATATGCCATTAAATTCCAAAGGGAGCATCACGTTCTCTAAGGCCGTAAGGTTGGGAATCAAATTGAAGCTTTGAAAGACAAAACCCACTTTTTTTAAACGATACTGGGTCAATTCTTTTTCACTCAACTGGCTTAGTTCGCCACCAAGTACCTCTACCGTACCTGATGTTGGTTTGTCCATTCCACCAATGATCTGCAACAACGTAGATTTTCCGCTCCCGCTTGGTCCAATAATTGCCGCCATTAACGCCCCGTCAATTTTCATACACACCTTATTTAATGCAACGACACTCGTGGCGCCTTTTGAGTATTTCTTGACTACATCAATAAGCTCAATGATGTTTTTTTTATTCATAGCGCATTGCCTCCACCGGAGATAATTTAATAATTTTCATAATGCTATAAAGACTGCCAACCATAGCTACACCAATGCTTACTGCGATAAGCAGCACAATAACACCGAAATTTATTTCATAATTTATAGCTACGCTGAAAGGTTTTGTTGCATAGTTACCTGCAAAAGAAAATAGTATAACAGCGATACCTGACCCAATAAGAGTAAGGATTATTGACTCTGCCAAAAACTGTCCAATAATGTATTTGTTCGACCCACCAATGGCTTTAAAAGTACCAATCTCTCTTTTTCTTTCTCGCACCGTAATCAGTGTTACAAAGAAAACAACGATTGAGGCCAAAAATCCAGCTGCGCCCATTCCCAGTGTCGCTATGCGTGTGATTGCAGCTCCAGAAGAACTGACAAAATTTGCTGTATTTATGGGTGAAAGAATATCTGCATAAGCGCCAACTGAATCTTTCAACTGCGAAGTTACCGCTGCAATATTATCAGCGCTATCCACGGTAATAAAAATCCACGAGAATCCGTCCCGTGTGGGTGCATAAATCTTTTTTAATGTCTCCTGAGGAATGAAAAGCTGCAGATCGCCAAAAACATAGCCGCTTTCAAAAAGTCCAACTATTTCGATTTCTTTTGCCTCACCTTTGACTGGATAAATAATTTCAGTAGACAATGATGGATCAAGGACAATCTTGGTAGGTTTAAAATTTTCCGGCGTAATACCAAACTCCTTCGCATATATTTTTCCTATCACCCCCACATCTTTATTCTCATCTTCAGGTCGCAAATCTCTTCCTGCGATAATGAGCGGACCACCTACCTCTCCGTGCGTCTCTAATCTTTTGGTATCGCCTGGAGTAATGCCAACGATGATTGCAAAGTGGCTCGCATCGCTCTTAAGCGGACTCATTGCTAACAGATAGCTTTCCACTCTCGTTATGTGGTCTACTTTTTTAACTTCTTCAAGAACCCGAGGGGGCAAGAGCTTATCTTGATCGTAGAGCATATTCACATGACCTAGGGCCCCTTTCGCTCGCATCTGCAATTTATTATTCACATTTTCTTTCAATGTTTCCGTACTTTCTTTAATGCCGGCGCTAAAACCATTGATGGCGAGAACGAGAAACATGGCGATGCTGATCAGTAAAACCACGACTACCAGACGGATAGGATTTCTTTGGATATTTTTTATACCTAATAATATTTTCATAGTAATCGTTTTATTTTTTAATTGCCTCAACGGGACTAATATACATTCCGCGTATCACAGGATATAAACTTCCCATAAAACCAAATAACAAACTTATCCAAAACAAAGTGAGAAATGTGCTAAAGTTCAAGTTCAAAGGTATGCCCGTAAATGAATCTAGTATATTTCTGCCAAGACCAAAGAGTAAAATAGCGCCAAGCCCGCCGAAGAATGTCATGCCGATAGATTCCCCAATAAATTGCCCTGTAACTTCTCGATTTGAGGCGCCTATCGCTTTGAGAATACCTACTTCGGTAACCCTCTCTTTCAGTGAAAGTATCATCGTAAAGGTAACCAGAGCAGCGCCAGAAATGAGTGTGAGTAGAAAAGCATATTTACTCATCACGGCAATTTTTGTCACATATTGTGAAGCAACAGATACTGCTCCCGGTGTCGTGACTATATCCGCTTCCTGAATGCTTTTTAACTCCCGTGCAACCGTCTCTACATTCTGCACCTTATCCACGGTTACAAAAATCCTAGATAAATTATTACCGGGGTTAAATAACTGTCTGAACGATTCTATGGGAAGAAAAACATGATTTTCTCCTAAATCATTGCCTGTTTCATAGATACTCTTAACCACAAACGTTTCACTGGCTAACTTCATTATCTTATCTCCTGTCTTATAGCTTTGAATATCTGCGTCCGTTAAACCTAACCTTTGTTTGGCATACAAGCGTCCCACAGCTGCCATCTTTTTATGTGCATCCTCGCTACTCAATCTTTGACCTGCAATAATTCTTGCGCGTTCATAATCGATTTCACCGAATGCTCGCATCTCAGATTCCGGTTTCATGCCAATAAGAATAGAAAATGCATTTGGTCGTGATGTATCAATTTGAGTTTTGTAAATGTATTCCTCAATTTTTGTAATATTATTTGCATGAGGGATTAGCTGCGCCTTTTCTAATGTCTTCGTGCTAAATTCACCGCCTTCAAACGGCTTGTTTTTGTTTACATCAGTGCTAGACATACCAGCCGGGCGTACCTCGATCAAAGTTTGTACGCGTGATTCAATTTCACTAAGCTGTTCCCTTGATGTGTTATTGACTTCAACGAGTACAATGAGTAAAGTCATAATAAGACTAAGTAACAATATAACTGCCAAACTTCGCGCCTTGTTCCTCCAAATATTTTTTGTTCCTCGACGAATCGCATTCATTTGAACCATAGCGCTATTTCAAAAAGGGAAAGAAGATCTGCACAAATAATCGATTTCCCTCAAGGGTGAAAAAAGCGATGGTGAGACCGGCAACTATCATGACATACCCGGCTGCTTTTTGGATCGTGGGTGTCAACGGTGCCAACTTTTGTACGACAGCTTTTTTAAGCATAGCGGTTAACGTTGTAAGTGTGATCATGAGAATACTCATGGTGAGGGCAAAAATTACAAAGGCGGTGAGGGCAGAAGCAAAACTTCCAGAGGTTAACGCATACAGCATCAGTCCCAGCAGGATTGGTCCGGTGCAGCCGATAGCGGCTCCGTTATAGAGCATGCCATAGAGAAAGATGCTTTTACGAAAGCTCACTCGCCCAATCAAATTTGTTATAACTGGAACGTCAAACCCTTTACCTTGCGCAGCCATAAGACCTAAATAGGCAATCATAAGCCCGGCTACAGCGCGTATTCCTAAAATCACTGATATGTCCTGTCTTGGATCTTTGGCAAAAGGAGCAGTACTGCCTAAAGCAGCGATAATAAGACCAATTGCAATATTAACGGTAAGAACGCCCAGTGCCGCAATCAACCCAAAGTAAAATCCCTTCACCATGTTTTTACTTGTATCTGGTACTGACGGTTCTTTGTCATCGCTGGCAAGATAATGAGAAACATAGGCAGGTAAAACCGTAAATGAGCAGGGAGAGAAAAAAGCAGCGATACCGAAGATAACCGATAAAACTATTAAAGGGTAATTGCTAAAAACCTCAGGCATCATGACATGGTAGACAAACCCCAAGAAACCAAAGTAATAGCCAGCAAAACCTATGAGTGTGAGTACGGCTAAAATACTAAGAAAGCGTATCATAAGAGTAAAATCAACACGTGTCACAAGCCTTCTGGCAAAACGTATGAACATGTTTATCCATCAAAGCAAGGAGTGGTTTAATCGTGTCTTCATTGAGCCAGTACACCCGCTCTTTACCATTCTGTTTTACGTGAATAAATTGGCAAGAAAGGAGTATTTTGAGGTTGTGGGAAACAGCAGTTTGTTCAAGTTTTGTTCCAGCGACAATCTCAGAAACATTTTTTGGACCATTATCAGCTAAGAAGTGGATTATTTTTAAGCGATTATCATTGCCAAGAGTGGTAAAGAATCTTTTATATGAGAAGCTTATCATATGAAAAAAATATCATATAAAATTTCCTAGGTCAAGTCTGAGTTTTGTAAGAGGAGCTCTTGTTTCTAGATCGCACCTAGATTTTGGTATATATTGTTGCAGTGATTGGAGCAAGTGTGGTGATTTATGGATGCACAAAAAGAACTTGATCGGATCGCGCATACTATTTCTCGGTGTCGTCAATGTAGACATGGTAAATCAGGTTTGCCTGTTCCCGGAGAAGGAGATGCACATGCAGAACTTATGTTTATCGGGGAAGCACCCGGAAGACGCGAGGCTGAAACTGGTAGACCGTTTGTGGGCCGATCAGGAATGCTTCTCACTCGTTATCTCTTGGCAATTGGAATTGATAGAAAAGATGTATATATCTCCTCACCAGTGAAATACTTTCCAGGTCCGCGGGCGCCAACACCGACTGAGATTGCACACGGAAGAAAGCATCTTCAAAAACAAATTAAAGTCATTAATCCACAACTTATCGTGCTTTTAGGAAATACAGCGATGAAATCACTTCTTCGTGGCCTTTATCAAGTAACGAAGTTTCATGGTCAAGTGGTGGAAGAGGTTGGTAAACGGTACTTTTTGACGTTTCACCCGGCCGCAGCTCTGCGTTTCCCCAAAACGATTGCACCCCTGTTGAAAAACGATTTTAAGAAACTAAAAACTCTGGTTTCGCAGTAGAGTAGTTGACAACGAGAGGCAGTCCTACTATCCTGAGAGTAGGTTACAAAGATTTACTAAAGCGTATGGCAAAAGCAAAAAAACGCTCAACTGCTGCCCGACCGTCTCGAGTAACTCACAAAGAGACAGTAAGTCCAATCGTGCAATTCGGAGTAGTCTTTTTCTTCGTGGCAGTGTTGGTGCTTATCTTTTACGTAGCGAAACTTTATTAAATACAGTTAGGGCAAACTCGAAAATAACGTTTACACTCTGTTATTTTCGATTCGCCACAAAGGGCCGTAATCCCGATGTCATCGGGAACGAGCCCTTAGGTCACACCTATATAATCAATTTTGGAGTAACGTTTTCGTATTTCTTCCCAAAATTTGTCAGAGAGCCCGGCTGAGTATTTTCCATATTGTCCGCGTTCACTCGTTTGACAGAGTTTCCGTTCCCACACGCGTATAATCTCCACGATCGCTTTGCCCTCTCGATTATACGCATCTTGCCAGGATTCGCTATCTGATACGTAGAAATCATGAAGTTTGGCGAATCGCGCAAATTCTTCCTTATTCTCCTCAAGCATTTTGGTAAAGTACTCTTGATATTTGGCAGCCATATAGATGTTTTATAGCAAAAATCAACAACATTTTACGTATGTTGTTGACTCACAATATTCTTTGTGTGTTTTATCCGGATGGAGTTTACTATAGTTGAGCCATTGATGATCTACTTCAACTGATCCCTTGTGGTGTTGGGGAATGAATGGACAGTTGGTGCATCCAGACCCACAACAGGATCCGCTGGAAACCAAAAAATCCGCCGGAAGAGGCTTCAATGACATATTGCCATTTTATCACGCTCTATTTCAGGTGGTTTATGGTATTGCTATACTAGCTTATATGAGCGCTGCCCGTCAAAATAGCCAGGATACAAACCAAGAAAAAATCCTTGCTGAATACGAAAAGCAAGGAAACGAGATCATTCGAAAAATGATTGGAGTCCTAACGCGAGCACACAAAAAAGTAGACAATGCCCGCTACCGGAAGACAGCTTCATCACTGAAAGGAACAACATAATGGCGATTCTTTCACCAGGACTTGGACTTGATCGACCACACATTCACCACAAACCCGTTGCTGAACGGTTGCGTGCGGTTGGAACAGAAGCAAGAACTTCGATTGCAGATAGGTTTAATACAACAAGAGATCGTTTTGCTTCTCTTTTTGGAGGACTAAGAGATTCATTGCAAAGGCTCAAACGTGAGTCACTATCTGTAGATCTTGCCGCAGAACAAGCTGATGCAGATACACTCGGTACACAACTTGATAAAGCAACGGATACTGTTACTTCAAAGTTTGGAAAAATTTCATTCGTAGAAAAATTCAATTTCTTGCCAATGCTCCGATTAAAAATGCACGATCGCGGGCCAGTCAGCGGATACTTTCCTCCACCGCTAGATGACGTGTGGAAGGGACGGCTGCTTCACTATGATGTACTTCCTCAAGAAATAGATGCACGAGGTTCATCATTTGAGAAGTGGCTACATGCATCACAACGAGCGATGGTAAAAGATACCATGACAAATCTCAAGGGTGTTAACCGACGGCGAACGGATCTTACGGATAGTGCGCGACGAGCTCTCAGACTCATTGAATGGAGCCGAGAACATTATCGGAATCTCTACGACCATCACGATAGTGTCTTAGAGGGAGGAATACGCCGTGGTTATCCAAATGCAGCTCCTACATATGATGAGATGCTCAATCAACCTCAACGTATTCAAGAATTGCTTCAATTGAGATTATCTATGCACAAACACGAGTCTATTCGACCATTCTCCCCAGAAGATATACAATACTTCCTTATATCTCAGAATCGAGAATTCATCGTTGAAGAAGCTGGAACATTAAAAAGGATGAAATTGCCCAATTTAGAACCTCTTGCCGCGAATATCGTTATGAATGATGCTGGGTATTTACTTATGTTTCCAACACTCGATACACACTCACCTACAGAAGGTGAGGTTAAGCAGTGGGCTATGGGATACGACGCAGAATCAAAAGCAGCATATGTGGCAAAAGGAGTAGAGCTATGGAATGAACTCAACAAGAGATACCGATTAAATAGACACAAGTATGCCAGTGAAAGTGAAGTTCAGGGAGATAATAACCTTTATCTCAACGAGCGTGGTGAAGCGATTGTACAGTTAGAATACCTTTTGCGTGCTGCAAAAACATTTCGTTTTCCCGTATATTTTTCTAGAGGAGAAAGTGGTGTTTTCAGACAAATACAAAGTGTTGAAGACTATTTTCCTGAGCTAACAAATTTAAAAATTATGAAAGCTGAACCCCCGAGAAGAAATTAAATTTGTTACCTTATTAACTAAGCGCCTCAGAAACCCTCAAGCATAATAACCAGATTATACACAAAAACGCTAGTTCTAGAAACAATCGCAACCCCTGACATGGATTGACAAGTAAGGTGGGATTCACTTCCTAGGGTAGGAACAGGAGGTGAATCAAACGTGTCAACTCATAAAAAACTAACTCGTACGGAACGGGAATTGCTAGGTCAGTGGAAAAAGGAAGGCTTGTCAAATAGCGAGTGTGCCAGGAGGCTTGGCCGTCATGCAGGGACTATTGGCCGGGAACTTAAACGTAACCGGATACGGGTGAACGTAGGGAGAAACGACTGGCAAATCATCTATGAACCGCTTCATGCTCAGACAGTTTCAGAGGAGCGGAAACAAAACGCCTGGTTTGCCAAACAACCATTGAAAACAAAGAAAATCTATTCCTATACCATGAGAATGTTACGCCGCGGCTGGTCACCGGAACAGATTGCTGGCAGACTGAAATATCTGCACCCCCATGATTGCTCATGGCATATCTGCCATGAGACTATTTACCAGTTTATTTACAAAGAGAAAACTGACATGACAAAACAGGGAGTACTTAATGCCAGGATTTTAGACAGAAGGCTTTTTAAGGGCACTATAATGACCACTGTCACTGACCATTCCAGACCGTTATACGAGTATTTGAGGCGGAAACAGGTAAAAAGAAGAAAAAGAGGTGGCAGAAAGGTTGTTCGTGTAAGGATACCTGACCGCGTCAGCATTCATGATCGACCAGGCATCATTGACGAGCGAAAAGAGTTTGGTCACTGGGAGGGCGACAGTTTGGTAGGAAAACAGCGTATTTCAGGACTACATACAGAATATGAACGATTATCCAGTCTTATTAAGTTTGCCAAAATGGAGCGAATTGACAGTGATGGGTTTGAAAACGCTACGAAAAAGATTTTTGGGAAGCTCCCAGAAAAAGCGCGTAGATCAACGACATTGGATAACGGATCGGAACACGTTAACCACACTGCTTTAAAAGAACAATACGATATGGCTACTTATTTTACCGATCCTTATTCAGCGTGGCAACGGGGCGGGAATGAGAACGCAAACTTGTGGATCCGCTATTACTTTCCTAAAAGAACTGATTTTAGTACAATCACGGAAGAAGAACACAATAAAATCGTGATTGACTATCTTACTCGTATTATTCCAAAAACAACCTTCGAAACAATTTATAAAGAAGAATTAGTCAAAATAGTGAAACAAATAACTGAGCCGTACCTCAAATATCTTACCACTACTAATAATCGAGATGAGATAGAAAAACTTATCGACCTGTGCGATCGAGTTACTATTTCACAATAATCTACATAACATCTTGTGTATTTATCCTCACCTCGGCGGCCAGATGAGTCAAATATGTGGTTTAATTACAACAGGAAGAAGTAAGAAAGCGGAATATTCACGGAGAAACCGTCGTCACTGATAGATAGAGGATTTGCGGAGATCACTAATCCGTATTTTGCTTTGACCCACTTTTAATTGAGTAAATTTACTAGTATAGTGCAATATACTAGAAGGTAAAATAGAGGATGTTTAATCTGGTGATGTGGGGTAATTACTAGATATAAACTGAGGAATTATTCCCCGTTAGCCAGAAGATGACTAGGACTATTAGTGCGAAATGGGAAGCGGTGTTTGATTAAAAGATCTGCAGACACCCTAAATTCTTATCTTTTTCAAATAAAACAATATCTTGAATGTGTTGTTTTAACATTCCTTTTATGTTGTCAGTGGTAGTATTGCCGGCGCGAAGCCATATAACTTTAGGCGGATATCCAAACACCAAACTTCTTTCGCTAAAGTCAGAATCCTGGGTAACGATGGTAAAACTGTTATCACGAGCGTAGTCCCAAAGCTCTTCATCGGAGGAATTATGCAATCCAAGAAGAAATACGTGGTTGGACCCCGGAAATAAATCCTTAAGTTCCTTAACCAGTTTGCGAGAAATGTTTTGATCCAAAAGTAGCTTCATGGCTGGTTATGGTCGAGAAATGCTCTCTCTCTGAAGCATACGATAAAACTGCATTAATATCCTGTTTCGTTAATTCGGGAAAATCGCTGAGGATTTCCTCTTTATTCATCCCCGATGCAAGCATTTTCAAAACATCATAGACTGTGATACGCATGCCACGAATTGTGGGTTGCCCACCACGCTTACCAGGTTGAATAGTAATGATATCTTTAAAGCCCATACCTATATTCTACTAAGAAAGTACTCATATGGCAATAAGTGGCAAATAGAAGATAGCTGTTATGTGCTATTCTAAAAATAGAAAGATTATTTTCTATGACCACCTCAATTCTAGCAAAGAAGTCACTTCTTATTGTCTTTACCTATGCTCCTGCTGGCTTGGGGCATCTGCGCGTGACCGATGCGCTTTACCATGGGCTACCCACAGGAGTAACTCCGGTACTACTGGGTGCACAGGATACATCAGTTGGAGTCATACACAGGATAATGAGTATCCATCCGATCCTTAGAAGGATTATGGAATGGGCGCAACGTGGAACACCCGAGAATGTATTTACCTATTTCTACAGGAGACAATTACGCGCGAACACGAAACTTCTTTATCAACAGATGGTAACGATTCTTTCGCAGAGGCTTGAAGTTCCCACGACAGTTCTTATCATCGCTACACACTTTGGGCTTGCTCATCAGCTGGCAGCCATAAAAGAACGCCTGTCAAAAACACTGAAAATTACGATGATTCTCGTTGTACAGGTTACGGACGATAGTCCTCAGCGTATGTGGTATGTGGATGGTGCGGATGTGATTTTTGTTCCCAGCGAACTTACAAAACAAGAACTTTCCCGATATGCCACCCAAGCAGGACTGCCACCTGTCACATTTGCGGTCGCTCCATATCCGGTAAGTCCTCTTCTATCCAAGCCACTAACAGAAAGCGAGCGCGCATACCGTCTGAGACAGTCTGATGGAAAAAGTCAATCTGCCATTCATGTCACAGTACCCATATCCGGTGCAGCTGTAGGTACTGATTTCATGCGTGATTTGATGGACGAACTTTTTGCACGCTCACACAGGTTTATTTTCCATGTGATCTGTAAATCAGCACCTTTTACTGAGATATTTGTAAAGGAAATGTCAGAGCGACCGTATGTAAAATTACTTGTTTCCACTCATGGCCGAGAGGTAGTAAGTCAGCACGAATTACTTTACAGGCGAGTATGCATCGGATTTGAAATTACTAAACCGAGCGAACAAGCGTTTAAGGCGCTACTTCCAACTTCAAGCGTTGGAGGATCAATTCTTCTCTTTTCTCAACCGGTCGGACGGCAGGAATATGACAACCTGGCGTTTCTTACCCGGCACAAGCTTATTCCAAACGCACGAGAGCAGCAAAAGCTTTTTCAAAGAATAAATGAAGAATCATCCAAACCTGTAACATTCAAAGATGAAACAAAAAAATGGCGCGGACTTTTGTTGCCCAACGATCCAAAAGACGCAGCACATTTTTTTATACGGTGTCTTACGAAAGGCGTTTTTACATCGATGCTTACACACAATGAATGGAATAAACAGACCATAGACAATGACGAGGTACGCTCTGATGGTGTACATATTTTTTGGAAAAAAGTTGAAGAAATTGTAGCGTCTGACAAATCTGGTTAGCATACTAGACATATTTCTATGATCAGGGTATGCTTAAAATACTGCGTATAAAGAAAGATATTTACCATGAATAACAAGCTGATTTTGATTGGTCTGGGAATTGCAATTTTTGCGGGCGGATTTATTTTTGTGGTTTCTAATTCGAGTAGACAAAGTGACGAATCAAACGTGTTAGTGGAAAATGCGCAAGATGTCAATGTACCAAGTCAACGTTCAAATGATCGGTATGTCATTTACTCAGCTTCCGCTTTTGCTGCAGCAGCCGATCAAAAGCGAGTATACTATTTCCACGCCCCCTGGTGTCCAACCTGTAAAGTGGCGAATGCAGAATTTGAAAAAAACGCTGACCAAATACCATCAGGGGTTGTCTTATTCAAAACAGATTATGACACTAATGGAGAGTTGAAGAAAAAGTATGGAGTCACCTATCAGCATACGTTTGTGCAGGTGGATAGTGAGGGAAATGAGATAGCCAAATGGAATGGAGGGGGAATCGCGGAGTTGGTGGCTAACGTTAAATAATATGTTTCTCCTCATCGCTTTTGCCTTCATCGCCGGATTTGTCACCATCCTTTCCCCTTGCATCCTCCCCATTTTGCCAGTCGTCCTCTCCGGCTCTCTCACCGGAGATAAATGGCGTCCCTACGGAGTAGTCGCGGGGTTTGTCGGCAGTTTCACCTTTTTCACCCTTTTTCTATCAATTATTGTCCGAGCAACGGGAATCTCTGCAGACTCTTTGCGTCTTCTATCAGTTTTAGTCATTGCGCTTTTTGGCATAAGTCTTATAGTTCCCAAGTGTCAGGAGATTGTTGAGAAACTATTTAGCAAGCTCGCGGGTGCAATACCTAGTCAGGGTCAACGGCATGGATTTTGGGGAGGAGTTGCAATAGGAGTCAGTGTAGGGCTTATATGGACTCCGTGCGTGGGACCAATTTTAGCATCGGTTATTTCTCTTGCGCTTTCAGGTAGTGTAAGTGGAACAGCAATTGCAATTACTCTCGCATATTCTTTGGGTACTGCCATTCCCATGTTTGCCATCATTCAGGGAGGAAGAACGCTTCTCACACGCGTGCCGTATCTGTTGCAAAATACGAAAAACATTCAACGCGTGTTTGGTGTACTGATGCTTTTGACTGCGTTGGGAATTTTCTTCAATGTAGACCGCAAGTTTCAAACATTTATTTTAGAGAAATTTCCCCAATATGGGGTGGGGTTGACACAGTTTGAAGATAATGCTGTAGTTAAAACACAAATTGAGCAGTTACGAACGACACCGATGCCAGAGGAAAAGAGGGGAAAACCGATGAGCGATTTTATAGAAAATGATTTGGGTTCTGCTCCGGAGTTTATCCCTGGTGGGCAATGGTTTAATCCGCCAGCTGGCGGACAGCCTTTAACACTAAAGAGCTTACGAGGGAAAGTAGTCCTTGTGGATTTCTGGACGTACACCTGTATAAATTGTATCAGGACGCTACCGTATCTTCGCAGTTGGCACGAAAAGTATAAAGATAAAGGGTTGGTGATTGTGGGAGTCCATACACCCGAGTTTGAGTTTGAGAAAAATGCTGACAATGTGGCAAAAGCGATTGCTGATTTCAAATTGGAATATCCCATCATGCAGGATAATAATTATGCGACGTGGAATGCATACGCCAACCGTTATTGGCCGGCTAAATATTTTGTCGACAAAAACGGAAAGATCAGATGGACGCACTTTGGCGAGGGAGCTTACGATGAATCGGAAAAATGGATCCAAAAACTTCTTGAAGAGACGGGTACGACAGTTGAAGAAACAATAGATAATCCTGATTACGATATATATTCCCGTACCCCAGAGCTTTATCTAGGAAATTGGCGTATCGCTCATTTTTCTTCCCCAGAAAAGATTCAAGAAAGGCAGGTAGTTTCTTACACAAAACCTGCACAACTTGCCTCCAATACGTTTGCCTTCACTGGGAATTGGATGGTAGGAAATCAGCATGCGAACCCATCTGGGGATTCTGTGTTGGATCTCAATTTCGAATCGCGTGAAGTATTTTTGGTCATGCGGCCCAAAAACGGACCGGGAAAATTACGTGTACACTTGGATGGAAAACTGGTTGATGCATCAAATAAAGGAGAAGATGTAATAGATGGAGTAGTTACAGTAGATGTTGATCGATTATACAAACTTATCAAACTTTCACAACCCGCACGCCATATACTGACTCTTGAATTTTTGGACGATAACCTAGAATTGTACGCATTCACTTTCGGATAACCTCTCCTTAGAATTCGATGGTTCGAACCATCGAACTCTTCTTCCTCTTATATGACTCCCATTGAGTTATAGTTTTTTTTCTTATAAGATGGCTTTATGGACGAGAAAATAGTTACCAATAAAATCAGAAACATTACGATTTCTGGAAAAGTGGCATGCGGGACGACTACACTTTTCAACAAACTGAAAGACATACTCAAACCAAAAGGTTGGAAATTTTTCTCAGGCGGGGAGTTTATGCGAGAGTATGCCGTCTCACATAATCTTTTCCCCAAAAACAGCAAAAATCATCACGCTGCAACCGTATATCCTGATGAGTTTGATAAAGAAGTGGATGCAATGATGAGGAAACGGCTTGAGGAAGAATCGAACCTTTTGATAGAGTCTGATCTTGCGGGATTTAATGCACAAGGAATACCGGGTGTTTATAAGATTTTATTAGATTGTAGCGATGACGCGGTAAGGATTGATCGTTTGGTGAATAGAGACAAGATAACGGTCACTGAAGCAAAGGAACATTTGATACAACGGGAAGCAGAAAATGTAGCGAAATGGAAAAGGCTCTACGGAGACCATAACTTTTGGGATCCCAAGTACTATGATCTGGTGATTGATACCTACAAAAACGGGCCTACGGAAACACTCAATCTTGCTCTTGAAGCGATCGGACATACGAAGCGTTAAATTACTGTGGTTTGTTGAGGACTATGGATTTGGGGCGGGACATAGCTTCAAGTGTGTAGGAAATTCCCTGTACGCCAACTCCGCTTCCTTTGACACCCAAAAAGGGAAAATGGTCAGGCCCACGCTGGGGTTTGTTGTTTAGTTGTATGGTGCCAACATCCAGCTGTTTGCCCAATACAATTCCAGCTCCTTCATCTTTGGTGAAAATGCATGCTTGAAGACCGTAGTCTGAGTCGTTTATTATTTTCACCGCTTCATCGATGGCTTGTACACGCAAAAACGATACAACCGGTCCAAACGTTTCAATACGCATTACCTCCATGTGGGGATTAACATTATCAAGTATTGTCGGTTCAATGTAACGGCCATCTCTTTTACCGCCAAAGACAATAGTTGCTCCTTCTGCTTTTGCCACAAGAATACGCTTTTCGATCTCATCTGCTGCATGTTCAGAGATGACTGGTCCCATGTTGTTCGTCTCAATACGGGGATCACCCATTTTTATTGATGATTTGGTTTTCTCAACCACCAGAGGGATGAGCTGATCAATAGTTGGAGGGAAACCCAGGACGTATTTGATAGCAGTACATCTCTGACCAGAATATGAAAAGGCTCCTTTGACTATTTCTCCCGCAGTAAAAACCATATCAGCATCGGGTAAAACAAGGGCAGGATTATTTCCTCCACATTCAAACAGAAGTGGTATCATACCTGCTTTGGTAGCTATCGATTTGCCTACTTGCGAAGAACCTGTATAGGTAATCATATTTATATCTTTGTGTGTCACGAGGTAGTTGCCGATGTCATTACCTGTCCCGGTAAGAGTGACAAGGGTTCCATCGGGGACTCCAGCGACGCGAAAAATTTCTGTCAAATACAAACACGATATTGATCCCTGAGTTGGAGGTTTAAACACAACACTGTTTCCCATGATAAGGGCCGGAGCTAATTTTGAAACTGATAAATTCACTGGATAATTAAATGGAGAAATTGCCAATACGACACCAATCGGACAGCGCTCGACAATCGCCATCTTAGACTGGTCATACCCGGGAAATGCATCGCCTTCTAGTTCCTCGCCGCGAAGCGAAAGTCCCGCATTGGCAAAGTAATCGATCATATCTGCACTTCGCAAAATCTCGTCTTTTGCTTCTGAGACGGATTTACCAATTTCGGTTATGAGTTGGGCGGTCAGCATCTGTTCATGGTGTCTGATCCAATCAGCTGCAAGATGAAGAATCTGTCCGCGTTTGGTGATAGGAAGGGAAGACCATTTTTTCTGCGCCTGCTTTGCGCGATAAATGGAAGAGTCAATCTCGCTTTGTGTGACTGACTGTACTGTGCCAATGACATCATCGTCAACAGGAGATACAATATCGATGGTTTTTCCGGAGTGTGAAGGCACCCACTTTTCTCCATCGAAGAAATTATAAGTTGGAGGAGATTTGTGATCAGAAAGTACTTCAAATGAATCCTTGGGCATTGTCTCTATTGTACCCAAATGCTGGTTATGTCTCAATGATTAGCTTTTCGGGCAGCAACAATAATCGATGCCCCAAATGGGAAAGAGAAAAATCGCGATACTATAAACTCCAATATAAATGCTATCGTCCCAAACAGATTTATAAGTGTTGTCGATTGGAAAGAATCTGAAAGAATTTTGATCGTATCTCTTTTGGTGAGTGTATGTCTTGTATGTAGGCGGTTTCGAAAAAAAAGCTGCGGTAAGTAAAGCAGTGTATTGAAGTAGAAAAGAGTTTCTATATGCAAGCCGCATGACACCAATAATTTTTCAAGAGATTTTTTGGTGTATCGACGTTTGTGTCCTGATACTTCATCTACAATTGACCAAAGACACATATCTGCAGGGACGGTGATAAATACTAATCCATGGGGAGCTAGGTGACGCAAGCACTTTCGCAAGAAATGTCTGTCATCTTTTAAATGTTCTAAAACATCGAAAAGTCCAAGAGCAGGAAATGGTTTACCTACGAAATCTGAAGTAATGTCTGCGCAAATCAGAGTTGCTCCTATGACTCTGGATTGGGCAATACGTAACCCTTCCATATGCATATCAACGCCAGTCACATCAAACCCTAATTTTTCAAGATAAGAAAGAACAAATCCTGTCCCACACCCAACTTCCAGAAATCTTTCCCTAACTGGATCAGGGAAAAATTTTGAAATAGTTTTCTTTATGATTTTATTTTTTGCAGCGAACCAAAAATGACGCGGTTCTGTATGTACAAGAAGTTTATAAACTTGCGGCGGGTAATCAGAGATAGTGGACGGTTTGCTTTTGATGATGATTTTAGATAAGTGCATTTGTGTCCAACATAATAGTTACCGGACCATCATTGGAGATGTCAACGTTCATGTAAGCTCCAAATTCTCCTGTAACTACTTTTTCTGCACCTAATTTTTTTAGTTCTGAAATAAAATGTTCATACAATAGTCTCGCAATGTCAGGTTTTGCAGCTTTTATAAATGATGGTCTTCTGCCCGCTGAGCAGTCTGCACAGAGAGTAAATTGGGAGACAACAAGAATGTCTCCTTTGACATCAAGTATTGATAAATTCATATTGTCGTTATCATCTGACATGATACGCAGATTCACCGTCTTTTGTGCCAAAACTTGTGATTCTTTTTCTGTATCTTTTTCAACTACACCAAGAAGAATCACATACCCAGTTTCAATTGAGGACGTTATTTTCCCGTCAATAGTGACCGATCCATGTGTCACTCTTTGAATAAGTGCTCGCATTTGACAACTATGATACAATATATTTCACAATTTAGATAAAAGCGTCTAACCGGAGTCACGATCCGGGAATTCCAAAGGATACGCTGATCCTCAAAATAGGATACGGAAGTTGAACCGTAAAAATACAACAGTCGATATCCCTTCGTTTCACTCAGGGTAAACGCAATTGTTTCACAGTGAAATGAGGTAGAGCGGAGCCGGCCAAAGAGCCCCGTACCACATAGGGTACAGGGAATAAGGATGGGACCGCGGGAGGTCTTTTTTATGCCTCTCGTTCCTTACCAGTCACGTTTGACGTGACAGGTAGAGAACGGGAGGTTTTTTGATGGTTGCTTAACGAAGCTGAACGTAGAGAAGATGAGTTTAGCAATCCATCAATCCCGTACTCGCGCTCCCCTAATCGGGGTAAGCGTAGTACTGGGGTGTTGGTGGGACGTACGTGGTGGCATTAGCTCAATGGTAGAGCGCTACCCTGTGGAGGTAGATGTTGCGGGTTCGAATCCGGTATGCCACCCATAAATATATTGCGGGTTTATGGTGAAAAATCGGTCACCCACATAGTTATAAGAGTTTAATAATTTGAATTATTGAACTGAAATTATGGAAACTTCGAGAATTAAATTAGCCATTCAAAAAGAAGGCCGACTTACAGATGAGACCTTGGAGTTTCTTCGTAAGTCTGGACTTGAATTTGATAGTTTCAAGCAAAAACTTATGTCCGTCTGCAGAAATTTTCCTACGGAGATACTCTTTGTGAGAGCTAATGACATAGCTGAGTATGTGAAAGATGGTACCGTGGATGTGGGG
>Ga0213870_1000240_pt1 | contig 28865 bp, 39 predicted proteins | sample WICALVC2017_Meta_FD_160119 | JGI IMG/M metagenome (GOLD analysis project Ga0213870, IMG submission 160119) | Freshwater microbial communities from subterranean cave lake in Wind Cave National Park, South Dakota, United States - WICALVC2017 | ecosystem: Environmental > Aquatic > Deep subsurface >... | reverse complement strand
TGTAAGCAAAACTGTGGATGTGGACAAAAGAACGTTTTTGGTACAAATGCTAAAGTTTGATAATGGGAATTTTGTTTCAGTTACAGAAGGTTCAAAAAAAATTGGAGCCATGGTTGCCTCAATTGGAAGCGGCCCAGCTCCAACGACTGCAACTGTAATCCCATCAAGAACCGAATCCTTATTTTTAAAATTAACAGCTGAAAAGCTTTCTACCATTACAAAAGGAATCAGCATAGTTACAGTAGCTGTCTCAAAAGAACTGGATTCAAATTCTGCCAAAGTACTGATTAGCGAAATAATGGAGATTGCAAAAAATGACTGATCTTCGCAGCTATCTTAATCTAATTAAAAAATCAGGCCAGCTAAAAACCATACGAAAACATGTATCTACAAAATATGAAGTTGCAGCAATTACAGCCAAGTTAGATGGCTCGTATGCTGCGCTTTTTGAAAATATCAAGGACAACAAATTTAGAGTTGTAACTAATCTGGTTGGAACAAGGCGCAGGTTTGCCCAAGCAGTTGGCTCAAAAGAGTATGATATCCACAAAAAGGTAATTTCTGCCATACGCCATGCAAAAAAGCCAAAAACGACATCAAGAGGTCTTTTTTTTGAGAACAAGACAAGAAGCCTTTCAGTTTTACCAATCATCAAACATTTTGCAAAAGAGCCTGGCCCATTTATCACCTCATCAATAATTTATGCAAAAAACCCAGAAACCAGAGCACAAAACTCTTCATTTCATAGATTATTGCCACTTGACCAAAAGCATTTTTCTGTAAGGATGGTTGAAGGAAGACACCTGCATCGAACATTTTTAAATGCAAAGCAACACGGCCAAGATCTCAAGGTTGCAATAACAGTTGGAGTACATCCTGCAATCTCAATTGCTGGCGCTTATCAGGCAGAGTGGGGAAAAGACGAAATCGAAATTGCAAATTCATTACTAAACAATAGATTGACAATGACAAAATGCCCCATTACTGGCATTTTTGTGCCTTCAAATGCCGAAATTGTTATGGAAGGCAAGATTCTGCGTGACAAGACCCACAAAGAATGGATGGTTGAAATGCTCAGGACATACGATTTTGCAAGAATGCAGCCTGTTTTTGAGCTAGAATCATTATACTATAGAAACAATCCAATTTTTCACGATATTCTCTCTGGATACTCTGAGCACAGGTTGCTTATGGGAATGCCAATTGAGGCAAAACTAAACGGCGAGCTAAAGAGGACATATCCACAGACAAGGCAGGTTTGTCTGACAAATGGTGGTTGCAGCTGGCTGCACGCAGTTATCCAAATAAGAAAAAGAAGAGAAGATGATCCTAAAAAAATAATCAAAAAAACCTTTGAGACACACAGATCACTTAAGATGGTTACTATAGTCGATGAAGACATTGATCCTAACAACCCAGAATCAGTTGAATATGCGATAGCAACAAGATTTCAAGCAGACCGTGACTTGGTTATAATAAAAAACGTTCGTGGCTCTAGCCTTGATCCATCAAGTGACCAAAAGAGACTTAGAACTGCAAAAATGGGAATTGATGCTACAAAATCATTTATGAAAAGAAAGGAAGGATTTGAGATCGCAAAGATTCAAAACGAAAACAGAATTTCACTAAAAGATTATTTTTAATAAGCCATCAGTGATCCTCAAAGTGAAAACATGGAAACAGCATACGTTCTAATTAATTGCGATTTGGGAGCAGAAACTCAGATAATCAACGAGTTAATGAAAATCGCTGAAATAAAAGAAGTGAGGGGTACGCTTGGAGTCTTTGACATATTTTGCAAAATCGAGGCTGATAAGGAAAAACTAACAGACATTATTACAAACAAGATTCGAAAGATACCAAAAATTCGAAACACAAACACTATTCAGGCTATCCTATCGCAGGGTGGAAGATAACTAAGTTTTTTTATCTTTTTCAGTCATACGAAAAAATTCACTACTCTTGATTTTATTGAAATATTCTATTGCTTCGTCATCAGTTAGATCAGAATTTGCATTTTTTGCTATTTCTAACATGCATGATGCTAATTCCTTTTTTGTGTGCTCTTCTATAGGCTTGGAACAGTGACTGCAAATTTTTTCGCTCATGTATGAATTACGCTTACCAAGTACAAAAACAAGAAGTTTCTATCTAAATCTCGGTTTCAACTACATTTACAGTCAGAAGCAAGGTACGTGAAAGCGCAGTAGGATTGTCAATACTTTCCCAAACAAAAATCTGAACAGTATAGGTTCCTGATTCTGTTGGAATCCATGATTGTGCTGGTGAAAATGTCTGATATGGAGCTAGCTGGCCTGTAAGCCAAGAAAGTGAAACTACGATGTTGCTTTCATTTTGAATTTGTACGATATATGCAAACTTTTGATCCCTGTCTTGACCGTTTGATAGATCAGCAACTATCATAACTTGTTTATCAACACGTATTGTTTTATCATCTGAAACTAGTTTTGCATCACGCAAAACAGAATCATCTAATGTTACTGCATGAACAAATGCAAAAAAGGATAGACTATACATGCAAACAATTGTAGCTATTGCGAATCTTTGCAATAACTAGAATATACAATTCGTTAAATAAATCCCTTAGTATAAAACGGAACTCAAAATTCACCTAGCTTTCTTAGCTTTAAATTATCCCCCAAGCAAAAAGATTCCATGTCTACAGAAAACAGAGATACAGTTGCCACATCACAAAACAGAGATACAGTTGCCACATCACAAAACAGAGATACAGTTGCCACATCACAAAACAGAGATACAGTATACATCGGTAAGAAACCGCTAATGGCGTATGTTACATCTACGCTGATTCAGTTGGCAACCTTCCCGCAAGTAACTATCAAGGCAAGGGGAATGAGCATAGGACGAGCAGTAGATGTAGCACAAATCATCTTACGCAAGACTGATTCTGGACACTCAATAGGAAGCATCAAGATAGACTCTGAATTACTAGAGTCACAAGACGGAAGAACAAGAAACGTTTCCACCATAGAAATCGCAGTAAAGAGAAACACCTAAGATCTCTTTACTAGACATTTTTCTTGAATCATTTATTGAAGTTGTTAAACCCTCTTACTCTACCTAAACCCTCATTAATTATTCTTGTATACTCTTACCATGAAATCAGCTGAAGGAGAATGGGTAAACTTACTTGCAGAGGTATTTGAGAGACTAACTGACAAACACGCCTCAATTACATACGCTTTCAATGACGTAACATTTGAGCTAGACAAGTCAAACATCGGCGGAAAATTTCTTCCTGCAGGTAAGATCAAGATAAATGGAAAAATAACAATAACTGCAGGCTAGAAACTATATGGATACTAGACTATCCGTTGATCTATTAAAAGGAATAAAGAGCGGTACGCTTGAGATAAAAGAAAACGACAAAAAATCAATGCAGTTTATTGCCAACGGTAACACAATCACAATAAATCTAATCGATATTTCCTTTAACGTTCCTGCTTATACTAGCATATTGTCCAAGCTAAGCGAAGCACGAGAATTTGCAAAAAATCTAAAAGATAATCACTTAACATTACACATAGCACACAACGGCAAAATCATTATGAAGCTTGGAAAGAAAGCTGATCCAAAACTTTCTCGTTTGCTAACAAAAAGTAGCGCAGTTGAGATAACTGATTTGCGGGAGCTTCGAAAACTGGACAAAAGATTACGACAAAAATAGCAAGAATCTAAAAGAAAAATAACGCCAGTTTTTTATTTTTTATTATTTTAGCATAAGCCGTTTACGAATTTTTAATGCAAACACTCATTTAGCACAGACCTGAGTTCGGGATATGGGAATTTTTGGATGGCGACAAATGGAGGTTAGAAAAAGCAAGTAGAATCATTCTTCGTACAAGGAATTAGTTTATTGTTTTATACAATAACAAGATTTCAAGTTTTGAAGAATTGTTAGATTTTACAAGCAAAGTTTTCCTATGGATTCAAAATTAAGATCATATGTAATAATTGGAGGGGCAATAGTCGCTGCAGCTATAATAATAGGAGTTGCAGGTATTGCAGGTGCTTTTGATGACGATACAACACCTGCAGACTCTGAAGAGGTTGTAATATCTTCACAAGTGCCACCTTTTGGTACACCTAATCAAAAAACTGAGAATTCAGCTTTACAACAATATCGAATAAACACATCATGTGAGATACTTTATGCTATGACTGCAAGTGTATATCCAAACGGCGAGAGACTACACTCACTTAGTATAACAGGTGTAGTTTCCAAATATCAAACCGATTTTGAACCATGGCTTGAAACATTTGCAGATGATGAAAAACTACGCGCGTTCATAAATGAGGGATTTTCGCCAGAATTTCTTGATATTTTTGCAGAGAAAGTAATGGTGGAATATTCAATTAATCCAGAACTCAAATCATTAGTACTTATGGCATTAGATCCAACAACTACAACTGTTGATGTAAACAAAATATTTGAAGAAGAGGGGTGTATGGAATATTTTGTTTCACAACAAGGAAATCAGAATACACAACCATAGCGTTTTATTATTTTTTAAAAACGAGAAAACAAAAAACTAGTGTGAAATAATCCCAGACCCCTTTATTCCGTATCCTACCAAAACGGAATAACAACCAAGGCCACACTCTTCGCATCTTGGTTTTAAGGAATTTTTTTCCGCACTTCCAATACAACATGGCATTTTTTCTCTACCCATATGATCAACTGACAATATGGCCCAGGTAGGACAGTCAACAGGCAATGTGCCTTTTCCTCCCCAGCTTTTCTTCATCAACTCAAGCTGGCTATTTGGGTTTATGATATAATCTCCATACTCTTGTTTCATTTCAATGATTTCATCAACAAGCTTGGTCCTTTTTTCTCCAAATGGCAACCATAACGGATCGTCTTTCATAAATGGCGTATGGAATTGGAATCCAATCTTGTTTGAATAATCACACCAATCTTCAACCACATTTCTTATTGTTTTATAATTTCTTGAGTTAATAGTCATTGTAATCCAGATGTCTTTCCAAGCTTTTTCTCCATTGTTTTCAACATACTCAACTACGTTTTTTCGTGTCTTTTCCCATGCACCTTGACCACGAATGTCATTGTGGATTTCTTCTGTTCCATCAATTGATATCCAGTAAAAGTAAATATCTTTTAGATGGGGAATTGGAAAGGTACCGTTTGTAACAACACATACACGTTTTGGAAACTCTTTTACAAATAGCTCCACAACATCTGGTCTTAACATGGGTTCCCCACCTACAAGAGTAATTATGAAAACGTGTCGTTTTTTGAATTTCTCGTCTATGATTTTTTTCCACTGTTCTACTGTAAGATCCTCGTTTTCCTTTCTGTTTAGCCACCAGTAGCAGTGCTCGCAGTGAAGGTTGCAGACATTGATTATATCAGCAGAGCCATAAAGCGGGCTATGCCTATTAAAAAATTTGTAACCTGCATATTTGAGTGCAATATGAAAATACAAGGGAGATTCGCTAACTATTTGTCTGAATCCCCTTCCCATAATCTCCATTTAGAGAAAAATCACCATTGATACTATACAGCTATAATGTAATTAATACTATTGAAAAGTTTACTCAGATTTTATTTTATAAATATGATTACGGTTGTTCTGTACTGTTGTCATCATGTCTTGGCAACTTTCCTTCGCTATCAAAATCATTTTGTGAGCTTGGATCTGTAAAGCCATGTTTTACATTCAAGTATGTATTATAGCTAACAACTTCACTTCTTGAAGAGGCAGCCTTTTTCTGAAATATTTTCATTGCCTCTTTTGAGCTTGCACCCTCTTCAAGTGCCTTAATTTTTGCTAGTTGGCCTTCAATAGCTTTCTGTTCTGTAAACCCAAACTGCTCTAAAAAGATCCCACGAACATACTCATCCATACCTGAAATAAAACCTTCAAAGGCCTTTCTTGCTGAGTTTAGTGTCATTTCGGCATCTAGTGCTCTAAGATCCTTTTGCAGTTTTTCTTGTACAATTTTTCTTTGTTCATCATATTTGTGGTTGCTTTCCTCAATTTCCTTTAGTCTTTTTTGTTCTTCTTCTTGCAAGTTCCTTGATGCCTCCATCTGTTTGATCACGTATTCAGAAAGAGGATTCTTTGTCAAGCTATCTTCTACTAGCGTTTGAACGCCAGTCAAGTCAGGTGGAACAAACAATGGTTCCTTGACATTGTAAATAATTACTGTAGATGCTTCTTCAAAACCATCCTTTGCTGCAATTACATTTGTATAGTGCTTGCCAGAGCTTGCAGGAGCTAAACTTATCTTAAATGATCCATCTGCATTACTGACTGTAGTTGCATGAGTATCACCAACAACTGCAGTTATTGATACATCAGAAACAGGTTTTCCAGTATTGTCTGTTATCCTTCCAACAATAACTGGTATCTCGCCTGCATCAAGTGGACTTTTTTGAGGAAATCCCTTTATCACAAGATTGTCAGTTGTTGCACTAGCAAATACTATACTACTTGATATAACTACGGCTAGCAATAACGTTGCAAGAACAGCTGATGTATTCATGCTTCTCTGCTTTTATAGAAAAAAGTTAAGACCCAATATGCAAACTTTTGATCAAATCACTGTACTTTTTTTATCTCATTATAAAATTAGATGAAACTATTGAAAAATCCTATTATTCTACTAATGCCACTTATGATGGCTTTGATGAAATCAAGCATATCGTTTCTCTAGGTTTGGTGGCTAGTCTTCAAATTTGATAATAAGCTGTTACTTTGATGTTTTTTACTACACTATACACGACCAGTACATCATTATCTTAAAAGCAAGTTTGTATTGAGATTTTAAATTCTATCTATATTCAAACAAGGCATTCCATCGTGCCAACCAGTTAATGACTTCGGCATAATAGGCAGTTTTAAAGGTCATTTCCATTATCCGCTTTCTAAAGTCTAGATACTGCTTTCTGCTCCAGGTATCAAGAGCATTTTTTCGGAACTCCTTGTCATATAAGGTTCTGTGTAGCTCATCTTCAATATTTTCATCATGCGCTGGTTGATTGCCTTCCTCTTTCCAGTAAAGCCATTTACTATATTCTTCTTGGGCCCATGAAGAAAGAGTTTCAGGTACTTGAGGATGTTTCTTATTCATCATACTATATACAAAATACTAGCACTGCACGCTTTTATACTCGTGTAGAAAGCGCATTCCACCTTTTCGAATAGATAGCACCATTATATTAACAGCTCGAACTTGAATGATTTTTAATTAAATCAAATAAAATAACAAACTATCTTGGAACAAAAAATAGAAGAGGTTCTTTTACGACTCCAAAAACAAGCTGATTATGAAAATCAACACAAAGATCAAATTGATCATGAAAAAAGAATGCTTGCAATAACAAAAGAGACTGCTATGTTTTATAACATATTGCTAAAGGCAGTAAGGGCAAAAAAGATTCTTGAAATCGGACTATCCACAGGTTATTCAACACTATGGTTTGCAGACGCAGTAATTTATAACACCAAAAAATCTGAAAGGCAAAACGCCATAACTACGATTGAAAAGAGCCAATACAAAATACAACTTGCACGAAAAAACTTTGACGAGGCAGGAGTTTTAGAATTAATAGACATCAAAGAAGGAACAGCAAACAACATTCTGCATGATTTATCACAAAAATTTGAAAAAAAACATGAAGATGACTTGATTGATTTTGTTTTTATTGATGCAGATAAGGAAAACAGCATTGACTACTTTGAAACATGTCTTCTTATGGTAAAAAAAGGTGGAATAATTGCTGCTGATAACATTCTTGATAATGATGATATGAAAAAATATGCCGAATATGTACAAAAAAGACAGGATGTTATCTCAGTTACAGTACCTATAGGATGGGGCGAGGAAATTACCTTTAAAATGAAATAATTGTCATGTCTCATTTTCTTAAAACGAACAAACAGAATTGAAGGAATTGTTGATGTAATACAAAATGAAAGGATATCTGAAATAAAGGAACGAATATTTGACAAGTTATTTGAATTAAAAGAGAAGATACCTATCAAAAAATAAAGTAAAAACGTAACAGATTCTTTGATACTATCAAAGTTTGATCAAATAAGACACACCTAATCTTTAAGAACATTTAATCCTACAAAGAAAATACATATTTAATGTGATATGAGAAATGACCGATTTTATCATAAAAGATATTGAAGAGCTCATCAAGTTAAACAAAGGCGATTCGCAACGACTAAATCGAATCAAAAATGATTTTGAAAAAATCAAGATCATAACACTGCCTGATAGAAAGTACGTAGAGTCTCTGGTTTCACGATATCTGAAGGAAGAAGAAAAACCTAAGAAAAAACGAGATTTTATGAAGTCATTTGAGGAACTTTCATTTAGGAAACCCAAAGTGTCAGAGCCAATAAAGGAGTCTTTACTGCAACAAACCAAAGGGTTTACAATCCCACAGGTTGAGCAAATAAAAATCACTGAGACTAAAAAATCAGAAACTAAACCCACGTTTCAAAAAAGTCAACACCAATCTTCAATATTTTCACAACAAAATGTAGGAAAGCTAATTGAATTTAGGCCATCAAAAAAAATTATGCTTATTGTAGCCCCTATCATTGTAGCAATAATAGCTATTGGGGTAACAGCCACTCAACTTGATTTTGATGAATTTGCAATACCAACTAGCGCCACACCAACGACTCAAACGCCACCACCAGGACTTTCGATATCTACTGATCAGCATTCATATAACAAGGGTGACATTATCTCAATTTCTGGAACTTCTGAGACATCATCTGGAAATGAGATCAAACTGTTTATTGAAAACGCAGAGGGAAAATTTATTTGGTCAGAAGTTGTGAAATTAAAAAGCAGTGGAGTATTTTCCACTCTTCTAATTGCAGCAGGCGCGGGCTGGGATAACGATGGTGAATATACACTACGGGCAGAACATGGAAGTTTGACAAACCAAGTGAAATTTGATTTTGATGCGTAAACTAGATTAGTTTATGCCATTGCAATTTTTATTTTCTGAGAAGGATGATTTGATATTTTTTTGTGGATTTCAGCATGGTCTACCTCTTTGAAGATCAGTTCGCATCTATAACATTTCCATGCTGTTGTAGCCATCAAATATTATTATACAATTTTTGTATTTAACTACGACGAATCTTTTATCCTTTTGAAAAAAGATTTTGAAAAAATCCTAATCCGAGTATGAGAGAGTGGAAATCTTTTTTAATACTTGTTTAACGAAAGTTGTTTTAGTAGGCAAGCAGGTTCACATAATGTGTGAGCCTCAATCTCACGCAAAAGATCGTCCTACTTGCCTAGTCGGTATAATATGTGAAAATTCCTAAAAAGGAATACGTAGGATTTCTACTATCTGCAGTAGGTAAAGCTAATATGATTTGGTTTTGATTCTATAAGAAAATGACGGTAGATATAATCAGAACAATCAACCGTGTTGGAAAATGGTCTGTCAACAGAGCTGTTGGAAGAAGGCGACCACTGATCGCAGTATTTTCACTTACTCATTACTGTAACTATTACTGCCCAATGTGTCCATTTGGAGATTCTGACAAAGAAGGACAGCTAAACATTGCGCGAAAAAACGATCTTACAACAGATCAGTGGAAAAAAATCTTTGAGAAGGTCTCAAAATATTGTGTTTGGTGCATTGTAGAAGGTGGAGAACCAACAAGCAGACCTGACTTTATGGAGCTGATAAAACATCTTTACTCATTAAAGATGCCAATTACATTAATCACAAACTGTTCACTGTTACATAAAATTGATCTTGATGAGCTGAAAAAATACATCCAGTTTATCACATGCAGTATAGACTCTGTGTTTGAAGAGTCATACTGCAAGGTTCGTGGTGTTTCACCCCAAATGTATCACAGGGTGATGGAAAACCTCCAGCTATTAAACAAACATACAGTTCCGCATTATTTCAACTCTGTAATCACAAAATGGAACACTGAAGAGTTTATTTCGGGAAGCTATTTTGAGCGTGCAAAAGAGCTAGGCATTCCTTCAGTCTCTCTTACCTTTGTTGAGGACAGATCCGATGTATCATACAGGCTTCTTCCAGACAGAGATACTGTAGTAAATGTCTGCAAAAGCGTCCTTGATCATATAAAATCTGGTAAATCCCCCCAAGTAATGATTCCACCTCAATATTTTGAACAAATAATCGAACATGGAAGAGGCATATTTGATGAATGTGGTGTCTGGAAGTCGATCTTTGTTAATGGAAATGGAACGGTAATGGTTCCATGCTGGAAGTATACCGATCCTGCAAACTCGTACTCGCTGCTTGAAAAAAGCGTATCAGAGATCTGGGATGCACCACAATGGGAGATTGCAAAAAAATGCCATGACTGCGAAGTACTTGGCTGCGTTTGGTATTCATCACAGCCTGTAACTACCTTTGCGCAAAACTATATGCGCGGCCTCTCAAAAATGATTAGCCAAAAAAAGCCTGAAATTGCAGAGGCAATAGCAAACTAGCCTCTAAAAGGAAAAGTTAGATTAAAAATATCTGCTTTGTCAGTTCGAAAAATCGTATTTGCAGTTTGTACATTTTGAACCCAAGCCGAAATATTTCTTACATTTTGGGCATGTCATGTATAATAATTCGTTTTATTGATTCATAACTCATTATAGTCAAGACTTTTTATTTTTTGATAAAGAGAAAATTTACTATCCTAGGATTTTGATAAATGACAAGAACACTCACACTTTTCTGAGACAAGATGAGGCATATGGGCAGACTCTACATGGGTATGCTGTACTTTATGGTTTTTTTGACACCTGCTGCAGTATTGCATGCTTTTATGATATCTTGGTTATAAAAAAAGAAATTTCTAGATGCCGGTATTTTCTGCCTTTGTAATCTCCAAGTACACCTTGTCTCCAACTGAGAGGTTCATCTCTTTGTACTCGTGCATGTCAAGCTTTACTGCCGTTATTCCACCACCAGGCTTGCCGCCCATTCCTGTAAACATCTTGTTTAGCTCTTTTACCATATCGTTCATGTTGCTAAATCCCATCACTTTTGAGCCAAAAGGCGAAACAGGCGAGGAATTATCCATTAATTCTTTTGCAGACATTAAGGAAACCAATACGTATGGTTTACCGTCAGGTGCTGCATCTATGCTTTTTACTACATATTCCTTTTTCATATGATACCTTCCACATCATCCAATATAATTTTAAACCTAAAAAAACGAATCGAATTTTAGTAAATCGTTACTTGAGAGCAGATTCTCCAGTTTCACCAGTTTTGATTTTTACCAGTTTGTCTACTTGGTAAACAAAAACTATGCCATCTCCTTTATCACCTGTCTTTGCAGACTCTAAAATTGCATCTACTATCTTTTCATGTTCGCCATCATTGCACAAAATCTCAATTTTTGATTTTGGTATAAAGTCACTAGTCTTGTTTCTCCATCCTGAGTGGCCTCTGTGGATTCCTGCTAGTTTTACTTCGTAAGATGAGAAGGTAGGGATACCTAGTTTGGCAAGAGATGCCTGCACATCATATAGTTTTGAGCTCCTGATTATTCCCTCAACTTTTAGCATGAAGTTGCTCTATGCATTCCACAAATAAACATTATTCTAAGTTAAGTTCGCCCTGCCAAAATAAACTCCAAATGGCTGGCAGTAAATAACAACCGTATCAAAAGTATCGGTGTCAATTGATTCCAAAATATAGTTCTGGCTTCCCCTGCTTCCCTTTAGCTTGTCAAGGTGGATACCATTTTTGATATCGCCATCAGGTGTGATGTACACTCTAAGGTCTGGACCGTTTGTTACTTCAAAATTTTCAAATCGAAGATATTTTTGATCACCTGCCTGAATTATCTTTGCAGTGCCTTCGGCGTGGTGTCCAACAAGTCCTTCAAATTTTCCCGTCTTTAGTATTTGCAAATTGGTTTCTTGGCCCATTTCTTCTGAAATGGTATTAGTTATGGTAGCCACTTTTTCCATTATCATACCCTTTACATTTTCTGGCATCTTTTCAACAAGTGGTAGGCGCTTTTCTTGATCCATGCTTGTAAATTTCTCATAGGTAAGACCTTCTTCTATTTTGTTTAGGGCAACAGGTAGTGGTTCATCAACTTCAGTTTCATAAAACAGAGGACTTGCAAGTCCAATACCAACTGCTATTATTGCTGCAATAATTCCAATCTTTATTCCCTTTTGCATGTAGTTGCTGTATACGATTCATTAATAGAGCTTATTCCAAATCTATTCAGATATCAATGACACAAATAGAACAGTATCAGCTTACACCTGATCTAAACATATGTCGCATTCTAAATGGGATGTGGCAGGTAGCTGGTGGTCATGGTCACATAGACATAAACGCTGCAATTGAAGACATGATAAGCTATCATGAATTTGGGTTTACTACATGGGATCTTGCAGACATTTACGGACCAGCTGAAGAATACATTGGCAAGTTTAGACACAGAATAGAAATTTTGAGAGGAGAAAAAGAGCTTGAAAAAATAATTGCCTTTACAAAGTTTGTTCCAAATCCTGGACCTATGATGCGTCCAATAGTTGAGCGTGCAATAAACAGATCAATATCAAAGATGAATGTTACCAAGCTAGATTTAGTGCAGTTTCACTGGTGGGATTATGATGATTCAAACTATATCGAGGCCTTGCATCAGCTAACAAGACTTCGTGATGAAGGCAAGATAAGACATGTCGGTCTTACAAATTTTGATACAGAAAGAATGGAGATTATGGCAGATAACGGATTCAAGCTTGTCACAAATCAGATACAATATTCTATAATCGATCAAAGACCAGATGTGAAGATGGCTAGCTTTTGCAAAAAGCATGGAATCAGTCTTTTGACATATGGAACTCTTTGTGGTGGGTTATTGTCTGAAAAATACCTTGGAAAGACAGAACCTACAAGAGCTGAACTTAACACCCTTTCACTTCAAAAATACAAGAACATGATTAATGTGTGGGGTGGATGGGATCTTTTTCAAAAACTCTTAGCTACACTTTCAGAAATTGCAAAAAAACATCATGTAAGCATAGCAAACGTTGCGGTTAGGTACATTCTTGACAAGCCACAGGTTGCAGGAGTAATTGTTGGGACAAGGCTTGGGCTTTCTGAACACAAAAATGACAACGCTAGAGTGCTTGACTTGAGGCTTGATAACGATGATATCCAAAGAATAGATGAATTTTCTCGAAAGTCACATGATCTATTTTTAACAATTGGTGATTGCGGCTCAGAATACAGGTGAAGATAAAATTTTAGATGCTTATTCTGTTCTTGATTGAACTTTTTTATACTCTTCAGGTAGCATGATGCCAGAAAAAAATCCCATTACAACACCATATAATATATGCAAAATAAGCGAACCCCGCAAAATTTGATCTGTGTTTTCTGTCATCTTTTTAATTGACTCAGTTTCCTGTGCTGTTAACCCAAATTGATCTGAATCAACAAGGATTTGATGAACAGAAGGAATCATAATGAAAAGATTAATTGGCAAAAAAAAGACCGCAAATACTACAAGGCCAGTTACTCCTCCCGCAAAAACTCCTTTTTGAAAACTAGTAATATTTAGTATCTTGTGCAATATTGAGCATACAAAAAATACCGCTCCAATCAATGCTGCAGTAGCCATGTGTACAAAAAAGCCAACCAATATTGCATCCGTGGCAGTCAAACCAAGTAACAGTCCTATAATCTTGTAGAATGTTCCTGGGGGAACTGATAGGTGAGAATCTATTCCCATAAAGGATGAAGCAAGGGCCATTCCACCAACAATACCTGCAACAGCTCCTGCCTTTGCCTTTCCAAAAACTTGTTTACCTAAAGTCATTGTTTTTACTCAGGCAAATAACGATAATTTACGTTTATTTTCAAAATGTGTAATCAAAAATTTTCTTATCCGAAGGTCTTCTTTTTCATCTATTGGGGCTCCATTAGCTATGATACTAAGATATTTTATATCTGCATCAATAATTGCAAGACTTTTTCTAACAGCTGCTGTGTTGTCATCTTTTATAGCTTGATTAATTTTGTTTTCTTCGTTTACTATCTCCAATTCTAGGCTATTGATTTCCTCATGAATATCTCTAACCACATTGTATGTTAAAAACAAAAAAAGATAAAGATCCTGTTGGTTCTGCTTTACATTTACTTAATTTTTCATAAAAAAATTAATAATTTTTCATTATTCAAGGCAAGACTTAGGTATATGATAAAACAAAATTTCTAGTGACTAAATGAAAATAGGTATAATCTCAGACACGCATGATGATGTTGCAAATACCAGAAAGGCAGTTGAGATCTTTGAGAAAAACAAGGTAGGCCTTGTCATTCATTGCGGCGATTATGTTTTTCCTCCGCTTGTAAAGGAGTTTGAGAAACTAACAAAACAAGGAATTGAGTTTGTAGGTGTTCTTGGAAACAACGATGGCGAGATAACTGGTCTTATGAAGACATTTGAACAGATAAACGGCAAGCTGCTTGGCGAAATAGGCCATCTAAAAAAAGATGGACTAGAAATTTGCGTATATCATGGAACAAATAGCGAGCTAAAAGACGAGCTTGCAAAAAGCGGAAAATATGATGTCTTTGTTTCAGGTCACACCCACAGAAAAGATCCTGACACAAGTGAATCTGTAGTTGGGAAAACAGTCATTCTAAATCCTGGAACCGCACATAGAGCAGAAAAGATGTCTGATCCAAGGGATCTTTTCAGGGAATCAACAGTCATGATTTTTGATACAGCTACAAAAATATCCCTGTTTTTTGATTTGACACAATTCTAGACTTCGTATAATTCCTCCGCAACTCTTTATAAGAAAAATCTCAAAGCAGAGTTACTAGTTAGTACCCTGACCATTAAGGTGGAGGCAGAGTCCCGTTCCAATTTTTAGCTGCCTCCACACAAACTTTCTATCTATTCCATTGAATTATTCTTGCAAGTATTATCATTTTGATGTCTGACTGTTTTTGTTTTTCATCAAATGTAACCATCCCGTCTTTAGAGTCTCGTCTCTTAGTTTCATTACTTTATCGATTAAATCCATTATGTTCACATCACTTTCTGTGCTAAAGCAAAGAATTTTCTCACCTTCAAAGAGCATGGTCACACGGTAAACTCTTTCGTATTTTGTTAATGCAAAAACTGGCGCTCCAATTTTTTGTTGAAACTTGAGGCGGGCCTTCCATCTGTATAATGCCTGATTTAGCGATGTTTCTGTTTCATAGGGTGAAAGATATGATGTTAACCCTTCCCGCATCTTACCATATACTCGTGGAGAATCATAAATACCTGCAAATCTGATTTTGCTATCTAGCCTTAGTATCCTGTCGCAAAATTCATCATAATTTTTGGTGCTAATGATAGATAATACAGAATTGTCCTATATAAAACTGAAATTATTTTATAAAACCATTTTTGAGAGAAGGCCAGAGCTTTCAGAATAGTCAAGTAGCAAGCTACCGGCCCGTACGTTGATTGCGCCAACATCAAGCAGAATCTTTCGCAGTTTCTTTCCATCCCCTTTACTTTTTGCCTCGCTTTCAAACTGATCTATTAGCTCAAGAATTTTTTTTGATTTTTCGTTATCAATAGGAAGGCTTGTTATCTTTTGTCTTAGCTCATCAATTGTTTTGATGTTTGCTGGCATGATCCACTATGAATTTTAATTAAAAATAAAGATTATCTACAAAAAATTAATCCAAATGATTTTTTTGGCTAATTTTGATTTTCAAATGAATAACAGTAATAATATCCCAGCAATAGCTTGTTGGGTAAAACAAAAATTTACTCTGCTTAAAGCCAATTTTTAGTTTAACAATATATATTCATGATCTCTCCAACAAACCTATTCATGTCATCGGCTCTTGTTGCCTCAATGAGCCTAACACTAGTTCTTGTGTTTGGTCTTCTTTTTGGATTTTTAGCTGCAATTGGATTCTATGCAGGCCTTGGCCTTTATGCAATGGTAGGCATTGCAGTATTTTTGGGACTTGTCCAGTGGTATATCGGACCACTTGTTGTAAAGTGGAGCACAAACATGCGACCACTAAGACAGGGCGAGCTTCCATGGGTTGAAGAAACTGTACACGAGTTTTGCATAAAAAACAAGGTAAAGATTCCAAAAATCATGGTTGTAAACACGGCAATGCCAAACGCATTTGTATTTGGCAGAACAAACAGAGCCGCAACACTTGGATTGACACAAGGCCTTCTTAACACTTTATCACAGGACGAGGTAAAGGGAGTAATTGCACACGAGGTAGGACACCTAAAACACAACGACATGGTTGTTATGACACTTGTTTCTGTAGTTCCAACAATTGCTTACTTTATCGCACTGTCGACAATTTTTGGAAGACGTACACATCGTGACCAAGGCGGCTCTATCCTCATTGGCGTTGGCGCCTTTGCAATCTATTTTATAACAAATCTTATGATTCTGTACTTTTCAAGACTGCGTGAATATTATGCAGATAGGTTTGCAGGACGTCAGGTAAGGCCGACAATTCTTGCAAATGCGCTTGCAAAAATAACATACGGTCTTTCAATACAAAAACAGGAGGTAAGAAACTCGACACTGCGCTCGTTTTATGCAGTGGATCCTGTTGCATCAAGCCTTGAGGTATCTAGGTTTTCTTCATACTACAAGGATCAGCACATATCAGAAAGCGAGGTAAAGGAAGCAATGGACTGGGAGAGGCGCAGCAGCTTTTCAAGGTTTGGCGAGATCTTCAGAACTCATCCTCTTACCTACAAGAGAATAGAAAAGTTGTATCAGCTTGAAAAAGATCTTACCTCAACCTAGCTCAAATTATGTTTGAATTTTAAAAAATATTAAAAAATTAAGCTTTAGGTATTTACCTTCTATTTTTTTTCTCTAAAATATCGATCATTTCGTTAACAAGATAGTCGCCATCTTTTACATGGTCAATTCCTACTATCTTTTTCATTCGTACCATCGTCTCATTAGAAATGTGTAGTTGTACCATATCTGTAAGTATCAATTACGCCATATAAGTTCAAGTTATTGCTTATGTTGATTTATTGCACAATAGATTAATCAAACGTCACTTTGCTATATAACCTAAAAAAAACACTGTGCCAAACAGTATGATTGCCATGATCGCAATTGTAATGAATGCATAGGTTCTTGGTTTCATTGATAGCATAGCTCAATTTTTTGCTAAAAAATTTATTCATAAATCTTTTGGAAGCTAGCACAATTTCGAAAAATTTGGAGTGATAAGTTGCCGTTTGAAATTAGGTTTGGTCTGTTTTAAGCTCAGAAATTACTTCATCAAGGATCTGTAGCTCACCTTGGACCGTGTTTCTAAGTGAAATTACAGTATCCTTTGACTCTGATGTTGTGAACTGGGGAATGCTTTGGTTTATGGTCTCAAGCCTTTTTTGTTTGCGACTCCTGTATTCAGATAAAATAGCTAAAGCCTTTTGTTTACTCACACACTCGGTCATTTTGGCAGCATTTATTGGTTTGTAATAGAGATGAGAAATTATCATAGCTCTTGGAACTTTTCATTTCTTAATCCAAAACAATACAGAATCTAGTGGGATAAGAATTTGAATAGTTAATGTGAAAAACAATATATGACAAAACTAGAAAAAGCCGAATTATTTGCAAAAGAAAAACACTCTAAAACGACAAGAAACAATAGAATTACCCACTATTCTACTCATCTGGAATCTGTAGTTAACAGGCTCAAAGGAATGGGAGTTGTAGATGAGGATGTTCTTTGTGCTGCATGGCTCCATGATGCTATAGAAGATGCAGATACTAGCTTTGATGATATTTTTGAGCAGTTTGGGCGAGATGTTGCAATTCTTGTCTCATCACTTTCAAAGGATGCAAAATTACCTAGAAAAGAAAGAGAATCACAATATGTAAGGCAGCTAAAAAACGCACCATTTGAGGCAAAATTAATCAAGCTATGTGATATTGCGGCTAATCTTTCTGATCTTAAAAACTCTGATCTATCAAAAACAAAGCGACTTAAAACTGTAAAAACAAAATTATATTATTTGCAAGTAATAAAAAACGGAATAATTGAAAACAAAGCTAGCGTACCTAAGATTCAAAGTATTATTGATGGAATAAATGATGTTTTAATTCATTACAGACAAAGGCCAGTTTCCATTTAGTGTTTTTTATATCTGAAAATTTGAATGCAAAATGGATAATAAAATATTAAAAATAATTTTAGCTGTTCTACAAAAAGCGAAACTTAATTTCCTATTTATAATGCAGAATCAACCATCAATGCAATAAACAAAACAGCAAGATACGGACTAGAAAACTTGAACAGAGTCCATGATGCCTTCTCAGATGGTTTTGACATAACCCAAATTGACAAGATAACCATCAAAACACCTGCTGCAATTACAGTGTACAAATAAACTGGACCCATCATCGGCTCCCCGTTTTCCAAAGTCAAAAAGAAAGGAACAACGGAAAATATTACCATCATAAGTGTAGTACCAGCAATTATCCTAACAGAAGCTTTTTCAGATCTTACAGCAGTTAGCATTGGAACATTTACCTTGTTGTAATCCTCCTTAAAGTGCAAAGTAAGGGCCCAAATGTGCATTGGAATCCATACAAAGACAAGTGCCCCCATCAGAAGTCCAAGTGACCAAAGACCATCCATTGTTACTGCAACATATCCAATCATTGCAGGAGCGCCGCCTGAAAATCCACCTAAAATTATGTTAGTCCAGCTCCTGCGTTTTAGCGTATAGCTATATACCAAGATATTGTCAGCTAGGCCAAATGCCATAAGAGAGCCAGCAATTATTCCCTGCCAGAAACTTGTAGTATATGACAGGCCAAAGGAACATGCAAGTGCGATCGCAGCCAAAACCAACCCAAAGTCGCGTGCTTTTTCTGGTGGATAGATTCGCTTTGATGGAAGAGGACGGTTCTTTGTTCTTTCCATTACTGCATCAATGTCTCTGTCATGATAGTTTGTCAGAGTATTTGCAGCAGCAGAGCCAGCAATAACGCCACCAAGCATAAGGACCCAGGTAGCTGCCGAGATCTCAACTTGATAAATATTGGATGCAGTAATTGCAGCTGCAAAAGTTGTAAAAACTAAAAGATACCAGATTTTTGGCTTTGTAACCTCATAGTATACCCTGATGCGAGATTCGGTCTTTGCCTTTTGCACATTCTCTTCCATATCATGCCATCCGTCTTTCTAAAATTAAATGTAGCAACGCTACTCAGGCATAAACGGCATCGGCTTTTTACGCGTCTTCATCTCAATAAATGACTCTGAGCTTTGTATTCCCTGAATCCTGCCAATTTTTTCAGATAACATCTTGTGCATCTCATCAAGTGTTCTTGCATGCATCGTAACTAAAACATCAAATCTTCCAGTAACCTCGGCGATCTCTGATACTCCAGATATTTTGAATAACTCCTCAATTACATTATCGCGCATCTTCGTATCCATGTTAATTCCAGTAAGCGCCTTTACGTTATAGCCAAGCTCGGCGCTATTTACCTCGATTGTAAACCGCTCAATTAGTTTTCGCTTGATCAGTCGCTTTATCCTACTGTAAACAACTGACGGGTTTACCTTGATCTTTTTTGAAAGCTTTGGGACAGAAATTGCTGCATCCTCACTTAGCTCAGATAAAATAGTTAGATCAAGATTATCGATTTTTGCCATTAAAATTCCGCAATGGTTGTAAAGAATTACATGATTAATAAAGATATAATGAAATTTTTATGATTTAAGACCTAGATTTTGCCTTTTTTGTATAGCATCTCTGCTAGCAAAACAGCTCCTTTTGCAGATCCCATCTTCTTGTTGTGTGAAAATAACACATACTTTATTCCATTATCAAACAGGTCTACACTTTCTAATCTGCCAATCGTTGTTGTCATGCCATCGTTTACCTCACGGTCAATTCTTGGCTGTGGCCTTGTCGGATCCTCATGTACTACATAGTAATCTGGTGGAGCAGAGGGAAGACCAGCTACGCTTATTTTTTTAGAATATTCCTCGTATGATTCCTTTGCGCTTTTTGGATCAATTGGCTTTGATGTTTCAACAAAGACTGACTCTGTGTGCCCATCAAGGACTGGAACTCGCGTACAGGTGCAGCTAACCTTGATATCTGCTGGAATTATCTTTCCATCCTTTAGCTTGCCAAGGATCTTTGCAGTTTCTATCCTTACTTTTTGTTCCTCTTTTGGAATGTACGGTATGATGTTGTCTGTAACATCCATTGCAGAAACACCTGGTTCTCGTCCAGCACCAGATATTGCCTGCATTGAGGTCATCAAGACCCTTTTTGCCCCATACTTTTCATAAAGTGGCTTCATAGTTATTGCAAGGCCTGTTGTTGTACAGTTTGGCAGTGGCGCAACAAAGCCCTTCCAGCTTCTGTTTTTTCTTTGAGTATCAATTAGGTCTGCCTGCTCGTCATTGATTCCTGGTATAAGGATTGGAACATCCTCTTCGTATCTAAAAGCAGATGACGTACTAATTACAGGAACATCTTTTGCAAATTTTTCCTCTATTTCTCTTGCAGCACTGCTTTCAATTGCTGTAAAAATTAGATCAAGCTCGCCAACCTTTATCTCATCAACTGATCGTACTACCATGTTTTTGATATACTCTGGAATCTGGCCGCCTACCTGCCACTTTGTGATTCCACTAGTAGGATCCTTTAAGGCATCAACAAACTTTTTTCCTGCAGATTTTTCAGACGCTGCAATCTGAGTTACCTCAAACCACGGATGGTCCTTTAGTGATACTACAAATTCCTGGCCTACAGAGCCTGTTACACCAATTATTGCTACTCTTTTCTTCACAGAAAAATTTCCCAAATTCAATTAATAATCCTTTAGCGAAAAATACCAAAATACAATAAATCCTAAGGCGTGTATTCTGAATCTATGAAATTTAGATTGGAAAAAAGCATAGCAAGTCATTCTCCAGTCAAGCATGGAGGACTTTATTCGATAAAAAACACAGATTCTCACGTAATCGACTTTAGCTCAAACATATCCCCGCTTGGTTTTCCGCCTCTTGTCAAAGAGGCGATAAAAAAGGAGTTAAAATCACTCGATGTTTATCCAGACCCTGATTCTACAAAACTACGTTCACATCTTGAGTGGTATACTAGGATTCCAAAGGATCAGATTGTTGTTGGAAACGGGGCAACGGAGATAATTTACAATTTCTGCAAGGCATTTCTTGGCAAAAAAACTCCGATTTTGATACCTGTTCCAACCTTTGGTGAATATGTGGCAGCATGCAAGCTTGCCTGCTGCAAGATTTTATTTTTTAAAACAATGAACCTTAATGATTCACTTGATGACTTTATCAAAATGATTCCAAAAAATGGCTGTATTTTTTTGTGCAACCCAAACAACCCAACAGGGGTTCTAATACCACGAGCAAAAATACTTGAGATAATTAAGGGTGCCAAGAAAAAAAACACTCTGATTTTTGTTGATGAGTGCTTTATCGAGCTTGTCCCAAACTCAAACGAGTCAGTTGTAAAGACACTCAAAAAATTTGATAATCTCTTTGTCTTGCGATCTCTTACAAAGTCATTTGGCCTTGCAGGAATCAGAATAGGCTATGGTCTTGGCAGCAAAAAAATGATCTCGATACTAAATAGAATAAAAATCCCATGGAATGTTAGTGGACTAGCACAAAAGGCTGCAAGCGCAGCGTTATGCCATAGCTTTTATCTTGACAAGACAAAACAGCTGATCAAAAAAGAATCAAAGTATATTTCTAGTTCTGTTTCAAAAATGCCAAACTTTTCATGCCACAGCTCAGCTACAAACTTTATCTTGATAAAATCAAAAATAAAATCAAAAACGCTGCACAAAAAATTACTAGCAAAAAAAATTCTTGTTCGTGACTGTAGCAACTTTAGAGGATTAACTGATCAATACATTCGCATTGCAGTAAAATCTCACAAAGAAAACATCAAGCTGATAAAAGCACTGGAGTCAATCAAATGAAATCACTGATGATTCAGGGAACATCCTCTGGTGCTGGCAAGACAACAATTGTAACAGCACTTTGCAGAATTTTTTCAAAAAAGGGATACAAAATTGCACCATTCAAGTCGCAAAACATGTCAAACTATTCGTACAAGACAAAAGAGTTTGAGATTTCACGTGCTCAGGCAATTCAGGCAGTTGCAGCACGCACAGAAATCACGCCTGATATCAATCCAATTTTGCTAAAGCCACTTGGAAACTATCGAAGCTCAGTATTCTTGCATGGTAAATTCTACAAAAATATGCATGCAAGAGAATACTATCAAAAGTTTGCGCTCACAAAGGGGCTTGCTGCAGCTACTCACTCTCTTTACAAACTTCAACGATTCAATGACTTTGTAATAATTGAAGGGGCAGGTTCGCCATCTGAAATTAATTTGGCAAAATATGACATTGCAAACATGAGAATTGCAGAAAAAGCAAACTCGCCTGTTTTGCTTGTCACCGATATTGACAGGGGAGGCTCATTTGCAAGTATAATTGGAACTATGGCGTTACTTGATAAAAGATATAGCAAATTTGTAAAGGGATTTGTGATAAACAAGTTTAGGGGGGATCTTGATATTTTAAAACCGGCATTTCAAAAACTGAAAAAAAAGACTGGAAGGCCAACTCTTGGAACAATACCTCTTGCAAAGCTTGCACTGCCTGAGGAGGACTCGCTAGGCATCAAGGCAAAGCACATTGTCTGGAACAAAAAAAACTTGAAAAAGATCAACACCGAGATTGACAAGCTAAGTAAATTAGTAGAAAAAAGTCTAAACATAAAAGAAATAGAGAGAATGATAAGATGATACTAGAGTCGCTTCTAATAGTTGCCCTTGCGCTGTTTTTGGATTTTACACTAGGAGATCCAAAAAACAAATACCATCCTACTGCGTGGATTGGAAAACTGATTGCACAGCTAGTTCCATTTACAAAAAATGATTCTCCAAAACTTGAAAAACTTGGTGGAATTGGTCTTGTTTTGATTGTAACATCAGTAGTTGCATCATTTCTTGTACTTTTAGGCATTGGTCTTGAAAACATACCTATAACACACTATGTTGGGCTGTTCGTCTCAGTTGTAGTTGGAGGAGTCTTGCTCAAAACAACAATTGCCATTACAGGAATGCAAAAACATGCAATAGCAGTAGTTGACGCAATAGAAAATGAAAACTTGGATGATGCAAGATCAAAACTTGCACTTATCGTAAAGCGTGACACAAAAGGCCTTGACAAAAACCATGTTCTATCGGGAGTCCTTGAAAGTATAAGTGAAAACACAGTTGATGGAGTTACAGGTTCGCTGTTTTACTTTGCGTTATTTGGCTTGCCTGGCGCATTTGTGTACAGAGCAGTAAACACAATTGATGCAATGGTTGGATACAAGACACGCATTTTTAAAAATGTGGGATGGTTTGGCGCAAACTGCGACAAAGTTCTCAACTATATTCCCGCAAGAATAACAGGGCTTGTAATGATCCTAAGTGCCATGATTCTTGGAGAAAACTGGAAAATGTCATATCAAATAATGAGGCGTGACGGAAAAAACACTCAAAGTCCAAATGCCGGCTATCCTATGGCTGCCTTGGCTGGAGCCCTTGGAGCAAGATTTGAGAAAATAGATCATTACTCGCTTGGCAATGGAAGCCTTGAATTTTCAAATTCTCATATAAAAGCTGCAATCAAGATGATGAAACTGACCTCAATTCTGTTTTGTGTAATAGTAACAGTTCCAATAATTGTAATGCTGTCGTATCTTGGATGGTGGATTCATGCTTAAAGAAATATGTTCAGTATTTTCATTTTTGACAATAATTCCATCAAACAGTGCAAGCCTTGATACTGTTGCAAGATACATGTACCTTTTTCCGATTGTTGGAATTGCAATCGGACTTGCAATTGGCGGAATAGGCTTTGGTCTGTCGCTTTTTCTTGAACCACTAATAGTTGCATTATTGGTAGTATCTTCTCTTGCACTAATCACTGGAATTCATCATACTGACGGTCTTGCAGACTTTGCTGACGGTCTTATGGTAAAGGGAACAAAGGAAAAGAAACTGGAGGCAATGAAGGATGTCTCAACAGGATCTGCAGGAATTGTTGCAGTGGTGCTCTGTCTTGTTGGCACGATTATCTCGCTTTCACTGATTAGGGGATTTGAAATCTTTTATGCTATTTTGCTTAGCGAGATTTTTGCCAAGTTTTCAATGGTACTGCAGGCAGGCTTGGGCAGATCTGCAGCTGTTGGCTCTAACTCTCCATTTGTACAAATAATGAAGGACAGAAAAAGACTGCTTGTTGCAGCAGCAATTACAATTATTCCGCTAGTTTTGCTTGGCGGAATGACAGGACTAGTTGTTTTTGGAGTAGGAATTGCAATCACGCTTTTCATTTTGGCTGTCTCAACTCGAAGCTTTGGCGGCATTACAGGCGATATTTTGGGGGCAACAAACGAGCTAACAAGACTGTCATCGCTTTTGATCTTTGCATCGCTATGATCGGACTTGTGATGGCTGGCGGCAAAGGAAGCCGTATGAACTTGTCCGAGGAAAAACTTTTGCTAAAGTACAAAAAACCTGTAATCCTACATGTAGTTGACGCACTAGAAAACTCAAAATGCTTTTCTCAAATAGTTGCAGTGGCAACTCGAAACTCGCCAAAAACAAAGGAACTTTTAGAAAAAAATGGAATCAAGGTACTTGAAACGGCAGGTAAAGGCTACGTAGAAGACCTAAACACGGTGCTAAGGTCATTTGATGACTACGTTCTTGTAGTATCAGGCGATCTTCCTTTACTTGATGCACAAATCATAAAACAAATTGCAAGCCAAAAATCAAACAATGTCTGGCTTAGCTATCTTGTAACAAGGGAGTTTCTTGACTTGTATAACATAAAACCACAATATACAACTAGGTTTGAAAACAAAGAATGCGCTTATACTGGTGTTTCACTTGTGAATGCAGACAAAATCTCTAGTCTTGATAGCGTAAAAGAAGATTATATCATTTTAGACGACAAAAGAATCGCAATAAATCTAAATACAAAAGAGGATCTTGCGCTTCTTTCAAGTCTTTAGCTATTCGGCACTACCTAATACTTTGCCAAAAATTTTTGCTTTTGCACCAGTTGGCTTGGCAATAACGTTTCCACATGCCTTGCATGTGACCTCAGTTGATGCATGTGAATAAACGATATTTTCCTCGTTGCATTCCTTGCAGCTAATCTTTTGAAAGACACTGTTTGGCTGCGGAATTTCGATGTGTTCTTTTTTCATACTGCCACAAGCTCTACCTTTCTTACACGAATTCCATACCTGCTGAACTTCTTTTTGCATTCACTACAAGTAAAAATCGGCGTAAACTTTTTTGTTGTCTTTGCAGGTTTTGCAAGTTTTGGGAATTTCTGACCGCCATAACCCTTCTTGTCTTCTTTGTGTCGTCTCTCTCCTATTGCAGAGCCTCTTCTTTTTCCTGCCTTGTATGAGGTAACCTTTTGTTTTGTGTGCTTATTACACTTTGGACAGAATCGCATTAGTTCTTTTGGCATGTTCATATGCAAAAACGTCTTTGTCGGTAATTTAAACATCGCTTTGAATCTATAATAAATGCAAACTCGCAACAGTGTTGTTGCATTCAAAACTGTCATCTGTTATTTCAGATATCAACGCAGTTGCGATGGGTGAGGCAAAAGCAGATCTTTTGCTAAAAAACTGCTCACTTGTTAATGTCTATACTCGTGAAATTTTGCCAAGCATTGATATTGCAATTGCAAAACAACGAGTTGCATATGTAGGTGATAATGCATCTCATACGCAAGGAGAAAAAACTGTAGTAATTGATCTTGAGGGAAAGTATATCACACCTGGCTTTGCAGACCCGCATGTTCATATTGACCACTTTGTCTTGCCTTCAGAGTTTGCAAAAAAGGCACTTCTCTGTGGCGTAACTTCGCTGTTTTCTGACCCAATTGATATTGTGAGCGTGTGTGGATATCAAGGTTTTAGGGAATTTCTCAATATCTGCTCCAACCTTCCAATACGGATCTTCAATGTCGTGCCAGGCGGTCTGCCTGTTGATAGAAAGTTTAGCCACGGTAGAACGCTTAGTGCAGCTCAGACCAAGGCCGCAATAAAACTATCAACTGTTCTAGGACTTGGCGAGGTTTTTTCTTGGACAAAGGTGACAACAAGGGATTCTAAAACAATGAAGACAATATCGACAATGCTTGATAATGACTGTATCATAAACGGCCATACAGCTGGCGCATCAGACAAAAAGCTAAACGCGTATGTATCTTCTGGAATACTTTCGTGTCATGAGCCAATCAACTATGATCAGGTAATAGAACGACTACGGCTTGGCATGTGGATAATGGTAAGGGAGGGCTCAATCAGACGAGACCTAAAGGAGATAATCCCATCTGTACTATCAAATCGAATTTTTACAGATATGCTGATGTTTTGCTCAGACGGACTAGACCCAGTTGACATCACAAAGTATGGCCACATTAACTACTGCGTTAAAGAAGCAATAAAGCTTGGAGTGGAACCTGTTGAGGCAATTGCAATGGCATCAAAAAACTGCTTTGACTATTACAATATGAACCGTGATCTTGGAGGAATTGCACCAGGCAAGATTGCAGACATTTTGGTATTTGACAACCTTGATGATTTTAAACCTTACAAGGTCTTTGTCGGAGGCAAACTGGTAGTTTCAAATGGAAGTATTGTCACACAGATAAAAAAGCATACTATTCCAAAGTGGATAAGAGAAACTGTAAAGCTGAAAAATTTCTCAGAAAATGACTTTATTGTAAAATGCAAGACACCTACTGCAAATGTAAACACAATAAACCTCAAGACAGAAATTATAACAGAAAAAGGAACGGCCCAGCTTGCAACAAAGGATGGAAACGTTTTGCCTTCGCCTGACAAGGATGTGTGGAAAGTTGCAGCCTTTGATAGAACATATGGCTCAAAAAAAGGAACAGTTGGGTTTTTGACAAACTTTGGTTCACAAATTGGTGCATTTGCATCTACTTGGGCATTTCATGAAAATGACCTGATTGTAATTGGCTCAAATGAATCAGATATGGCAGTTGCAGCAAACAACCTGATAAAAACACAGGGTGGAATTACTGTGGTAAAGGACGGACAAACGCTTGCAAGCCTGCCTATGCAGCTTGCAGGAATAATCTCAACTGATCCCTTTGAGAAGGTCTTAAACAATTTTATAAATCTAAATTCTACGATCGTAGATTCTGGCTGCAAGTTTTCAAAGCCACACCTAATACCGTTATTTTTGTCTTTTCTTGCGTTGCCTGACATTAGAATCTTGTATAGCGGTATAGTTGATGTAAAGAAAAGATCCTACCTTCCTGTTTTAAGCTAAAGATATTATAATGGGTCATAGCGAAATTGAACTGAAAATTAAATGGCATCGATTCAACAAACACCACAGGGACCAGTCCTAGTTCTAAAAGAAAGCGCATTACAGCAAAAAGGACGAGATGCGCAGGCAAATAACATTATGGCTGCAAAACTTGTTGCAGACTTGGTAAGAACTAGTCTTGGTCCACGAGGAATGGACAAGATGCTTGTTGATTCATTAGGCGATGTTACAATTACAAACGATGGGGCCACCATTCTAAAAGAGATTGACATTCAGCACCCAGCTGCAAAGATGATGGTTGAGATCTCAAAGGCAATTGACAATGAGGTCGGTGACGGAACAACATCCTCTGTTGTATTTGCAGGCTCGCTTCTTACAAAGGCGCAGGATCTTCTCAAAAAAGATGTACATTCTTCAGTTATAGTAGAAGGATATCAGGCCGCAGCAGAAAAGGCACTTGAAATACTAACCGAGATTGCAAAAACGGTAAAAATTGATGACACTGAGGAGCTAGCTCATGTCGCAAAAACAAGCATGGAATCAAAACTTGTTTCAGAGGACAGTCCAAGTCTCTCAAAACTTGTAGTTGATGCAATACTGAGGATTGCAGAAAAACAAGGAGAAAAACACGTTGTTGATCTTGATAATGTCAAAGTAGAAAAGAAGGCAGGCGGCTCAATTCAGGATTCCTCTCTGATAAAGGGAATTATTCTTGACAAAGAAGTAGTTCATAGTGGAATGCCAACAAAAATTCAAAGTGCAAAAATTGTACTGCTTAACTGTCCACTGGAAATCGAAAAGACCGAGATGAGTGCAGAAATTCGAATTTCCGATCCAACACAAATGCAGATGTTCATTGAAGAAGAACAAAGGATGTTAAAACAGATGGTAGAAAAAATACACAAAACAGGAGCAAACGTAGTCATCTGCCAGAAAGGAATTGATGATATTGCACAGCACTATCTTGCAAAATATGGAATACTTGCAGTAAGACGAGTAAAAGAAAGTGACATGTCAAAGCTTGCAAAGGCAACAGGTGCAATAATTACTACTAATTTAGAGGATTTAACAGAAAAGGATCTTGGCTTAGCAGAGCTTGTTCACCAAAAAAAGGTAGAGTCTGACAAGTGGGTATTTGTCGAAGGATGCAGAAATCCAAAATCAGTTTCTCTCCTGCTAAGGGGTGGTTCACAGAGAGTTGTTGACGAAGTAGACAGGTCAATGCATGACGCATTGATGGTAGTAAAGGATGTAATTGAAAAACCAGCTATTGTGGCTGGGGGAGGCTCAGTAGAAGCATACTTGGCAAGCAGAATAAGTGAGTGGGCAGATGGTTTTGAGGGAAGAGAGCAGCTTGCAATCAAAAAGTTTGCAGAAGCCCTAGAAGTA
>Ga0213870_1000239_pt1 | contig 28882 bp, 22 predicted proteins | sample WICALVC2017_Meta_FD_160119 | JGI IMG/M metagenome (GOLD analysis project Ga0213870, IMG submission 160119) | Freshwater microbial communities from subterranean cave lake in Wind Cave National Park, South Dakota, United States - WICALVC2017 | ecosystem: Environmental > Aquatic > Deep subsurface >... | reverse complement strand
GTAACAGGTCAGACTTCTAACATGATATTCTTCGAGCGATCCTGAGCTTGCCGAAGGAGAGTCGAGAAGTCTTTCGACCCTGAGATCAAAACCGAAGGGTTCTCGACGGAGTTTACCCTGAGCTTGCTCGCCTCGCTGCACGCCTCGCGGCTCGCCTCGCGGCGAAGCGGGCGAAGCGGGCGAAGCGGGCCGAAGGGCTCGAACAATAAGATTTGTGTCGGAAGTGTGACCTCTTACAAATATTCTGCTTTGGATTTGGTACAATGTTTCCATGGATGATCAGAAGTTTAGAAAGTTGGTTTCCGAGGCGATTGATTCGCTGCCTTCGGAATTCTTGATGCGACTTAATAATGTCGCGGTTGTTGTGCAAGACGCACCAACAGTACAGCAACTTCGGAAGCTTAAGCTTCGTCCATGGGCCTTTCTTTTTGGGCTTTACGAAGGTATCCCCCAGACAAAAAGAGGAAGCTACTGGGGAGTTCTACCCGATAAAATAACAATCTTCAAAAAATCAATCGAGAAAGTTGCTAGAAGCAGTGAAGAGATAAAAACACAAGTTAGATCTACAGTTATTCACGAAATGGGGCATCACTTCGGACTTTCAGAAGAAGATTTAAGGCGAAAATAGAGAAATATTATTTGGGTTTGGGCCCAAGTTTTAAAAGGGACCGAAGCTCTTTAAGTGTTAGTTTTTCTTTGGCAAAGCCAAAAAGATAAACAATTTCAAGTATGCCCATAGTCGCGCTATTAACAACTAAAATAGCAATAAACCAGCTTTTTTGATGATATTTTGCAGCACGCCATAAGGCCAGTCCTCTCCATAAGATAGACCAAGCGAATATAATAAGAACTAATATTGGATTAATATTAGGTCCCGCATCTAAAGAGTTCACAATTTTACCATAACATAACTTTTCAAATAAAGCAATACTTGATAGAATAGCCTAATGAGGATTGGGATTTTTGATCCATATCTTGACGACATCGGTGGCGGCGAGAAATACATGATGTCCATAGCTGAATATTTGTCGATAAATCACCAAGTCGTCATTTTTTGGGATCGCAAAGAGGACATTGAGAAGATTCACGAGCAGTTTTCACTAGATCTTTCTCGTTGTAAAGTAACAGAGAACATTTTTTCTAAATCTTACGGATTCTTCAGGAGAATCCTTCAAACCCGCCAATACGACGTGATTATTTATTTAAGCGATGGAAGTATTCCCTTTGTTTTGTCAAAAAAACTCTATCTTCATATACAACAGCCTCTTGCCGATATAGATAGCAAATCGTTTAAATTTAAGTTTAAGCTCCTACGTGTAAGCAGGATTTTTTTCAACTCAGAATATAGCAAATCCTTTGTCGATCCAGGAATTGCCGAAAGAGGGGCAGTATTATATCCCCCAGTACCCCTTAATCCCAAAAAGATAAAAAAAGAGAACATAATTTTACATGTTGGTAGGTTTCGAGCAAGAAACGTTGGAGCAACGGATTACAAAAAACAGGATGTTATGATAGAAGTGTTTAAAAAAATGGTTGATAAAGGTTTGAGAGGATGGAAATTTATATTGGCTGTAGGCGTTCATGATGAGGATAAAGAAGACTTTCGCAAAATGCAAGGGGGCGCAAAAAATTATCCGATCGAATTTTTGGTAAACGTAAATAATAAAGAGCTGTGGGACATATATTCAAAAGCAAGATTATACTGGCATGCTTCAGGCTACGGTGAAGATTTAAAAGCCCACCGAGAATACGCAGAGCATTTTGGAATCTCAACGGTTGAGGCTATGGGAGGTGGAGCAGTTCCGGTTGTTATAAATGCTGGTGGACAGAAGGAGATTGTACAGAACGGAAAAAATGGATCTCTGTGGAACACAACAGATGATCTCATGGAAAAGACAAATATGCTAATAAGAAATAATAAATTGTGGGAGAAAATGTCTAAGCAGGCCATGATTAAAGCAAGAGTATTTAGCAAAGAGAGGTTTTGTAAAGAATTGGACGCAATCCTTCTGTAAGATGAAGCTTAAAATTTTACCAGTTATATTATTGATTTTTATAGTTTTATTTTTTTTCAATTCTTTTATTTTTCAGGGAAAACTCCCAATCCCTTCAGACACTATTGTTGGGTTGTACCATCCTTTTAGGGATTTATACTCAAAAGATTATCCGAATGGCATTCCGTTCAAAAACTCTCTTATTACCGACCCAGTGAGGCAGCAATATCCCTGGAGGGAATTGGCTATTTCACAATTAAAAAAAATGGAGGTTCCCTTTTGGAATCCTTACAGTTTTTCTGGAACTCCTCTTTTGGCAAATCTTCAGTCATCTGTTTTTTACCCGTTAAATTTACTTTTTTTTATATTACCTTTTAATATTGGATGGTCAGTTTTAATAATAGCACAACCATTACTAGCTGGAATATTTTTATACTGGTATCTTCGTAATCTTTCCATAAATCGAATTGCAAGCTTTTTAGGCAGTTTGGTGTTTGCGTTTTGTGGATTTTCTGTTGCATGGATGGAATGGGGGACGATACTACACGTCGCGTTATGGCTACCCTTAGCATTGCTTTCTATAGACAAGATATTTTTTTATTTAGTATCCGAAAACTCAAGACTCTCTCCTCGCGCCCGCCTAGACTCGGCGAGGCTGGGCGAAGCGGGCAAAACTCAAAACTCAAAACTACAACTCAAAAATAAAAAACTATTAATTTGGATCATAATATTTATTTTTTCCCTTGTCTTCTCATTTCTCGCAGGACATTTGCAAATATTCTTCTATGTTTTTTTGACTTCCTTACTATATTGGATAGTACGATGGTTGCAATATGGAAAATCAAAAAAAATATTGTTTATATTCATAATTCTTAATTCATTATTCATAATTGTTACTTCGATTCAGTGGTTGCCTACACTTCAATTTATCCTACTTTCAGCTCGGGATGTTGATCAAATCGCATGGACAAAAGAGGGTTGGTTTATGCCGATGAGCCATCTAATCCAGTTTATTGCACCTGATTTTTTTGGCAATCCAACAACTCTAAATTATTGGGGGGCGTGGAATTATGGAGAATTTATCGGCTATGCAGGGATACTGCCGCTTATAATGACCATTTTTGCATTATTTTTTAGACATGATAGGAAAACTCTTTTATTCGGAACTATTTTTTTTATTTCCCTTATATTTTCTCTTCCCACTATTTTGGGCAAGCTACCCTATATCTTAAATATTCCATTCTTATCAACAGCACAACCAACACGTCTTTTATTTATTACCAATTTCTCACTTGCAGTTTTGTGTGCACTTGGATTTGATTACTTTATCCGAAACAGAAGAGGAATTTTTTATCCAGTTTCATTTGTTGGCATAATACTTCTTGGACTTTGGGCATTTGTATTTTTTGGCAATACTGCTTTATCTTTATCGGAAGATAACTTAATTGTTGCTAAACGAAACCTCGTTTTCCCAACGTTAGTATTTGCTATTTCTGCAACTTTATTGTTTACTCTAATACGACTCCCAAAAGGCCATAAACCTTTCATTATAATGATATATATCATTATAATGGGAGTAACGATTTCTGATCTTATGCGATTTGGTTTTAAATTTACGCCATTTACCAATAAGGAGTATTTATTTCCAAACACTAAAACGATATCTTTTTTGCAAAAACAGACAGGGCAATTTAGAATAATGTCAACTGATTCTCGTATATTTCCTCCAAATTTCTCTGTTGCGTATAGATTGCAAAGCGTAGATGGATATGACCCTTTGTATCTACAAAGATATGGAGAATTGATAGCAGCATCAGAACGTGGTAAACCCGATATCAGTCCACCCTTTGGCTTTAACAGAATCATTACTCCTCACAATTATGATTCGAAAATAATGGATTTTTTAGGGGTTAAATATATTTTGAGCCTGTCCGATTTAAAGACAGAAAAGCTTACTAAAGTTTTTCAGGAAGGACGAACAAGAGTATATGAAAATAAAAACGCTTTACCGCGAGTATTTTTCGTTGAACAAGTAATATCTGTTAATGATAAAAATGTAACAATAGAAAAAATGTTTGAAGACAATTTTGATCCAAGAAAGACAGCCATAGTTGAGAAATCCTTAGGTGCAGCTACTACTCCACCCCTGGGGTGTACAAGATGTGATGTCAAGATTGTTACTTACGAGGAGAATAGAGTAATTATTGAGACGGAAAACCTTGATGATAGTTTTTTAATTTTAACCGACAGCTATTATCCTACATGGCGAGCAAGAATTGATAATAAACCCACAACAATATACAGAACGAATTATAATTTAAGAGGCATTAGTGTTCCGAAAGGTAAACATAAGATCGAATTTTATATATCATTACTTTAATGATTTAAATCATTAAAGTGAACAGTATATGAAAATAAGTATTGTTATTCCCAACTATAACGGAGAAAATCTTTTGAAAAAAAATCTGCCAAAGGTTTTTGAAGCGGTAGAATATTATATTAGAAAAAAAAATTCTGAAACTGAAATTATTATTGTAGATGATTGTTCCAAAGACAATTCAATAGACATAATTCAGAATTCAGAATTCAGAATTCAGAATAAAATTGTAAAATTAAAAATTGTCGAGAACGAGAAAAACTTAGGTTTTGCATCAACAGTTAATCGAGGAGTAATAGAAGCAAGTGGTGGTATCGTGGTTTTACTTAATACAGATGTGATACCAGAAAGGGACTTTTTGGAGCCGCTACTTTCGCATTTTAAAGACGAAAAGGTTTTTGCCGTTGGCTGTATGGACAAAAGCATCGAAAATGATAAAACGATCTTGAGAGGACGTGGAATAGGAAAGTGGCAGAGAGGATTTCTTGTTCATGCTCGTGGCGAGGTTGATAAAACCGCCACTCTTTGGGTAAATGGCGGAAGCGGTGCTTTTAGAAAGTCAACATGGGATAAGCTTGGGGGTTTTGACGAATTATATAGTCCTTTTTATTGGGAAGATATTGATTTATCATATAGAGCTATTAAGTCAGGTTTCAAAGTGCTATTTGAACCAAAAAGCATTGTCGTCCACGAGCACGAAAAAGGCGCGATTAAAGGCGCATATTCGCAGTTTAAAATAAAAACGATTGCCTATAGAAATCAATGCATTTTCGTTTGGAAAAACGCAAACGATTCAAAATTACAATTACTTCATATTTTTTGGCTGCCATACCATTTTATAAAGGCATTTGTTGGCGGGGAATGGGCATTTTTCTTAGGATTTTTTCAAGCTTTTATAAGATTGCCGCAAGTAATAAAGTCTAGAAACAGTTCTAAGAAATATTTTACCAAATCTGATAGAGAGGTGGTAAAAGAGTTTAAGCAATGAAATTATCCATTATTATTCCAGTTTTCAACGAAGAGAAAACAATACTTGAGGTATTGGATAGAGTAAATTCTGTTGAAATTCATGGTGTTAAAAAAGAAATTATTGCGGTGGATGATGCATCAACTGACGCCACCGCGTCAGTAATTTCCAATTTCCCCCTCGGCTTCGCTCGGGGCGAGCAATTTCCCCCTCGGCTTCGCTCGGGGCGAGCAATTTCCAATTATAAAATATTTCGGCATAAAAAAAACTTAGGAAAGGGGGCTGCGGTAAGGACTGGGATAAAACATGCAACTGGAGATTATATTATTATTCAAGATGCGGATTTAGAGTATAATCCTAAAGATATAGTAAGACTTCTTGAACCAATTAAGAGTAATAACGCAGTGGTTGTTTATGGAACAAGACTTAAACGTTTACCCAACTTTTCAAGAGACGAGAGAACTCCTCGTTTTGTACTTCACTATATTGGAAACAGGTTTTTAAGCTTTTTAACGAGTATTTTGTATGGACAGTGGCTTACAGATATGGAGACCTGTTATAAAATATTTCCTAGTAAAATTGCGAAAAATCTTAACATTCATGCAAAAGGTTTCGACTTTGAGCCAGAAATAACTGCAAAATTATTAAAAAAGGGTATTAAAATAGTAGAGGTTCCTATCGTTACAAATCCTCGTGGGTACAAAGAAGGCAAAAAATTGCGAACTTTGCGAGACGGATCAGTTGCGTTCTGGACTTTGTTAAAATATAGATTTGTGGACTGATTATGAAACGTATCAAGCTTGACTCTATTTTGCTTTTTGCCCTTGTTATTCCATTTGTAATGAATTACAGGATTAGCCCAAAAGAAACGTCTTTTTTGTTGTTTGGACTGATATTTTTGGGATTACTTTTTTACATATGTTTGGATCTTCTAAGAATTAAGGAAAAAATTTACTATTTTCTAAAATTACTGGTTTTATGGTTTCTAGTTGTTGGCGTAATTGGCAGTGCATTTGCATCTGCAATTATTGTTCGACACCAAACACACCCTATTTATATGATTCATGATATTGTGCTTCAACAAGAATCAGCAATAAGATTTCTTTTGGATGGCAAGAATCCTTATGCCGCTACCTACTTTGGGACTCCGCTTGAACAATGGCACTATTCGGAAAAAGATATAAACCCCGCATTGTATCACTTCGTGATGCAGCCATTTTATTTATTGTTTGCCCTGCCATTTTATTTTTTAAGTAACACCACAATTGGCTATTTCGACGGCAGAATACCTTTACTATTTTTATATTTAATCATGTTAATCTTTGCGGGAGTGCTCGTAAAAAATCGCGAAAAAAAACTTCTTTTTATAATCCTCCTTGCATTTAATCCATCTGTGCTTGCCCATGCATTGGAGGGAAGATCAGATATTTTTATGTTCGCATTTTTATTCTTTGGATTATACCTTTTGCATATTAAAAAATATTTTGTCGCAGGGATACCCATCGCATTGAGTTTTGCAGTAAAACAATCGGCATGGCCTATATTGCCTTTTTATTTTGCGTTTTTATATTTTCATAGAAAGAGAAACACAACTAATATTCTTCGAGCGAGTTCTGCATTGCAGAATGAGTCGAGAAGTTTGTCTGGGAGCAGTTCTCGACTCACTTCACCCTTGTCAAGCAAGCGAGCTCCCTCGCTTCGCTCAGTCCGCTTGTTCGCTCGAACAATAATTTTGCTTATCCCATTTATAATAACTTTTTCTGTTATTGTTTTGCCGTTTTTTTTGTGGGACCAAAAAGCATTTTTAGATAGTACAATATTTTATTTATCAGGCAGCACAGAACATAGTTATCCTGTTTCAGGTTATGGATTAGGAATGCTTCTGTATCAGATGGGAATTATTAAAGATGTGCATCAATATTATCCTTTTTGGATTTGGCAACTAATAATTGGGATGCCTGTATTGACAGCGCTCATTTTATACCTAAAGAAAACTCCAAGTGTCGGCCGTTTAATATTAGTTTATGGTATTTTTCTTTTTGTTTTCTGGTATCTTTCTCGTTACTTTAACAATAGCCACCTAGGATATTTATCTGTCGTGTTTATTACTGCTTATTTTTGGCCAGAAGAATAGAGTTTACATGAAGCGTATAGATGTTTTTATTGTTTCCATATGTATAATAAGTTCTTTTTTCCTCATGCCACTTCTTAAGCTAGGTCTCCCTCAGAGTCATGACGGAGAAAGCCATGTAGCAAGAATTTCTGCATACCATCAAGGATTGAAGGATTTACAAATTCCAGTTCGCTGGGCAGGCAATCTGAATTACAGTTATGGCTCACCTTTATTTATTTTCTTTTATCCTTTTCCCTATTTTATTGGCAGTTTTTTATATTTTCTAGGTATTTCTCTAGAGACTACATTCAAGCTCATTATGGGTTTAAGCTTTATTGTTGCTCCCGTGTGTTTTTTTCTCTGGGCCAGATATATTTTTAAAAAAAATGTCGCACTTATCGCTTCTATTTTTTATGGTCTTGCTCCGTATCACTTACTAGATTTATATGTTCGTGGAGACATTGGAGAGGTGGTAAGTTTTGTTTTTATTCCGCTTGTGTTTTTATATATTGAAAAATATGTCTTACTAGAAAAATTGAAATATATTTTTTTGGGGGGTATATTTTTTGCTTTTCTTATTATCTCTCATCAGGGACTTGCATTGATGTTTTTTCCTATAATTATTGGATATATTTTGCTTAAAACATATCCGAATATCAATAGAGCCGCTAAAACATGTTTTATATTGGTTGTAGGGCTCCTTCTTGCCTGCTTTTTCTGGTTGCCGTTTATTCTTGAGAGCAAATTTATAATGTCGGATGCGCTATTTGGAGAAATGTATAAAAGTCATTTTCCAAAATTAGCTGCGCTATTGTATTCGCCTTGGGGTTTTGGACCAAATGTAAATGAAGTTGGCGGTTTGTCTCCTCAGATAGGGTTTGTTTCAGTCTTTGCTGTTTTGGGAACAGTGTTTTTGCTATACAGATTAAAAAAAAATATAAACCTCGTTATTTTTTGGCTAATAGCTTTTATAGGTAGCGTATTTTTATCACTTTCTCTATCGTCATTTATATATGAACATCTTGTAATGCTAAGGCGCTTACAATTTCCATGGAGATTTATTGCGTTATCGAGTTTTGCTTCCGCAGTTTTATCTGGATATTTTATGAGTGTGATTAATAAGAAAATGCGAATTATGGTTATTGCCATTTTTGTTCTTTCGATAATCCCGCTCGCAAAAGTAAAAGGATATATTCATTTTCAAGATTCATATTATCATAACTTTCTTGGAACCACATCTCATCACGGTGAAGCAACAACTATATGGACAGATGGTGACCCTTCACATTTTCCAAAAAACAAGGTCGAGATAATTGGAGGAAATGGAAGAATAGAAAGTTTTTCAAAAAAATCCCATATTCATGAACTAGAGATAAATGCCCAAACAGAAGTTAGGGTTTTAGATAATACACTATATTTTCCAGGGTGGCAGGCAATGGTTAATGGCAAAAAAGCTCCAATAGAATTTCAAGACATAAATCATCGGGGGCTTATTACTTTTGCTGTGCCAAAGGGCGTACACAGCGTTGAGGTAAAATTTAGAGAATCCCCAATACGTTTCCTGTCAGACATAATCTCTTTAACTAGTTTTATTTTACTAATAGTGATAGTGTTGCGCAGGATTAATATTCGTCATCGGATAATAAAAATATGAAGAAAACTACAATCATTATAGTTATGATTTTTATCGTTGCTACTACTCTTCGTTTTTACAGATTAGGGGAGGTTCCGGCTGGCTTGCATCGAGATGAAGCATTTTTGGGTTATAATGCGTACTCCATTTTAAAAACAGGATCTGATATAAATGGCATTTTTTTGCCTCTTCATTTAAAGTCTTTTCTTTATAGTCCAGCAGCATACTCATATCTTTCAATACCATTTATCGCAATTTCTGATCTTAATGCCTTTTCTGTGCGGTTTACTTCCGCATTATTTGGAAGCCTTACGATTCTTATAGCTTTTTTTCTTGTAAAAACAATTTTTTATTATTTTGTATATAAAAATCAGTTGGCCCTACTAACGTCTTTTCTTATAGCAATATCTTCTTGGAATATTAACTTGAGTCGGACAGCAACAGAAAACACTCTTGTAGTTTTTTTTATCTCACTTTCAGTTTTGCTATATTTAATTTGGGTACGTAGCAATAAATGGTATTTGTTATTGTTATCTTTCTTTTTCTTTTTTATAACCCTTTTTACATATCAAGCTCCTAGAGCTTTTCTTCCTTTTTTTGTCCCACTTCTTTTGGTTCTATTTCCAAGATCAAAAGATAGGCTAAGCATTATAATCTCCTTCTTTCTTTTTCTTTCATTTATCATTGTGCCACTTCTTATTATTTTTTCATCAAAAGATCTTTCTCTTCGGTTAAGGACAGTAAGCGTTTTTTCTACTTTTGAAACTCAGCTTATGATAGACCAACATATCAGAGAAGACGGCGTTGCACATGGGAACAATATTGTTACCAGAGTCTTCCATAATAAGCTGCTAGGGTATTCTACCGTAGTTTTGAAGAACTACTTCAGTCATCTTTCTTATAATTTCCTCTTTACAGATCAAGGCTTTCCTGATAGGTATAGAATACCTCAATCGGGATTGCTGTACTTTTTCGAATTACCACTTTTATTTTTGGGAATTTGGTACTTATTGAAAATAGATAGGAAGGTTGTGTTTTTTTTGATTGGTTGGGTAATAATTGCACCTATTGGTAGCGCATTGACTTTTGATGATGTGCCAAATCTCCAACGGACACTGATGGTTTTTCCAGCACTATCTATTATTTCTGGATCTGGCTTTTTATATCTATTATTTTTGTTTTATAAAAAGCGTTTAATTGGGAAGGCGCTAATTACTTTTACATTTCTACTTGTATTATGTAATATTTCTCTCTATTTGCATCAATACTATATTCACGCTGTGGTATATCGCCCATGGTATAGGCAGGACGGATATAAACAGCTTGTTTCTGTAGTAAACACATTGTTGCCTAAATATAAAAAGGCAGTAATTACAGATAGAGAATCAGCTCCTACTATTTTCTTTTTGTTTTATGGTAGATACGACCCCAGACGTTTTCAAGATGAAAAACAGAAAAACATGAAAGACTTTGATAGAATTAGTTTTGGGAAATATGAGTTCTCTCAGGAAGAGTGTCCTCTTAGATTAATTAAGAAAGAAGAAAAAATTATAACTACAGGAGAAAAAGATGTATTATACGTAAATAGCGGATTATGTAAAATTCCAGATAATGTTAGGGTTTTAGATTCTATTAAAAGATTAGATAACTCATTGGTATTTTTTATTGTAAGGTAACATATTTGTTAAAACACTGAAGTGCTGAAAAAAATAATTATTTTAATTTTTGTCTCTTTTCTATTCTTTTTGTTGCGTTTCTATAATTTGCAATCCCAACCCATTTTTGTTGATGAAGCTATTTATGCGCGTTGGGCTCAATTGGGTACCTATGATGCCTCACTGCGTCTAGTGTCTTTGGTAGACGGGAAACAGCCTCTCTATATCTGGTTGGTCAGCATTCTGACAACTTATTTAGGGAATCCTTTAGTAGCCGGAAGACTCGTGTCAATAACTGCAGGCTTCGTAACGCTGATTGGTCTTTTTTTGCTGAGTCATGAATTGTTTCGAAGTAGGTGGGTTAGCATAGTTTCTGTATCTTTATACGTCCTTTACCCCTTCGCTCTTGTGCTAAACAGGATGGCAGTTTATGAAAGCCTTATTGGAATGTTTACTATCTGGAGTCTTTACATAGCAATACTACTCGTACGCTATACTAATCTTGGAGCTTCTTTAACACTGGCACTCGTTTTAGGAGGAGGTCTTCTTACAAAATCCAGTGGTTTTATAAATATTTACCTACTCCCTACACCATTGTTGTTATTTAAATTTAAGAAAAACTTTCAAAAACTTCTCAAGTATTTTACCCTTGCATTATTGGCAGTAATAGTTTCCTTTCTTTATTATTCAGTTTTATTGCTTTCGGATAAGTATTATATGATTGCCGAGAAAGACGCTATTTTCACCTATCATCTGTCCGAGCTGTTACCGTATCACGCCTTTGATAAATGGCCAGGAAACATTTTGCAACTTATTCATTGGACATTTATATATCTTACTTATCCAGTAGCACTTCTTATTGTTTTTTCATATACTGGAAAAAGATATAGAAAGGAAAAACTTTTACTTCTCGTTTGGTTTATTGTTCCGATTCTAGGCACAGCGTTGCTTGGTCGTCTGCTTAATTCACGGTATATATTTCCCATGACACTTTCTCTGCTACCACTTATTGCGATTAACCTTAAGGAATTGTATTTCTTTTTTAAGAATAAAATATATTATAGTCTAATTGCTACTGCGTGCATTAGCTTTTTGACGTTTTCTGACTATAAAATTCTGACTGACATGTCTCATGCTCCAATTCCGGAGCCAGATCTACAGCAATATGTAAATAGTTTTTCTTCCGGACAGGGGCTAAAGGAAATAATCGCTTACCTTCAGGAACAAGCAAGAAAAGAACAAATACTGATAGCATCAGAAGGAATTTATGGAAGCTTACCTACAACTGTCGTTGAAATCTATTTTGCACATAATGCCCAAGTAGAAAGATATGCATTCGATATTCGACCAAAACGCCTGTCCCAGCAACTACATCAGAAGGCACAAATAAAACCTGTATATATCATTTTTAACGAAACACAATCAGTTTCTAAGTGGCCGTTAAAATTGGTAATGAGATTTAAAAGAGGATCAGGCGACCTAAATTTAAGCTTATATAAAGTTCATTCTCGTATAGACTGAGTGATTTGATCCATGAGTTTTCTTGTTTCTATTGTATCTTTGTTTGTTATTTCATGTTTTTTTGATTCGGTACGGTACTGTATGAGAAGATAAAAATTGCGGAGCCTAACTAATTGCGAATTGTCTTCTTTGATAGCGATATTTTTTTCTACCGGGATTACCGAAAGCGAGAAAATATAAGGACCGTTTTTTATTTTTATTTGTTGTTTATTGACACTTTCCTTTAAATCCCAGTCAGAAGGATACTCAAGGAAAAACCCGGAATTATTACGGTACAATCTTTTTCCATTGTATGCAAGATAATTTCTATACGTCTCTTCATAGATGTCTTGGTACTCAGGAAGCCTCTTATATTTATTTCGTAGAAAAGAGATAGTGGATTTGGTTACAGGAGAAGATGTGTAGTATGCAATTAATGCGTTTTGGATACGGGGGTCTTGTGGGTCTTCGTGTAGATTTTTTTCTAACAATGGAAGATCACTTTTTATTTGACTATATTTATAGATCATTTTAGCAACTGGTAAATCTCCGTGAATAAGATATTTTGGGACATAGTTTGTCAAGACAACTTCTTCGTACTCTTTGCTGCTTTTATACTTTGCGAACGTTTTTTGAGCATTTTTTTGAGTAATAGCATATATTGTTCCATAATCTCCCTTTATTGTTTTTTGAGCTTTTACTACCTCAAAAAAAGCGTAGTTGAAACCGATAGATGCTACGAGAAGTAGTAAAAAAACAAAAGAAAAAAAATATCGTACAAGTTGAATTTTACTTTTGAGATAAATAGAAAACGAAAAGCCCAAAAAGAGAAATAATAACGGAGTAAGAAGAATAAAGTAATGCATGAACGGCTCGAAGCGCAGTATGAAATAGAGAATTGGTAGAGAGAGCACCGAATATACCAAGAAGCGGAGATTCCTATTTTTCCTCCAAAACAATAAAACGCTTAGAGGAACAAGTAGATACTCAATATAAAAACTAACTCGTAGATAATAGATCAACGGAAAATTCTTAGCGAAAATAAGCATGTCATCGCCTAAAATAAAATTAAATTTCCCTTGACTGAGGATTTGCAATGGCCTCATAAATATCTCAAACGAACGTTGAGGAGATAATCGTTCGTGAATATTGAAGATAACTTTACAGTCTGGACAACCGCTTGCTAATTCATAGAGGAAATATGGAATAAGCGTTACAATTCCTATCAGAAAACCAAATACGATATATTTTATGTTTATAACAATTTTTTGACGCAATAAAAATAATGCAAGAAGCAATAAAAATAGTATACCTGCTTGATGCAGTTGTATAAGGAAAAGCGAAGTCATAATGCAAGGTGTCCAATAGGCTGCTTTTTTTTCAAAAATGATTTTATGTAGGCTGTATAAAATTACAATGAAAAAGGGAAGTAGTATATCTTGAGGCCAGATTTTACGAGAAAAAAGAACCGCCCAAGGAGAGAAGGCAAAAAGAAGCGATGCTAAAAATGCGGTTGATAAGTTGTAGTAGCGCTTTACTAACAGATAAAACAGCCCAATTGCTAGAGAGTTAGCTAGTCCTATAAAAAGAGAAATTACTTTTGGATCTCTAGTAATAAGAACAAGAGGAAATAATATATAATTAAAGAGAGGAGGATTTAATATTCCGATACTTGACGCAGTTCCTCCAGGGGGAAATTCGTAACCGAAAAATGGCCGTGATGCTAAAAAAAGATTGATTGCCTCATCTGCTTTAAATTCAATTAAATCAAGATTTGTTACGCGAAAAAGGGCGGCGCAAAAGATGATAAATAAAATCATATATACTATTATAATATATATAACTCATGTTACGAAGAACCGTCATTCTGGGGATCAGGCGAAGCCTGAGACTCCAGAATCTCTCCGTTTGCCTAGTGGCGCAAGGAGATTCTGGACGACTCCACGCTTCGGGAAGCACCGTCTGGTGCACCCCTTCGTTCTGAGTTGCCAGAATGACGATGCGTAAGGTGAGTAAGTGACCTATAATAAGGCTATGTGGATTAAGCTAGTTAATCTTTCTGCAATTCTTTTTGTTGCATCGTTTTTGAGGTTTTGGCAACTAGGAATAGTACCAGTTGGCGTAACTCATGATGAATTGGGTTATATTTATAACTCCTACTCAATTGCTAAAACAGGAAGAAATGTTTTTGGGGAATTTCTACCTTTTCTTACATGGTTAAATCAAGCGGGATGGCCATTCCTGCCTGTTCCCATTTACTTTTCTGTTCCATTTTTTTGGCTATTTGGTTTGTCGGCAACTGTGGGAAGACTGCCGTCTGCTTTGCTTGGCGTGATGGATGTCTTGCTACTTTACATACTCGTAAAGCAAATTTTTAATAAAACAGGACTCGCCTTACTGGCTGCCTTTTTCTTGGCAATTTCACCTTGGCATATGCATTTTAGCAGATCTGCTTATGACCCTAACTTTGCTCTTTTTTTCTATCTTTTGGGGATCACAGTTTTTATTTACGAGGTCAAACGCAAAAAACTTCCTTTATTTTCATCTTTGTCTTTTTTAATAGCTATTTTTACCTATAGGGCGATAAACGTAGTCTTTCTTCCACTTGTTATTATATTGGCTTGGTATGGGATTACGGTTCTTAGAGCGAAGCGTAAACAAGTAGTCATCTTTTTTCTTGGAGTCTTCTTTGTGATAGTGTCATTGCTATTTGTGGTGGCTACAAACGGAAACAGGTACATAGCGGATGCCTCAATTGTTGATGAAGCTAAAATGCAGGAGGAGATAGATACTCAAATTCGTGATGCGCAGGGACCTCTTTTCTTACGGCGGCTATTTTTGAATAAACCGATGTATATCGTGAATAAGCTACGAGAGAATTATGTGAAAGCTTATTCTCCAGAATTTCTTTTTCTCTTTACAGAGCCAAGCAAAATTTACTCTATTTGGTCACGGGGACGAATTTACTTTCTTGATTTACCATTTATTATCTTAGGCATAGCATATCTTTATAAAATTAATAAAAGCGCGGCCTCCTTTACTGTGCTTCTGGTTCTTATTGGTGGATTACCAGGAATGCTTGGCGGATTTCCTTACTCTGCCCGTAATTTTTTTCTTTCAGCAGTATTTCCGATTCTTTCAGCGGCTGGAGTATTGTATCTACTTAAAAAAATTGCTACTAAGCAATTGAGAATAATTACCATTGTGGTTCTTGCTACAAGCTATATGTATGTGTTTGGGGGTTACCTATTTGATTACTACGGAAGATATGCTTTGTATGGTGGGGAAGCTTGGGCAAAAAGCCTTAGGGATATAAGCTTAATAATCGTACAGAATAAACAAAAATATAATAAAATCATTGTTGGCACAACTTCTTTTGGAGACCTTATGCAGTATGCGTTTTATGCTAGAGTAAGCCCTCTTGCTGTACAAAGGGCATGGAGCGAAAGGGACAAAGATTATAGAGAATCATTTTCAATAGAAAATGTTATTTTTGTGCAAGGATGTGTTAACTACAGAAAGGAAGAATTGCCCTCGTTTGAAAAATATAGAAATGTTTTATATATCGTTCACGAAAATTGTCATAAGTTCGCAACTCCAAGCGGGATAATAAAAGATTATCCTGGAAATACCATTTGGAAAGTCTATCGCTTAGGTGTAATATGATTCATTCAAATATTGTTCTTGAACAAATTTGGCATCAAGTACCCCCTGATTACTATCAAAACGGGGTATCAAAAAACTTACTTCAGAGAATTTGGCATACTAGAAAGTTGAAGAATGTTCTAAAACTTGTTGATGGAGTTGGCATTTATCCTAGAAATATTCTTGACGTTGGGTGTGCCAGCGGTTGGTTTCTTTCAAGAGTTAAGTTGCGATACCCAAAATCCAGATGTGTGGGTGTGGATATTTACAAAAAGGCTATAGAGTATGGCAAGAAGCGTTATAAATCTTTAAAACTTATCCATGCAGATGCCCACGCCTTACCATTTACCGATAACTCATTCGACTTAGTTATCTGTACAGAAGTTTTAGAACATGTTGCCTCACCGGAAAAAGTTCTAAAGGAAATAGAAAGAGTGCTTAGTCCTGACGGCATAGCAATTATAGAAATGGATACAGGAAATTTTTTATTCAAAGTTGTTTGGCATTGGTGGACTAATATGATGCGTGGAGTATGGAAGGATTCCCATATTCATATGTTTAATACAACCATACTACAGAATATGATTAAAAAAAATGGATTTTTAATTACGAAGAAAAGAATATTTAACTTTACAATGGGCGTTGCTTTTTGCTTAGAGAAAAAGGAGCATAAGTGACAAATAAAAAACTTATTGTTCTTTTAGGAATAATCTTGATTGCTTCCTTTTTGAGGTTTTATAAGTTAGGCCACAATGCTGCATCGCTAACGTGGGATGAAGTAGCCTGGGGGTACAATGCTTATTCTTTAGGAATTGACGGAAGAGATGAGTTTGGCAGATTTCTTCCCATTGACTATCTAGAATCTTTTGGAGACTTTAAGCCGCCTGTTTATGCTTATTTAGCCATCATACCAGTAAAAATATTTGGACTTAATGAATTTGCTGTTAGGGTACCTTCGGCATTCTTTGGGGTATTGACTGTGGTGGTGACATATTTTTTAACAAAAAGAATTTTTTTAGTAAATTCGAAATCCGAAATTCGAAATCCGAAACAAATTCAAAATTCAAATGATCAAAATTCAAAACACTCATTAGAAATTAGAAATTGGAAATTAGAAATTCCAATAATTGCGGCGGCAATTTTGGCTATCTCCCCATGGCATATTAATTTATCCCGAGGTGCTTTTGAGGCAAATGTTGCAACATTCTTTATTATCTTGGGAGTTTTCTTATTCCTGCATGCAGTATCCCGAGGTGCAACCTCCTTCTCACCCCAGGGGTGGAATTACATTGGTACTCTTGTGATCGCGGCAATTTCTTTTGCGCTTTCGATGTATACGTTTAACACAGCAAGAGTTGTGGTGCCGTTATTGGTTGTAATTTTAAGTATTGGTTTTTGGAAAAGATTATGGGGAATGAAAAAAGAAGTAGTAATGGTCTTGATTGTTGGCTCTATTGTAATGTTGCCACTTTTGAGATTTCTACTTTATCCGCAAGCAAGTCTTAGATTCCGCGAGGTGAATATTTTTTCAGACATTGGCGTTATCTACAGAACCAATCAAGAGATGGCAAATGATGAAAATACTTGGTGGTCAAGGATTTTGCACAACAGGCGATTTGCATATAGCGTTGAGTATCTCAAGCACTATTTTGATAATCTCAGTCCGCAATTCTTATTTATAAAAGGTGATGGAAACCCGAAGTTTTCAACGCAAGATGTTGGAAGTATGTACTTGTGGGATCTTCCATTTTTTGTGCTTGGAATCTTATTTGTTTTTAGACATAAAATCGGACGCTGGTGGATTGTGCCGGCATGGATGATTATTGGAATTATTCCTGCAGCAACTGCGCGTGAAACACCACACGCATTACGAATAGAGACAGCGCTTCCCACATTTCAAATTTTCGTAGCATATGGATTGTTTATTGTAATGAAAGGAATTTTCAATTTTCAATTTTCAATTTTCAATAAAAGGCTAAAACATTTTAAATTTTTAATTGTAATTTTTATTTTTTCACTTTTATTTTTTAATTTCGTATATTACATTCACGGATACTATGTGCATTATCCAAGAGAATATTCAGGAGAATGGCAACATGGATATAAAGATGCAATTTCGTATGTAAAAAGCGTAGAAGGACAGTATGATAGGATCTATTTTACAGAAAGCTTAGGAAGACCTTATATTTATTTTCTATTCTATACCCAATACGAGCCCAAGAAATTTAGACAAGAAGCGCTTGTTGAACGAGAAGTATTTGGTTTTGTACATGTAAATGGGTTTGACAAGTATAGATTTACGAGAGATATCAAAAGCAACGCAGGTCAAAGCGAAAAAGTTTTATACGTAGATACGCCAGCCAACGTTCCAGAAAATGCTCAAATTCTGAAGAATTTTTATTTGCTAAATGGCGAAAAGACGCTAGCTGCTTACGCATTGTAGAACAAAATGGAGATTGAAGCATCACAATTTTTGCTCGAGCAGAAGCTGAGGAGTTTATGATAAGTAAAAATAAAATTATCTTGATTCTTATTATCATAATTGCTTGTGTACTTCGTTTTTGGCAATTGGGAGAAGTTCCGCCTTCGCCAGATTGGGATGAGGCAGCGCTTGGGTATAATGCGTATTCAATAAAAGAAACAGGTAAAGACGAATATGGCATCTCATTTCCAATAATCCTTCGGTCTTTTGATGACTACAAGCCTGCACTTTATGCGTATATAATAATCCCCTTTATCACATTGTTTGACCTTAATATTTTTTCTGTACGTTTCCCATCGGCAATTTTTGGAATTCTAACGGTCATAGCTGCGTACTTTTTGGTAAAGGAGATGTTTTCCTTGGGTGCCTCACCTCCGAGGTGTGCCGCAGGCGGGACGTCAAACGTCCCAGCCGCGTTTGACTGCGGCGCAACACCACCTCGGAGGTGTCTGATCGCGCTTCTTTCAGCAGGCTTGCTCGCGCTTTCTCCATGGCATATACAGTTTTCTCGGGTTGCGTTTGAGGCTAATGTAGGTGTTGCACTTAACGTTTTTACTGCCTTATTTTTTCTGAAAGGATTAAAGAAGCCATGGCTATTGCTTCTTGCCTCATTGCTTGCGGCAAGTAATCTATATATGTATCAAAATGAGAAGGTATTTACCCCCCTTCTTGTGGTAGCGCTTTTAATAATTTTCAGAAAAGAAATAGCTAGTATCTCAAAAAAATACTTGCTCTTGTCGCTACTGTTGGGCTTGGCTATTGCATTGCCACTTGTTATAAACATAATAACAGCTCCTACTACGCTTCTTAGGGCTAAGGGAGTGAGCGTATTTTCAGATCAAACACCATTTCTTGCAAGAACAGTAGAAAGGCTAGAAAGGGACCGTGAAAGGAGCGATATGCTAGGGCTAGTGCTTGATAATAGAAGAGTTACTTATGCCCTTGCGTTCGTTAGTGGCTATCTTTCTCATTTTGACTTAAATTGGCTTTTTATCAAAGGAGACGAGGCAAGGCACCATGCGCCGAATATGGGACTTCTGTATCTGTTCGAGTTTCCATTTATGCTTGCGGGCATTTATATGCTCATTTTTAGAAATTTTGATAAAAAGACAAAAGCCTTAATTTTTACATGGTTCCTCATAGCCCCAATTCCTGCCTCAATAACAAGTGGCGTACCGCACTCAATACGTACTCTAAACTTTTTGCCAACGTTTCAGATCTTTACTGCTGCTGGGCTGATTGCTTTTGTAATGTTCATATCAAAAATAAAATATCAAATAGCAAATATACATATAAAATATTTGATATTTACTATGTATTTTTTATTTTTTATTTTTAATTTTTTATATTATTTAAATCAATATTTTGTTCAGCAGAATTACTTTTATTCGGAAGCCTGGCAGTATGGGTACAAAGAGCTTGTAGATTATGTTGGGGAAAATCAGGAGAGGTACGATAAAATTATTGTTTCTAACCAGCCACATCTGGACCAATCATATATATTTTTCTTATTTTATCTTAAGTATTCACCAGTCTTATACCAAGAAGAAGTAAAAAACGCATCTGGAGGTTTTGCAGAGACTCATAGATTTGGTAAATTTGAATTTCGGCCGATTGTTTGGGAAAAAGAGAAGAAAAACTCAAAGATACTTTATGTTGGAAGACCTGAAGATTTCTCAGAAAGCGCCGAAGTTATTAAAACAATTTACTTTTTGGACAAAAAACCTGCAATAAAAATTGTTAAGGGATGATAAAAAATATCAAATATACAAAACAAATATTTAATAGGTCAAGAATTAGCAAATCAAATTTTGTCTTTTTTGTAATTATTTTATTAGCTTTTTTTTTGAGGTTTTATGATCTTAGCCATGTGCCGCCTAGTGCGTCATTAGACGAAGCATCTATAGGATGGAATGCTTATTCGATTATAAAAACAGGAGGAGATGAATATGGGAATAAATTTCCATTACTTCTTAGAGCATACGATGATTGGCGGCCGGCACTGTATGTATATCTTGTCGCGCCATTTGTTCGGGTATTTAGTTTAAATGTTTTTTCTGTTCGATTACCGTCGGTGATTCTGTCTGTATTGACGGTTGCTGCAACATATTTTTTGGTTAAAGAATTGTTTGGAAATCGCGGAAAAACGCAGAAGAAGACGCTGAACTACGCAGAATATTTAGCTTTACTTACTGTTTTTCTTCTAGCAATTAGCCCATGGCATATTTATATATCAAGACTGGGGCACGAGGTCAATCTCGCTTTTGCACTTTTTATTTTTGGGATGCTGTTTTTTCTAAAAAAGAAAATACCAATATCTTTTGTTTTCTTCGCACTTTCTTTTGTATCTTATCAGGCAGAGAAAATTTTTCTGCCAATATTTTTGATGGGACTATTTATTATTTTTAGGAAAGAGTTGTTAGTAATTAAATGGCAAATAATTATTGCTTCACTTGTTGCATTTGTAATTCTTCTGCCATTTCTTATAGAGACCCTGCAGCCTAATGCGTTAATTCGCTTTAAGGCAACGACTATATTTAATGGCCAAAAAGAACGATATGACAAGCAGGCGAAATTATTCGCAAGAGCGGTTGGGAACAATGATTTGCTTGGGAAAATAATCTACAACAGAAGACTCGTTTCTATCCAAATCTTTACAGAAGCATATATATCTCATTTTAATCCCAGGTGGATTTTTACAAACCCATCCTCAGATAGGCATAAAGTTCCCAGCCTTGGACTCTTATATTTATTCGAAGCGCCACTGATATTAATTGGTTTGTTATATTTATTTTCCAAACAATTTAAGCATAAGATAAGAATGCTTCTCCTACTATGGATTGTAGCTTCTCCAATACCTGGTGCCATCGCCACTGATGCGCCACATGCAATGAGGGTTTATACGATGCTGCCAATGCCGCAGATCTTGACTGCGATTGCAGCAATTTCACTAGTATCAAAAATATCAAATATCAAATATTTAATATTTACTTTGTATATTTCATTTTTTATATTTAATTTTTTATTTTTTTTAAATAACTATTTTTTTGTTTTTCCAAAAGAACAATCGTCATCTTTTCAGTATGCGCTGTCGCAAGCAATATCTTTTGTTTTAAAAAAGGAGGAAAGATACAACAAGATTGTATTTTCAAATCAAGACAATCTTTACCAATCGTATATGTTTTTTCTTTTTTATAGCAAATACGATCCCAAGCTTTATCAAAAACAAGGAGGGACAAAATCAGGCGGTTTTGCAGAAACTCACAAGTTCGGAAAGTATGAATTCAGACCCATCGTGTGGGAGAAGGAAGAAAAAAGAGAAAACATATTATACGTAGGAAATCCGTCTGATTTTGGTACCTCTCGGAAAGTAGTATTTACTGGGTATTATTTAAACAAGGAGATTGGAGTAAAAATAGTAGATAGAGAAAATGAAATATAAGAAATATTTACCAGCAGTACTATTATTGCTAGTTGGTTTTATTCCTCTTTTTGATTTTTTTGACCGCGGACTTCCTATTACTCATGATGGTCAAGATCATGTGGCACGTGTTGCCAACTTTTATCAAAATCTGACTGACGGAAATATAATTCCCCGCTGGGCGGGAAATCTTAATTGGGGATTTGGCCATCCGATTTTAATGTTTCTCTATCCCCTACCATCGTATCTCGCATCTATCTTTCACTTTTTAAGTTTTTCTTTTGTTGATAGCGTAAAGATTGTGTTTGGACTTAGTTTTATTACAAGCGGGTTGGCGATGTATTTGTGGATACAAAGTTTTTTGGGAAGAAATGCTGGTATTGTCGCAGGGACTTTGTATATGATAGCTCCTTACAGATTTGTTGATCTTTATGTTCGTGGAGCAATAGGTGAACACGTGGCATTTATTTTCCCACCTCTTATTTGCTACTTTATATTTAAGTTATCTAAAAAATATTCACACCTGTTTGTTGTTGGAGGCGCATTTTCTGTTGCCGGACTTCTTCTTTCTCATAACGCAATAAGCCTAATGTTTCTTCCACTAATTTTTTTATACGTGATTTACTTATCGTTCACCTCGGAGGAGTCGAGGTCGTTGCCTCGCCACCTCCGAGGTGGTGTTGCGCCGCAGTCAAACGCGGCTGGGACGTTTGACGTCCCGCCTGCGGCACACCTCGGAGGTGTTATTTCGATGGTACTTCTTGGTTTCGGCATAGCTGCTTTCTTTTGGCTTCCTGCGTTTTTTGAAGGAAAATATACGCTTCGAGATATTGTTACAACAGGTGAATACGCATCGCGTTTTGTTAGATTAGAACAATTTTTATATGGCCCATGGAGTTTTGGTGGAACTGGACAATTTAGCGTTCAATTAGGAATCGTGCACTGGGTGATTGTTGCTGGAAGTGTAGTTTTATTATTTCTTAAAAAAACCGCAAAAGAGCATAAAAAGCTAATAGGCGGATTGCTAATTATAACAGTAATTGCTTTATTTTTAATGATTCCCCAATCGTCTAACTTATGGCAAAATATTAGCGTTCTTCAGAAATTTCAATTCCCTTGGCGTTTTATGTCGGTTACTGTTTTTTCGACAGCAGTTCTTGGTGGTCTGCTTGTTTGGATCATACCTAAGAGATTTAAGTTGCCTATTGTCTTTTGTATTACTGTTTTAGTTTTGTTTTTTAACAAAGACTATTGGCATACAAATGGATATCTTTATAAAGTAGATAGTTTTTTCTCTGGAATTTATAATGGTACAACAGATACTGGCGAGAGTTCACCGATTTGGTCTGTTAGATTTATGGAAAAAAGACCAAAAGAGCACATAGAAGTGGTTAGTGGACAAGCGACTATTAAAGAGTTAGGGAGGAAGTCATCGGTTCATGTTTATGAAATTGATGCAACTGAGAAATCAAGGATGCTAGAAAATACCCTTTATTTTCCTGGGTGGGATGTACTTGTTGATGGAAGAAAAGTTGAGATCGAATTTCAAGATCCTCGTCACCGCGGACTTATGACATTTTTTGTCGACAAAGGAAAACACACGGTTTACATAAAGTTTGGGGAAACAAAGTTGAGGGGATTTTCAAATACAATAAGTATTGTTTCACTTTTGATAGTATCTTTTACAACATTTATTATTTTATGGAGAAAGCGTCTTGGATAGAAAAAATCTCTACACTCATTATTTTTTTTCTGTTTGTTTTTCTTATCTTTTATGATCTTGGTAGTACAAAACTAACTAATTGGGATGAGGCATGGTATGGGGATATTTCACGAAATATGTCGGAAACGGGAAATCTTATTACCCCGATATTCAATCGCGAACCATTCTTCGATAAACCACCTTTGTATTTTTGGCTTACAGCTCTTTCGTTTAAGTTATTTGGCGTTTCAGAATTTTCAGAGCGTTTCTTTTCTGCGCTGGCAGGAGTTGGCGTAGGATTAACTCTGTATTTCCTTGCACGATTGTTATTCAACAACTCCGTAGCGCTTTTATCGCTTATTGTCCTTTCTTCAGCCATTGGATTCTTATATAGGTCAAGGACCGGAAATTTAGATACACTTCTCACTTTTTTCGTCTTGTTATCAGCTTTTGCTTTCTATAAAGGACAAGATAAAAAATCTGACTTATGGTATCTTATATTTGGAGTAGCAGTAGGTCTTGGATTTTTAACAAAAGGGGCTATATCGTTCCTTTTTCCCCTACTTGCAGCAGCTTACTGCCTGCATAAAAAGGATTTTTCTCTTTTGAAAAAGACGTCGTTTGCCATCCTTATTGGAATTGTGATTTCTGCAGTATGGATTGGATTAAGCTTTATAGCAAATGGGTATCCCTTCGTAAGCGACTTCTACAACAATCAAACCACAAAAATCTCAACAACACCCTTTTTTTGGAAAAACTTCTCCTTTGATTACTTCGGACATCTAAAAAGTGGTTTAAAACTTTGGTCTTTACTATTTACACCTGCTTTTATCTATTCGTTATATGCCTGGTGGAAAAAAACTTCTTTTTTAATCACCCTCTATTTTATAGTTTTTTTTGGAATTCTTCTTTTTTCCCAAATTACAAGCAATTGGTTTATTATGCCACTTTATCCTCTTATCGCTCTTATTATTGGATTTGGTCTGTATCGATTAGTAAACAGATTTTTAGGAAAGAAGTTTATACCCTATCTTGTTGCCACCGTTTTTGCTATAACTATTTACCATCTGGTTTTATATAACAATGAATATGCTGTCAAAGATGTATCCATGGACGAAACAAATGTTGCACTTTTTGCTAGGCGGTTTACAAGGGAGAACGATACGCTATATCTCACAAATTACTATTTTCCAACCACTATATTTTATAGCAACAGAAAAGTATACGCTGTATATAGCGAACAGGAGGAGAATCAGGCGTGGTGGGTGAAGCCAAGAACAGCTTGGAAAGAAATTCTTAAAAGTGATCGAGTCTTTGTCGTTACAACCAAGGAAGAATTTAAGAATCTCTCAGATTATTTTTCTCCTTACAAATTTGAAGTTTTACATCAATCAGGACAAAAACTTCTGTTAAAAAAGGTATAATTATTATATATGAGTGGTCTTTCGGTAGTTTTGGCTACCTACAACGAAGAAGAAAATCTGGGGCCCTGCTTGGATTCTGTAAAAGACATTTCAGATGAAATAGTTGTTGTTGATGGATTATCGCAAGATAGAACCGTGGAAATTGCCAAAAGATATCATGCAAAAGTGAAAGTTACCACAAATAAGCCCATCTTTCATATAAATAAACAGATGGCAATTGATATGGCAACAAAGGATTGGGTATTTCAATTAGATGCAGACGAACGAGTTACTGCTGAACTTGCCAAAGAGATAAAAGAAGAAATTGGAAATTGGAAATTGCCCGCTTCGCAGCGAGGCGAGGAAATTGGAAATTCCCGTGTAAACGGGTACTGGATTCCCAGGAAGAACTGGTTTCTTGGGAGATTTTTAACAAAGGGTGGGCAATATCCTGATTATACATTGCGGCTTTACAGAAGAGGCAAAGGAAGGCTTCCTCAGAAAAGCGTTCATGAACAGGCAGTTGTGGAGGGGAAAGTTGGATATTTAAAAAATCCGCTAATACATATAGCAGATCCAACTTTTGCTCGTTATCTTAAGCGTTTCGACCGATACGCCAATTTAATTTCAAACGAATTAAAAGAGAAAAAAATTGGGTATAATCCAATTATGGCAATAAAATACTTACTCGTTCTGCCAATACGGTGGTTTGTTTTAACATATATTCGGCATAAAGGATTTATGGACAGTTGGCAGGGATTTGTTTTTTCTTTATTTTCATCTTTAAGATTTCCTGTGGGGTATTTTAAATTCATAATTCATAATTCATAATTCATATGAAGATACTAGTTACTGGCGGGGCGGGATATATTGGAAGCTTTATGACTAAGCGGCTTCTTGATTATGGGTATGAGGTTGTGGTTTTTGACAGTTTGGAGAGGGGGCACAAAGAAGCGATTGATCCAAAAGCAAAATTTGTTCAGGGAGATATTAAAAGTGCCACAACTCTTGAAACTCTTTTTTGCGATGAAATAATTGATGCTGTAATGCATTTTGCTGGATACATTTCAGTTGAAGAGTCAACGATCAAGCCAGATCTTTATTACGATAATAACGTAAGAGGTTCACAGAATTTGCTTTCTGTCGCTTTAAATATTGGGAGAATTGATAAGTTTATTTTTTCCTCAAGTGCTGCTGTATATGGGAATCCAGTTAAAGTTCCCATTCCAGAGGATCATCCCAAAAATCCTACCAGCCCTTATGGTAAAAGCAAACTTGAAGTTGAAGAAATACTTGAGTCTTTTCAAAAAGAAGAGGGATTAAACTTTGTGAGTCTTCGTTATTTTAATGCAGCTGGAGCAGCGTTGGATGGCTCGATGGGAGAAGCTCATGGACCTGAAACTCACATTATTCCACTTGCGATAAAAGCTGCGCTTAATGGAGAAGAATTTAAACTCTACGGAGCAGATTATAATACGCCGGATAAAACTTGCATTCGAGATTATATCCATGTGACAGACCTTGTAGAAGCACACATTCTTGCTCTTAATAAAGTTGAGAAAGAAAAAGGAGGATTTTTTTATAATGTTGGAACGGGAATAGGCTATTCAAATAAAGAAGTTATAGAAATGGTAAAGAAAGTTTCAGGGAAAGATTTAGAAGTCAAAGTCGCGGGTCGAAGATCAGGAGACCCAGAAGTTCTGGTAGCGGACCCAACAAAGATTCAAAAAGAGCTAGGATTTAAACCTCGATATTCGGATCTTGAGACAATTGTTAAAACTGCTTTTAAGTGGCACAAAAATAATTTGAAATTTTAAATTTGAAATTTTCATTGAAAATTAAATGATTAAAAATTCATTAAAAATTAATCCATTCGGCAAGCTCAGGATTAATGCTGAGCAAGGCCGAAGCATTAAAAATTGAAAATTTAGATTTGATGAGAAATCTTTATTTACACACTATAATATTAGCAACTATACTTCTTTTGTACGCCGCTAAGTCTGCTCTTGCCCAGTCGAGTTATGTTTTACCTTATCCCTCTTTTATGCCGGGGAGTATTTTTTATAAACTAAATTTAATCAAAGAGGAAGTTTTAAAATATTGGTATTTTGGTGATTTTGGTCAGTTTACATACAACCTTAAACAATCAGACAAATATTTAGTTGAAGCAAAAACGTTGTTTGATTACAAACAATACCTTTTGGCGAATACTGCTTTACAAAAATCGGGTAAGTATTTTGAAAAAATATATCCCAATCTTTTGTCTGCTAAGAAAAATGGCAAAAAATTTGCGGAGAAAGAAACAATGCTAAGAGAGGCGGCTCAAAAACACACAGAAGATCTTACAAAACTTAAAAGCACTGTCCCTTCTGTTTTTGATTGGACTCCCGAGCGAGAGAGTCCAACAACGCTTAATCTTTTAGAAAGTCTGGATGCATCTATTAAGCTAAGAGTTAAAAGATTATGAGGGTAATAACTTCTATTTTTATAATAACCTTGGTATTGTTTTCCGTCTTTACATATGCATATGTCGACGCAAATCTTTCATACCTGAAGATTTTGTATACTGGTTATTATTTTACTCATAGGATTTTATTGGCATCGTTTTACATAGTTTTGATTGCTGTTTTGTTTGCGTGCTTTTATTTTTTTACCCAGCACCAGAACGGTGCTGGGCTCGCAAAACATTCAGGTAAGCATAAACTCAATTTGAAGAAAATAATTGTTTTTACAATTATCGCAACGATATTTGCGTATCCGGCTGCACTAGCTTTTGATATCTTTAATTATATGACAACAGCAAAAGTCGTGTTTTTTTATCAAGAAAATCCATATATTATTTATCCAATAGAATTTATAAACGATCCGTATCTTGAGTTTACAAGAGCGGTAAATAAAACAGCTCTTTACGGACCTTTTTGGATTCTTTTGACCGGAATTCCTTATTTTGCGGGACTTGGTAATTTTGTTTTGACAATGTTTTCATTCAAGCTTTTGGTTGCGGGATTTTTCGTAGGAACAGTAATTTTGTTAAACAAACTTGATAAAAATGCGGTTTTATTTTTTGCTCTAAATCCTCTCGTTATAATAGAGACATTGGTTTCCTCACACAACGATATTGTTATGATGTTTTTTGCGCTTTTGGCTTTTTATCTACTTCGATTAAATAAACTTTCGTCTCTAATGTCATTTATCGCCTCCGTCATGATAAAATTTTCGACTGTTTTTCTTCTCCCTGTTTTTTTATTGTCAATCGTCGGAAAGATAAAAAAAACCTATAAATATTCTGCTATTCTTATGTTTATTATTTTTCTTCTTTCACCTCTTCGAGAGGAATTGTATCCTTGGTATGCGATCTGGTTTATTGCCTTTACGGCTTTTCTTTATAGAAATAGGTTCTTGCAAAACCTAGTTTTGGTTTTCTCTTTTGGACTAATGCTTAGATACATTCCTTACATGGCAAGTGGAAACTACCTTGGCGTAACACCTATAATTCGTAACCTTTTAATGATAGCCCCAGTAGTGATATTTTTAGTTTATTCTTGGTTAAGAATGTTAAAGGGTAATAATGGTTAAGAATGTTCTCCCACTAATAATAGTTGGATTGTTTACTTTTATTGCTGGATTTTCGCTTCTTCATAAGGGTTTACCTCCTACCCATGATGGAGAATACCATGTAGTAAGGTTTTATGAGTTTGATAGGTCGCTTCGAGACGGCAACTGGTATCCTCGCTGGGCAGCAGATCTTAATAGCGGATATGGAGTTCCTCTTTTTAATTATGTATATCCACTGCCAAATTACGTCGCTTCCTTTTTCCATTTTTTAGGATTTAGTTTTATTGATGCATTTAAACTTAATATGTTCTTTGCCCTTATTCTCGGATCTATATTTTTTTATTTATGGGCAAAGGGGTTTTGGGGCGTTTGGGGAGGGTTGGTGGGCTCTATTTTTTATACATTTTCTCCTTATCACCTTGTCGACATCTATAT
>Ga0213870_1000238_pt1 | contig 29078 bp, 26 predicted proteins | sample WICALVC2017_Meta_FD_160119 | JGI IMG/M metagenome (GOLD analysis project Ga0213870, IMG submission 160119) | Freshwater microbial communities from subterranean cave lake in Wind Cave National Park, South Dakota, United States - WICALVC2017 | ecosystem: Environmental > Aquatic > Deep subsurface >... | reverse complement strand
TACGATTTTCAATTAATCTTTTCACAATTATGTTATATCCGCTATCGTCTTGTTGCAAACATTTATTCACTCTTGAAATTTTATCATTTCCTACACCCAAAATTTCATTAATTTCATTGTATTTAAAATTTGCTGATAGAAGCACTGCTATTTCTATTCTTCTCATTAATGCCGCAATCTCATCGGCAGTTAATAAATCTTTGAAAAACAAACGGACCTCCGACCTGTCTTTTAGTGAATCTATTGTATCATAAAACTCTCCTATCATTTGGATTCTTTTTGATTTCGGTAAATCATTAAGATGAAAAATTGGCATAATATTTCCTCCTTACTCCTACGCTCCGACGCGTAGAAGCAGGTTTAAAATTTTTATTTGTTCTTATCTTATTTATTTTTATTATTTTTCTTTTTCAAATTATCTTTTCTGAATTTGGAAAAAATAACCAACGGATAATCTCTTTCTTTTGGTTTTATTACTGGATTTTCATTTTTCCAAATTTCATAAGCCACATTACGAAACAGGTGGTACTTGTCTTCTATTTCAGTAAATTTATAGCCTTTTGAATTTTTCTTGTATCCTATCTGTAAAACGGCCAACTTTCTTTTATTCCACTCTTCATCTGTAATTCTCAAACTTTTATAATCAATTTCCATATGTGAGTAAGATGAAATTTGAAGTTCGTGCTCTGGCCAAATGGATTGAGATGTTTTTAAATCAACTATCCAAATCTGGCGGTTTTTGTCTCCAATGGCAAAAATTTTATCAATAGTCCCTGCATAAACATCCCCAAATGAGGTCATCTCTTGAGCTAATAACATTGGCCTTGCTTCATCTAAATAATCACGATAGCTTATAATACAATCAATTTCCTCTTTATTAAGTTCCTCTAAGATTTTGCTTGATGGATTCAAATACTTATCGGCTATTTTAATTTCTTTACCTTTATCTATATCTTCACAAGCATAATGAACCCGAGAACCCTTATCGCTAGCATTCTGTTTTATGGCTTCTGCCTCGTCCCAACCTTTTTCGGCCAGCCACTTATAAAAATACATTCCTTTTGGATAATAACTGGAAATCCAAGTTGAAGAAGGATAGTAAATGTATTCAGGCAATCCTGTTTTTGGATTTTCAATTGGGCGAACATACCATCTTTCACTAGTAGATGTAATTCTTAATATCCCTTTATTTTTATCAATATGACGAATTTCTTTTTTCATAAAAATTTGTTCAAATTTTTTTGATGACTTTACATTCCTATCCGCGGTTAGCCCTTTTTTCATCCCAATTTTTCCAGCTAACCAACAGTGGGCCAGCAATAAAAATAGAAGAATAGGTTCCTGATGCAATACCGATAATTAACGCCAATGAGAAATATTTTAACGTTTCGCCTCCAAAAAAGAAAATAGAAATCATAACAAATAAAGTTGTAGCAACTGTGCTAATTGACCTTCCAATTGTTTGATTTAAGCTTAAATCAACAGTTTCATTAAATGACTTAATCCCCTTGCGTAAAATATTTTCTCTTATCCTGTCAAAAATAATTATGGTGTCATGAACAGAAAAACCGAGAATCGTTAATAGGGCAGCTACAATGGGAATGGTAATTTCGGTATTATAAAATTTTCCTAAGATAGAAAAAACTCCTAAAGGTATCAAAATATCATGGAAAAGAGCAATCAAAGAGGTAACTCCATACTTCCAAGAAGCCACGGGCATAGAAACCTTTCTAAAGGCAAAAGCAATATACGCAGTAATGGCCAGTAACGCTAAAAGCATAGCTATTTGGGTTTTATTTTTAAGCTCTTTGCCGATTGATGGACCTATATATTGGAAACTTTTTTCCTGAACAGAAGACAATTCATTAAGCTTTGAAAGTATTTGCTGGTGAACCATTTCATCAACTACTCTAAACCTCAACACTACTTCCCTATCTCCTACTGGCTGAACAACAACATCGCCAAGATTAAAAGTCAAAAGAGATTTTGAAATTTCTTCGTTGCCGGGTCTTATATTAGAAAATGCGACCTTCATCGTGCTACCACCCGTGAATTCAATTCCAAATTTTAACCCAAAAACAATCAAAGAAGTAACTGCTGTAACGATTAAGACACCAGAAATAATATAATAAATTGTTGAATATTTTGTGAAAGCGAACATGATTTAGTTTGTAGTTTGTAGTTTGTAGCTGGTAGTTTGTAGTTCTACTCACACCAACTACTCACTACTCACTAATTAAAGAAGCCACTTGAACTTCTCCAACCTCGGCCCGACGAAAATCATCAATAAAATTCTTGTGATAAAAATCGCTGAAAACATGCTTACTAAAACACCCAAAGCCAAAGTCAAAGCAAAACCTTTAATAAAGGATGTGGAGATGAAAAATAGGATAGCAGAGACTATCAAAGAGTTTACGTTGCTATCTTTAATTGATGGCCAGGCGCGACTGAACCCTTCTTTAATTGCCAGAGACAATTCCTTACCAGACTTAATTTCTTCTTTCATCCTGGCAAAAATCAAAATATTAGCGTCAACCGCCATTCCAATAGACAGAATAAAACCTCCGATGCCAGCCAACGTTAAAGTCACTGAAATTAACTTAAATAGAGAAATGGTTAAAAAAACATAAATCATCAAAGCAACTGATGCCAAGAAACCAGGTAATTTGTAAAATACTATCATAAATAAAATTACTGCCGCTAATCCATAAATTCCAGCCCACAAAGATTTTTGCAAGGAAACAGTTCCCAATGTAGGACCCACCGTCTCTTGAGAAATAGGATTTCCAATTTTTACGGGCAAAGCTCCTGAATTTAAACGTCTTACAATATCATTAGCTTTCTTTACTGGCATGTCCCCTGTAATAACTGCCGTGCCCCCTGTAATTTTATCTTGTACCACAGGAGCATATAAATCAGTGTTATCAATTTTTCCATCGCTGTTAGTGTCAATAATAGAAGCGCCGTCTAAAAAAATTGCCAATGGTTTTTTTATGTTTCTTGCGGTAATCTCCTCAAATAATTTTTCTCCATCACTGTTAAACTGAAGTTGAATTTGCGGCCTATAGGTTGTTTGATCAAAAACAACATCTGCCTTTGATAAATATTTTCCGGTAAGTTCGGTGGGTTTAAAATAGGGATTCTGCAAAGCTAACTGCCAATCTTTTATTTTTGTTATATCTTCTTTTTTCTCTTGCGCCGTCTGCACCTCTTTTATTTTGTCTAAAATCTGCTGGGTTTCTTTTTGGTCCCGTTCTTCGTCAAATTCCAAATAGGGAGTTTGGCCAATGGTATCTATTGCTTGCTTAATATTCTTGACTCCTGGCAACTCAATCACTAATCTGTCATTCCCTTGAACCTCAACCACTGGTTCAAAAACGCCAAATAAATTAATCCTTCTTTCAATAACATCACGTAAACCCTGCATCGCCTCAGATTTATTTTCAATACTACTCAAATCCGCCTGATAAACCAAACTGACCCCACCTTGCAGATCAAGTCCTAAAATATAGGGCTTTGACCAAAAATGAGGCAAACGCCAAGAAAATTTACCATTTAAAAAATCAACAGTTTTATCAAAATAATCAGGATAGACAAAATTCCCAGCCATAAAAGCCAAAATAATAATTCCAATAAAAATTAAATACTTTTGTTGCATAAATGTATTCTATTACACTAAACTTTTTTTAAAAAACAATCAATGAATTCAAAATTTTGTTATGATAAGCATATTTATTCAACCAAAAAGCAAGAACTTCCACGTTTTTTAAAATATTCTTGTCGCACAATAAAAATGGGGCGGTCGCTCACTATTAGGCACTATCCCCCAATCGCTTTTATATCCGCTTCATATTGGTTTGCAATATTAACTACGGATCTTCCGTAAAATTGGTCGTACCTTGAACAACTGCCTCCGCAATAATATTTCATTGCCGCATTAAATTCATTATTTTTGGCTCCATTATCTTTCAGCAATAATCCGGTTGCTAAAAATGCGTCTTTGATATCCCAAGGGTCAGCTGTTCTTCCCGTAATATCTGAAACTTTTTGCCCGTATCCTAATTTTACCCAGGTTGACGGTATAAATTGAGCCGGTCCCATTGCCCCTCCCCATCCATAGGGTTTACCGTTATAATAAATCACGCAAGAAACAGCCGTAGTTGTTACCTCTCTTGCTAATCCCCTGCTTTGGTTTATCTTGTTGATAAGATCTATAAATACCGGAACATCACGAAAAGGATTCATCGTTTTTGGAGAAAAAGACCCAGTTTTTATTCTTACCCCATCACCGGTTTGGGTATTTTTTAAATAACATTGACCGACATTTTTTCCAAGGTTAGATTCTTGGGTAAGGACGGCCATAATAAAAGCTGCTCTAATTCCAGTAATATTTGAAACATATTTAGCAATATTATAGGCTTCGCCAAAAGTGGGAGCATTGGAAACTCCTATCAAGTCAAAAATTCTGGTTTTAATGACAGCTGCTTTTTTTTCTGTATCCTGTTTTTCTTTAAGTTGTTGCTGGTATTGGGTTTCAGTAAGTTTTAAATAACCTTCTTGCTGTTTTTTATTCTGTTCGTTTTGTTGCTTTTGTAAATTTTGAACTTGTATAGTTTTTTGTAGCTGTCCTTTTTCACCCTCCTGTTTTTTTCTTTGACTCTCTAAATAAGACTTTAAGTTTGTAGTGCTTTCTAAAAAATCTGACACTTTAGAATTCAAGCTTTCTAAATATACAAGGTTGCTAAAATAATCTGAAAGATCACCCTCAAGTAAAATTACCAAAGACGGTTTTTTATCTTCTTTTGATATTTCCCTTAAAATATTAGCAATCTGATTTTGGGAATCTTTAATTCTTAAAGCAGTTTTATCTATGGAAGTTTGGGTATCGTTTATCTGTAGATTCAAATCTTTTACCATGAGCGTCCCTTGTTTAATTTGATATTCTAAGCTCTTTATTTTTTTCTTTAAAGAACTAACCTCTGAATTCAAACTATCTTTCTGTTGTTTTGTTTTGGTAAGGTCTTGGCTGATTTGGACGCTTTGATCGTCATAATAAGAGGCGCATTTTTCAAGAATCGCCCGGCAATCAGCAGAATTTAAATTTTGGCAACTATTTTCAGTTTCGGAAATTTGCTTGCAGAGAACCGCCAAATCTTCCGCAAATGTAAAAAAAGGTAAAACCGCAAAAAATATTGATAACAGAAATATAGTATAAAGTTTATTCATTATTTTATTAAATTCCTCCCCGCCCACGGATGGACTGGGAAATTATTCTATTATAAACGATTTATTCTGTAATCTCTGCGATATCATAGATTACAGAACTTTAAAATTTAAAACACGTTAAAATTAACCTATACCCAAAATATCGCGACCGCGATATTTTGGGTATAGGTTGTTTTACCATATTGATTGTTATAGATTGAATTCCCCCCCCATTCACAGAGAAACGGGGAAATATTTTATTATATTCACTCTTTAGGTTCCTCGACAATATCTTCCTCCTTCTTTTCTTTAATTACCTTTTCAACCTCTTCTACTTTTTCTTCAATTGGCAACGCTAACTCTTCTTCAACTTTTTCCGGAGGTAACACAGAAATAATTATCTCATCAGGTTTTTTTAAAACCTTAACCCCCTCTGGTAATATTAAATCTTTTATTAAAATATGATCCTTAAAATTTTTAAGAGCGTTAATATTAACTAAAATCTCGCGGGGAAGATCTTGAGGCAAAGCTTTTATCTCAATTTCTGACATATTCTTGACGATGGTTCCGCCTAAATCTTTCTCAGCTGGAGCTGTTCCTTCAAAAATCAAAGGAATCATAACTTCTACTTCTTTCTTTAAAGACGGCTGAAAAAAATCGATGTGTATAATTTTATCTGAAACCGGATCTTTTTGAATTTCATGGACTAAAACCGGCTTTTTTTCCTTGTCGTCGTCAATAGAAAGTTCAATCAAAGAGCTCTCGCCAACTTTTTCAAAAACTTTTTTGAATTCTTTTTCATCTACTTCAATAGAAAAATTCTTTACGCCTGAACCATAAACCACCGCAGGAATTCTTCCCTGTTTTTTTATTGATTTTGTTTTTCTTCCAAAATCTTTTCTTATTTTTGCTTGCAATGTAATCATGGGGAGGATATTACTATATTTGTTTTAGTTTGTAAACTCTATATTTTATTTTCGCTACCAAATAACCTTATTTTTTCTTCAACTACCGCTTGCACAGACTTTATCGGCCCTTGCAAATACTTATATGGAGTTATTTCACTGTTATTTGCTTCAAACGATTTACGCAAAGCGTTTGAAAAAGCTAATCTAATTTCTGTATTGATATTTATTTTAACAATGCCTGATTGAATTGCCTTTTTTATATCTTCATTTGAAGTGCCAGATCCGCCGTGCAAAACCAAAGGAATACGGATTTTTTCTTTAATTTCTTTTAACCTGTCTAATTTTATAGACGGAGAGATAATATTAACATCTATACCGTGAAAAGTGCCAACGTTTACCGCTAAAAGATCTATCTTGGTTTTATTACAATAGTCCACTGCCTCTTGAATTTTAGTTAAATCTTCCTCTATAATTTCAAATTTTTCATCGTAGAGCCGCGAGGCATCTTTACCAAACCTGCCGACTTCGCCCTCAACTATAACTCCTTTATTTTTAGCAAACAACGCAACTTTTTTACTAATTTTTATATTTTCTTTAAGTGTTAGTTTTGAACCATCAAAACAAGCCATATCATATCCCGCCAACATTGCTTCTTTTACATACTCAAAAGACTTGCCGTGATCTAAATTCAAAAAAATAGGCAAGCCGGTTGTTTTTTTTAACACATTCCTTATTGCGACGGCCTCATGTAAACCGACAAATTTACTCTCCTCTTCTGAAGTTCCCAAAATAATAGGTGATTTTAAATTTTGCGCCGCAGCGACTATGCCTTTTACTTGCGAAAAATCAGAAAAATTAAAATGTCCAATGGCAAATTTCTCGTGATATGCCTTTTTAAAATAATATTTTAATGTTTTCATAATTATGAAGGAAGAAGGCATGTGAAAATAAAATTTTTATATGCCGACTGAGTGATTAATTATATAAATTACGTAAGCAATTTTTATAACTTATTTTTCAACACCTCAACGCGCTCAAATTTTTGTCCTTTTTTCAATAAACCATTTTTAGCGCCGATTTGCGACAAGCATCCTTGTGAATTTGCCATTCCTAATTGAATCGCTTTTTCAATATCTCCACTATATCTTATATAATCTGCTAAAAATCCAGAGGCGAATGAATCTCCGGCTCCGGTAGTATCAATAATTTTTCTATCAGGCATTGGTTTTGCCGAATATAAATATTTACCATCTGAAACAACAACGCCCTCGCTTCCTTTTGTCATAACCGCAACACCCGGACAAATTTCGTCAATTTTTTTAAAAATTTCTTTTTCTTTTTCAAACGGAATTTTTGTTAAAAAACTGGCCTCTTCTTGATTTAAAAACAATACATCAATTTTTTTAAAAACTTCTACTAATTTTTCTTTCGGTAAACAGAGCTGCTGCATGCTCGGATTTAGAGCAATTTTAATTTTATTTTTGTGGGCAAAATTTACTATATCTTCAAATAATGTCGCCCCAGCAGTAGAATCTGCGGATTCACTATGGGGTAAACACAATAAACCTGTAAGTGGCGCCGAATAAAACCATTTTGTTTTTATTTTTTGCCAAAGAATATCTTTTTTGCTAAGTAAATCTGAAGCGCCTCTATAAGCTAAAATCGTTCTATCTTGAAAATCTTGTGAAATAATAATTGAATAATTAGTTGGTTTTTTGCTTGTCTTTAAAATAAATTTTGTATCTACTTTTAATTTCTTTAACTCGTTGATGACTTCTTGCCCTGACTGGTCCTTGCCGACCATTCCATAAAAAGCGGTTTTAAATCCCTGTAAGACAAAAGTAGCAGCGGTATTGGTGCCGCCGCCGCCACTATTAAATGTTATTTCCTCAACATCAATTTTAGAGCCTATGGGTAAACAAAGTCCTTTGCCTAAGGTGAATTCTTTTTTATATTTTAAAACAGTCAGGTTTTTTGGCTTTAAGGTAATGTCTTTTGAGGCTGAACCAAAGGTGATAATATCAAACATGCTATTGTATATTTATTTTACACCCATACACCGATGTATGGGTGTATAGGATTATGATTTTAGTTTTTTAAAAATGGTTGCAGATGGCGTAAATAAAACTGCTTCTTCTTCTAATTCTTTATCATTTTCTTGGAGTTTTTCTATAGCAACATCTAATAAATTATTTAAAAGAAAATGCCCCGGATATTTTTTCTTTAACGTGGCGAATGAAGATGATTTTTTTCTGTCTTCTTTTTTTATTCTTTTTAATCTGGCTTTCCTATTCTCAATCAATCTTTTTACAATTATCTTATAGCCACTATCGTCTTGCAGCAAAGATTTATGTACACTAGCAATTTTATCGCTTCCAACGTCCAACATCTCAATAATGTTATGGTAATTATAATTTGCCGACAAAAGAACTGCTATTTCTATCCTTCTCATCAACATCGCAATTTCATCCGCAGTCAATAGGGATTTAAAAAATAAACGAATTTCTTGCCTACCTTTCAGTGAATCAATTGTATCATAAAATTCACCTATCATTTGAATCCTTTTTTCTTTTGGTAAACTATTTAAATGAAATCTTCCCATGATGGTACTTAAACCTATACACCTATGCATCGGTGTATAGATTTAAGAAATAATTTGTTACGTGATATTATTCTTATTACGAGTCTCTAAAGATTTCTCCTTTTGTGAAATTAATAAACGAGTCTCTAAAGATTTCTCCTTTTGTGAAATTAATAAAATTGTTTTTATAATAGAATCTGGATTCAAGGAAATAGATTCAATTCCGATATCCACCAAAAATTCGGCAAAATCTAGAAAGTCGCTTGGAGCTTGGCCACAAATGCCGGAGTATTTGCCTTTTTCTTTACAAACCCTTACCACTTCTTTGATCATTTCTTTTACCGCAGAATTTTTTTCATTACCGACTGAGGAAATTATCGAATTATCGCGGTCTAAACCAAGGGTAAGCTGGGTCAAATCGTTTGATCCAATAGAAAATCCGTCAAAAATTTCCAAAAATTGGTCGGCCAAAATAACGTTTGCGGGAATTTCGCACATCACATAAACCTTTAATCCATTTTCTCCTTTTTTTAATCCTGCAGACTCCATAATCTGCAAAACTTTCCTGCCTTCTTCAACTGTTCTGCAAAAGGGAATCATTGCGATAATATTATCCAAACCAAATTCCCCTCTGACTTTTTTAATTGCCTTGCACTCTAAAATAAAAGCTTGTTTAAATTTTTCGTTATAATATCTTGAAGCTCCTCTAAAACCGAGCATCGGATTTTCTTCTTTTGATTCATATAATTCTCCTCCCAAAAGCTGGCGATATTCATTTGTTTTAAAATCAGAAAACCTGACAATCACCGGTTTTGGATAAAATGCCGCTCCGATTTTTCCAATTCCTTCTGCCAATTTATCAATATAAAATTGGATTTTATCATTATACCCTAAAGATAAGCTATCAATTTTATTTTTTAATGCTGGTTTTAATTTTCTGTAATTTATTGCGGCGTTTGGATGGATTTTAATAGTGTTGGCAATAATAAATTCTTCCCGGGCCAAACCCACGCCATCGTTTGGAATAAAAATTAAATTAAAAGCTTGTCCCGGATCCGCCAAGTTCATTAAGATTTTTGTCTTGGGTTTTTTTATCGTTGAAATATCTGTCTTGTGTATTTTAAAAGGGATAATTCCTTCATATATAAATCCGTTTTCACCGCCAGAACAGTCTACGGTTATTTCATTTCCATTTTTAATAATTCCTGTGGCATTGCCAGTTCCTACAATAACAGGCACACCAAGCTCCCTGCCCACAATTGCAGCGTGACAAGTACGACTCCCTGAGTCAGTTACTATGGCGCTTGCTTTTTTCATAGCTACGACCCAATCTGGATCTGTCATGCCAGTAACCAGCACTTGCCCTTTTTTAAATTTATTTATATTTTTTGCCGACATTATTTTGTTGGCGCGGCCCGAACCGATTTTTAAGCCAACCGACATTCCCTGTGTCAAAATTTTATCAGTGGTTTTAGTTTCCAGCTTGTATTCCTCCAGCACATTTACATTATTTTTACTTTGCACTGTTTCGGGCCTGGCCTGAACAATATACAATTTACCATCTCTGCCGTCTTTCGCCCACTCCATATCCATTGGCCTTTTATAATGTTCCTCTACGATCATTGACCATTTAGCCAGTTGCAAAATATCCTCGTCTTTTAAAACAAAACCCTCTCTTTCTTTTAACGAAGTTCTAATGTTTTTAGTGGGCTTTTTTGGATTTTTATCATACACCATTTTAAACTCTTTAGAGCCAATTTTTTTTTCTATAATCGGTTTGAATCCTTTTTTTAAAGTTGTCTCAAAAACATAATATTGGTCTGGTTCAACTCTGCCTAAAACAATATTTTCTCCCAAGCCCCAACTGGCATTAATTAAAACCACGTCGCCGAACCTAGATTCTGTGTCGCAGGAAAACATAACCCCTGAAGCCGCTAAATCCGACCTCACCATTTTTTGCACGCCAACAGACAAACTAATTTTTAAATGCGAAAACCCCATTTCTTGCCTATAAACTATAGCCCTATCAGTAAAAAGCGAGGCAATGCATTTTTTAACCGCCGCTAAAATATTCTTTTCCCCTTTAATATTCAAAAAGGTTTCCTGTTGGCCAGCAAAACTTGCTCCCGGCAAATCTTCGGCAGTGGCTGAAGATCTGACCGCTACGTCGGTTTCCCCAACTCCATATAATTCAGACAAAATTTTGTAAGCTGAAATAACATCTCCTTGTAAATTTTCTGGCAATTCTGAATTTAAAATGAGGTTGCGAACTTTTTTTCCCTTCTTCTGCAAACTTTTTATATCGTGAATATCGAGATTTTTTAAAATTTCTTCAATTTGTTTTTTAAGTCCGCTGTTTTCCAGAAAATAAAAATAAGCATTGGAAGTCGTAGCAAAACCATTAGGAATATTTATGCCTTGCGCCACTAAATTATTATACATTTCCCCCAGCGAAGCATTTTTCCCGCCCACCAAAGACACATCCTTAATTGATATTTGATTAAACCAAATTATGTTTTTAACATTCATATTTTTAATTACAAAACTCTTTAAACCCCGTTAGAAGTTTACCATATCACAAGATTTATTAACTGAATTACAAATATAAAATAATAATCTATAGCAACATAAATATGCATGTTGCAAAGGCGTTACATCATAAACTTCTAACGGGGTAAACCATAAAATATTCTTGCCTCATGGTGAGCTTTAATTTACTACTGATGTTTTTTGAATTTTTTCTTCCATTAAATTTTTTAACTAATATTTTTTTATTATATATTTTTTAAACTTTAACAGCAAGGGGAACGCAATGCCAATAGGTTAATTCGTGCGAATCAGAGAATATAATCAAACTCCATTATACTACATTTATGCAAGCTTGTATAAATGTAGTATAATAGGATAATTTATTTATAGGGTAATTTATTTGCCTCTCTGTGGGCGGGGCAAAAGGAGCATGGGAAACATATTTTACTTACCAATTCGTGCGAATTAGTAAGTAAGAATAAAGTATTTTTAGACCACTGATTCAATTGGGAAGAAATTCCCGACCACTTCATTGGCTGGGAATTGTTTAATAGACAAAAAAATCATTTCGTTATAGTATGATTATAATATGAATTATATTAGATATATTTAACCGCTCGCTCGGCGTGAGAAAATAATTTTCTCACATCTCCCCCGCTTATAATTATAGGCTCCCATCGTCTAGTGGCCCAGGACACATGATTCTCATTCATGCAACACCGGTTCGACTCCGGTTGGGAGCGCAAACAATTTAGAGAGCCGCGTACTGTGCGGCTTTCTAAAAATCTAATGTCTAACACCTAAAACCCAACACCCATTTTAATAATCTGGCGGGATCTGCCAATAATCAATAATGTATTGAGATAATTTTTTAAAAATGGGAGCCGCCGAGAGGGCTGAAGCGGCCACTTTTGGATTATCTAATTTTACCAAAATTAAAAATTGGGGCTTTAAAGCCGGTCCAAAACCAACAAAACTTTGAACGGTTTTATCAGAATAGTAACCTTTTTCATCTTTTAAAGATACTTGGGCGGTGCCGGTTTTGCCAGCTAAATAGTAACCGGGAATTTTTGCCGCCTTGCCAAAACCCCTGTCCACCACATTGATTAACATATTAACAACTTGGGAAACGGTTTTTTCAGAAAGAACCGGTTCTGAAACCTCAGGTTGTATAACCGTTTCTTTTTGGTTGTGAACAATTTTTGCCACCAGATATGGTTTGGTTATTCTTCCGCTGTTGGCAAACACGCCAAAAGCTCGCGCCAACTGCAAGGGAGTCATTTCTATTCCCTGACCAAAAGAAGCAGTGGCAAAACCAAAATCTGGCCCCTTTTTTAAAATTTCATTTTTTGAATAAACTTCTCCTTGCAAATCAACGTTTGTTTTATCATTGAAACCAAATTTCGCCAAATATTCTAAAAATGTTTGGCGAGGGATGAGTTGAGAGAGAAAAACAGCGCCGGTATTGATAGATTTTTCTAAAATGCCAGACATATCCTGCTCGCCATATACCTTACGATCAAAATTATAAATAGTATCAGGACCTATTTTTACAAAACCTTTGTCTTGGAACACCGTATCTTGAGAAACCTTGCCCTGGTTTAGAGCTATTGCCATGGTAAAAGGTTTAAAAACAGAACCTGGTTCAAAAATTTTCTGAGTGACAGAATTTTGAAAAATCTCTAGATTTTCCTCTTTAGAGTATTTATTTAGATCAAAAGATGGAAAATTGGCTAAGGCTAAAATTTTACCGGAATCGGGTTTCAAAATTATAATTTGACCGGAATCTATATCAATATCGCGCTTGGCTTCCTTTAATAATAACTCTGCTTGAAATTGAATATTATAGTCTATAGTTAAATATATATCCGAGCCATTTAGATATAATAAATCTTCCTGGTCGCTAATTAAATCCAAACCCCTTTTCTCTTCTTTGACCCCTGTTTTGCTATTTAAAATATCATCGTAATAACCTTCAATTCCGTATTGACCTTTGTTGTCTCCGCCCAAAAATCCAATTACTTGAGAGGCAAAATTTGATTCAGGATAATATCTACCGGGAACATTTTCTTGGTAAAGCCCCTCTAATTTTAATTTTTTTATAGCGTCAATATCTTGAGTTGATAAATCTTTTTTTATCACGGCATAAGAATCTGATTTTTCCAATTTTAAGATAACGGATTTTTTAGATTCTTTAATAACCTTGCTTAACGACTCAGCAAAAATATCTTTATTTTTAATCTGTTTTGGGATAGCAAAAACCTGCCACCTATCTTCATTGATAGCTAATCCTTTTATTTTATCAGAATCAGAATTACCATGACTTTCTTTACTGTTTTGAGAAAAAATTTCTCCTCGACTCCCTTTCACTTCTTGAAATCCTGCCTGCTGACCTAATGCCTGAGACTGATAAAATTTATAATTAAATATCTGAAGATAAAATAAGCGACTAATAATAGTCGCCGCGAAACAAAAAATTAAAAATAAAAATAAATTTGATCTCCAACCCTTCATATATAACTATAACACCTATTTAGCCTTGGCCAACGAATTTTCTAAAATTTGCACATATTTTATATTTGTTGTTTTTTCAAAACCTAGCTCTTTAATTTTCTCCATTGTTTGTTCTAAAAGACTTGCCTTGGTAAAATGGGCTTCTAATATCTTATTTTCTCCTAAAATAAGGTTTATTTCTTTGTTATAATTCCTAATTAAATAAGCGCTCATTGTCAGCTCATTAACTAAATATATATAAAAAACCAACATTGATAAACAAAATAAAATACCTAATATGTAAAGTGCTTTCCTGGATACTTTTGGAAAATTTATTGAAGTAATTTTATAATGTATGGCGCGATAATTTAATGTTGTGGTAGTCATATAAAATTAAATATTAAAAATAAAATATTAAATTTTGATAATATTTTTTATTTTTGATATTTGATTTTTAATTTTTAATTATTGCCCTTAATTTTGCTGACCTTGACCGAGGATTTACTAATACCTCGTTTCTTGAAACTGCTATTGGTTTTTTAGTTAAAATTTTTACCAAACCTTGCTGTGATTTATTTTTGAAAAAACTTTTTACAATTCTGTCTTCTAAAGAATGAAAAGATATTACCACTAATCTTCCTCCACTAGATAAAACTTCAATGGCTTTTGGTAAAAATTCTGTTAAATTATCAAGTTCTTCATTAACCGTAATTCTTATGGCTTGAAAAGTGCGAGTGGCAAAATGAATTTTGCCGTAAAGAAACTTTGACGGCATAGCCTCTTTTATGATATCTTTTAATTCAAATGTGCTGCTAATTTTTTTTACTTTTCTTTTTTCTACAATCTTTTTTGCAATTTGACGAGCAAATCTTTCTTCTCCGTAATCATTCAAAATCTCTTCTATTTTCTCTTGCGACCACTCATTTACTATATTCTCCGCCGTAATATAATTTTGATTTTTGATTTTTGATTTTTGATTTCCGCTATTATATCTCATATCCAACATTTCATTTTTCATAAAAGAGAATCCCCTTCCCGATTTTTCTAATTGATATGAAGACATTCCTAAATCCAATAAAATTCCATTGACTGGTTTAAAATTTTCTTTCTCAACAATCTCTTTTAAGTTGATATATGAATCATTAACTAAAATTATCCTATCTGGAAATTCCGCTATCCTAGATTTAGTAATGTTATAAACTTCAGAATCCCACTCAATCCCCAATATTTTGCCATTAGGATTGTTTTTCTCGATGATAGCGGCGCTATGTCCCCCTTCGCCCACAGTAGCATCAACAAAATTCTCATTGGCTTTGGGATTTAAATATTCTAAAACTTCTTTTGTAAGAACCGGTATGTGCGCCATACGTAATTGATTTAAATTCCCAACGGGCCTAACTTTGAAACAATTTCTTCTACCCCTTTCTCGGCTTTCTTGTTATAAGTCTCCCATTTCTCTTGGTCCCAAATTTCTAACCGATTAGATAACCCGCAAATCACCACATTTTTTTTAAAATGAGCGTATTCTTTTAAATAATCAGGAATAAGCGCCCTTCCCAATTTATCTAAAATAACTTCAGTTGCGCTAGCTAATAAATGCCTTGTAAAAGATCTTGCTTCTACCTGCGAAATTGGCAAATTCCCCAACTTTTGAGACATTATTTGCCATTCTTTTTCTGTATAAACAACCAAGCAATTTTCAACTCCTTTTGTGACTATCACCTTATTTCCCAACTCCCCCCTGAATTTAGCAGGCAAAGCCAAACGTTTTTTATTATCAATAGTGTGTTTGTATTGACCAATAAGCATTAATACAATGCTAATCAGATAATCTCATGCTAATCTACAAAAATTCGAATGGGTCCATGACGATGTCGTATTCGCATTTTTGGATTCATTAGCATAAGATTTGTAGATTAGCATTATTATAGTTTTCCACAGAAAACCTCACTTCTCCCACTTTTATCCACATTTATCCACTTATTCATATTTATAGCTTATTTTATGACCATCAGTCAACACTTTTATTAAAATACGATTTTGTTCGTAAATACGTTTTCTTTTCCACTACTTATCCACAAATGATTTTGTGAATTTATTCGTAAATTAAGAAGTATTACTTCCCACTCTCTAATATAAAAAATCATTTTTTTCCTATTTTTTTACTTTTATCCACCAATCACCTGTTTTGTAAAGCTTTACAAAACAGGTGATTGGTAATTTCGATATTTGGGATTTTTAAAATGGAAAAAAGTGGACAATTGAAATCCGATAATTGTTGCAGCAAATTAATTTTACGCTCCTATGCTCCGACACATGATGGTAACTGCCACAAAATAAAAATATACAAACATACCATATTTTAAAACGTTTTAAAATATGGCATAGCTTACATTTTTTATATTCACATAAACGAAACAGTCCCGTGGTACGAACCACGGGACTGTTTGTCGCATAATTAGCATGGACTAATTCGCGCGAATTAGTCCATGGATAGTTATATCTATTTAATTATAATTACTTCAAAATTATCTGGATTGATTTCAATTTTGTCGCCTTTCACGATTTTATCGGACAAAAGAGCCTGGGCAATCTGGTTTTCTATTTTGTCTTGCATCACCCTTCTCATTTCTCTGGCGCCAAATTCAGGTTTATAAGAAAGCTCAACAATTTTTTCTTTTAAGGGATCGGTAACGATTAAATCAATATATTTTTCTTTGAGGTTTTTTGCCAAATCAGAGAACATGAGCTGGGCAATATCCATTAAGTTATCTTTAGTTAAAGGATTAAAAATGACAGTGGCGTCAAAACGATTTATAAATTCTGGCCTAAAAATACCTTGCCCAAAAAGAAAATTTAACAATTTATCTTTTTCTATCTTTTTTCCGGATTCAATAGCTTTAAAAATCATCGGGGCTCCGGCATTGGAGGTGCAGATAATAATGGTATTGTTAAAAATAATTTTTCTCCCTTGGCCGTCTGTAATATGTCCTTCGTCAAAAACTTGTAAAAACAAATTTAAAATATTGGGATGAGCTTTTTCTATTTCATCTAATAAAATCAATGAAAATGGGTTTTCTCTGACCGGTGTAGTTAAAAGCCCTTGTTGTTCAATCGGACTCACTTCTCCAATTAACCTTGGAATATCTCTGATGGCCTGAAATTCAGACATATCAATTCTTATCGTTTTTTTCTCCCCGAGGTTTGAAGATCCAGCTTCGCCGGAATCTTTCGCGACCCGCCCAAAATAAATTTCAGCTAAAATTTTAGCCGTTTCGGTTTTACCCACCCCGGTTGGCCCTAAAAATAAAAATACTCCCATTGGCCTTTTTTTAGAACTGATACCCGACCTAGCTCTTCTCATTGCAATAGCTATCTCAGTTACCGCGTCTTCTTGGTTAATTATTCTTTGATGGATTAAGCTTTCTAAATTCATTAACACTGATTTTTCTTTAAATTCCAATTTACCTACTGGAATCTGGGTTTTGTCAGAAATAATTTGAGCTACATGGTGAGGTTGGACTACCGTTTCCTTTTGTGATTTCACATAGGTAGCCGCCTCGTCTAAAATATCTATGGCTTTTTTGGGAAAAGGGAGGTTGGGTAAATATCTGGCGGTTAAATTGACTATTTCTCTAATACTGGGATAGAGTATTAAAATTTTATTTTTTTGCTCAAGGGCTATGGCTAAATTTTGTAAAATTCTAACAGTTTCTATTTCCGATACTTCCAAAACTTCAATTTTTCTGAAGTACTCTAAAAGGGCGGGGTTTTGTTCCAATTTTCTGTGCAGTCCATCAAAAGAGGTTATGGCAATAAATTGAAAACTTGGCATAGCTAAATACTTTGCCAATATGATGGAAATATCAACCTCTCCTGGCTTTTGAATCTTTTGCGTCACAAAATTATCTAATCTATCAATAACTAAGATAACATTTCCCGCCGCCAACACCTCTTGAAAAATTTGGTCTAATGTAATTTCTAATTTTTCCTGGTCTTGAATGCGTGATATTAAAGCCACCATATCTAACTCAACTACTCGTTTATCCCGTAATTCTGGCAACCCCGTCCCTAAATAACAAAGCTGGGCTAAGGCTTGGACTATGCTTTTTTTGCCTACTCCTTCGTCTCCTATTATTAGAGCGTTGCTTAATTGTGATTTAGTTAACACTATTTCTAAATCATCTATCTCTTTTTTGTGACCGATAATTTCATTAAAAATATTATTTTTAGAAAACTCTCTCCAATCAATAGAAAATTGGTCTAAGGTAATCGTAAACCCTGATGCAAAATCCCTGCCTAAAAATCCAAATTTTGACAAATTTTCTTTTGTCCAAAATTTTTTATTTTGTCTTATTGTTTCCTCTAATTCATCCAACCATAAAGTTATATTTTCAACGTCTTTTTCTTTTAATTCTTGGTCAATTAAAATTTTTTTAAAAAACTGGTCATATTTTGCCAAACCCACTAAAATATCTTCTTCTTCAATTATGTTATGCCCTCTTTCGTTGGCTATTTTAGCAGATTCTAATATGATTTTTTGAAATGACTCTGAAAACAATAAATTAAACTTTTCTTGTCTGGGCTGCTTTTCTAAATAATTTTTTAAATCGGCTTGAAGTTTTTTAATATCCAACCCCAATCTAAAAATTAAAACCTGGATATCTTTACTCTCCATTACAGCAGAATAAAAAAGAGCCTCTGAAGAAATATCTGACAAACTTTTTTTCTTGCATATTTTTATAGAGCCTTCAACAATTTTGCAAGATTCCAGACTCAAAAATTCTGCTAAATTATATTTTTCCAGATCCAAAAGAGCTTCTGAAAGAGAAATAATTATTTTTGGATTTTTTATTTTTAATTCTTTAAATAAATGTATTTCCAACGAAAAAATAAAACATATCAAAATAAACGTTGTAATTTTAACAACCGTTGCCATTAAGATAAAACCTAAAAAATAGAAACTAATTAAGGATAAAGAAATAATGAATAAAAATAAAAATAACTGAGTTAAAATGCCAGAATACTTAAGCAAAGGAAAAGATGATATTTTCAATGATTTAGAGACTGATGTTTTTCTAGTGTCAAAATTAAAAATCATAAATTAAACAAAAACAAAACTAATATAAACAATGTAAGAGGTATTAGTATCCAAAATAAAAATATGACACTGCCTATTGCCAATATAAAAATCTGGGCAAAAATACCTACTATGATTAAAACAAATCTAACTATAGCTCCAATAATCCTGGAAAAAACGTTAGAAATTAAAGAGCTAAAAAATACTTCCAAATCAAATCCTTTGGGATATTTCCAATTATACCTTCTCCACGGAGAGAAAAATGTTTTAAGTAAAAGAGGAACAGAAAAAAAATCGGCGCTAAATGAAATATAGTTTTTCCAAACTAAAAATAAAAACCGAGGCATCTCATAAAAATGCCATAAAAACCATGAAGTTATAATATTATTTTGTTTTGAGATTTTTTCAGAGATCATTATGTCTGTTTTATTATTTTAATCCCCAAACCAGCTATCTGGGAGCCGCCTAAAATCAAGATTCCAGCTAAAATTGACCAACTCAACAAATTTAAGATTTTTGGCACAGTATCTGAAGGCAATAATTCAGTTATTTGTTTTTGAACGGTCCTTTCCAATTGTTGTTGTAAATCGGCAACATTACTTTTCTCTAAATTCTTTTGCGTTATAGGTGTCTTAAAAATTATGGGAGCTGAAACTTTACCAATAAAAATATTGTAGGATTGATAAAGCGTCCAGCCGATTATCACCAGACCAACCACTAATAATAGGTAACCAATAATTTTATTTAAAACCATTGTGTAACAGTTCTTGGCGAATATCTTCCGGAATTGGAATTGATTCCCCTGGTTTTGAAATTCCGGGATATCGCCAAGTGCTGATTATTTTTCTTATATTTTTATTTTTTATGTCTTGGTACATTAACCAAATTTCCCCTGGTGATTTTTTAGCCTGCCATAATTTTACCAAAGACTCTTTAGGTTTTACATACGACTTATTGGTTTGCATTACAGCAGTGGTACCAGAAACTATTCCTAATTCTTTCCGTTGCGGTTTATAAATCAAATTTATTAACTTATTTTTTGAAAGACCGTACTGACGCATTTTAGCTTTTGAATGTTCTGTCCAATAAAGTTTTCTATTCATCATCATTTTAATTATGGTGTCTCTATTGTAGCAAAAAAAATTGCGCAGACAAACCACGGATTTTTGTTATGACTCATAAAAATTTGATATTTCCTCTTTGGTGGACGATATTGGACTCGAACCAATAACCTCGTCAATGTGAATGACGCGCTCTAACCAGTTGAGCTAATCGTCCAAAATTTATGACAAATGAATGCAGTGCTCTAACCATTGAGCTATTCGTCCGTTATTTTGGTGCGGGGGCAAGATGTGAATGCAATGCTCTACCACCGAGCTAACTGCCCAAAATTTAAGTGGTTAATGAACGGCGCGCTCTAACTGCTTGCCGATGTTCAATAAGTATTTTTAAAAATACTTATTGAAGGCAACATAAACGCCCATAATTTAATTTATTTTACCACTTTTTAAAAAAACAAACAAAAAGAGCATTCTCGTGAACGCCCTTTGACTTGTATCGCTTCAGCGAGCGTTGAAACTAACGATACACCCTTCTTTCAAACCACTACACCTCCATATCCCCTCTCCCTTATTCGAGCGAATTAGAGATGTGTTTTTTATGTAATGATTTGAAAGAAAGGGAGAGATACGAACGATTGGGTCTCTCTCCATGACCCTTTTGGGAGAAATTTTGAATGAGGCATTCCCCCTTGACCTAATGGTCTACAATTTCCGCTTTTCTGCTTTTTCTAATCTCGATTCGATCAGCAGAAAGATGTTTTGAAAGATTATTCCGTACAACACAGACATGGCGACCCCGACGACAACGCCCGCCATGATCGCAAACCAAGCCGACCCCAAGATAGCGTAAACTCCGACAGTCGACAGTGGACCAGAAATCCCCACAAACAAGAACGACACAAGTGCCAATGTAGAGGCCTTTTTCATGGCATCCTCCTTTCGTTTGAAGGTGCGATGGTGTTGGTTGCTCCGCAGAACATCTGCGATTTACAACAACACTTTTCGCGGACGCCGCTTTGTTTCTTTGCTTTTTGGAACAAAGCGGCGTCAACGAAGTTTTTATACCAATATTCGGGCTGTGTTTCCCTATAATTCTCAATGTTGCACAATTCACCCTATACCCTAATTATAGCACCATCAATAAACCCTGTCAAGAGCAATCTGTCGCACAATAGAGGACAACCATAATCCAACTTCAATTTTAAACCTATTCCAAAATATCGCGACCGCGATATTTTGGAATAGGTTTTGTAAATGTAACTTTGTCGCATAATAAAATATCCCCTAATTCTCACGGTCGTTGGAATTAGGGGATATTTTACACAAGAAATAATAAAAACTATTTATTTAATTTCAACCTTGGCTCCTGCTGACTCAAATTTCTTTTTAATTATTTCTGCCTCCTCTTTCTTTACTCCCTCTTTTACTAATTGAGAACCTGTGGCCACCGCATCAACTAAATCTTTTGATTCTTTTAATCCTTTGGCGGTAACGTCCCTCACCACTTTAATGACTTCAATTTTCTGGGCCCCAACCTCTTTTAATTCAATATTAAAAGCTGTTTTCTCTTCTTCGGGAGCTGTGGCTGCGGGAGCTACTGAAACCGCTACTGGAGTTTGGGCTAAAACGCCGAATTTCTTTTCTAAAATTTTAACCAATTCAGCTAAATCTAAAACAGACATTTTTTCAATTTCTTGAACTAAACTTTTAAATTTAGCCGGTATTTCTACTTTTATTTCTTCTTCCATGTAATTTATCAACGAACAGCGAATTTTGTTCCGAATTCACGAATACGTTCGTTATTCGTAAATTCGTATTGAGATTCGTTATTCGTTGATGATATTATTTTTTAATCCTGCTCAATATTAAAACTAACGACCTTGTGTTACTAATTAAAACATTTACAAACCCTGACATTGGACTTGATAATGAACCAACCAGCTTTGCCAAAAGCTCATATCTAGACGGCAAATTAGCTAATACCAATACTTTGTCTTTTTCTATAAATTTATTTCCAAAAATACCGCCTAAAATTTTAAAATTCTCGTTTTTTTTAAAAAATTCATTTGATATTCTTGCAGGAGCAATTTCATCTTCAATTCCAAAAACTAAAGCCAGCTGACCGGGGACGTTATTTTTTATTTTATTCCAAAAAGAAATATTTGACTGGCCAAAAGCGATCCTTATCAATGTTTTCTTGCCTATTTTTAAAAGGCATCCCGACTCCTTTAACTTTTTTCTTAAAATGAATAAATCTTTGGAATTTACTTTTGAAAAATCAGCAAAAACTATTGATTTCTGTTTTAATATATTCTCTTTTAGATTTATTATTGAATTTTGTTTTTTTTCTTTTGTTAAAGCCATTATTTATCAGCGAATATTGAATTTAGTTGCGAATTTACGAATGCGCGAATTTGTTATTCGAAAATTCGTATTGAGATTCGTTATTCGTTGATTATTTAATAAAAAAAGCCCGCTCACGCAGACACAACAATACTTAATATCCAATACTAAATACTAGATATATTATTGCCTCGATAGGAATTATGTATTCGCGCGCGCCTATTCGCTAAGGCCATTCGCGTACTACCTATTGTCTGCGGCTTAATCTAACTATTTTAATACTAATCTATATCTAATTTAGTGTCAATAGTTTGTTAATAATTACAAATATTATAATCATAAACACGCGAAGCATAATCATCTAAAATCAATTATCTAAAATCAATTATCTAAAATCAATCATCTAAAACTATGAAAATTACAAAGCAGAATACCCATACCATATTTTAAAACGTTTTAAAATATGGTATAGGTAATAGTTTTTTATTTTTGGATTTTTAATTTTTTTAATTTTTAAATGATGGATATATAAAAAAAGTCGTCACACCATGTAACGGCATAGTAATTAAACCCATTTTCTTGAAAGGTTATTTTAATTTTTCTTTCCAAACAAGAAAGGGACGCAATATTTCAGGATACTCTTTTTCTCTTTTTTCTCGCAACAATTCTTGTGCTTTTTTTCATGACTTCAGTTTTATTATCCAAACTTTCAACATTTAGAGGTATTTCATTTATGAAACTTACTGCCGAACCAACAGGAATGTAATCAATTTGTAGATAACACATTTTAATCCCCCACCCCAAGAAAGAGTTTGATTGAAAGAGCAATACAATTTTACAATAACATAATCATTTAATAATTTAACTATTTTAAATATTCTATCTTGGCTAAATTATGTTCTTCTAATGTTTTGCTGAAAATTGTTTTACCGCTTATGCTTGCGGAAAGATAGTACCAATAGTCGCTTTTCTTGGGATAAAGAGCCGCTAAAATGCTGTCCATTCCGGGATTTGAAATTGGTCCTAATGGCAAACCTAAATACTTGTAAGTGTTATATGGAGAATCTATTTTAGTATCTTTTATCGAAACGCTCACATCATTTTTACCAGTGATATAATTAACAGTTGAATCAACTTGTAAAGGTATATCGTTCGCCAGCCGCTTCCATAATATACCAGAAACTATTTTTTTATCATCTCTTGTTCTAACTTCTTTTTCTAGTATTGAAGCCATAGTAATTATTTTGAAGATAGATTTATGCTGTAAGGAAATTTCTTTTCTTAAATCGGGTGTCAATTTTTTATTAAAATTATCCAAGACTTTCTTTAACAGTTCTTCTGGTTTTTGACCAATAGAGATTTCATAGGTGTCAGGAAAAATATAACCTTCTAAACTCAAATTTTTGGGTTTATCTTTTAAGAATTCTAAATCCCGGCTCCAATCTTTTTTTGTTAATTCCAGAAAATCTTCTGCGGAATAAAAACTTTTGTCTTCAAGGTATTGAGCAATATCTTTTATATTCCATCCTTCAATGATTGTAATGTTATTTTTTATTACCTCTCCTAATACAAATTTTTTAACGATCTTTGCAATAGACATTGAAGGAGAAAGTTCATATTTACCGGCTTGAAGTTTTGAGTATTGCATAGAAATGATAACATATAAATTAAAAAACAGACTGCTCTTGATAGTGCCTTTATCTTTTAGTTCTCCTCCAATATTATCATAACCTATTCCCTTTCGTAGACTATAAACAACCGTTGGGTTTTGTCCAAAGGACTTGGGAATGTAAATTTCAAAAAAAGTAAACAAAACAGCAATAAGAAAAAGAGAGAAAACAGGTAATAATTTTTTATTTATAAGCATTTTAAATTAACGGCACAAATGAAAATCCGGGATATTCCATTGATTCAAAATCATTTTTATTTTTTTTTACAAATAGCCAGATTGAAGAACCAATAGGGCAAACTATTTTCCCGCCAATTTTTAGCTGTTTTTTCCAGTTCAATGGTAAATTATTTCCCGAAGCCGACGCCAATATTTTATCATATGGCGCTTCTTTTTCGTACCCCTTTGAACCGTCGCCCAAAATAAATTTTACTGTTTCTTTTTTCACAAAACTATATTTCGCCACATTTTTTTCTCCCATTTTTTTTAGTTCCGGAACAATCTCTAAAGCGACAACTTTTCCTTTTTCCCCAACTATTTGGGCCAGCAAAGCTGTTGTCCAGCCAGAACCCGATCCAATATCCAAAATCTTTTCACCTCTTTTTGGCTGTAAAAGTTCAATCATAAAAGCCACTGTCAATGGCTGTGATATTGTTTGTCCAAAACCAATCGGTAGAGCTATATTAAGTTCTGCTGAATTTTTAATATCTCCTGGCAATCCCCCTTCACCAAGACTACTGGGGGCAAGAAAATCTCCTCTTTTTATTTTTTGGAAGGCTTCAACAATTATCTTTGTCTTTAACCAGCCTTCTTTAATTAGTGAATTTATCAAAGACATAAGACAAAAACTATATTGTGTATGTCGCATAATAAAATACCGCGGGTCCGCCTGGACTCGAACCAGGAACAGTGGTTTTGGAGACCACAATTATACCATTTAACTACAGACCCATTTTATCTTAAATATACCAAATTTCCCACTTATGTCAAAAAAAAAGCCACTTTGATTTTCGCATAGTGGCTCTAATATTCAAGGAGTTTATGGTAATAAAGATCTAACCCATTCGATTTTGGTATTAAATTCGTTCTTCTTTTTTGTTAATAATTCTTTTTTAGCTTCTTTAACATTGAAGATTTCTATAGACTTTTTCTTTTTTCTATCCTTCTCTTCTGTGGTGCCAGAAAACATGATTTCTAAGTCATTTTCCATCTTAGAAATTTTTTTGTCTTCTTCTGTTTCTATTTTATCCAGTGACGTCTGTTTGTCAGTTTTTAACTTTTCCATTTCTTTTTCAACTTTTTCTGTCAAACCTCTTAGAGTTTCTTTTAAAATACCTTCTCTCGTCTCTAATAATTCCTCTTTTTCTTGTAAAGACATCTTTTGTGTTTTTAACCCTTCTTCTTCCTTATTTGAACTTTCCTCTTTCTCTTTTACTGCCACTTCTCTTGCTTTCATTTCTCTTTCTCTTTGATCGAGCTCGGCTTTTTTCTTATCAAATTCTTCTCGCCTTGTCATTTCGGCGTCCTCTGCGTTTTTTCTCTTAATAGAATCCAGACTTTCCTTTAGGTTTTTGTTTTCTTCGTCTTTTTTTACCATTATATCCTTTAAAAGAGCCACAGGATCTTGTTTAAATCTGCAACCAATTGTAATTAAAGACATTCCAACAATAACTGCATGGGTAATAATTTTTTGGTTCACGACTGACTCCTTTTTTTGTCAAAGGTCAAACAATTTTAATAGCAAACTACGCATCTGCTATCTTATTTTTATAATAGCATACATTAAAAAAATGTCAATAAAAAATGGGGTGATCTATGGCCCCCTGTAAATTTGATTTATTTCATAGGGCCCTTTTTGCCCCAGTAGTAAAAATTAGGCAGTCCTACCGATATAGCATAGACTCTGCGATCGCAGAGTTTATGCTATATGTTTTGCGTGTTTAAATAGCTCAGTACAATTCTATGGAATTGTACTAAACTGAGTTAATTTTTTCTGCTAGACTTTTAAGGTCTTCAATATTTGCTTTTGGAGGGCTTTCATTGCCCCAATTATTCATTAACAAACCGTCATCTTGATATCGCGGAATAATGTGTAAATGAAAATGAAAAATAACTTGCCCCGCTATCTTTCCATTGGATTGTGAAAATCTTATTCCATCAGCGCCTAAACTGTTTTTTATCTTTAACGAAACACTTTTTGATACTATAATTATTTTTTTTAAAATTTCTTCATCAATATCAAAAATATTTTCAAAATGTTTTTTAGAAACAACTAAACAATGACCCTTGGTTACCGGATTTATATCCAAAAAAACTAATATGTCATCGTCCTCCCATATTTTGGCTGAATCAATTTCTCCTTTTACAATCTTACAAAAAATACAATCCATGCCATGAATTTTCAATTCTTTAATTATCAATGACGAAAAAGTCGGTTTGATAATTGATAATTTAATAATTGATTGATAATTGATACTTGATGATTGATAATTACTTTTACCTAACCCTATAAGTCAATGTTACCGTAGAGTCAACTTCCAATTGCCCTGTTTGAATTTGCGGAGCCACAGATTTTTCCGTTGTTGCCCCCAAACGTTGTTCGTAAAGTGGTACTGGAGTTAGCGGGTAATCTTCAGAAATATCAATCAACTTTTCTATTTTTAAACCTGCCTGATTCGCAAGGGTCAATGCTTTTTCTTTTGCTATTGCTATTGCTTTTACTCTAACCTCCGCTCTAACTTTTTCCATATCATCTACCGTAAATTGTAAATATCCAATTGTATTTGCGCCATTACTAGCCGCGTTATCTAAAATATCGTTTATTTTATCAAAATTCCTTATCTTAACCTGTATCTGCTGATCTAAAGAATAACCTCTAAAAACCCTTCCTTTTTCTGTATAATCATAGACAGGATTTAAATTATATAAATTAGTTTTTATGTCTTTATCGTCCACCCCTAAATTTTTTATTGATTCAATAACAGCATTCATTATTTTATTATTCTGATTGACTGCATCTTGACTTTTTTTTGCCTCGGTACGAGTTCCTAAATTAATTAATGCTATATCCGGCTTTAGATACGCCTTAGCTTCTCCGCTGACAATAATTTCGCGGGGCGCATTTTTAGGCAAAGATTGAAACTGATATAATAATTCCCCAACCATAAAAACGGCGACAACCGCAATAAGACCGGCAATCAATGAAAATAGTTTTTGTGAAATTTCTATTATTTTTGTTTCTTCCATAATAATTTATATTTACTTAATATACCATAATAAATATAGCAAAAAAAAGGTCTGTTACCTTGCGATAGCAGACCCAGAAGAGAATCTGTTGCGGATTCATTATTGCTTTTAGCATATACTTACCAAAGCCTTTTGGTCCAAGGCTTTAGGTCTTTAATTCCGAGGACTCAGCCTCATAGCCGGCGGGCGAGGAACTCTTTTCCTTTGCCGACATCCGTGTTAATAGGAACCCTGCTGTCGCAGAGCGGACAATCTGCCTCGTCCCATGCGTCTAATTTCACATCCACGAGACAGGTGAACTTTGGAACATCAGCCACATCTTGCGGTTCTATACCTCCGCGGTTGCAGATGGCGCCGAGGCCAATAACATTGCCCCCAATCGCTCGCGCAGCTTTTATAACTTTCTTAGCCGATCTACCGGTGGTGAGAATATCCTCCACAACCAGAACGTTTTTTTGAGCGATGAACTTGTCGTAGCCACGCTTTATTGCGAAGTATTCCTTTGGCGCCTGACCGAGTTGCGGAATACTTTTCCAAAGCAAGCGCAGGCCGAAACAAATGTACCAAAGCGCCGATCCCAGTTGCTCTGATTTATCGGCATAAACAGAAAACACCTCACGGCCAGTCATCTCGGTAAGATGATGCGCTGTCCATTGTGAAATGATTAAACCGCCTATTGCCGGAGCAATAACCACTTCCACCCTATCACCCAAGAACCGTTTAGCAATTTCGCGGCAAAAGCAAGAGGTATCCTGGGTGTGGGGATAGACCGCATCCTTATTGAAATAAGCCTTGCCATGCCGGCCGGACGCGTAGACAAAGTGACCATCTATGACTGCTCCGACTTTGTCGAGAACTCGCAGGACTTCTTGCTCGTTCATAGTTTCACTTCCTTTCTGCCCGCCTACGCTGTTGGATTTGGCGGAGCAAGTTGGCACTGGTTGATAAGATCGCGGAGTTTCATTATTGCTTGGCGTCAAGAATTACTGGTTGTCGCGAGACCATTGAGCGTCCAGCATTGCCCTGAAGTTTAGATTGTTTATGTCGCTTTCTTCCTCTCTTTGATTGGGAATGTACTATCTAAGTCCGACAATGGAACTTAACATTAAATTTATACTATTTGAAATTTTAAAAAAAATCAAGTTTATCGTTCAAAACTTCTGTATTCGGTGCTATCGCAGAAAATACAGAAATATAACAGGGCGTAAACATATAGACATCATATTCCAAAAGAAGAAATATAGTAAATAAAGAAACTATGCCAGTTTCTTTCAAATTTCTTAAAAGTTCCTGTTGGTGAGATATGCTGAATGTAGCGCGAACCCATTTTGAGAAAAATTCCTGACCGCTCCGCTCGGGCGGCGCGGGAAGGAGATCCGCTATGCCCTCGCTTTGGGAAAATTCGCGCCGACAGTTCAGTTGCGAAAACAAACACAACTAAATAATAAATGAAAAAATTTGTTTTCGCAATCATTTGTTCTTTGAAATTTTGAAAAAGAAAAAACCCGCCAGCGGTCTTGCGACATAGCGGGGAGCAGTTGGTCTGCTTAGTCCGTTGTTCGTTTAGGCGGTGCTCTTCGTCCAGAGGCCGAGATGCAGGCCAGCCAGAGCGATCACCACAGTCACGAATCCGAAGACCAGACTGGTGGACAGAGTTGTTCCGCCGACCAAACCCGAGCCAGTCATGATGGGACCGCCCGCCAAGCACAGATAAATGGCCTTGTGATACCTACTCATGTAACACCTCCTTTCCTTTGGTTTGGAATGCGCGATCAGGCCACGATGGCCCTATTATCACGCTACCACAAGCATAGCATATTACTGGTTAGAAGTCGAGCTCGAACAAGAAATCACCATCTCTGGTGTTTCTCAGCTCTTAATTCACATGATTAAAAAATTTTCTTTTCCCAAAATTAAAATGCGGTTCGAGCCGATATTTTTACGGGTTCTTTGGCAGTTTTTG
>Ga0213870_1000237_pt1 | contig 29114 bp, 30 predicted proteins | sample WICALVC2017_Meta_FD_160119 | JGI IMG/M metagenome (GOLD analysis project Ga0213870, IMG submission 160119) | Freshwater microbial communities from subterranean cave lake in Wind Cave National Park, South Dakota, United States - WICALVC2017 | ecosystem: Environmental > Aquatic > Deep subsurface >... | reverse complement strand
TTGCCTCGAGCGAAGGCAGGCCTTCTTTATTTTGCTGTTGGTTAGAAGGAGGTTTGGAAAAAAGCACGCTCATGAGAAGGGTACCCACCACCCCTACAATCAAAAGAATAAAAACAATTGGTTTCATCCCGTTAGAGATAGGAAACGCTTCAATCTGTTCTTCAGATAGCGTTTTCCCATGCCAGATTTAAGATATATCTCTCTTGACCTTGCATCTTGTTCATTGATACATGCTTCATAGTAAATAACCTTGAATGGTCCTTTGTTCTTGGTTGAACGGTTTTTGTTTGCATTGTGTTCATTGAAGCGTTTCCGTAAGTCATTGGTAGAACCAGTGTACCAGCGCTTATTCCTGTTTTGAAGCACATATACATAGAACATGGTTTGATGCGGAATCTCTAACGGGATTCATAGCTAATCAATCCACTTGATGGAGCAGCCCATAGAGGGTTTGAGTTCGTCTGAAATTGGCTTTCCTTCCAAAAGATTTTGGATATTCTTGTCCATCGTATCTTCGCCAACAGGGTCGCCTGGCTGCAGGGCGTCATTGATCCTTCCGTGAAATACGAGCTTTTGGTCTCTATCGAACAAGAATGGGTCTGGCGTGCAAACAGCTCCGTAGACCTTAGCCACTTCCTGGGTTTCGTCTAGCACATAGGGAAATTGAATATTCCTCTCTTTGACAAAGAGTTTCATATTTTCCATGCCTTCCCCTTCGTAGTTGGGATCATTGCTGTTGATGCCGACAAAACCGACTCGATCTCCCCACTTTTTGTGAAGGTGCACGAGCGCATCCATCTTGGCTTTCACATACGGGCAATGATTGCACATAAAAATCACCAACAAGCCTTCTTTCCCTGCCTCGAGCGCAGGCGGGCCTGCAACATCAGAAAGAGAATACGTTTTATCATCAACCCCTATCAAAGAAAAATCTGGCGCCTTGTCTCCCCTATTCAGTTTTTGAAATGATTGTGTGAGAGCCATATGAATAGTATATCACAATGCGGGGCTACTGGACAATGTTCGAAAACAAAAAAGGCGCTTTTGGCGCCCTCTTTGTTTTTTAAGATCCTGCAGATTACGAACCTGGAATATAGCAAACAGGGAAAGCTGCAACCCCCACTACCCACTCTCCTCCCGTTCCACACAATAGATCTCCGCTCGGCCCCCCCTCAAGAGAGCAGCATTGAGGCAGGTTGAGCTCTCCAATCAAGGAAAGAGTGCCACAAGCTCCAGAATGAACTTCCTCGGAGGTAACCGCCACACACTCAGGTCCCGACCCTGGCTCCAACCCACAGCTTGCAAGAATTTCTGCTTCGGTAAACGGCGAGCCGGCCAACTCATTCATGCCAAGACACTGCTGAGCCTTTGCTTCTATCTTTTCCCCCTGGCGAGCGTAGTTTGGAGAATCAGGGTTCATTACAAGCCAGCCAGCCACCATATCTTCGCATGACTGCATGCATCCTGCCACGCTTTCTGCGTCAGCGTTTTTTCTTACATCAATGTTCTTTTCAAACCCAAAACCTTGAGCCAGGACTCCTTGTCCAAATACAATTCCAAGGCTAATCAGTATTCCCAAAACTAAGATAGCGACCGGAACAAAACTCTTATTCATAGTGCTGTTATTTTATGGGATATTCGTAAGGCCGACCTTTGTGTATTCACGCTTCTACCATACGCCTTGCCTGCCTGTGCTGTCAATGTTGCTGGTCAATTTGCTTTGTCCTAAATGGCTGTGTACCTTGGTCTAGCCGCCCATTTTAGTCGGGATAAAATTATCTAAAACTCAACGAATATCTTCTGGTTACCCGAATCCACGCGGACTTTCTTCCCGTACGGGAATGCAATCTGAGGATCGGAATGCCCAAAATCTAAATTCTGCACAAGGGGTGCGGTTTTATTGTATTGTCTGAACGCACGCAGAATTGTCTCGCACTGATTTTTACGATATTCAAACTTCTGCTCGCTGGTATATGGCTTATCAAACTCCCATGCTTTTGGTCTGCCAACAAGCATTGCTTGCACGCGTTCCAGAATCCCGCGTTCCCCAAGCGCCCTGAATACTCTGAACACATACTCGGCTGTTGGTATTTCTTCGGATGTTTCAGCAATGAGAATAATCCTCTCAAAATCCCCCAGGGAAGGAATCTGTATGCCGTGCCGAAGTAATTCATCTATTGACTCAACGCATCCGCCCCATGTTATGCCTTGAGCATTACTGTTGCCATCCCATACCCAGCCTGCGTTTGATTCATAGATTCTTTGTTTAGTAAGATTATTGGTATCATTCCAATCTAAACCCATATCGTTATATTCTTTGCTTGCCTTAATCTCAACCTCGCCTTCCTCAAAGAGTGCGCGCTTCAAGTATTGAATAGTATATTCATTCATCTTTCCCTGTTCAGCAAACTGTATAAATAGAGAACCGCCATAGTAGGAAGGCACCCTGTTCAACCAAAGGAAATTCATGAAATGAGTATTATCACTATAGCCAAAAAAGGGTTTCGGATTATTTACAAAAGGCTCTACTGGTAAATCTTTAATGTACGTTACTTGATCATCTCCGCCAAGAGAGGATACTACAGCTTTAATTTTTTTATCCTCAAAAGCAGTTATCAAGTCTTTCGCTCTTTCTTCTTTTGACGCACCAAGCTTCTTTGTTGCAGGGAACTCTACTGGATCAAGCCCAAAAACTTCTCTTATGCGCTTTAAACCAAGCTCATATACATGAGGCCATTTGCCTGGTGCGGCAAAAGACGGAGATAGGATTGCTACCTTATCACCCTTTTTAAGTTTCTGAAGCTGGATCATGATTATGCGTCTCGCGGTCACCTGACTTAGCATATGACGGCTGTGTATCTCGGTCTAGAACCGAGGGTTTGAGAGGGATTTCAGGGCTTTCTAGGGGTGTCTCATGCACCAGTCTCGGTTAGGATGTTAATGAGACTTTTCTCCTTGTAATTCACGAATGGTTTCTTGGAGTTGTTTTGATAGATCCTCGAGATTCTCGTAGTAAATAACTTTCTTTGTGGCAGGGATCCCCAGTATCATGCTTGATGGCTCGACACCCTTTTTGCATAGAGCAACACAAGGGATGTTATGCTCTTGAGCCATTTGAAATTCCATACCGACACCACTGGAAGGGCTAGATACTTCCCCAATAAAGAGATCACATTTTGTTATGGTATCGTAGGTTCTTCGGTAAAACTCTTTCGGGGATTCTTTAGTATCCCAAAAATCTGGGTATGTCCCGATGACTTTATCGAAATACTTCTCACACAACCTCATTAGGTGTTTATAGGTTTCTAGATAGTCCTCGCCAAAGATATGGATTGGCCCAAATACGTAAGCTGTTTTCATAAAAGGGACCTCGGTCACTTGACTTAGCATATGACGGTTGGGGAGGTAGGATTCGGACCTACGATGGAAGTGTTAGAAGCAAGGCGTCTAACATTTACCCGCTTTTTAGTCCCAGCGCCCCTCTACTGGTTCGTAAGGATGCGGGTACAAATCTTTCATAGTTAACTTCTCCATTTTTGGGAAAGTCCATCCGTCTTTTTCCTGGATGTACTGCATCAAGATGACAGAAGTGTCTGGTTTTCCAAACTGCCAGATAAGGTGCCTACAAGTTCCACAGGGTGGTGAGCTTTTTTCCTGAACTCTCGGGACTGGGTCTGCAACCACGATACTCACTATTTTTGAGTTGTATGCTTCATTCATTACAAGATTGGCGATTGCATGTCTCTCCCCGCAGACGGTAGCATGACTGATATTGGGTTCAAAACAAGCTCCATCATAGATATTGCCACTTTCTGAAAGTAAAAAAGAATACAGGGTATCTATTCCCCCTTTTTCATGCCGCTGTTTGTTATACTTGACAACCGCTTCTTTCGCGTGCTCAACAAGTTTCTGTTCGTTTTTTGTCAGCTCAATATCCATAACGAATACATTTTGATATTAACATAATAGGTTCCAGCGCACGGTCCATCCCTCACAAATTTTCTATCTTGTGCGAGACTTTCTTAACTGGGCACTGGACGACGTTACCGAAAACCAATCTCGGTGTTTTTGTCTTCGAGCTCAAATTTAAGAAGAAGAGCGTCTACCTTCATACAAAGAATGGTCTTTTCGCAGTATTTCTCTCTAGTATACTCCTTCGCGCCAGTCAGATAACTAGATGATGACACTCTCCGTATGATGGCGGAGCTGGGTACACGAAACTGAGTTAGATCACCGCCTGTTTCCTTTTCCAATAATGAGATTATATCGTGGTACTCTTTGACATAAGATTCTTCAACTCCAAATACAGTCTTTTCTGGAATATTCTTTCTGAATGCTACAAGACGAGTGTAAGCGTCAATAAGATTCATAGTTTATTGTGCCTGGCTGCCGGGCTAGGGCTCGAACCTAGAATTTCCACGTCCAGAGCGTGGTGCCTTACCGATTTGGCCACCCGGCAATTTATATCTTTTCGTATTTTCTAAATGATATCAGATCTTTAAATCCGTATACCTCTTCCTCTCGAGAAAGTTGGATTTTACGATTGCTCCGATGGGGATGAAAACCAAGACCCCTCAACGAATCTTCTACGATATTTAAAAGGGTATCATTGCTGTTGTAAAATATCAACTTGTACGTAGAGGTTGGTTTGTGTATATGGAAACCCCCTTCGGCTTCATACAATCCCTTTAAGAAAGCAATAAGCATTGCCTTCTTCCTGAGAATCCACTGCGGCAATATAATTTTCGCTTTTCCTCTATCGCCGCTCGGCACACCCAATCTTCTACTGATCTCTTTCTCGTAAAGAGTAATGATCATACATGCACTTCCCTTAACCTTACTCACCGCAGGACTTTTCTGAAATACCCTATAGACAACACTCACTACGTATCTCCAAAGCTTTGGTTTATCCGTTCCAAGCGCGATACGTAAACCCTCTGTGCGCGGATATACATATATACTCCCATCTCCCAATACCATTCCGATAAGAAACGCAAGATCTTTCGTACGCTTGAATCTTGAATAACCATTAGGAATGAGTCCTTGCTTACGCGCTTCCTCTCTCCATTCTCTAAAGTTATCTATCTTTTTCTTCTTGAAAGTAGAGGAAATCTTGGCAACGCTTAAATGTGTTTCTTTCGTATAACCTTTACTCCAAGGGGCAGGACGTCTTAAAAGAGCTTTTCGCCATTTTTTATACCGAGGATCATTATAGGGAAGCTGTCCTACGGTTACAATAAAACCTACACCTTTTGATCCAAAGCGCTTTCCGTACTTTCGAATTGTTGTATGGTGCTTACCTCGAAGGTGAGTGCTCGTAATGATCTTAAATTCCTCGCCGCATAATCGACATTTTGACATTATATCTATGATAACATCTTTCTTGAAATTTTGCTACCGTTAGAAGACCCCGCAATGCGGCTATTCTATCTCATTTCCCTCAAAAAATCAAAGGAGGGCGCAGGACTGCACCCCTATAGGAAGATACTGTTACTGTCAATCCTATCACGCTGGTTATATCCTCAAATACTTTTGTATGGCAATGAGGCTTGAGACAACTCCAAGGCCGATGCCCACTCCAAACTCAAGCGCCAAAAAGAGAAAGACATGGGAAGTAAAATATTCAAACAGGTTGAACCCTGAAAGAAAACTCTCAAACCTTGCTCCTGCAAACCAGCTCAAAAAGAAGAGAAAAAGAAACGTAAGGAGCGCCCCGAATACCCCTACTGCAATGCCCTGCACCACAAAAGGGCCTTGGATAAACGAGTTTGAAGCTCCCACAAGGCGCATCACCTCTATCTCATCTTTGGAGTTATATATAGTAAGGCGTATGGTGTTGAACGCAACCAGAACCGCAATAAGGGCAAGCCCTATGCTCACAATCAAAACCACGAGCCGAATTGCCCTGGTGAGCTCTGTCATTCTTTGGATAACATTTTGCCTGTCTTTGTAGTCAACGCGCTCCACAATAGGAGAGAACGCTTCCTGCTCAAGAAACTGCGCAATTTTAGGATACTGGCCAGGATCTTTTGCAAGAATGTTCAGAGACGCCAACAACGGGTTGGTTCCGATTGCTTCAAGCGCGTCACCAATAAGTTTGTCGTTTTTATGGAGCGCAACAAATTCTTCTAAGGCCTGGTCTTTTGAAACATATACCGCATCCTTCACCTCAGGAACCTGAAGCAGGCGTTCTTTTAAGAGAAGGATGTCTTCTTCTGGCGCGTCTTGGGCAAAGTACACGCTCACGTCAAGTGAACCTTCAAGGCGAGAAAGCAAAAATGTGCTCATCCCCTGCAAAAAGAGCAGGGAGCTTGCCATGAATATGACAAGAAAGCCCACAATAAGAGCTGCCCAAGTGGAGCTCTTGTCTCTTGAGAATTTTTCCCATCCAAGCAGAATTATTCTTTCTAAGGTAAGAAACATTGTGGTCAAAGAATAAACTTCCCCCGTTCTTCGTCTTTTATCAGCTTGCCTTGTTCTAACGTGAGAACCCTCTTGCCCAAATGATTGATAACCTCTTTGTTGTGGGTTGCAAGGATAATAGTGGTTCCCAGATCATGAATCTTGAGCAAAAGCTGGATAATGTCATGGGTGTTATAAGGATCGAGATTGCCTGTAGGCTCGTCTGCAATAATCACTTCGGGGCGGTGGATAAGAGCTCGTGCGATTGCCACTCTCTGTTTCTCGCCTCCTGAAAGTTGGGCTGGGAAATGATTGCTTCGCTCCTCCAAGCCCACAATCTCCAGTACATCCTGCACGTCCTTTGCAATCACTTCGTCAGGGGCTCCCAGAGCCTCCATTACATATGCAACGTTCTCATGGGCGGTCTTGGAAGGAAGAAGCTTGTAGTCCTGGAACACCACTCCGATTTTCCTCCTGAGGTCGGGAAGCTTGGCCCACGCAATTTCGTGTACGTTCTTGTTCTCAAAAAACACCTTGCCTGCTGTTGGTTTTTCTTCTGCCAGCAAAAGTTTTAAGAGCGTGGTCTTTCCTGCTCCAGATCTCCCGACAAGGGAGACAAACTCCCCTGTCTGTATCTCAAAAGAAACATCTTGGGCCGCAACGCTCTTTGGAGGATATATTTTGCTTACTTTTTCAAATTTTATCATTTTCGAATCTCGGCAACAATGAATTCATCTAATGTACCGTCAAGAATCCCTTGGGTGTCTGAAGACTCAACGTTTGTACGATGGTCTTTCACCATCTGGTAGGGATGCAGAACATACGAGCGGATCTGGCTGCCCCATTCAATTGCCATTGGCTTGCCCTGAGCTTGCCGAAGGGCTGCGAGCTCCTTTTCCTTTTCTTGCTCTCGTATCTGGTACAGCTTTGCGGCAAGGATCTCCAACGCGCGTTCTTTGTTTTGCTGTTGGGAGCGCTGGGTCTGCGATTCCACGGAAACGCCAGTGGGAATATGCACAATGCGCACTGCGGTTTCCCTTTTGTTCACATTCTGTCCTCCGGGGCCTGAAGACTTTGAGACCTCCAAAACAATCTCTTCTGGTTTTATCTCAATCTTCTCTTCTTGCAACCTAATTTCAGGCAATGCTTCAACTGCGGCAAAAGAGGTATGGCGCAATGCCTTTGCAGAAAATGGTGAAATCCTCACGAGCCTGTGCACGCCAGTCTCATTTTTCAAAAACCCGTAGGCAAAGGATCCTGTAACTCCCATGCTCACTTGATTGGGGGACTGATGAATAATGCTCGTGTTAAAGCCTTTTCTCTCTGCGTAGCGCTGGTACATTCTCAAGAGCATACTTCGCCAATCTTGGGCGTCCTGGCCCCCTGCTCCTGCCGTGATGGTGAGAATTGCATCTCCTGCATCATATTTTCCTGAAAGGAACGCTTTCGTTTCTTCTTTGCGTAATTTCTCCTCCAAACGATTCACGTCTTTCTCCCCCTTAAGTTCCTCAAAAGCGGATACGGCTTCCTGAAGGCGCGCAAGCTCTTTGCTAAGCGCAGCTGCCTTATCTCTGTCTTGCCAAAGTTGGGGATTCTCTAATTTTTTTCCAATACTCTCAATTTCTTGCTGCTTTTTTGCAATGTCAAAGACGGTCCTCCAGAAACTTGAATCGTTTCTGAAGGTCTAACATTCTCTCTTGTATTGATTGCGCCATGTGATTCATTGTAGAAGAACTGGAGAGAAAATCAATATATGTACGTCAAATTCTAACCATGGTAGAAATATGACGTACTTACTTTTATGTTTCTCCTGTGCTTCTCTACTATGCTATAGATGAAAGTACTGCCGGAAACGCTTTTCATCTTCTCCAAGATTACGTACTGTCAGGAGTTTCACCTCCTTTGAAGTTAACCCAAGAAATTCCTTAAGAACTGCGATCTCTTCTCTACACTTGTATGCATGAACCCATACGCTTTTCTGAAGAAGAACAAAGCCCAAGCGTTCCAAAAAACTTCTTAAGACATCGCGCTTCCACCGCTCTTTCTGTGACACATCAAATAGTAACACATACCACTCCCCCTCCCATTGTTTTACCGTTGAAACTTTTAAGGCATTGATCTGAAGCCACCCTGCTTTCTTCTTTCCCTCTTGAGTAAGGTGCACCTCGTACTGATGACCCTTTCTTTCAATAAGAAGAGCGCCTGCTCTGCGCAAGCGATAAAACGCCGTTTCTACGCTCCGCTTTTTGTATTTTTTCTTTTTGTCCAAACTGCAAAAAAGCTTCTGGAGAAGATAGGGAGCAGTCCCCCCAACCGTAATAGCGCCTGCCACCGCTAACCACAGGAGTATATCCTTGGTAATTTCCGCTTTGGGCTTTTTCAAATAATATTGTACGCTCGTCATACGTACGTCAAATTTATACCATGGTATGAACTTGATGTAAAGAATCAGTCGAGGTGAATCTTGCAATAAGTGGAGCCGAAGGGCAGAATCGAACTGCCGTCCATGGTTTACGAAACCATTGCTTTGCCACTAAGCTACATCGGCAAAATCATTTTGAGCGGGATACCGGAATTGAACCGGCGCCTCGACCTTGGGAAGGTCATGTACTGCCACTATACTAATCCCGCGATTATTTAAACCACGTCCTGGGATCCCACCAAATCTTCTTTTTTGCTTGCTGCTGCACCTGGGTTTGCGTTTTGGGAGGCAGTATGGTAATCACCTGCTCTCCTGGCTTCTGGTATAAGCCCTGCTCTCGCAATATCTTTTCCTGGTAGTCCAGAGTCTGATTCTCTGTGATTGAGGCCTGCAAATGAACTCCCTCTTGGGTAAGCCGTGTAATTTCAGCTTCAAGCTCCTTTGCCTTATTGAGAAGTTCAGAGCGCTTCTGGAAAAGTTTGGCATTCTGGTACACGAGAAATCCTGCGATGAGCGCAAACATGGCAAGGAACACAACCCAAACAAACATGTTGGAAGATTGATTTTTTTTGCGAAACTCCATAGGTTCTGCTATACTAATTGCATGAAACAACGAAGTGTCATGCGCGTCATCTGGATTATTCTTGTATCTCTTGTTGCCCTGAGCACGGTCGGCTTTCTCCTCGCGCCTCTATTTTAGCTCATTTCCCTCTCCGGAACAAGTCCAGAAAAACCCTGGCTGGAATAATAACCTTGCCTTTTGCTTTGAGTTCTTTTTTCCCTTTCTTTTGAATCTCCAGCAATTTCTTTTTTCTCGTCACGTCTCCTCCATACAGAGGAGCTGTCACGTCTCTCCTTTGCGCCTTGATGGTTTCTCTCGCAATGATCCTTCCTTCAGCCAAGGCCTGAAGCGCAACGTCAAAAAGCTGGGAAGGCAAGCTTTCTTTGAGTTTTTCTACCATTGTCTTGCCAATAGCATATGCCTTTTCTCTTGGCACAATGGTTGCCAATGCTTCTTCCCTCCGGCCTGCAACCAAAAACTCAAGCCTTACCAAATCCCCTCTTCTCTCGCCAATAATCTCATAATCCATGGAGGCCATGCCAGAGGTAGCAGACTTCAACCTGTCGTAGAACTCTCCTATGACTTCCCTTAAAGGAGTTTCTTTGCGAAACACCACCTTGTTCTCTCCCATATCTTGCACTTCCTCGCGCAATCCTGCAATCCCCTGGAGAAGACGGGAGGTTTCCTGGAAAAAGTCCAGAGGGGTAAGCACCTCAAGTTTTACCCACGGTTCATACGTTTCTTTAATGGCCGAATCCGGAGGCCAGTCAACAGCGCTATGCAAGCGCACTTTTCTGTCTTTATTGTCTACTATAGTAATCTCCACTGAAGGCTGGGATATGACAAGCTCAATGTGGAATTCTCGTTGAAGCCGTTCTGCAATGATTTCCGAATGCAACACCCCAAGAAACCCGCAACGGAATCCTCGCCCGAGCGCCTCTTTCACCTCCACTTCAAAAGAAAACGAGGGGTCGTTCAAGCGAAGTTTTGAAATTGCGTCTTTCAGAAGGTCAAACTCATCAAGGTTGGCAGGATAAAAACTCACAAACACCACCGGCTTTGGGAGTTGGAATCCTGGCAGCGCGAGTGTTTCGGACTTCGTGCTTCGTGCTTCGGATTTGATTATCGTGTCTCCCACTCTCACCTGCTCAGGGTTCTTTATTCCTGTTGCAACGTACCCGATTTCGCCTGCACCCAATATTTCACAAGGAGTCTCGTGGGGCAGGAATACTCCTACTTCCTTTACTGGAGCTGAAACTCCTGTGCCCAAGAGAAAAACATTCTCGTCTTTTTTTATGCTCCCTTCCATGACTCTGACAAACGCAACAATACCTTTAAAAGAATCAAATCTCGAGTCAAAGATCAAGGCTCCAAATGCTTTATCTTCTTCCATTGTGGGAGCTGGAATCTTTTCAATCACTCCCTTGAGCAATTCAAGAACATTCGTGCCTTCTTTTGCAGATATTCGGTACACGTCTTCCTGGGGTACTGAAAGAAGCGAAGCCACTTCTTTGACCACTTCATCGGTTCTGGCCTGGGGCAGGTCAATTTTGTTCACTGCAGGAAGAATCACGAGGTTCTGTTTTTTTGCAAAGTTCAAGTGGACAAAGGTCTGCGCCTGAATTCCTTTGGTTGCGTCAACCAAGAGAATAACGCCTTCCACTGCAGCCAAAGAGCGGGATACTTCGTAGGAGAAATCCGCATGTCCCGGAGTATCTATCAAATTCAGAATGTAGTTCCCATACACCATGCGCACGGGCTGCATCTTGATGGTGATGCCCCGTTCCCTTTCAAGCTCCATCTGGTCTAAAAACTGTTCTCGCATTTTGCGCTTTTCAACAGAGCCTGTGAGATCCAAAAAACGGTCAGCCAAAGTTGACTTGCCGTGATCCACGTGGGCAATGATAGAAAAATTACGGATGTTTCTCGTTGTCATTGTGCGAAAATTGAATCTTAAAGGCAGAGAAAAACTCTTTCAGCTCTTGTGATTTCAACAGAAAAGAAGACAGGAGAAATACTCCGGCAGCACCTCCTCCAGCAAAAATGAGCTGGAGCAATGCTCCTTGTTTTTGGAATACGGAAAGAAGTAATACGCAAGCAATGCTAAAGAGAACCGAGGAAAGAGCGGGTTTTTTTAACCCCTGCAGCAATTCCATCCAAGAAAAAACAAAGCGTCTCTGCAAAAACAAAAGTAAACAGAGGCACTGCCCTATGCTTGACAAGGCGTATGCCAAAGGCAGGCTTTGAATACCAAGATTCGTTCCTTTGATCAATAAAACTGCCAAAGCAATATTAACCGCAACCCCTCCAAGACTCACAAGCGTGGGAATCTTGGTGTTCTGCAAAGAAAAGAACGCTCTCACAAGCAAGGGGATTAAGGCCTGAAAGGGAATGCTCAGGGCGAATATATGGAGCAGCAAAGACGTAAGGTCGGCAGCCTCTTGCGTGAACTTTCCTACGCGAAAGAGAACCTGGATGATGGGTGAACTGAAAAAAAACAAAAACAGGGCTACAGGAAGAGTAAAAAACACGACCTGGCGGAATATCAAAGAAAAGGTCTTCGCAAACTCCGCGGTGTTATGCCTTGAGAATGCGCGAGTCAAGCTTGGAAACACTGCGAGAGCAAAGGAAATTCCAATAAGGCCCACAGGAAACATCTGCGCCCTGTTGGCAAAGTTAAGAATGGCAAGACTCCCTGCAAAAAGCGTGGAAGAAAGCGCGTTCATCACAATAGGATTGAAGTAGACGCCGGCTGCTCCTATAACTCGGGGCAAGGCGAGCTTGAATACCTCTCGGAGCCCAGGATGTGAAAACTCGAGTATTGGCTTCCAGCGAAATCCCGTGGCAAGCACTGCAGAAAGCTGCACCAGGGCGTGAAACGAAGCTCCCAACACCACGCCCATTACAACGCCCCATATGCCAAACACAGGGCTTAAAAACAAAATGCCCACAATAATTCCTATGTTGTATGCCAAAGGAGCAAGAGCGTATGCTAAAAATCTGTTAAAGTAGTGCAGCACAGAAGAAAACACCGAGGAAAGCGCAAAGAACAGCGGGCTCAAAAACATAATTCTCATTAAGCCCACGGTGAGCTCAAGCTTTTCTTTGGGAAACCCGGGAGCAATGGCATGTACCAAAACAGGGGCAAGAAAAAACAGGAACAGAGAAAAAACGCCAAGGACCAAAAGCGCTCCATTGAGAAGGTTGCTCGCAAAGCGCCAAGCTTCTTCTTTGCTCTTGTGCACATAGTCAGAAAACACAGGTAAAAAGGAAGCTGCCAGCCCTCCCATAACAAGAATGCCATAGAGAAAATCAGGAATGCCAAAGGCGGCGAGATACGCGTCGAGGTCGTCTCCTGCTCCAAAATGCGAGGCCAGCAGACGCTCTCTCACAAACGCAAGCAAGCTGCTCAACAAAGCGGAACCAGCGAGAATGACGGCCGCGAACGTGACCGTCTTGCTCTGAGAATGGAGAATCCCTGAAAGCATAAATTGTATGTATTCTACCCTGCTTTTCCAATTTGACAAAGGGCATCCAAAAGAATATAATAGAAGCGCCCAAGAAGTTGGGTGATCGCTCCTCTAAAGCTTTATGCAAAGGAGGGGAGGAAAGTCCGAACACTCTCCCGCTTAGCGGGATAAACTACTCCGGGTAATGCCCGGCCGCCGTGAGGCGAGGGGTGCGAACAGTGACGATGCCCTGTACCACATAGGGTGCAGGGAGTGAAACGGCTAAATCCCTGTAGGGCGCAAGAGTAAACCAGGAGGTTCGCTTTTCATGTGGAGCTCTTGGCAAAGTAACTCGCTTGATTCCGATGGTAACATCGAGAACAGATAGATGATCGCCTAAAACAGAATTCGGCTTACGGACTTCTTGGGCAACGAAAAATCCGCCGCAAGGCGGGTTTTTCGTTCTTCTTTGGGGTAGAGAACCAATGTGAACAAATGAAACATATGTATAATTTATCCACCCCCGCTAATATCCTGCGGTTTTGTCAATAAGATTTGGCAGGCGCTCTCCCTTCAAGTATGCCTGAAGGTTCAGGCAAAACAGATCAATGGCCCTGTCCATGTATTTTTCAGAAGATGGCGAGTGATGCGGCGTAATCACCACATTCTCCATAGCCCAGAGGGGGCTGTCTGGGGGGAGAGGTTCTGTTTCTTGAACATCCAGAGCAGCTCCTGCAATGGTTTTTTGCAAAAGTGCCTCAATCAATTCTTTTTCGTTCACGATTGCTCCCCTTCCAATGTTCATAAGCACTGCCGTTGGCTTCATACGATTAAACTTTTCTCGCGAAAACAAGTGATGCGTTTCTTTGGTTAACGGCAAACAGATGACTACAAAGTCTGCGAGAGGAAGCATCTCATTCAGCTCTTCTGAATTTTTTTTATCAACAGCCAGAACCCGAGCGCCCAAACAAGAAAGAATGCGGCTAGCTTCTTTTCCAACGTGCCCCAGCCCAACAATGAGAACTGTTTTGCCTCGAAGCTCTGTGAGCTTCTGTTTCTCCCATTTCTTTTGATGTTGATTTCGGAAGGTGGTATAAAATTGTTTTGTGAAAAGCAATATAAAGCCGAGAATGTGCTCTGCAATAGGAACTGCTGCCACGCCAGAAGAATTACTCACCAAGACAGGAGCATTGATAATCTCTGGAGAAAGAGCGTCAGCCCCAGCTCCCAGCCCATGAACCCATTTGAGCTGCTTTGCCTCTTTGATAGAAGGCAGAAATCGGAATACCCCAACCATAACTTCGCTTGAAGGAACATGGTAGGCAACGTCTTGAGGGTCTGACGCTACGACAACGACAACGCCAGGCCCAACTTCCTTGATTTTGGAAAGATGCTGCTCTGTGACTGTGAAACTAATATGCGAAAACCCTTTTGGCTGAATAATGAGTATTTTCATTATAATCAGTGCAGTACCATGGTATAGTATTGAGTATAGCTTTAATGTTTGAATCGATAAAATTGTTTGGGGTCAACTTTGCTGCCAACGAACTGCACGCCGTCTTTGCGCAAAAGTTTCTCTTTTGTTTTCACTCCTCCGGGACCGCTGTACCCTTGCAATCTGCCGTCAAAGCCCACCACCTTGTAGCAAGGGTATTCTTTGGGATGCGTATTTCCTGCCATAATCCTGCCAATTGCTCTTGGAGAAGTGCGGCACACCCTAGCTAACTCCTTGTACGTTGCAACCTTGCTTTTGGGAATCTTTTTGAGCAATAAGATTGCTTTGTGCATGCCTAGAATAGCTGCTTGGTATATCCCTTAGCGTCTAAGGTTTCATTGACCAAACGGTCTGCATCCTTGTTTTTCTCGCGTGGAACGGCTTTAAACTCCACTCTTGCAAAGTCGAGCGTAAGATTCCAAAGCTCAAGAAATAGTTTTTGGATGTGGGGATGCTCGATTTTGTACTGCCCTGTCATTTGCTTTACCAACAGCTCTGAATCTGCAAAAACCTGCACCCTAGACTTCTTTGCATTGTCTTTGCCCCACAAGGATTTTATTTTCTTCAATGCAAAAATCACTGCTGAATACTCTGCAACATTATTGGTTGTTTCTCCAATATACTCCCCGTATTTTTTCAGCACCTCCCCTTTTTCATTTGCTATAACAACTCCAAGAGCCGCAGGCCCTGGATTGCCCCTGGCGCCCCCGTCAGTATGTACAATAAATTTCATTTTTTGCTTGTAAAATATTTCTCAAGATACTTCTTGAATTTGGCAAGGTTCCGGGTTTTCAATCTAAATCCTGAAGCAGGAGCATGGCCTCCAAAAGCAACAAGATTCTTTGCAAAACCTTTCATTGCTTTTACCGTGTCGTATCCAGAGGGCGCCCTCACGCTTCCCATGCTCTCTCCTCGCTTTTTCTTGTACAGGAACACGGGCTTATCAAACTCTCTTGCGAGAATGGAGGCTGCTCCCCCCAAAAGCACATAGTCAAAGAAAGAATCGCCTTCAAATATCACGTGAGAATCAGAAACTCCGATTCTTTGTTTCACCTCTTTGACGATAGCATACATCGTATCCTGGCGCACTTTGTTTTTCTCTACAAGTTCTCTTGCAAGCTCCCTTGCACCCTCAAGAGAAGGGGTGCTGAAGAGACGATATGCTCCAGGTAATCTTTCTTTTATGTCTCGCACGTTTAGAACCGAAATTGCATGCCCAAGCCTTGCTCTGAAGTTTCCCTGGTCAATACCTACGGCCTCAAACAATGCCTGAATGCCAGGCCGCCAGGAAGCGAACAGGCGCGACACCCCTTCTTCAATAATGAGGATGTTGTCGTCTGTCTGGGGCATCATGTCTGCAATCGTGCCCAAAGCTGCCAGTTCCACCAAGGCTCCTCGTAAAGAAGGGGACATCTGCTTCTCCAATAGCTGGCAGGCCAAAAGAAACGTCACGCCGCATGCTGCAAGCCCCTTGAAGGGATACGGGTCTGAAGGCTGTTTCGGGTCAACAATGATGTCTGCTTGAGGAAGCTTGTCTAACACTTCGTGGTGATCTACGATAATCACGGAAAATCCCATTTTTTTTGCAATGGGCATTTCCTTAAAGTTTGAAATGCCCAAGTCCATGGTGATGAGAAGCGCGGGAGCAAGCTTTTTGAGCTTCTGCAATGCAGTTTCCGTTAATCCATACCCTTCCTCTTCCCGATCCGGGAAATACACGGCAGAAGGTTTTGCTCCAAGGCTTTGCATGGCCTCCTGAAGAATGATCACAGAAGAAATCCCGTCCAAATCTCCGTCTCCATAGAGAATAATGCGCTCTTTTTTGGTGATCGCCTTTTGAATCCGTTCTGCCGCTTTTTTGAGATTCTTAATCTCCATAGTATCCCAACGCTTTAAGCCCTGGAAGTTTTTCTCCTGCTAAAAATGCGAGGGCTGCTCCTCCAGCAGTGGAAAGGTATGAAAACTTGTCTTCCACGTGGCGAGAACGCAGAAACCCTACTAAATCTCCTCCTCCTGCAACAGAAAATGCCTTGTTCTCGCCAATTGTTTTTGCAATTGCAAGAGAACCTTTGGCATACTTTTCTTTCTCAATCTGCCCTAAAGGCCCTGTCCAAAAGATTGATTTTGCTTTTTGAATGTGCCGAGTGAATAGTGTAAGTGTTTTGGGCCCAATATCAAGCCCCCCATCTAAGGGCAACACAACTTTTAAAGGATTTTTAAAGGAGCGAAAAGGCTTCGGAGAGGAACTGGCATATTCTTGGCTGAGCAGGTTGCCCAAAAGTACGGAGTCTGCAATCTCGGAGATTGCGTCAATAAATGAAAGTTTGTTTTCTGTTTTTTTGCCTCCCACAATGACAAGAAAAGGTCGCGGAGGATTTGAGCGAAACTTTTCAAGGGTTTTGAGTTCTTTTCCAAAAAGCAGTCCTATGCCAGAAGGAAGAAACTCTGCAACCCTTGCAATGGAAGCGTGGCAACGATGAGACGCAGAAAATGCATCATTGATATACACGTCCCCAAGCTTTGAAAGAGCCTTTGCAAATTCTTTGTCATTCTCCTCTTCTTCTTTGTGGAACCTCAGGTTCTCAAGCAAAAGAATGTTCCCCCTTTGCGCAGAATAGTTAAGATACCCAAAAAGTTTCTCTTGGACTTTTTTTAACGTGAGACGTTCCACTCTTTTGCCTTTAGGTTCGCCAAGATGAGACATGAGAATAACCTTTGCGCCGTGAGAAACAAGGTACTCAATTGTGGGAATAGATTCTTGTATGCGAAAGTCGTCAGTGATATTCCCTTTTTTGTCTAAGGGAACGTTCAAGTCGCATCTAAGGAGAACCCTCTTCCCTTGTACCTCAAAATCTCTAACACTTTTCATTGTGACAATATAACAATTTAGGAATTTAGAAATAGACGGTCTCTCCAGGATTAATAATCCCCTCTTTTTCCCCCACAGCCTGTTCCAAGACCTTCTTGAGTTCAGATTTACCCTGAGGCTGCTCGAAGGGCTTGCCCTGTGGCTTCTTTGCTCCATGGAAAAACGTAGGGCCTTTTTGAAATGCCTGGTTCAGAGAAATCGGCCCGCCTGACGGCGAGGCAGGCTTGCCTGCCGTAGTCCCGCTACGCTTCTTTCTGCAAGACTTGCAAAAGACCGGCCGCTTAGGATCGGGCAGGAATACTACTTTTGTTGGTTTTTTGCAGTTTGAACAGATAGCGTCATACAAGGCTTGTTGGGGCAAAAGGGGGGCTGCCGGCATGGATTTTCCAGCAAGCTCTACCGCTCCAGTCCATTTGGTGATTTGTTCCTCAACTGTAGCAACTGGCGTTCCATAACGTTCTCTTGAGCAACGAATGATGTCCTCTCGGTAATTCTTTTCAGGCAAAGGCCAGGGAGGAAGCGTCTGGGCCGAGAAAGGACGGGAAGCAATGCCGTCTATCATGAGCTTTACGTAGATGTTGTACTTTCCGAGGTTCACAAAATCTGTGGCGAGAAACTCTGGAGTGAACTCTTTTTCCAAGAACTCTGCGTCTTCTGCGCCTACGCGAAACGTAATAATGCTTCCCACGTTGCCAAACACCGCAGGCCTCACCTCTTCTTCGTCAAGCTGGGCAATGTACTGATGGCCCAAAACCAAAGAGAGGCGGTACTTTCTGGCTTCCGAAAGAATGTTCGTAAAACTGTCTGTTGCAAAGTTTTGGAACTCGTCAATATACAGGAAAAAATCGTGTCTTTGCTGCTCTGGAATGTCCACGCGCGACATTGCAGCCAACTGCAGCTTTGTCACGAGAAGCCCTCCTAACAGATGGGAAGTGTCTTCCCCTATCCTGCCCTTGGCAAGGTTTGCAATGAGAATTTTCTGGCCGTCCATAACCTCTCGCATGTCAACTGAGGAGCGAACCTGGCCTACGATATTGCGAATAACAGGATTTGAGATAAACTGCCCCACTTTGTTCTGAATTGCGGCTGTTGCCTCAACCTCATAGCGCTGGGTATACCGTGCGTACTCCTGGAACCAGAAGGCTTTCACCACAGGGTCCTTGACCTTGTCAACCACGCTCGTGCGAAAGTCTGGGTCTGACAAGAGCCTGTTTATGCCCAGCAGGGTAGAATCAGGGGATTCCAAAAGCGCCAGAATGGCGTAGTTTAAAATGTACTCCATGCGGGCAGACCACACGTCGGGCCACAGTTTCTTAAACACTGACATCAGCCCTGAAACCACGATGTGCCGGTGTTCCGAGGCCACCTTCTCCATGACGTTGAAAGCAATGGGGAAAGAAACGTCTGAAGGATTAAAGTACAACACGTCCTTTACTCTGGTGTCGGGCACAAAATCTAAGAGCTCTTCAGCTGCTTCTCCATGAGGGTCAATAAATCCTATGCCTGCTCCTGCCTGAATATCCTGGATTGCCATGTTCTTGAGCATGACGGTCTTGCCCATGCCGGTTTTGCCGACAATGTAGAAATGGCGGCGCCTGTCGTCAAGCTTAATGCCGAACTTCTTTTTGATATTGCGGAAGTTTGTTTCTCCAAAAAATGTGATCTCGCTCATACAATATTATTCTGTTGGCAGTTCTGAGGGTGCTTCTCCTTTCTTTGACTCAATGCGGGGAACCGTCATCCCGGGAACCATCATCTTCCCCGGGAAGTGGAATATGGTTGCCAGCTCCTCAATATTCAAAATGTATCGCCCTGATTCTGCTTTTTCCTTTCCTTCCCAAGGGTAGAAAGGCCGAAGGCGCGATAGGTAATACCGGTAGAGCCTCCGCTTTTTCAAAAATGCCCTCCTGGCGTCGAGAAACCAGGTCATCACGGTCTTCACTTTCGTAATCGTGGGGCTGATGGGCTTGAAGTTGTTAAACGTTGCAGTGCTCAGCTGGCTGAAAAAACTCATGGGCAAAGCCTTTGTTGGAGAAAAGTAATTCTCGCGCTTGGCAAGGTAGATAAAACGGATGGACGCCTGAAACACGTACTTGCTTATCTTCCGCTCAATGGAGGCAACAATTTCCCGTTCCCCTGGTGTGAGCTTCATTTCTGGAGGGATGATCTCTTCTTTTGCCGCCATCTCTTCAACTGGTTTTCCTGTAGCAAGAAGTGTTCCTGCCTTTACCAATTCTCCCATGAGTGTCGCTTTCTTTGCCTTGTCTGGTCTTCTCACGAGCTTATCAATAATTTCCTGGCCTCGTTCCACGTAATGGTTTTCAGAATCAAGCCTGGGCCAGAGAATGATCTGAACCCACATATGCTCGCCTTGCCCAAGCTTAGCCAAGCCCTCCAAGAGCAAAGACAAGGGATCAACGCGCTTTTCTTCTTTTTCTGTGGTACTCTCCTCAAAGAATGCCGCATACGTTTTGATAGGGTACACGTCTGGTTTTTCCAGTTTATAACTCAGGCCCCACATCTCCCAGTCTTTGTTGGGTATGTCTCTTGGGAAAAACTTGGTGTAGTCTTCCACAAGAGTAATTTCAGCTGCAGGATACTGGGAATAAATGGCAGTTTCAATGAGACGCCTCGACCCCTGGACAATACGCATGTAAAAATGGACTTGGCCTTCAGAAGATACAATCTCAATGGAAAAGTTAACCTGGGTCTGGCCGTCAATCCATTTCTCCCTGGGGTTGGCAGGATCGTGATACTGCCACAGTCCTGCAAATACGCTTTCCATTGCCTTGATTGGTTTTTCAACTTCAGAAGGCATTTTCAGCTCAAGCATGATGGGTTGTTGCTTTGAAGAAAAGATGTCTTCCCTCCACTGGAACCAGAAATAAATTGCAGGTTTCCAAAGCAAAAAGGGCAAAAACAGCCACCACCAGGTTTTTGCAAACTCCCAGAAGAAACCCGCGATTGAACCAAAAAGTTCCATTTACCTTGCAAGGTAATAATTGCCAGCTTCGTCTCGTTGAAAAAGGCGTTTATCCTGCAGGTTGAGCAAAACAGTGCTCTCTTTAACCTGCCTTTGTTCTAAGGTTTTTTGCACGATTGCCTCTTTTGCAAGATGGGTTTTGGAGCTTGTGAGAACCTGTTGTATGACTTCTTTCACGGTGCCTGGAGCATATCCCCATTCGCAAAGCGCGTATGTTCCCCTTCCCACGAGCACGCATCTGGCGTCTTTGATAAGCTCGTTGTGAACGGTCTGCGCAAGCACTGGTTTTATGGTTGTAAGAGGAAACTTGTGCTGGAACTCTGCAATAACTTGGGCAAGCTTTCTAAAATGCAAGGGCTCTCCTTGTTCTTTGAGCACGAGGTACGCCTTGTCTCTCACGGTCTTCGGGTTCACCTCGGGCCAGTCAGTCAAACCCCATTTCCCGTTGTGGCTAAGAACAAGGTATTTGGAAACCTCAAGAAAAGAAACGAGTGTTTGCGGAGCAAAATCGTCAAGTTCTTCCTCAAGTTCTTCCAGCGAAAGAGCGCTATTCTTTTCTTCAAATAGAGAAAGAATGTCATCTAAAAAGTCTGGGGCATTCCCCACGAGTTCTTCTTTGTTTGCCCAAAAAGTGTGAACCTCGTCAGTCTCCCTGTGATAAAATAAATTCTGCGTGAGGTGCAGCAGAAAAACCAAGTGGCACTGGAGGCCCGAGCATCCCAAGGAACTCGCCAATAAGTCCTCTCTCTTTAAAGACCCTTGGGAAGACAAAGTTTTTGAAACCTTTGCAAAAAACTCAAGGAGAGAGGGCTCTGCCTTTTCTTTCCAGATCTTGTCCTGCAAAGATGTGAAGGAGGTATTGACTATTTGGCGAACACGCTCTCGCGTGATGTTGTGCTTGTTGCCGATCTCTTCTAACGTAAGCACGGCGCCGTCTTCAAGACCGAAACGCTTTCTCATGATGTCCTGAGATCTGAGAGGAAGGCTTGAAATAAGTCTTGAACTCACGATGGTAAGGGGAATCATAAAATCTATTAAATCAGATTTACAAACGTTTGTCAAACATTTTGAGCAAGAAAGGGGGGGAAAGCAGTATAGAAGAATAGAGGCCCGCCACAATCCCCACGCCCAGAACCAACGAGAAAGCTCTCAAGGTCTCGCCTCCAAAGAAGAAGATGGCAAGCACCGGAAACAAGGTACACAAGGAGGTGTTCAGGTTGCGAGAAAGAGTCTGTGTAATGCTTATATTCATCACGTCGTGCATGCCAAGGTCCCTGTTCTTGAAGACGTTTTCCCGCACCCTATCAAAAACTACGATATTGTTGTTGATGGAGTACCCCAACACCGTAAGGAGCGCCACTACAACAGGAATGCTTAATTCCATGCTTTCAAGCTTGCCAAAGAAAGCAAATACTCCCAAGGGAACCAGTAAGTCAAACACGAGAGCGAGCAGGCTTGCCAGCGGCCAGTGCCAAGGACGCACAGGATGTGTAACCTTGCGGAAAGCAAAAGCAATGTAGGAGACCAGCACAAGCAAAGAAAGAACCGTAATGAGAAACGTCTTCTCGGTCAATTCTCTTCCGATTACAGGACCAATGGATTCAAAGCGAAGCTCCTGAACTCCTGTTCCCAGTTTTGTAAGCACTTCTTGATGCACGTTTTCCTCTATATCTTTCATGCGAACAAGTACGTTCTGCTCCCCTACTGGCTGAATTTGCAGACTTCCAAGTTCAAGACCCACAAGCAGTGCCTGAAGGTCTTTCGCAGAGGGGCGACTCTCTGTATACTGCACTTCCATGATGCTTCCTCCGGTAAAATCAATGCCAAGCGTCAGGCCAAGTACGATAATACTCCCCATGCTCAAGAGCATGAGAGAAACGGCCAGAGCGAGATAAGCATTAGAAAACTTAAAAATGTTCATGTTCACCAAAGCCATTTGAATTTCTGAAGCAATGTTCCCTCAAATACTCGCAGAAAGTTTCGGGTGATAAAAAGCGCCGTGAACATGCTTGTTATCGTCCCAAGAAGTAAGGTGAATGCAAATCCTTGCACAAAAGAAGATCCAAACCAGAACAGAATGAGTGCAACAAGCATAGCCGTTACATTCCCGTCCCAAATGGAAGGCCAAGCCCTCTTGAATCCTTCAGCTAAAGCGCCGCTCAGGGTTCTCCCTCCTTTCAACTCTTCTCGCATTCTTGAGAATACAAGGACGTTGGCGTCCACCGCCATGCCAATAGAGAGAATAAAGCCTGCAATACCTGCCAAGGTAAAGGTTAGGGAAATAAATTTGAAAATGGCAAGAAGCAACACGACATACAAAAGAAGAGCAAGGGAAGCAAGGAGCCCAGGAAGCCTGTACCAAAGCGCCATAAAAACAATCACTGCAATAAATCCTCCTATTCCCGCCTTGAGGCTCCTGGTAAGAGAGTCTTGGCCCAACGTTGCTCCAACTGACTGCTGGGAGATTAGGGTAATGGGTATGGGCAAAGCTCCGGCGTTGAGGTTGCGCACGATTGTTTTTGCCTCCTCAATAGTGAACTGCCCTGTGATCTGGGCATTACCACCTGCAATAACGCCCTGAACAGTTGGAGCTTGAAGGAGCTGGCCGTCAAGGAATATGGCAATGGGCTTGCCAAGGTTTTTTTGGGTTAAGTCTTCAAAAATCTTTGCGCCCTCGTTATCAAACTGCAGAAGAACCAGGGGCTCCTGGGACAGGGAATCAAACCCAATCTCTGCTTTTTTGAGATACCTGCCTGTCAAAGCAGTAGATGCATAAGGATCTTCCAGATCAGTCTTCCCCTCTTGGAATAGTTTTTGGTTCTTTTCAATGATCTCTGAGTAATTGGACTTCGTTTCCCTAAACTCAAGGTACGGGGTCTGGCCGATAAGCGCAATTGCCTGGCCAGGGTCTTGAATGCCGGCTAACTCCACAATGAGCCTGCCCGTTCCCTTGTTCACCCCGGCTTGCACAAGAGGCTCTTTCACGCCAAACAGGTTCACCCTTCTTTCAATCACATCGCGAAGGCCGGCCATGGCAGAATCATAGTCAACAGAAGCAATGTGAGACAAATCCGCTGCATACACCAAATGAATGCCGCCTTGGAGGTCCAATCCAAGCTGAAAAGGCCTTTCCGGTATGTGGGGAAGAGAAAACGGAAGTTTCGCCAACCAGGAATTGGCATACTGGGGCATATCAAAAAGTCCTGCAAAGACCCCTGCAACAACTACAAGACCAATAATAAAAACTGTTCTTCCTTTTCTCATAGAGATATTTCCTTGCAATACCACATTCCCTCTTTTTTCTCAAGGGAGTTCCTCTTCTCCAACTTCCCTATTCTGCAGTCTTCTTAATACTGCCATGGCAATGTTAAGAAGATAGTCTAAAAATTCTTTTCCACTCATTTTCCTTGCCAATGTCCTCTGCAACAACAAGCTGTACTTCTTTATCTGTTAATCCAAAAAATTCTTTTAGCAACTCAACTTCATTTCTACAATCGAAAGCGTGAATCCATATACTTTTTTGGAACTGTTGGAAGCCTAATTGTTTTAACTTGCCCCGAAGTGCTTCTCTCACTATTCTGCGTTTGTGCGCGATATCAAAGGTGAACAATCTCCATTTTCCATCCCACCGTTTTGGTCTTTTTATTTTGAAATCATTAATTTGAAATATTCCGGCTTTCTTTTTGCCCTCTGGTGTTAAGGAGATATAGATTTGGTTGTTGCTCGGTTCGATTGCTATAACCCCTGTTCGACGCAGTCGATCAAACGTTGTTAAAATAGTACGTCTTGAATACTTCTTGAATCTTTTGTTTGCGGAAAGAAGATTTTGAATAAAGTATGGAGACGTAGCAGCAAGCGCTATTACTCCACCAATAAAAAGCCAGGAAAAAACATCTTTCACAATTTCTGAGCGCGGCTTTCTAAAGTAATACTTATACCTTCCAATACCCATTCATTTATCTTATCTCCTTACCATTGCCATGGCAATGATAAAAAGATAGGGTTATCATGATACTTTCTGCTTATACCAAGTGACACTTCTTGAATTTTTTTCCAGATCCACACGGGCAGGGATCATTCCTTCCGACTTTGGGACCTGCAGTAATGTGCCCTTGAACTGGAGCCGAAGGCCTGCCCGCCCCTGAGGTGGGCTGATTTATTGTCAATGAGGCTTGCATCACGAAATCTGCTGCGAGAGCGTCTATGCCAGCCAAAAGCCGCTGAAACATTTGGTGCCCCTCATTTTTGTATTCTACCAATGGATCCTGCTGGCCGTACGCTCTTAAGCGAACTGATTCACGCAGGTATTCCATGTTCTCCAAATGCTCAACCCATAAAGAATCTATTGCTCTCAAGCACGCAACCTTTTCTAATTGGCGCATATTGTCTTCGCCTATCTCCTGCTCCCGTTTCTCATAATTGAGGGTTGTGTATCCGTGCGAAAGCGCAACATTCCGCACGTATTCCGCTAAACTCTCTTTGGATTTTGGATTTTGGATTTTGGATTTCTCCAAAATTTCCCTCCTCTTTTTGTAGATAATCTCACGGTGCTTGTTCAATACGTCATCGTACTCAAGCAAATGCTTTCTCGCGTCAAAGTTAAATCCTTCTATTTTTGACTGCGCGCCCTCAATGGCGTTTGCAACAAGCCCAGATTCAATCGCTTGGTTCTCGGGGATATGGAAACGTTCTAAGATCCCTTTTAATCTGTCTCCTCCAAAAATGCGTATGAGATCGTCTTCCAAAGAAACAAAGAATTGAGAAGAGCCTGGATCTCCCTGCCTTCCTGACCTTCCTCTTAGCTGATTATCAATGCGCCGCGCCTCATGGCGCTCAGTACCAATGACGTGCAGGCCACCAAGTTCTATAACCCCTCGAGCCTCCTCGGGGTTGGGCGGGTTGCCGCCCAGGACAATGTCAACACCGCGGCCTGCCATGTTTGTTGCAACCGTGACTGTTCCTTTTCTTCCTGCCTGGGCAATAATCTCTGCTTCTCTCTCGTGGTTTTTTGCGTTGAGCATTGCATGAGGAATGCCTTCAACCTCAAGCATCTTGCTTAAATACTCATTTTTTTGAATAGACACAGTGCCAACGAGCACGGGCTGGCCTTGTTGGTGCCGTTCCTTCACTTCGTTTACCACTGCCTCAAACTTTGCGGTCTGGCTTTTATAGACCTTATCAGAAAGGTCTTTACGTACCATGGGCTTGTTTGTTGGGACAGCAACAACATCAAGCCCGTAGACCTTGTAAAACTCTTCTGCTGAGGTTGCCGCGGTTCCTGTCATGCCTGCCAATTTTTTGTACAGGCGAAAATAGTTTTGGAATGTGATAGAGGCCAAGGTCACAGACTCTGGTTGAACTTGCACTCCTTCTTTTGCCTCTAAGGCCTGGTGAAGCCCTCCTGAATACCTTCTCCCTGGCAGAAGCCTTCCCGTGAATTCATCAACAATAACCACCTCTCCCTGGCGCACCACGTAATCACGGTCTCGCTCAAAGATAACCTGGGCTTTCAGGGCTTGCTCTAAATGGTGCAGATACTTGATGCCCCGTTCCTGGTAAATGTCTTGGACTCCAAGCATTTTCTCTATCTTGTTGATTCCTTCGTCCAGCATACTTACTGCCTTGAGTTTTTCGTCTACTTCAAAATCCGGCCCGTTTTTGAGGTTTGGAACAATGTTGGCAAACTCGTGGTACCAGTGAGAACTCTCCATGTCAGGCGAGGAGATTATTAGTGGCGTGCGGGCTTCGTCAATGAGAATGGAATCAACCTCGTCAACAATGGCGTAGTGGTGCCCCCTCTGCACCATCAAAGACAAATCAGAAGCCATGTTGTCTCTTAGGTAGTCAAATCCAAACTCGTTGTTCGTACCATACGTAATATCGGCCTGGTATGCTTCTTTTCTTGTTGAGGGCTTCAAATATTTTTTAAACACCTTGAAACTCCCTTGGAGATCCCGTTGTTCGTCAGTTTCGCTGTCTTCGTACGCGGGATCGTATATATAGGAAGTATCATGGGTAATGCATGCAACCGAGAGACCCAACGCATAAAAAATTTGGCCCATCCATACGCAGTCTCTCTGGGCAAGATAATCATTCACTGTCACAATGTGCGCGCCTTTGCCTTCCAAAGCGTTGAGGTACGCAGCAAGGGTTGCGGTTAAGGTTTTTCCTTCCCCTGTTCTCATTTCTGCAATCTTCCCCTGGTGAAGAACTGCGCCGCCTATTAACTGAACATTAAAATGGCGCTGGCCGATTTCTCTTCGTGCTGCTTCCCGAACCAACGAAAAAGCCGGGGCGACAAGTTCGTCTAACGGAGTAGCCTGCGCAATCTTTTTTTTCAGCTCTTGAGTTTTTTGCGAAAGCTCCTCTGAGGAAAGCTCTTGGAGATTTTTCTCCAGCAAACCTATGTCTTCAACAAGAGGAGTAAAAGATTCAATGTAGCGCGCTTGCGCATTTCCAAAAATTTTCTCAAGAAAACCCATAGCCATGAGCTTATCGAATGGCTCAACATATTATATCTCAGGCTTTGAAAAAAAACAACCCCCGCCTTCAATGTCTGCCTTCGGCAGACTTTGGGCGGGGGCTGCAAAGAGACAATATTTTATCTCTTCTTTTTCTTTCCTCCTTTTCTTTTTGCCATTTGCGTGTGTTCTCCGAATTACCGAAGATAGTTGAGTTACACTATATGGTTGCACCGAGCAACATCGACGTTTGTTCTGTTTGCTGCCCGCATACCTCTTCATTCATTTTCTCAGGCGCAGCACCTCGTGTCAATGTGGATAACTTATCCATCCACCAAAAATTCAATTTCTTCCTCAAGATTCACAAAAAATCGCTTTTTTATTGCTCGTTTGACCCTGGAGATGAGCAAACGCACGTCTTTAGAGCTGGCTTTACCAAGATTCACCATGTAGTTTGGGTGTTTTTCTGAAACCTGCGCGCCTCCTTGCCTTAAACCCTTCAGTCCTGCCTGGGCTATGAGAAACGCAGTGGGAACAACAGGGAAAGGATCAACTTTAACAACGGGTTTCACAAAATCCTGCAGTTTCAGGGGAATTTTTTTCAGATCGCAGTTCTTAAAAATGCTTCCGGCGTTGGGAAACTCAAGGGGATGGCGCTCCTTGCGATATTGAATGTGGTCTTGGGCTATCTGTTCAACAGCTTTTCTGTTCCCTTTTTTGAGCTGGAAAACTGCAGAAAGAACAATCCATTTTTTGCGCTTGAAAAGAGAGGAGCGGTAGGAAAACTGGCACTCTCTGTTTGAAAGTTTTCTTATGTTTCCTTTCTCGTCAACGCACTCAACAGAAATTATGGAATCTTTTACTTCTCCTCCAAACGCGCCTGCGTTCCCCCGCACTGCTCCTCCCACGGTTCCTGGCAATCCCCCTGCCCATTCCAACCCCGCCAATCCCCTTTTGCCTGCTGCAAGAACAATTGCAGGAAACAAAACGCCAGCCTCAACATACACAAAAGAATTTTGAATTTTGAATTTTGAATTTTTAATTTGCACAACCAATCCTCGAAATCCTTGGTCTGAAACGAGAACATTGCTCCCCTCTCCTAAAACAAAAAAGGGTATGCGCAATTTCTTTGCGGCGCCTACCGCCTTGAGAATATCTTTGCTTGTTCTTGCAACAAAAAAATACCGCGCCTTCCCCCCAATGTGAAATGTAGTGTAGGGGGCAAGCGATACGTCCTTTTGTACTCCTGGCAATGCTTTTTCAATCATAGTGCGAAAACTCTGGCTTTTCTGCAGACGCGTAGGGCCCCGCCAGCAGGTGGGGTAAAGCGCAAAGAAAAGACAGAGTTTGAGCACATAATCTACCCGATGGATCGGGAGAGTGAACTCCAGTTGTAAGTCTTTGTGGGTACATACCCCCCGATCCGCTTTCTATTATATTCCTGGGCAAAGAAAATGTAAATGACTCTATTTTTCTATCGTAATAATTCTGCTGCAGCAAGATTATTACGACAGATTATAATAGTTATAATAGATTGAATATCCTTTTGAGCCAAGTATCGTCACCGATATTTTCTACCACCATAAGGCGCGCTTCTTTTTCTGAAAGGCCGAAAAAATCCTTGAGTAAGTCAATTTCCGCACCGCAGTCAAACGCATGAACCCACGCACTCTCCTGCACTTTTACAAATCCAAGTTCGCGAAGTTTTCCGCGCAATGCTTCTCGCGCGGGCTTCTTTTTGTCTGGAATATCAAAGATAAAAACTCTCCAGTTCCCATCCCAATGTTTGGGCCGAGAAATCTTTAAGGCGTCGAGCTGAAACATTCCCGCTTTCTTCTTCCCTTCTAGGGTAAGAGAAATGTATATTTGGTTATTTACTTCTTTCCAGTTAAGAAATCCTTGTTTGCGAAGCTGGTAAAAAGTGTCTGAAACCTTGCGCTTTGGATACTTTTTCCATTGCGATGCACTATGGAGAAGACTTCGAAGAAAATACGGGGAAGTAGCGGCAATGGCAACTGCGCCTCCAATGAAAAGCCAGGAGAACACATCTTTCACTATTTCCGACTTTGGCTTTGTGAAATAATACTTATATTTCCCGATTCTCATGTTTCTATTCTATCGTAGAAAGTTAGCTGGAGCAAGATTTGTACGACAGTTTTGTTAGGTACAATTTATAACAAAAGTATACAAAAAAAGCAACGAACCTCGCTCGGGGCCAAAACTCAACTGCTTGAGTTTTGGCGGGAAACCTACCTTAATTGCCATGTCCCGCGTAGCGGGACGGCATACGGAAGGTTTCCCCGGGAACTCGACAGACAAATCGTTTTCTAAAGGCAGGTACAGTAAAGCAAAATGCCTCGCTCGAGGGAGGCATTGTGCCGACTTACGGGGAGCCTGTGTTGCCACAACGCACCCACGAATACATCATACTCTATTGCTTTTCATATGTCAAGAGATATAATGAAGAAACA
>Ga0213870_1000236_pt1 | contig 29164 bp, 32 predicted proteins | sample WICALVC2017_Meta_FD_160119 | JGI IMG/M metagenome (GOLD analysis project Ga0213870, IMG submission 160119) | Freshwater microbial communities from subterranean cave lake in Wind Cave National Park, South Dakota, United States - WICALVC2017 | ecosystem: Environmental > Aquatic > Deep subsurface >... | reverse complement strand
CTTCCCCCCTGTGCTGAGTTTAAGGATGGAAAGTGCATTGCGGTAAATACTGCGATTGGAAAAATAAGTACCGAGCCGCAGGGATTTGTGAAGTCCATTTTTAGCCTTGTTTTGGGGCTTGCCGGAGGAATTGCTTTAATTTTGATAATGCTTTCCGGATACAAAATGATGGCTTCCCAAGGAAATCCGGAAGCGCTTACTGGTGCGCGCGACCAGCTACTCTCAGCCATCATAGGACTTTTGTTTATTATATTTTCTTTTGTTATATTACAAATAATAGGAGTTGATATTTTGAGAATACCTGGATTCACAGAATAATTGCTAAACTGTTAAATTATTAAATTGTTAAACTAGTGAAATATTTGGAGCTCAATGATATTATTGCATATAAGAAATCTTTGGCTCTATCTAATTACGTGTGGGAAATAGTCATTAAATGGGATTGGTTTGCAAAAAAGACTGTAGGTAGCCAATTTGCTGAAGCTGTTGATTCCATCTCTGCAAATATTGCTGAAGGGTTTGGAAGATATGGCAAAAAAGACAAGATAAAATTCTATTATTATAGTTTCGGCTCTCTAAAAGAAAGTCTTGACTGGAATGAAAAATCTAAGAAAAATCTAAAATAAGAAAACTTCTAACTTTAGGAGAGTATGTCCATATATTAAAAGAGTTACAGAATTTACCTATAGAAATTCACCAATTAATAAAGTTCACTAATGAAAAATTAAAAAAGTAATAACAATTTAGCAATATAGCAATTTAGCAATTAATATAATAAAATTTACAATGAAACTAAACGCTAGTTGCTAGACGCTGACTATGAAAATTGCTTTATCAATTCCCGGTTTCGGCAAAATCGATTCCGGTTTGCCCAAAGGAGTACCCACTGGCGGGCTTTTTAAGGAAGGCGATAAAGTAGTCGCCGGTACAGGAATCAATGCTATATGGGTTGCTATAGAACTTTTCTTACTTGGCGCTGTCTTGCTTTCTTTATATCAAATAATAAGAGGCGGGATAAATATTACGTCATCTGGCGGAGACAAGGAAAAATTCCAAAGAGGACGCGAAAGATTAAGATATGGAATTATTGGCTTAATCGTTATTTTCATGTCTTTTTTTCTGGTAAATTTGATAGGATCTCTTTTTGGAATCAACCTTCTGTCTTTTTCACAATGAACATTGCTGTTTTGGGAGGCAGTTTTGATCCTCCCCATCGGGGTCATCAAACTACCTCTAAAAGATTATTAAAATTATTTGACTTTGGTGAAGTTTGGCTTATGCCTTGTTTTGCGCATCCCTTTACTAAAAATTTATCAGCACCCGCTAATAGATTTGAGATGGCAAAATATCTCGAAAGTAAAAATATTAAAGTGTCTGATTTTGAGTTAAGAAAAAAATCAGTCAGTTACACTATCGACACGCTTAGATCTTTGGAAAAAATGCATCCAAAAGATAAATTTTTTTGGATTATTGGATCTGATCAGGTAAAAAGTTTTACAAAATGGAAAGACTGGAAAGAAATCATAAACAGGTTCAAGCTTGTTATTGTTCCTAGAAGTAGCTTTAGAGAAGCAAATAAAGAGCTTAAAAATATTGCCAAATTAGTTTCCTTTCCAGAGAATATAATTTTGGTCGACAAAAACAAATTCATGCCAATATATATTTCCTCAACCCTCATTCGAAAAAAAATTAAAGAAAAACAATCTGTATCCAATATGATGCCAAAAAAAGTAGAAGAGTATATAATACAAAACAAACTGTACGTGTAGGCAATTTTCAATTATGAACTACTTACCTACCATAAATCCATCTACGGAAACAGCAAAAATTGTCTCTTTTATCAAAACTGTTCTTCAAAGACAGGGCTTTGAAAATGTGGCTATAGGAGTCTCTGGCGGAGTTGATTCAGCGGTTAGTTTTTCTCTTCTTGCAAAATCTATCCCTCCCCAAAATATTTTCGCAGCCCACTTGTATTATTTCAAATCCCAAATTGATCTTGCAAAACCTCTTTTTGAAAAAATAAATATTCCGCAAAAAAATATTTATAATATTTCTATAAAAGATCCTGTTGATGCGCTCAAAAACTTGGCCCCCCTTCGCCAAGGCTTCGGAGGGGCGAGACGTACGCGTCTCGGAAATATAATGGCAAGAGTTAGAATGATAATTCTTTATGATTTGGCCAAAAAAAATAACGGACTTGTGTGCGGAACAGAAAATAAATCTGAATTTTATTTAGGATATTTTACTTGTTTTGGCGATGAAGCATCAGATTTTGAACCAATACAACATCTTTACAAAACTCAGGTTTATTCACTTGCCAAATACTTAAATGTTCCAGAAAATATAATAAAACTTCCTCCGACTGCGGGCTTATGGACTGGTCAAACTGATGAGGGCGACTTTGGGTTTTCCTACAAAGAGGCAGACGGTGTTTTGTATCTTTATTTTGAGCAAAAAAATAGCCTTCCCCAAATAATCTCAAAAGGTTTTTCAAATGCTAAAAAAATAATAGACTGGGCTAATAAGAATTCGTTCAAACATCACTTGCCGTATATAATTAAGTAATTTTTATTTGGGACTTGACATGTGTCAAAAACATGTTTATCATAAGGATAGTGAAGAAATTATTTTTTCTTATTCAGGGTCTATTTACTTATCCTTTCCTCGCTCTTCCCGCATTTGCTAAAGATCCAGTTAGCGTAAACCCATGCAAGGAGACTGATAACAATACTATAGCTGGTATTCTTTGCAGGCTTGGTGGCAATGATGGAGGTACTATCGCCAAAACAATACAAAATATTGTTGTTTTCTTTATAGTCTTGGCAGTTATTATCGCGCTTCTTTATCTTCTCTATGGCGGGCTAAAATGGATTACGTCGCGTGGTGAAAAAGATCAAGTTGAAGCAGCGAGAAATCATATTATTGCCGCGATTATTGGACTCATAGTTGTTTTCCTTGCAGTTTTTATATTGTCCATCATTCTTGCAGCTTTTGGAGTGCCAATTGAGGATCTAAAAATTCCAATAATTACTCCTGACTAAATAACTCCTTTGCTTGTCTTTTCCTTTCTTCTCTGATAATCTTAAGAATATGTTTAAAGAATGGGGCGAGTGCGTTAAAGAAGGAGTTGCCACAATTAATTGTATTCCCGCAATTTTTTCAAATATTGTTACCGCGCTTTTAATGTTTGTCGGAACTTTCGCTCTTTTCCTTTTTATTATAGGAGGATTTAAATATATGTACTCGGCCGGCGATCCAAAAAAACTTGAAGGAGCAAGAAATACATTCATCTATGGAATATTAGGGCTACTTATTGTTTTGTTTTCATTTTTCATAATCAATCTTATTTCAATCGTTACCGGAACTGAATGTATCAAGTTTGGTCGCTTCGGCTTCGGCTGCCAGTAGCGTGCTTTGCTACTAATTTTCAATTCCAAATTTGAAATTTGAAATGAAATTTAAATGTTTAAAGATTGAAAACTGAAAATTCATTAAAATTGAAAACTGAAATTTTAAATTATTCTATTTTAAATGCTCTAATTAAACCCAACAAAACAATATCTATAACAATTGGTGCGAGTAAAAAAATTGCTGATTTTCTGATAACTTCGATAAATTCCTTTGTAAATAATTTCTCAATAAAAGAAAGCTCCGGACGAAAACCAAGGATATAAGCTGCGGCAAAAAGTATCAAAAGCGTTATCAAAATCTCTAGCGTTCCTTCCATATCTCGGCTGCTTGAAAACATGGTATTTGATATAGCAAATAATATGTATATTATTCCTAAAACCACAACAATAAGAATATAAATATCTCTATCTTTGAAAAATAAAATATTGGACGTAAAAAGATAGACAATACTAACAACAATCATAAGCCCAACAAAAACAGGAGCAAAACCAATTATGCTTCTTCTTATTGGATCTGTTTTGGCAATTTCCACACTGCCAAGTTTAATTCCATTGGAGCTTATTTTGGGAGTAAATTCCATGTCTCCTACAGGCACGAATAAAATTACCGACATTAGTAAATGTGACAGTTCGTGAACAATTACTCCTGGCAAAAAAAGAAAAGACAAAAAATTTATTGACATAAATTTAGAAAGAGTTTTACTCATCTTTCTTGAAAGCAAAAATAGTATTGCTATTTCCAGAAATAACAAAACAAAATAAACCATATCTAAATTTATTCTATGAGTTTAAAACTAAGTTAGCAAGACTTTTCACAGTTGAGGCTATAAGCCATATTTTTGACATATTTTGATTGTCTTGCATTGTAATTTTTCATGTTATAGACTGATTTTATATGGAAAATCACCCCATTCCACAAGATGTAACAGGCTTTCAATTTAAGCTTATTGGCAATATGACAGTAAAGCAATTCGCTTATCTTGCGACTGGCGTTGTTCTTGCATATATTTTCTTTCAATTACCAATCAATTTTTTAATAAAAATTCCTCTTTGCGCTTTTTTTGCAATTTTAGGCATTGGTCTTGCTTTTCTTCCAATTAGCGGACGCCCAATGGATCTAATGATAGGAAATTATATCAAGGCTTTATTTAGGCCAACTCAGTTTGTCTATGAAAAGAGAGGTAAAGATCTTTATTTTGCAAACAAACCGGTCTTGTTAACAAAAGTGTATAAAAATAATTTCAACCCTATGCCTAATGACAAATTAAAAGCCTATCTTCAAAACAAAGCATTGGAGAAAAAAAATCTCGTATCTAGTCTAAAAACTGGCAGTTTAAGTTCTCCCCAAATTCCTCAAATCACTTTTAAGCCAAACCAGACGCCTGTGCCAGCTGCAACCAATATTCCACTTGCGCCTCAACCAACAGTTCAACCTGTTACACAAAACACTTATGTTCCGCCTGTCCCGCAAAGACCTACTCTTTTACCAACTCCTCCGCCGCCGGCTGCGCGGTTTATTAAAAATACTGGCATGCCAAAGCCGCCTGAAACGCCTAATCTCATAACCGGAATTGTAAAAGACCCAAGGGGTAATCCTCTGTCAAATATTCTTGTTGAAGTGACAGATAGAGAGGGAAGCCCGGTCCGTGCTTTCAAAACAAATGAAGTAGGAAGATTTGCATCCGCAACCCCTCTAATGAATGGAGATTACACTATTCGCCTTGAAGATCCCAAGGGGCAAAACAGATTTGAAGCAAAAACAATTAATGTGATAGGTCAAATAATAGCGCCTATTGAGGCAATTTCAATAGACACACGAGAGGAGTTAAGAAGATCTCTTTTCTCAACAAACAACTAATGACCCAAATCGAGATATGAAAAAATCTGCTCGAAAAACAAAAACCACCACCCAGAAATTCATCGAAATCCAAGATATTATCGATAATGTTGTTTTGCTTACAGGTGGCCAAGCCTCTCTAGTCATAGAGGTTCAGGCAACTAACTTTGCCCTCTTGTCAAAAGAGGAACAAGACGCAAGAGTTCTCTCCTACTCTGCATTATTAAATTCTTTGTCTTTCCCAATTCAGGTATTTATTAGAAGTAAGAAAATTGACATTTCCTCTTATCTAAGGCAGCTAGATGATGAGGTTGCAAAAAGCCAAAACCAGCTTTTGAAAAATCAGATCAAGCTTTATAAGGACTTTGTCCAGGAATTGGTAAAAGTTAATACTGTTTTAGACAAAAAGTTTTATATTGCTATTCCATACTCTGGTCTTGAGTCCGGCTTAAATATTAGAGGGAACAATTTTTTATTGTCAGCCAAATCAAAGCTAACATCTAAAGCAGAAAGTCTTCACGCGATGCTTCGGCGAATGAATCTTCCTGCAAAAACTTTGGGTAAAGATGAACTGGTAAAACTATTTCATGAAATCTACAACGGAGATTTTGAGCGAATTAGTGAAGCTGTACACAATATTAAATTCCCAATTGTTCAAACTCATTCGGGGCAAGGAGCCATTTAAGTATGTTTGGTAAAAGCAAAAAAATAGACGATAATCTTGCAATAAACGCTCCAGTCGCGGGTTCCTCTTTGGATGTCCTTAAGAAAGGGACTGTTTCTCTGACGGATATTATTGCCCCATCCTCTATAGAGGTCGATTTCAATTACATAAGAATTGGAGAAAGATTTTATAAAACTTTTTTTGTCATAGGATATCCCCGCTATGTTTCCCCAAACTGGCTCTCGCCAGTTATTGATTTTAATCACTCCTTAAATATTTCTATGTTTGTCTATCCAACTTCCTCCTCCGATGTGCTGTCTGATTTACGACGTAAAACCGCAGAAATGGAAGCAACAATTGCCTCTCAAATCGATCAAGGACTTGTTGTTGATGCCAAAGTTCAGGCGGCTTTGGAGGATGCTACATCCCTAGCAGAGGAGCTAGCTAAAGGAATTGAAAGGTTTTTCCAAATGAGCCTTTACATAACACTTTACTCAGACAGTCTTGCAGAGCTAGAGCAAGCATCCAAAAGGCTTGAGTCAACTCTCTCGTCTCTTTTAATTCTTCCAAAGGTTGCGACCCTTCAAATGGAAGAAGGATTTAAGTCAACAATCCCAATGGGGCTAGACAATCTTTTTATAACACGCAACATGGACACAACTTCTCTTGCATCAACTTTTCCTTTCACATCCGCAACCTTAACTCAAGACAAGGGAATTGTGTACGGACTGAACCAGCAAAACGGCTCTCTTATTGTCTTTGACCGATTTTCTTTGGAAAATGCCAACGAAGTTGTTTTTGGAAAGTCCGGATCTGGAAAATCATTTTTGATAAAACTAGAGAGCATGCGTCAGTTTATGTTTGGGACAGAAATAATAATTGTTGATCCCGAAGGGGAATACGAAGGAATCACAAAAACTTTTGGAGGAGAATATGTCTCGTTTACTCCATCGTCCCCAATTAAAATTAATCCTTTTGATTTGTCCGGCATGTATACTGAAGGTGAAAACGAATTGGGATCAAAGATACTCTCTTTGCATGCGCTCCTTCGAATTGTTATGGGAGAACTTGATGCAACCCATGATGCTATTTTGGATCGCGCGCTTGTTGCTACCTACAGACAAAAAGGAATTACAACAGATCCCGCAACCCAAAAAAAAGAACCTCCCCTTATGGAAGATCTTTATAAGGTTTTGCTTGGGATGGAAGATCCAAATGCCAACGAATTGGCACTTCGTTTGGAAAAATTTATCAAAGGAAGCCTGAGCGGATTATTCAACCAACAATCAAATTTTGACATCACAAATTCTTTTACTGCTTTTTCAGTCAAAGCCTTGGAAGACCAATTAAGGCCAATTGCGATGCACATTGTTTTGGATTTTGTTTGGACAAAAGTTAGAAAAAGTCTTAAAAAAAGACTTCTAATTTTGGACGAGGCATGGTATTTAATGAAATACGAAGACTCCGCATCTTTTGTTTATGGAATTGCCAAAAGAGCAAGGAAATATTATTTGGCACTAACAACAGCAACTCAGGACGTTGGGGATTTCCTCTCAACAGACTATGGCAAAGCAGTTTTATCCAATTCCTCAATTCAAATACTTTTAAAACAAAGTCCGACTGAAATAGATACCGTCTCTAAAATATTCTATTTGTCAATAGGAGAAAAAGAATTGTTGCTGTCTGTTGGCGTTGGGGAAGGATTATTTTTTGTAGGTCAAAGTCATGTGGTTACCAAAATAGTTGCCGCTCCATTTGAAAAAGAATTGGCAACATCAAATCCTGTAGAGGTAAAAGCTATGCAAGATAGAAATATCACCAACCCGGCAACTAATGCGCCCCAAAACCAGTCTGTAGTGCCTACCGAGCCTTTTGAGACAGCTGCTCAAACAGCGAGAATAAATAACGGACAAGAAACTCCCAATAACCAAGTACCTCCCATAACAAACCAGAATAACTTTTCTCTTCCCACTCAAGAACCAGAAATATTTTAATAATTTATGGATCCGCAAATCCGAAACTTTTCCCAGATTGAAAAACTTATAAGGGAAAATCCTAAGGAAGCAGACGCTCAAGCTTTCCAGTGGCGCCAATTTTTGAAAAACAACGCCAATGAGTCTCCGGAGCTTTACTCAATAGATACAGCGGAAGAATTTTACAAGTGGGCGCAGGAGCATCCAGAAAAAAATATTGACACGTCCGTCTATGTTGGTAAAGAAATTTCTGATTCCTATTACTATCTGCGAGAAAAACATGAAGACGAACAAATGAGAACGGGGGGAAGAGTGGATACCCATAGCATCCCCGCGGAGCTTATCTCGCTTCCTCTTTTAGCGGCAGCTTTTTTTGAAAAACCAAAAATTATGGAAGACGATAAAGATTATCAAAAAATTGAAGAAAAATTGAAGAAAGAATGGCTTGAAAAAAATCCGGGAAAAGATTTTTCCTCAAAAGAAGGAATTGATTATCTATATGGGTCATTAGAAGACTCCATGGTCCAATCACTAGCCAAAGAGTCGGAGAATTCTTTCCGCAGTAATCCAAAATTTAAAAAAGGAGTTGAGAGATATGACAAAGAAAAAAAGAAAATTTATAAAAATCCTGATGAAGATCCCAATTTGCGCGCGCACAATTTGCTAAAAGAAGTTCATCTTGGCGCCAGACTGAAGTATTTAAAAACACATGATAGCGAAAAAACAGCCAGGGAAATCACAGATCTTGTTATAAAGAAATCTGACCAAGAATTTGCTGCAAAATTTCCTGAAAAGACAAAGGCTTATTCACAAAACAATGTGGGGCTTGAAAATGCACAAGAAAAAGTTCAAATAAATGAAGCCCTTGTTTCCTACGCATCTGCCTCTGGAAAAGAAATAAAGTATGTGGAAAAAAAGCACAGAGAACCCTCAAACATTAGTGTCTCCGATGCCAACAGGATTTTAGAGGAAATCTCTAAAGCAAAAAAGAGTCTGCCTTCCGAGCCTCCCAAAATTCAAGTGCCAGAATTTTTCAGTAGAGACCCGTCTATAGAGCAACTTGGAAGAGGCGTTGGTCAAGAAATTGGTCAGGGAGAAAACGTTGCTCAGCGTGGGCTTCTAAGAACAGGAAGAGTAGGGTCAAGAGCGGCTAACCAAGCAGGCAGGGTTGCCGCCCAAGCCGGAAGGTTGGCTGCCCAGGCGGGCACAAGGGTGGGAGTTGCGCTTTTTGCAAGCCCAGTTGGTTGGGTCATAATTGCCGCTACTGCTGTTGCTATTATTACCTTTGTGATCGTTTTTTCATTTGGAGGCGGTGGTTCTTCCCCATCTTTTACACAAGAAGTAAACGCAAGCCCCTTTGCCTCCCCATCTGCAACTCTTGCGCCGGAAGAAAGTATTACGCCGACTCCTGCTGCACTCTAATTGGCATCACAAGATGCATAAAAAAAGGATCTTCTAATTCCTTAAACACGCCGGGATTAAGGGGTCCAGTCATTTCAAAAGATATTGTTTCTCCGCTAACACTCCCTAAAAAATCCAAAAGATAGCGAGCATTGAAGGCAATTTCATTTTCTTCTCCTGTTGTTTTTGCTTCAACTTCAATTATATTTTTTCCAACAGACGGAGCATTCGCAGAGACAATTATCTTGTCCTTATTAATTGCAAGTTTGATAATTCCGGCAGTTTGTCTGGCAAAGACATATCCGGATTTGATGGCTTTCTGTAGGGTGTCCTTCTCGAAAATTGTTTTTGTTGAAAAGTCCGTTGGAATTATTTTTTCGTAGTTTGGAAATTCTGCTTCGATAAGTCTTCCGACCAAGGTTATATCCCCCTGGGAAAAAACTATTTGGTTATTTTCCGCTGACGCATAAACCCTTACATCATTCTCTTCTGCGTCTTTTCCCATTTGGATCAACTCTCTTATAACTCGGGAGGGGACAAGCATTGAAACTGGCTCTGTTATTTTTTCTCTTCTTACGCGTTGGAGTGCTTGTTTTTTCAAAGACAACCTATAGCCATCAGTCGCAACCAGAAGGAATCCATTTTTTTCTTCTTTTATCAAAACTCCGGAAAGGGCTGGTCTTTCCGAATCTGGGTTTGCCGCAAAAACCACTTTTGAAAAATCTCCGCCAACCGCTTCTTTTCCAAGCACCATTATTTGTTTTCCTTTTTCCCCATATAGTTTTGGAAATTCTTCTGGCGTCATTGTTTGAAAAACAGCTTCTGTTTTTTCACCAGTTAGCCTCAGTCCCTCAGTTGTGGTCTGAAGGGTTATTTTACCAAGCGGAATTGTTGCAACCAATTCTGTAAACGTCTTTGCGGAAACCGTTGTCTTTCCCTCTTCTTCGGTTTTTGCTGGAACTTCAGTGATTATTCCTATCTCTAAATCTGTTGCGCTAACAACAAGCTTTCCGTCTATGGCATCTATTAAAAAATTAAGGAGTATTGGAAGCTGACTTCTAGAAGATATGGCGTGATTTACAAATAAAATTTTTTTCTGTAGGTTTTCAGAAAGCAAAGAAATCTTCATCTTTAAATTTTGTAGTTGTAGTAGTGTATATGGAAAAGTGGAAAAAAGCAAGGAGGCACGGTTAAATGGTGTGGAAAACCTGTGGGAAAACAAAGGGCATAAAAAGTTGATAAATCCAGCACCTTTTTTCTGCGGGGTATTGAACCCAACGCAGAAAAAGAAACCACCAAACCCACGCAGCAAGCTGCGGGGTTTTAAAGAGGTGCTGGATAAAACCCACGGGTTCTTTAGGTTTCCTTTACTGTTTTTTTAACAAAGACCTTATCCCCATGATTTCCTCAAAGAAATTTTTGTTCAAAAGCAATTTTTCGATTTTTCCAACACCATGCATAACTGTTGTGTGATCTCTCCCTCCCAAAATATTTCCTATTTCGACCAGGCTTAAAGACAGGTCGTTTTTAAGCATATACATTGCAATTTGCCTAGCCTTCACAAGATAAGAATCTCTTTTAGGTCCCTTCATTAGGGTTTCTTTAATGTCGTAGAAGGAGCAGATGTTTTTTATAACTTCATCCGGACGGAAAAAATGTTTCTCTGGTTCTTTCTGGTTGAGGGCCATCTCTGCTAACTCTGGTGTTATCTCCTCTCCCCTCGCATTAGCGACAGTTATTGTTTTTAACAAAAGTCCCTCAAGCTCTCTTGAATCATATGTCCTTTCCGCAATTTTTTTTGCTGCCTCAATTGAAAGATCAAGACCCTGTTTTTTTGCTTTTATTAAGACAATTGCGCATCTTAGCTCAAAGTCTGCTGCTTCAATGTCAACTGTCAATCCTCCAGCAAAGCGGGAAGAAAGCCTTTTCTCAAGTTTTTTTATTTCAGAAGGAGGACGATCTGAAGACAAAGCAATTTGTGCGCCAGCGTCAATAAGTATGTTAAAAGTGTGGAAAAGCTCTTCCTGTGCCCTGTCCTTGCCTGCAAAAAATTGGACGTCGTCAACGATCAAAAGGTCAACGCTTCTAAACTTTCTTTTCATTCTTGCGGTGTCATTGTTTCTTATCGCCTCAACAACTTCATTTGTGAATTCCTCACTCGTTATATAGATAATTTTTTTATCAGGGTCATTTTTATAAACTTCATTTGCAATTGCCTGCATAAGATGGGTTTTTCCAACCCCCACAGGTCCATAAATAAAAAGAGGATTATACGCCTGGCCTATTTTTTTTGCGACAGTTGTCGCGGAAACATAGGCAAGTTGATTACTTGATGAAACAGCAAGAGTTTGAAAAGTATAATCTGCTCTTACTCTTGGGAGATGCCCAATAGTCTCTTTCTTTTGAGCCTGCGCAAACAAGGGGGCAATGCTTAAGTTTTCTTTTAGAGCTTTATTAATAATTTTTGGAACAAATATTATTTTGGTATCGGTATTTGTATATTTATCCACAGTTTTTTTAATAATTTGATAATAGCGCTTTTGCAAAAGATTAATAACCATGGTTGATGGGGCTGCGATTAAGGCTATTCCATTCTCCAAAGACAAAAGTCCTGTAGATTTAAAAAGAGTAAAAAAAACACCGCGGGAAACTTCTGTTTCTATTTCTCCCAGAACCTTTTTCCACAATATGTTATTTTCCTCTTTCATACAACATGAAGTTTAGCTATGTGGATAACTTTTTGTCAATAAGTATTACTAGACCAAACCATAACAAATATATTTTTCTTCTTTTCGCAGACCCCGCCAAAGCGCTCTTCGAGCCGTATTCGAATAGAATTGAAAAGGCGAGAAGTAAGCTTGTGTGGGGTCAAGATAGAGAAAGTGGATAGAACTATGTCTCTTTTTATGATATACTTCTATTAGTGGAAAAATTTGTAACGCTTAAAAAAGCAAAGAGGAAAAGAAAGCATGGGTTTAGGATTCGGATGATATCTTCCGGCGGACAAAAAGTAATTGGGAGAAGAAGAGCAAAAAAAAGAAAAAACCTTTCTATTTAGCCCAATGTTTAAAAAAGAATTCCGCCTTGATAGAAATGTAAAATTTAATAATTCCTTTACTTTTTCTGCTCCAGAGTTTGTTCTAAAGGGGAAGAAAAATGGACTTATTGTAAATCGCTTTGGAATTGTTGTTTCAAAAAAAATTGACAAAAGAGCAACTGCAAGAAACAAGATAAAAAGAATTTTCAGATCTTCTCTTTTAGATTTGAATAAAAATATGACTGTCGGACATGATATACTTTTTATAGTAAAAATCGGAATATTAGGTAAGAAAAAAGAAGAAATTCAACTAGCGATAAAAAGCGTTTTAGAAAAAGCAGGATTTATAAAAAAATAAAAACCATGAAAAAACTTTTACTTTTATGCAGCACCTTTCAAAACCCTAAGGCCTCTTTTGTGAGTTGGTTTTGTGCATTTTTTTTAACGTGGGTAGATATCTGCGGAAAAAAGGTGCTGGATTTAATTATAAATTTTTATCAGAGTTTTATTTCGGTAATTTTTAAAAACCTTTTAGGTGTTAATAGAATGTGCAAGTTCTCCCCCACATGCTCTGAGTATACAAAGCAAATGGTAAGAAAGCATGGGATTTTAGGAATTTTATTGGGTGCAAAAAGAATAGGAGATTGTAGATGAATCCTTTTTCCGCAATCGGCGCAGTATTTGATACTTTTTTTATTGCCCCCATTATTAATATAATGGTATTTTTCATCCACGTATTTAGCTCTGTTGGGATTCCCGGATCTTTGGGGTTTTCAATTGTAGCCCTAACAATTGTCATAAAGCTTTTGATCTGGCCTTTTATGACTGTGCAATTGCGCTCTACTAAAAAAATGGCAGATCTAAAGCCTCATTTAGATAAACTTAAAGAAAAGCACAAGGAAGATAGACAAAAGTTTGCTGCAGCCCAAATGGCGCTTTTTAAAGAACATGGAGTTAACCCCGCCGCGGGGTGTCTGCCTGCTTTGATTCAAATGCCGGTATTTATAGCATTGTATCAGGTAATATTTGCTTTTTTTGATTCAAAATCTGGATTGACACGAATTAATGAGCTTACTTATTCTTTTATACCGGACTTGCAAAAAATGCCAAGCCCACAGTTTGTAGGAGTTAACCTTTCACATAAGCCTTCGGATTTTGGTCAACATGGATGGGTACTGCTGCTGATACCAATTATTACGGTTTTATTGCAGTTTATGCAATCGAAAATGATGGCACCATCCCCAATACAAAAATATTCATCAGATTCTCCAAAAGAAAAAAAAGAAAAAGAGATTAAGGGAGATATGGCAAGCACCATGCAAAGTCAAATGTTATATTTGATGCCACTTATGATAGGATTTTTCTCATATAGTTTTCCAGTTGGTCTTGCGTTATATTGGAACACATTCACGATTTTTGGTATCATACAGCAATATAAAATAGCAGGACTCGGAGGATTGAGTGAATGGATAAAAAAGAAATAAAAATTGCAAAAGACATCACAGAAAAACTATTGAAACTATTGGATGTTGATGGTAGTTTTGAAATTTTGGAAACCAAAGATCGCGATGGTGAAAATGTAAATATATTTTTAGATACAAAAGATACGGGTGTTGTAATTGGATATCATGGAGATACTCTTGAAGGCCTTCAGCTTGTTCTCTCGTTATGCGTTGCAAGAAAACTTGGAAGATTTGTCCGCATCTTTCTTGATGTCGGAGACTACAAGAAAAACAGAACTGAATGGTTGAAGACTTTGGCGATGGAAACCAAAGAAAGAGTTATGAATGATGGAAAAGAAATTGCTATTCCAGAGTTGAAATCTTGGGAGAGAAGAGTTGTACATTTGTTATTGCAAGATGATGCAGAAGTTATTTCGGAGTCTCAAGGAGAAGGCCGTGACAGGGTCCTTGTTGTCAAACCTAAAAAGTAAAGTTCGAATACCAAAATCCGAAATCCCTCAGTGGAGACAGTTGTTATTGACATTTACACTGGGGCTTTGTTGATCTCAATTTTCAAAAAGGTAATAGTTGAAAATATTGTAAAGAAATTGCTTTGTTTACTTTTTCTGAATACTTAGTTATTATAATAAGCAAGATGAGCAATTTCAATATCATTAATGGGGATTGTTTGAAAATCCTTCCCAAACTTAATAAACAAGTTGACTTAACTTTTTTGGATCCGCCTTTTAATCAAGATAAGAAATACGCTTCATGGAACGATAGCTTACCAGAGAGAAAATATTGGCAGATGATGAAAAGTGTTTGCGGGGATGTGTACAAAATTACGTCAGGGGGTGGTGCTATTTATTTTATGCAAAGAGAAAAAAATACAGAATTTGTTTTACAGTGCCTTCGCGAAACAAATTGGACATTGCAGAATCTGATTATTTGGAAAAAGAAAACTTCGGCTGTTCCATGTTCCAATAAGTTTGGCAAACATTATCAGATTATTGCTTATGCGACTAAAGGGGCATCGGTACGAGTTTTTAATCGCTTAAGGATTTATCCTCCCTTACCGCCAAATTACAAGCATGTGAGAGAAAACGGGATTTATCTGACGGATGTCTGGGATGACATAAGAGAGTTAACTTCTGGATACTTTGCTGGAGATGAAGCAATTAAAAAAGAATCAGGGGAACGATTTCATAAGCAACAGTCGCCGATCGCTTTACTACTACGAATAATCCTTTCTTCTAGTCAGACAGAAGATGTAGTGCTTGACCCATTTGCCGGAACTGGGACAACGTTGGTGGTAGCTGAACAAACAAGGAGAAAATCTATTGGAATAGAAATCGATCCAGAAAATGTAGACTGTATTGAAAATCGCTTGAAATTGATAAGTAAATCAGATAGTCTATTGAAATTTTACAAAGATTACATTTATACAGAAAATTTGCAAAAAATTTGGAATGTTGGCTCAACTCTTTTCATTCCCGACAATAGAACATTAAAATTATTTAATGTATGACGTATTCTATTTATCATTTTTTTAGATCACTATTTAATAAGAGGTCTGTTTTTGAAAAAGCAGGTAAGTTAGATAAGTTTCCTTTTGACAAAGGACTTTTGTCTTGCAGAAACGCAGGTGTGTTTCCAGACATGGCAATTCGTTTAAGCAAAGATAGAAAGATATTTACAGGCGGAGAATTGATTGAATTAAAAGATAGCGATTCTTACGTTGTTTCATCATTTAATTCAACGATTCCAGCGCGAAGTAAAAAAGTTGAAGATATAATTATTGGTAAAAACAGTATTGTCAGAAAACAGATGGAAAAGGTAGAAAATGAGATATTCTCTTTACCCGTTAGAGACGTTTATTATTTAATTAGAGGTAGAAAAATGAACACACAAAGGTTTGTCTTGTTTACGGAAGTTTTTTTGAGACAATTAGCGTTGGAAATTTGATCAGCGATTCATTCTCACAAGTTTTAGATGAACGGTTGAAGGAAGATGGGCAAGAAATTTCAGAAGATCTCAGGCAGACATTAATTTCGCTTTTTTCGCAACAACAGAACTTCAGCAAGGTTAGAAATGTTGAAAGAGCATCTGTAAAACTAAGGTTTAGGATAATGACGGAAGTAAAATCGGAAGGCAACATTTTAAATACAAATAAATATCCGGAAATAAGAGATAATACTCTAAATTTTGTTTTGCCATGCCACGATGATAAACAGGAAAAAGATATTCGTTCTAGGCTAAGGTTGGTATTTAATCCCAGGGAGTTGCGAGCGTTTAATATCTTTAAAATAAAACATTATTTCAACGGTTATTTTATAGTCGTACAGACATCGTTATAACAATTTTCCTGTTTCTTTTCTCCAACTTCAATTTTCACAACCCTCTGCCTCAATTTTATTCTCAAACCAATTTTCACAACTTTTAATGAATAAGAAGATTTTCCGAAAAGTGATTTTAGATTATACTCTTGGTAATTAGTTGTGTTCATGATATTATCATAAGCATAATGATAAATACTCATTTCGCAATTGTCATCCTAAGGAGTGAAACGACGAAGGATCTAGATTCTTCGCTCCGCTCAGAATGACATGTACATATTATGATAAACACGCTAAATGTTTTTACAGACGGAGGAGCAAGAGGGAATCCCGGTCCTTCCGCAATTGGAGTTTATATAACAGATGGAAATAACAAAAAGCTAACAGGATTCGGAAAGACAATTGGAGTTGTAACTAATAATGTCGCGGAATACAAAGCAGTAATCGAAGCACTCTCTTGGATAATTGAGAATAGAAAAAAATTAACCAAAGATGCAAAAATTCACTTTTTTCTGGACTCAAAATTAGTTTGCTCGCAGATAGTAGGACTTTTTAAGGTTAAAAATGCGGATCTTCGAAATTTACTTTTTGATGTGCGAGACAGAGAGACACAGATAAATTTCCCAATATTCTATAAATATATTCCGAGAGAGCAAAATACTAAAGCCGATGGTTTTGTTAATGAAGCGCTAGATAGTCAGGTGTCATCCTGAAACAAGTTCAGGATGATAAGGAGAAAACTATGAAATCTGCCCCAATTCTCATAATTGATAAGTCTGGATTAATAGGTGAACCGCTTTCTCTCAAATTATCAAAAGAATTTTTAGTTGTTTTCGTAGGCAAAAAAACTTGGGATAGCGAAAGCGAAAATATTGTTTACGTTCCCTTCTTTCGGAAATTTCCGGTAATTCCTGATAATAAATATTCACACATTGTAGTTATCGCGGACGTTGGCGAAGACTTAGAGTTTTTGCCAAGGATAATTGAAAAGGCAAAGGCAGTCAATTCTGATCTGATTTTAGCCAAGAGCCTTCAATCAGTGGATAATTACGCGGAAAAAACATCAAGTGGCTATCCGATAAGCAAGATAGTTTTGTATGGCGATATTTTTGACAAAGGATTGCTTAACAGGTACGAAGGATTTAAATCAATTATCAATAAATATATATACCAAGCCCAAAGGTTTGGCAAAATACAAGTTATAGGAGAGGGTCTTAGGACAGCGCATCCAGTATTTATTAACGATGTTGTGGATGGATTAATTGATCTTGTATTTGGCATAAATGACCATCACTCTATCTTTTATCTTTTTCCAAAGCCCCCAATAACAGAACTTTCTTTAGCTCACATGATACAAAAAGCTAATCCGCAAATTAGCATAGATTTTGTAAGAACTGATCCACGAAAGGAAATAATTCATTCTCCTCAAAGTGGTAAGTATTTATTGGATGAAAATTACCCCTTGGCAAAAAAAATAAGAGCTGTCGATTTAGATAGGAAGATCAACTTTAAGGAAAGAAAAAGTTCGGAAGAGACGTCTACAAAGAGGAAAAATATTTCTTTAAATCTTTTTTGGATAGTAATTTTCTTAATTTTTGCTCCTTTAATTTTTACTCTGTTATTTTCATTTCTTGGACTCAATACACTTTACTATGCAAAAATTATGATAGATAAGGGGAATTTTGAAACAACCAAAAGCTCTCTCCATTTATCTAATGTATTTTTTAATATCAGTAAAAAAACATCAAACATTCTTTCTATTGAGGGGAAAATAATTGGGAGAGACAATAATCTAAAAAGCTTTTTGGAAGATATAGACTTGGGAGAAAAGATATCCAAAGGAGGGTTGCAGTTATTTAATGCGGGAGAGTACTTTAGTTTGGTTGCAAATGGCAAGAGCAAAAATCCAATAGAAGATTTTACAAAAGGCAAAAATGATTTAAAAACTGCGATTGTAGCTTTTGGAAAATTGCAAGTAGAAGAAAAAATTTCCGTATTGCTTGACGAAAAGCTTAAAAGCACAGCTCCTTTAATAAAATTTATATCAAATATCATAGATATTTCACCAAGCATTTTTGGTTTTGGAGGAGAGAAAACTTATCTTGTGCTTTTCCAAAATAATATGGAATTAAGACCTGGCGGTGGATTTATTGGGTCTTATGGAATTTTAAAGTTGAATAAGGGCAGGATTACAGGTTTTTCAATACACGACGTATATGATGCAGACGGGCAATTAAGAGGACACGTAGAACCTCCCTTTGCTATAAGACGCTATCTTCCATCAGCGCACTGGTATCTAAGAGACAGTAACTTTGATATTGATTTTATTAAATCCGCATCTTCATCATCAAATTTTCTAAATGTGGAGACAGGAGAAAGAGTATCGGGAGTAATTGGCGTAGATCTTTCTTTTGTCAAAAACATTCTTCGTGCAGTAGGCCCTGTATACGTCGCTGATTACAAAGAAACTGTTGATGGGAACAATCTTTATATCCTGATACAATCCCACGCAGAGAAAAACTTTTCTCCTGGCTCAACGCAGAAAAAAGATTTTTTAAGATCTTTATATAAAGCAATGCAGGCAAAAATAAGTGCAGAAAATATTTCTTATTTTTCCCTTGCGCAAGCACTTTCAGATTCTCTGAAACAAAAACACTTAATTTTTGTATTTAACGATAATACGCAAAAAATACTTACAGTAAACGGCTGGTCGTCTTCGATATTTGATGAAAGAAAAGAAGATGAAGAATCCGTTAATGACTTTTTGGGAATCAATGAAGCAAATTTGGGAGTTAATAAAGTAAACTATTTTATCAAAAGGAATGTGTTTCAGAACGTAATAATTGGAAAAGATGGGAGTATCTCAGAAGAGTTGAATATTAGTTATAAAAACGATAGTACTTCTTGGCCAGGTGGAGATTACAAAAATTATCTAAGAGTTATTTTACCAAAGAATACAGCATTATCCGAAATATCAATAAATGATGTTCCTAAGTCTATAGTGGATGCAGTTACAGACCCATTAATTTACGAGGACAAATCTTTTAAGGCACCTAGTGGCCTTGAAGTAGAAAAAGTAATTCAAGATAATAAAGCGATTTTTGGATTTATCGTTAAGGTGCCAGCCGGAGAAATTGTAAAAGTTAAGATGAAATATACAATTGCCGGAAATGTCTCAGTACTTAATGCTTTTTCTTATAGTCTTAAGTTTTTTAAACAACCAGGAGTTGACAGCCTACCTTATTCTTTTTCCCTTGTTTATCCAAGCAGTTTTAGTGTAATTGATACTCCAGAGGAAATAAATAAGGAAGAAGGAAAAGTGTTGTATTTAAAGCAAGTTGTAGAGGATAAGGATTTAATTATTAACTTTGCCAGAAAATAAGGTTTAGCTTAGACAAGTTAGATATACCCCTTTGCTTTCAAATTGCAAGGGTATATACCAAACCCTCCTTCGCTAAAGCTACGGAGGGGCACAGCGAATATTTGACTGTGTGCCTCCGAAGCCTACTGGGCGAAGGGGCAAAGCTACGGTAGGTATATACCAAAAAGTTGCAAAATCAAAGCAGAGTGGTATAGCAAGAGAATTGAGTAAAAAGTTCCTTCACAGTCGCTTAAATTCTACGCTGTAACCCTGGCAAAGTTGGTGCGTCGGCCAAGAACGTTCACGGGAGTTATAGCAGGCACTGTTTCAACCGATATATCGCTATTTAACCAAGATTTTGCGGTTTGCTGTGTTAATTCTCTATCAATGCGTGCTGTTTGGATAATATTTAATAGAATGTCTATCTCTTCTCCATCAGTTACCTTTTCCGAACCAATATCTTCATCCTCAAACCCCTGCGTACCTGTCCATCCTTTATAGAGAAGCCTGAAGGCGTCCCCTTGTTCCCAATTAAGAGTACTGTTTTGTGAGAAGTTATTTACTGTTACGGAAAGCGGTTTATCAGGATTATTATTCAATTTAAGCCTAGTTAGTTTTTTTTTGCTATAATCTGCAATGAGGCATTCTATGAAGTTGTTAGGCATAATCTCAGGATTGTATTCTGCCCGTTGAGCTCTAACTGCGATTCTAAGGCCATTCTCGCCGTTTAAAATAGCAAATCTGTCGTAACGTGTCTCTAAATTGTGTAAACTATCTGGAAGTATGAAGCTTCTTAAGTTAACCGCATCTTGACTTTTTAATTTTTCCCTAACAAGTTCTCCAAAAATCCTATCTTGCCTTCTTTCTCCTGTTTTTTGTCCTCCTGTTTCTGTAATATAGTCTTTCGCTACTGACCCATTTACTATTTCTAACATAATATAAACTATTTTTGCATGTTTAACTAAATGCTGCTTGACTATTGAAATATTTTTTCCTGACACTAACCTGACAATAATGGGTGTTGCGAAAAGTAAATAAAATCAATTAAAATAAGGCATTATGGACAATGGAATAATTGAGGCACTTTATCCAATCTCATTTAGAAAAAAAGATGCTGCCAAATTAGGTCAGCATCTCAAAAACCGCAATAGCGTTATTTTAATCGGAATTAAAAGAGTTGGAATTAGCAATTTTCTCCGTTTTTTCCTCAATCACAAAGAAATTGCGAAAAAATATATCGCGGATGGTAATTCTCATCTTTTTATTCCTGTTGATCTCAATGATTTGGTTGAGAGGGAAGTGTTCCCATTTTGGATATTAACTCTTAAAAGAATTTTAGATAGTGTTGAAAGTTCAACAATGGCGCAGCAAGCAAAAAAATATGTTGAAGGGTTATTTTTGGATAGTATGCAATCAAAGGATACTTTTTTGACAATAGAGAGTGTAAAAAAAAGTCTTGCTAAAATTACACAGGAGAATGTACTGCCTACAATATTTTTCATACGCTTCGATAGGCTAAAAGAAGTTGTTACCCCCGAGCTATTCGGAAATCTTCAGGGATTAAAAGACGTTGCTAATCGTGAGGTTTCATATGTATTCACAAGTTTTAGAAGTCTACCAGATTTAGCTCCGAACGTTTTTACAAAGTCTTCTATTTCTCTTTTTGCTCAAAATATATACATAAGACCGGCTGAGCAAAAAGACACAAAAATTATTTTTGACACATATAAAACAAAATACAAACTTTCTTTCTCACCATCACTTGAAAGTTCACTTTTTGAAGTTGTTGATGGTTATGTGCAATATTTGCAATTAGCCCTTATTGCTTTTCATGAATCTAACTTAAAATTCAAAAATAAAGAAGAAATTTTCAACTTTCTATCAAAGGATGAAAGAATAATGCTCCAGTCAGAAGAGCTATGGGAAAGTTTGGATGCAACAGAACAGGGAATTTTGCTAAAAATTGAAAAAGTGCAAAATGTATCTGAAAATGAGAAAAAAGCTACCTCGTATTTATGGGATAGCGGTTTTGTAGTTGATAAGCCAGCTGACGGAAACTCAAAAATCTCTATGTTTAGCTCTCTTTTTAGTAATTACTTAAAGCAAAGGAAAATTACTAAAGGAGTTTTAGCAAGCGTAGACTTAAGTAAAAAAGAGCATTTGTTTTTCACATTTCTTAAAAGTAAAATTGGGGTGATTTGTGAGAGGGAGGAGATAATTCAGGCAGTCTGGTCTGAGGTTGAGGAATTTGGAGTATCTGATTGGGCAATAGATAGGCTGGTCGCTCGTTTAAGAGTAAAATTGAAATCTCAAAATGCCAAATTTGAAATCCAAACAGTCAAAACCAGGGGATATAAGATGGTAGAAATTTAAACCTCGGGCATTGCCTCGACGTAGTTTTGAGAATTGTAGAATCTCGTCTTCGCTAAGGCTTCGTCGAAGCGAAGTCGGGAATAATTCGTTAATTCCTCGGGAAATTTTTATAACTATTTATTTACGAATTTGTGAAGAATTGATGCGGCAAGAGTTTGGTAAGGGATACCTTCTTCTGCTGCCTTTGCTTTAAGTTTGAAAACTACTTTTTCCGAGAGACGAAGGTTAATGTTTTTTGTCTTATTTAGTGTATTTCTTGCCGCTTCTTGAAGCATTTTCTTTTCTTTTTCGAAATTTTTGACTCTAATTAATTTGCCCTCTTCAAAAGCCTTCAAAATTTCCTCTTCTTCCGGATCTAATTGGTATACTTTCATAATTTTCTCCTTCCTAAATATTTTTTAGTCGCTTTTCTACTTGGAATAATAGTTTTTAAAAAAATTTTCTCTCCTTCCTTAACATAGGGAACTAAGTAGGCATAATTATTGACTTTTACAACCATTATTTTTTGACCGGGATAACGTTTTTGGTTGGGATGGTTATAGTCATCGAAAATTATGTTTTCATCTACTGCTACTTTTATCTCTTCAAATGAAATGCCTCTTTCTTTAATCAAGATTTTGTTCTTCTCGTCATCCCAGTCAAAATACTGCACGGCTCATTTTATGACAAAAGATATGTTTTGTCAATAGATAAAAAAGTTGATTGGCTCGGAAATAATTCGTTAATTCCTCGGGGATTTTGATTTTTGGTTTCCGTTTTTTTATTCATTTCAAAAATAAGGTTATTTTTATCCAGCACCTTTTTAAAACCCCGCAGCTTGCTGCGTGGGTTCAATAACCCGCAGAAAAAAGGTGCTGGATTTATCTAAGCTGGTATTAGTGTAAAGCCGAATGTTTTTTGGAATTGGGCAAAGCCGGCATCGAAAGAGAGAAGATTTCCAATTTTTTCTTTCTTCATCACAGCTAAGATACTTGCATCAATATAGCTAAAATTTTTATCTTTGATAGATTTGAAGATTCTCCAAGTATCATCTTCCATCTTTCTATCAATCCAGAAAATCTTATGTAGGAAATGTGTAAGTATGTACTCCCTAAAACTGATAGAGCGTTCTTTAGATGTTCGTTGTGAGATTACTGTATAGCATTCAATAAGTATAAAATTTGAAATCGCAAATTTCGATTCTTTTAAGGAGATAATGGTTTTTTTTGACTTTTCATGAAGGGTATCTTTGTTGTTATATAATCCGCATAAAACGTTTGTGTCTATAAAAATAACTTTATTCATCTGTAGACAAACTCATCAATTCTTTGAGCAAGATCTTTAGGTCCATTTACCTTAAGTCTTTCGCCAAGCCGAGCAAGACCCAAAAGCGCTTCTGCCGCATTCATTTGTTTTTTCTTTAGCCTTTTTTTATTTATAGTCTTTTCCACTTTCTCACGAATAACTCCTGCCAATGTAGTCCTTTTCTCTTTGGCCTCAAGGCGTAATAGTTCTAAAACTTCTGGTTCAAAATAAACTTGGGTTCGGTGCATCATATGCTGTATACAGCATAGTCTTCTTGCTTGTTCTTGTCAATATGGTAAAATACTCGTGTGGATAAGGTTTACAGTCACAAATATGTTGAGGAGAGAATTTATAAGCATTGGGAGAAATCGGGATATTTTAAGCCGGAAATAAATCCTAAAGGCAAACCTTATTGCATAATTTTACCTCCTCCAAACGCTAATGGCGAGCTTCATTTTGGCCATGCAATGTTTACAGTTGAAGATATTCTTATTCGTTATCATAGAATGAAAGGAGAAGCTGCATTATGGCTCCCTGGAACTGATCATGCAGGGATCGAAACCCAGTTTGTCTTTGAAAAAAGATTGAAAGATCAAGGAAAATCACGTTTGGATTTTGATAGAGACACTCTTTACAAAATGATTGAGGAATATGTGGAAGACCATAGGGGAAAAATAGAGGAACAATTAAGGCGCCTCGGATTTTCCCTAGATTGGTCAAGGGAAAAATACACGTTGGATTCAGATATTGTAAAACTTGTTTATAAGACTTTTAAGCAAATGTATGATGAAGGTTTGGTTTACCGCGATTTTAGATTAGTTAATTACTGTACATTTGACGGAACGAGCTTTTCTGATTTGGAAGTGGTAAATATTGAGAGGGAAGGAACACTTTATTACATTAAATTCCCAATTAAGCAAGGCGAGTTTGTAACAATTGCAACAACAAGGCCAGAAACTTTAGTTGGTGATGTTGCGGTAATGATTAATCCAAAAGACAAAAGATACAAAAATCTGGTTGGCAAGACTGTTGTATTGCCAATAGTAAATAGGGAAATTCCTATAATTGAAGATAACTCAGTTGATATGAAATTTGGAACAGGAGCTGTAAAAGTAACGCCAAGTCATGATTTTAATGACTATGAAGTTGCCAAAAAACACAAGCTGACTTTTCCTCCAGTTATTGATGTGAATGGAACAATGAAAAACGTTAAAGTTTTGGATGGTCTGTATGTAAAACAGGCAAGAGCGAAGGTTATTGAAATGCTTAAGGAGAAAAATCTTTTGGAGAAAGAAGAAAAACATAAAATGGTTTTAAGAACTTGCTATAAATGCAAAAATGTCTTAGAGCCCTTGCCTTTAGAGCAGTGGTTTATCAAGGTGCAACCTTTAAGAGATAAGGCAATGGATGCAGTTAAAAAGGGAGAAATTAAGATTACGCCCAATAATTTCGAAAAACAATATTTCTTATGGCTTGAGAATTTAAAAGACTGGAATATATCACGCCAAATTGTTTGGGGAATACGAATTCCCGCATGGCAGTGTAATAATTGTCATCCTGAACTTGTTTCAGGATCTAACAACTGGATAGTAACAGACGGAAAGAAGCCAGAAAAATGTCCGAAGTGTGGATCAACAAAGTTTGAACAAGATTCTGACACATTTGATACATGGTTCTCATCCGGCCAATGGCCGTTTGTGACTCTAAAAACCACAAAGCCTGGGGATTTTGAGAAGTTTTATCCAACTTCTGTTATGGAAACTGCTTATGATATTTTGAAAGCCTGGGTATCAAGAATGGCAATGCTGGGAATTTATATAACAGGTGAAGTTCCATTCAAGAATATTTTATTTCATGGTTTGGTAAATGATCCTTATGGAAAGAAAATGAGCAAGTCCAAAGGAAATGTTGTCAATCCGTTAGAATTAGTAGATAAGTATGGTGCGGATAGTGTTCGATTCGCTCTTGTTTATGGCAATGCCACTGGAAATGATCAAAACCTGTCGTATCCAAAGCTGGATAGCGCGAGAAAATTTACAAATAAGATTTGGAATATGGCGCGGTTTATTAGTCTTTGTCCTTCTGAGCTCGTTTCAGAATCTAGTACTGCAGAAAATGAGATGCCGAAACAAGTTCGGCATGACATAAAGGAATTGTTAAAACTTGCCCAACATAAAAACGATAAATCAATGATAAAAAAAACAGAAAAACTGATCGTAGAAGTAACCAAAGATTTAGACAGATATAATTTCAACTATGCTGCGGAAGCATTGTATGAATTTGCCTGGCATGAATTCGCAGATAAGTATATAGAGGATGTAAAAAATAGAATTGATGAAAGTTCATTCTCAATTCTTGCTTCTCAGTTCTCAATTATCTTAAAGCTTCTTCATCCCTTTATGCCTTTTGTGACCGAGGAAATTTATCAAAGGCTAGGATTTGGTAAATCAATAATGATAGACAGGTGGCCCTTCGGCTCCGCTCAGGGTAAACCTTATGAAGTTTAAGAACACAAAAAAGGAAGCTTCCGCCAAAGGCGGATCGTTCTATGGACGAAAAAAATCAAAATCCCCGAGTAATTCCCGAAATATTCCCGTTTTAAACATATATAGAGGAAGCCTGAAGGTTTTTATTGCTTTTATTTTCATGTTGACTGCGATTATTGTTGGATTGGATTTACATGACAATCTTCAAATAAAAAAAGAAACTGGTCTACAAAGAGAGAATTTTGAAAAAGATCTCAAATTTTGGGAATCTTTTATTAAAGAAAACGAAGATTACAGGGACGCGTATTTTCAGGCCTCTATTTTGGAATACAGACTAGGGAATATTTTCAGGGCAAAAATGTATGTTGAGAAAGGTTTATCTTTGGATCCAAATTCAGGAGATGGGAAAAAATTGGAACGATTTCTTCTAAATAAATAACTATTTCTGTGATTTTGCTTGCCTTAGGTTTGTCGAAGGGGCTTCTTGTTTTGGTGCTTCTCCCGCAGGTGTCGCAGCTGCTGGAGTTCCGGTTGCAGGTTTTGCTTGCCCTGAGGTGGTGGTTGGGGCTCCTTTTGCTTTTGGCGTGCCTTCTGTTGGAGCTGCTCCCTCTGATGTGGGTGGCGTAGCAGCTGCTTTGGTCGCGTCTGACGCGACTTTGGCCGCTTCCGCTGCTGCTGCCTCAGCTGCTGCTTGTTCTGCTGCTTCCTTACTTATCAATTCTCCGATCTTAACTACGACTTGAGAAAGATCAGTAAGTATTGTTACGCCAGTTGGTGCTTTTATAGCAGCAACAGTTAATTGATCATTAACATTGGCAAGAGATGTTGTATCAATTTCAACTTTTTCCGGCAGATCAGTTGGCAATGCTTCAACTTCAATTTGAGATAAAGGTTGCAATAAAAGTCCAAGCTTTTCTGAAACAGCTTTTGGTTTACCAATTACTACAACTGGCACTGTTGTCTTAACTTTTTCTTTTAGATTAACTTGGAAAAAGTCTACATGCAAAAGACGATGATTATAATAATCCTGCTGAACATTGTGAATAAGAGATGGTTTCACCTCGCCATCAATTGCCACATCAACAATTCCTGTAACGCCTGCTTCTTTGTAAATTTTCCCAAATTCTTCATAGGGAACTTGAACAGCTTGAGACTTTATAGCCTTGCCATAAATGTTTGCAGGCAAAATGCCTTCTTTTCGAAGTTTTTTTACTTTTTTACCAACAACTTTTCTTTTTTCAACAGCCAGTTTATATCTTTTCATCATGATATTGTAGCTTATTTGCGAGATTATTACAACCCGCATATAATATGAACGTGCTTTTATGAGGATATTTGGAATCGATCCGGGGTTTGCAAGGGTAGGATGGACGATATTAGAAGTTCGAAGCTCAAAGTTCGAAGTTCAAAGTTATGGATGCATTGAAACTTCTAAAAACATTAACTCCCAGGAACGATTAGTCGCGGTTTATAAAGAAGTTTGCGCATTAATTAAAAAATACAAACCTGATGTTTTGGCAATTGAGGAATTGTTTTTTACCAATAATGCCAAGACTGCTTTCAAAGTTGGAGAAGCAAGGGGAGTAATAATTCTGGCAGGAGCCCAGCAAAAAATTCCTGTTTTTTCTTACACACCCCTACAAATAAAAATTGTAGTTACAGGATATGGGAACGCAGATAAAGTCCAAGTCGGAAAGATGATAAAAGCGATTTTGAAATTAAAAGACATGCCAAAACTAGATGATACTGTGGATGCAATCGCAGTCGCCCTAACACATGCGTTTACAAAGAAGTTTGAAATTAGATAAGAAATCCTATAATATAATTGCTTGAAGTGAAAGAAAGAAGCGTTGGGAATACGGTATTGGTTGTAGATGGGGGAGGAAGGGGTTCAGCTCTTGTTGATAAATACGCACAAAGCGAACACGTGCAGAGAGTTATTGTTGTGCCGGGGAATGATTTAATTGGGGTTAATACAGGTAAACCAGTACAGATTTATCCTAAATTAAAAACAACAAGTGTCGAAGAAATCACAGAAATTTGTGTAGAGCAGAAAGTAAGTTTGATTGATGTTGCGCAAGACAATGCTGTAGAGACGGGGTTGGTGGATAGGCTGCAGGCAATGGGTATATCCGTAGTTGGTCCTACAAAACCATCTGGACAAATAGAATGGAGTAAGGCGTGGGCAAGAGAATTTGGGGAGCGAAAAGGTATCCCTCAGCCATTTTTTAAGATTTGCTTGTCACAGGAGGAAGGAATTAAATTTTTAGAATCTGCGCCTGATCAAGCATGGTTTGTTAAGGCATCTGGTCTTGCCGAGGGCAAAGGTGCGCTACCTGCAAAAAATAATAGAGAAGCGATAGAACGAGTACAAGAAATGGAAAGATTTAAAGAAGCAGGTAGAACATTTCTTATAGAGAAATGGCTGAAAGGAGACGATGGAACCAGCGGTGAGGAATTTTCAGCATTTATTTTTAGCGACGGAGAAAACTTTAAATTTGCTGGTAGCGCTTCAGACTATAAAAGGTTAAAAGATGGCGATAAAGGTGAAAACACAGGTAGTATGGGTTGTAATTCACAAGCATTATTGTTAACGCCAGACCTTTTACGAGATATTGAGACAGGTATTTTTAATAAAGCGATTGCTGGATTAAGAGAAGAAGGAAAACCTTATAAAGGAGTCTTGTATCTTGGCGGAATGGTAATAAAAGAGTGTAGCAGAAAAAGACCTTATGTAATTGAATTTAATGCCAGATGGGGAGATCCAGAAGCTCAGGCAATTGTACCTGGAATTGTAAATGATTTTTTTGAGGTAGGTATGGCCATTGCGAATGGAGATATTGAAAACTTACAGTTACAAAGGGATAAAAAATCAAGAGTAGTAGTTGCTGGAGCATCAAAAGGATATCCAAGAAATTACGAGAAAGTTAAAGGTAGGCAAATTTATGGAATTAACGAAGCAAGGAAAGTGAAAGGAGTTAGATTTTATAGCGCTGCAGTTAAGGCAGATAGAGGTAAGCATTATGCGGATGGAGGACGGCTATTTTATATAGTTGGAGAGGGAGAAAATATTGTTGAGGCTCAAGAAAAAGCTTATGAAGCAATGAGTTTTATTACCATTGAAGGAAATAATTTGTATTTTAGGACTGATATTGGATGGAGAGATGCGCAAAGGTTAAGGAAATAAATTTTTAGATTTCTCCTCTTTCCTTTTTTCTCTGCTGCGGAGCTTCGTCAAGGCGCTTGTAGTCATCTTCTAAGCGATAAGTTGTGCCCATTTCAGGCGTTGATACTTCTACGATATCGCAATCCGTGACCGCTTGGTGCCTGTGTCTTTGTCCCATTGAGACAACAGAGTTCAATCCGATCTAGTACGTCCGTTATCAGGGATACTTACCAACATCAAATCCTCTCCACGTTTCGGTTTGTGGAATAGGGGATTGACAGCAAGTTTACCTTAAGTTAAACTTTAAATATGAACAATATTGTGGGACTCAAAGAACTGCGGCAAAACTTAGAGCAATATGTGCGTCTTGTAGAACAAGGTAAGAGTCTTATTG